>JAESGX010000541.1_pt1 | contig 12811 bp, 17 predicted proteins | sample 9269801 | NCBI WGS metagenome assembly JAESGX01 (sample SAMN16773122, study PRJNA677054) | algae metagenome | isolation source: Pleurocapsa minor GSE-CHR-MK-17-07R and co-occurring heterotrophs from wet... | place: USA: Lower Calf Creek Falls, Grand Staircase Escalante National Monument, UT ... | reverse complement strand
CCGGCACCGACCACATCCCCCTCGCGCACGCCGACGGAGCGGACGCGGCCTTCGCTCACGAAGGCGAGCGGCGTTTCCCGCCGCAACCGGACTGTTCCCGATGCATGGAACATGCCGCCACCGCCCGACTCGACTCTGTGCAAGGTCACGGGGGCCGATTCGGTGCCGGCGGATGCCTGAGGGGCAGAGTCGCCCGTTCCGGAACAGGAGGCCAGCGCGGCTGCAAGCGCCACTCCCAGCATCGCCGGCCGCATGCGGCACTCCTCAGACATTTCCGGGCCCCGAAACTTGCGACGCCGACGTGGGCGCTATCCAGTTTCTACCGAGCTTTGACGGCAACGCCAGCAGAATCTGAGTGCGCCTCAATTTGCCCCAGGCCTCCGGTCGGCCAGGGGTGGATCGTCCCGCCACGCGTCATGCGCAGCGGAATTATCCTATTCCTCGATCGTCAGCGCCTCGATCCGGACAGCCAGGCTCTTGTGTCCGTCGGTATGGATTTCGCCGACGTGCTCCACCAGTTGCAGCTCCGCCAGGAAGTGCCCGGGCAGATCGAGCTCGGGCTCGCGCAGCAGCTCCCGGAGGCGTGCATGGGCATCGTCGACCCCTGCTTCCAGCCCGGCCAGCCTGATGTCCAGCCGGTGCCGCATGCCGCTGAAGGTGAGGCTCGCCCATGGCTCGCTCGCAAAATCCTCGATCACGAGCGACGGCCCATCGCCGCCCTCGAGCCACTGGCTCAACCAGCCGTCGGCTGAGATGGCGGCGCGGACACCCCGCAACAACCGCACATGGGCGTCGGTAAGCTGGACGCGCATCAGGCGACACCCTGCTGAGAGTGGTGCGCCCGGTCTGCCATGGTGCGAAAGGCCAGGATGCCCGACAAGCGCCGCAGCGCCTGCACCTTGCGCTCGCTGTCCGGCACGGCATCGACCGCCCGCGCAATATAGGCCCGCACGCGCCGTTCAATGGCGGCACCGGGCTGCCGCCCAAGGCGCAGATCATGAACGAGCCTCGGGTCTTTCACGCTCTCGCGTCCGAACCGGGATGGTGGCAGGTTTGTCAGTTTCAGGCAGGTCTCGATTGCAAGCAACAGCGACATGACGCCAACTCTCCTCATGACGACCCATTTTTCCGGCAAGCGCCTCGCGGTTCGTACGCACATTCCCCCAAACCGTTCGGCGAATCGGACTGTAGGAAGATTGATGGGAATTTTCCTACTAGTCTAGGAGAATAATCATGGTAAACGATGGCAGCGGCCTTCCAGATGTGGTTAGGAAGAGGAATCCGGCTATGGTGCGCCAGAATATCCCGAACGGCCAGGTAACCAATCGCGCCGTGCGGACCCGGCTGGACGAGCTCGTCCGGCAGTCCGGAGAGGGCTATGCAGCGCTCTCCCGTCGGCTCGGGCGCAACCCGGCCTATATCCAGCAGTTCATCAAGCGCGGTGTGCCGCTGAAACTGTCGGAAACCGATCGGCGCATCATCGCAAACCATTTCGGCGTGAGCGAGGCCAGCCTGGGCGCGCCCGAAGCTGCGATGCCGGGCGGGTCGGCTCCGGTCGCCGCTCCCGTGGTCGTCGCCCCCGATTCCGGGACGGCGGCCGCCTTCGCGGCAATCCCCTTTCTGGCGTCGCACGCCGCGCGAGCAACGCCGCTCATCGTGGACCGGCAGTTCCTGCAGCGCCCGCCCGGCGGGCGCTCCCCCATGATCTATGCCCACAGCATCGAGGGCGACGGCATGGTGCCGACGTTGTTCGATGGCGATCAGGTCCTTGTCGATACCGCAGACACGCGGGCACTGCGCGACGGCATCTATGTCATCGACAGCGATGGCGTCCTGCTGGTGAAACGGTTGTCGGTGAACCCCGGCACCCGTCGCATCGCCATCCTGTCGGACAATGCCGCCTACCCGTCGTTTCCGGATTGCGACCCGGCCGAGATCAGCGTCATCGGCCGGGTCATCTGGATGGGCCGCAAGCTGGCCTGACGGCAGCAGGCCTCAGAAGCCGCCAGCGTTCAACCGCGCGCAAAGAGGCGCAGACCGAGCGCCAGCAGGGCACCCGATGCCAGCCCGATCACGGCACCGGCCGACGGCTCGCCGAGCGCAAGCCCGAACCCGAGCCCGGTGAACAACCCCACCGGCAACAATATTCCAAAGCCCGATGCGCGCATGGACAGCCTCGCCGATGTTATCTGTGGGTGTTATCAAAGTTATCTGTGGGTGTTATCAAAAAAATGGGGCGACCGACGGGGCTCGAACCCGCGACCTCCGGTACCACAAACCGGCGCTCTAACCAACTGAGCTACGATCGCCACAACCTGATCGCCCCGCGCGCAACCTGGACGCGAACGGGATCGCGCCCATAAGCGGGGCAACCCCCCGTCGTCAAGGAAGTCGCGCGTGAACGCGGGCGTCCTGCGCCCGGCACCCGGCGTTCAGAGCGTCCATCGATCAGACATGGGCATCGAACACACTCGTCAGAAACACGCGCAGCCGTTCGGCCACCCGGCCCGCGCCGGGGCGGACCATCAGGGCGGTGTGCAGCGCGGGCAGGCCTGGAAGCCCCTCGGCCGAGTTCAACCGGTGCATGCCGGCGAGCAGGCTGCTTCGGGGCAGGACGCCGATCCCCAACCCGGCGCCGACGGCGGCCTGGATGCCGGCGCGCGAGCTGGTCTCGAAGGTGATCCGCCACGGAACCTCGGCACCCGCCAGCGCCTCGAGTGCTGTGGCGCGGATGGCGCAAGGGGCGTGCGCCAGCACAAGCCGCAGCGGCTCGCCCTGCATGCCCGGCTCGACCTCAGGCTCGGCGCCGTCCGCCACGCACCACAGCAGCGCGTCCTGGCCCAGCGGCTCCCCGGGCCCTGGGGCGCCGATCGTGGAGCCTATCGCCATGTCGAGTCGCCCGGCCGCCAGCTCGTCCGCCAGTTCGAGCGCCGGGCCGGTTCTCAGCGTCATGTTCACGCGCGGAAACGCGCGCGTGAAGCGGGCCAGCACGGGGGCGAGATGTTCGGTCGAGAATCCCTCCGGGGCGCCGATCGTCACGGCGCCTTCCACCAGCGGCTCGGCCATGCGCCCCACCAGCTCGTCGTTCGCCGCCAGGATACGGCGCGCATAGCCCAGCAGCATCGTGCCGGCCTGTGTCGGCTCCACGCCGCGCCCGCCCCGCTCGAACAGCCGGCAGTCCAGCTGGTCCTCCAGCCGCTTCATCTGCAGGCTTATGGCCGACTGGGTCCGCAGCAACCGCTCGGCCGCGCGCGTGAAGCTCTTCACTTCCACGATGGTCACGAAGCTGCGAAGCAGGTCGATGTCGATGTTGCGCCGATGCGGCATGGAAACTCCCGGGTCGGCCCCTGGCCGCGTTGCTGAGCAGGCGTCATCTGGTTGCTCGACCAGCGGGTCGCCAATCAATAATTACAATCCGTTGAATGCATTCAAGCGAGCTTGCCATAAGCAGCGACAAGAAGGACCCATGAACTTTGGAAATGCGAGGACGTGGCGTTTCGCCACATGTCTATCTCCGCCCGCTGCCGCCCCCGCCTACTTCCCGACTCCGCCTACTGTCCGACCCCGCCTACTTTCCGACGTTGTAGGCGAGGCTCGCATCATCCAGCTGGAATCCGACCAGAACCTCGAAGCTCGCCGCCCGCACGGCAGCCCGCACCTGCGGATCGGACAGGGGGTCGACCAGCGCATCGGGCTCGTCCGCCTTGCGGGGCCGGGTGATACGCTCCTGCACGTCGGGAGGAAGCGTCACGGCAGAGCGATGCACCTGCGCGCGCGCGCCTCCGCGCGCTTCGGCGCGCAGCTGGCCTTCCGGAAAGTTCAGCATCACGCCCGTCACCTGTTTCGACACCAGCACATTGCCGCCCTGCGCCAGCGCGACGAACATCGGCATGTAGATCTCCTTCGCCGGGCCGGCCTGCCGGCGCTGCGCCGTGATGGTGAAGGAAACGTCGGTCGCGAGATACTCCGGCCCCTCGACGCAGTTTCCGGTCACGTCGGTGATCTGCGCGGTCATCTGGATCGCGTCCGCGTTGCGGCTTTGCGGTGGATCGAAGCGCGTGACCTGGCCGACATAGGTGGGGATGGCGACGGCCGGGCACGCCGAACGTTTCACCAGCAGCGGGTTGCGGTTGCACCCCGCAAGGGCAAGTGCCGCGGCTGCAAGCCCGAATAGAATGAAAGCCTTCGACAAGCCATGCTCTCCTGAAAATCCCCGCGCCCCATTAGGCTTTGCGGTCACTGGTTGGGAAGGGGCTTCATGACAGCTGAATGTTCGCTTAAAGGGTCGAGCATGATGTCTCCCTCCCCGCTTCCCGCCGCCCCGCCCCTTCGTGTGCTCATTGCTGCCCCGCGCGGGTTCTGCGCGGGCGTCGAACGCGCCATCCAGATTGTCGAGCTCGCGCTGCAGAAGCACGACGCCCCGGTCTTCGTCCGCCACGAGATCGTCCACAACCGCTTCGTCGTCGAAAACCTGAAGGCCAAGGGCGCGGTGTTCGTGAAGGAGCTGGACGAGGTGCCGGATGGCGCGCCGGTGATCTTTTCCGCGCATGGCGTTCCAAAGGCAATTCCGGCCACGGCCGAAGCCCGGGGGCTGGCCTGGCTCGATGCAACCTGCCCGCTCGTGTCCAAGGTGCACCGCCAGGCCGAGCGCATGGTGGAGCAGGGACGGCATATCCTGTTCGTGGGCCACGCCGGCCACCCAGAAGTCATCGGCACCTTCGGCCAGGTGCCCGATGGCGCCATGACGCTGATCGAGACCGTTGCCGACGCTGAAATCGTGGCGCCGCCATCTGCGATGCTTGGCTTCCTCACCCAGACCACGCTCTCCGTCGACGACACGGCCGAGATCGTCGCGACGCTCCAGCGCCGTTTCCCGGATCTGCAGGGTCCCAAGGGCGAGGATATCTGCTACGCCACGTCCAACCGGCAGACCGCAGTGAAGGCGATTGCGCCGCAATGCGAGCTGGTGCTGGTGATCGGCGCGGAGAACAGCAGCAACTCGCAGCGGTTGAAAGAGGTCGCCGCCCGCGAAGGCGCGCGCGCCCACCTCATCCAGCGCGCCTCGCTGATCGACTGGGCCTGGTTCGATGGTGTCGCCACGCTGGGCCTCACCGCCGGCGCGTCGGCGCCCGAAGTGCTGGTGCAGGAGGTGCTCGACGCCCTGCGCGCGCGCTACGAGGTGGCGGTCGAGGAGGTCACGACCGCGACCGAAGAGGTGGTCTTCAAGCTGCCACGCGCGCTCGCAGCCGCCTGAAGCCCGGCCGGTGGCTGTCTACACCGCGGTTCCGGCCGAAGCGCTGGAACGTTTTCTCGTGCGCTATGAAACCGGCGCGCTGATTTCTGCGAAGGGCATCGCCGAGGGCGTCTCCAACAGCAATTTCCTGGTGGAAACCACGACCGCGCGCTTCATCCTGACGCTTTACGAGCGCCGAATCGACACCGTCGAACTGCCGTTCTTCGTGGCACTGATGGAACATCTGGCCGATGCCGGCCTGCCGGTTCCGCGCCCGATCCGGGACCGGGCGGGCCAGGCATTGCAAAGCGTCCAGGGCAAATCCGCCTGCCTCATCGAGTATCTCCCCGGCGTCTCCGTCACACAGCCGACGCCGGCACAGGCCCGCGCCGCCGGCGAAGCGCTGGCGCGCCTGCACGTGGCCGCGGCAGACTTTGCGCCGACGCGGACCAACGGCCTTGGCCGCCCCTGGTGGCAGGCAACAGCCGCCGAGCTCGGCACCGAGCTCGACCGCATCGCGCCGGGTCTCGCCACCCGGATTGCTGACCGGCTTGCAGCCGTCTGCGCGACCTGGCCGGAAGGCCTGCCGCGCGGGACCATCCATGCCGACCTCTTCCCCGACAATGTCCTGATGCTCGGCAGCGAGGTGACGGGGCTGATCGACTTCTACTTCGCCTGCACCGACATCGTCGCCTACGACCTTGCCGTCCTGCACGCCGCCTGGGCGTTCCCGCCGGACGGAAGCGCACCGCTGCCCGCCCATGAAGCCGCCTTGTTCCAGGGCTATGAAGCGGTCCGTCCGCTCTCGGCGGCCGAACGCGCGGCCTTCCCCATTCTTGGCCAGGGCGCGGCCCTTCGCTTCCTGCTCTCGCGCGCGCAGGACTGGCTCGCGCCGCACGCCGACGCGCCCGCCGCAATGGTGCAGCGCAAGGACCCCCTGCCCTTCGCGCGACGCCTGGACCATTATGCCCGACTGGCCTGACATCCGCATCACCACGGACGGTGCCTGCAAAGGCAACCCGGGGCCGGGCGGCTGGGCTGCCATCCTGCACTGGAACGGCACCGAAAAGCTGTTGACCGGGGCCGAGGCCCACACCACCAACAACCGCATGGAGATGACCGCTGCCCTGAAGGCGCTCGAGGCGCTGAAGAAGCCCTCGTCGGTGACATTGTGCACGGACAGCCGCTACCTGATGGACGGCATGACGAAGTGGCTTGCCGGCTGGAAGCGCAACGGCTGGCGCAACGCCTCCAAAGACCCAGTCAAGAACGCCGACCTGTGGATGGCGCTGGACACGGCGGCCAAACCCCATCGCATCCGCTGGGAGTGGGTGAAAGGGCACAGCGGCCACCCCCTGAACGAACGCGCCGATGCGCTGGCGAACCAGGCCATCGCCACATTGCTTCCACCCCGCTAAGGCACGCCCATGGCATCCGGTCTCATCGCCCTTCTCGACGACGTCGCGGCAATCGCGAAGGTCGCGGCGTCCTCGCTCGACGACATTGCCGCCGCAACCGCGAAGGCCGGCGCCAAGTCCGCCGGGGTGGTCATCGACGACGCCGCCGTCACTCCCACCTATGTCACCGGCTTCACGCCGGACCGCGAGCTTCCGATGATCTGGAAGATCGCCAAGGGGTCTTTGCGGAACAAGCTCATTTTCCTCCTGCCGGCATTCATCGCGCTTGCCGCCTTCCTGCCCCAGGCGCTCACCCCTCTCCTCATGGTGGGCGGCGCCTTCCTGTGCTTCGAGGCGGCCGAGAAGGTCATGGAAAAGATCGGCCTGCACGAGGATCACAGCGGCGACCGCCCCGTGATCCTGGAACCCGCTGAGCGCGAGACCATGATGGTGAATGGCGCCATCCGCACCGATCTCATCCTCTCAGCCGAGATCCTCGCCATTGCCCTTGGCGAGCTCGATCACCTGCCCCTCGCCACCACGGCTGCCGCCTTGGCCGGCGTATCGCTCGCCGTCACGGTCCTCGTTTATGGCGCGGTCGCGCTGATCGTGAAAATGGACGACGTCGGCGTGAAGCTTGCGACCTACGAGAACGGCGCCAGCCAGGCGATCGGTCGCGGGCTGGTTGCCGGCATGCCGAAACTGCTGGCCGCGCTCAGCCTCATCGGGACCGCAGCCATGGCCTGGGTCGGGGGCGGCATCGTGCTGCACGGCATGGAGGAAATCGGAATCCTGCCGATCATTCCGCATCTGTTCCACGGCTGGGCGCACGCGGTCGGTGGCGCCATGCCCACCGGCGCAGCGGCGGTGGAGTGGATCGTCAACGCCACGCTTGCCGGGCTTGCGGGCCTTGCGCTGGGATTCGTGATCGCGCTTTGCATCGACCTTGCCAAGCGGCTGCGCCCGGCCAACGCCAGCCCGGAACAGCATTGAACCAGCATCGGGGAGAGCAACCATGACGACATCGCGCGAAATCCGCCTGAAAAGCCGCCCTGCGGGAACACCTGCGGCAGAGCATTTCGAGCTTGCAAGCACGACACTGGCCGCCCCTGGCGCCGGCGAGGTGCTGGTGCGCAACAGGTTCATGTCGGTCGACCCCTATATGCGCGGCCGCATGTACGACCGGCCGAGCTATGTGCCGCCGTTCGCGATCGGCGAAGCGCTGCAGGGCGGTGCCGTCGGCGAGGTCGTCGAGTCCAACGACCCGTCGTTCGCCGCCGGCGAGCTCGTGAACTCCATGTTCGGCTGGCGCGAGGCGTTCGTGGCACCCGCCGCGGCCCTGCAGAAACTGCCCGCGCTTGACGGCGTCCCCGTGCAGGCGTTCCTGGGGGTGCTCGGCATGCCCGGCCTCACAGGCTATGCCGGCCTGCTCCAGATCGGCGAGCCCAAACCCGGCGACACCGTGTTCGTGTCGGGCGGCGCCGGCGCCGTCGGCTCGGTCGTGGCGCAGATCGCGAAGATCAAGGGATGCACCGTTGTCGCCACCGCCGGCACCGACGAGAAATGCGCCTGGCTGAAGGCCGCCGGGGTCGACCACGCAATCAACTACAAAAGCTGCGGCAAGCTGCTGGAGGCCGTGCGCGCGGCTGTGCCGAAGGGCATCGACATCTATTTCGACAATGTGGGCGGCGAACATCTGGAAGTCGCGATCGAGCTCGCCCGCCCGTTCGCGCGGCTGGTGGAGTGCGGGATGATCGCCAACTACAACGCCACGGAACCGGCGCCCGGTCCGCGGAACATCCTGATGATCGTCGGCAAATCGCTGAAGATGCAGGGCTTCATCGTCACCCAGTTCGCAAGCCTGCAACCCCAGTTCCTGCAGGACATGGGGGGCTGGATCGCCGAAGGCCGCATCAAGTGGGAGGAAACCATCCTGGACGGCATCGAGAAGGCACCGGATGCCTTCATCGGGCTGTTTTCCGGCGGCAACACGGGCAAGATGCTGGTCCGCCTCTGAGGCAGCACGGGAACCTCCGACAGCGTTGGAGGTTCCAGTCTGCCATGCAGCTGTCCGTCTTGCGCCGCTTTCTCACCAGCATCGTTGTCGGCGGCGCGCTGGCGACCATCATGGTATCGTGCGCCGGTAGCCTGCGCACGCCGCCGCTCGGCCCGCCCGACCTCACCCAGCCGATCGACCGGCTGACGGCGGCGCGCCTCGCATCGCTGTCTCGCGATGATGCGATGTGCCGGGCGATCCTTCAGAACGGGCTCGTCGCCCACAGCCTGCTTCCCCCGCTCCAGTCCGGCCAATGCGGCTATTCGCTCGCTGTCCGGCTGAAGCCGGAGGGGCCGGCTGCAATCGCCTTCCGCCCAGACTCGCCCGGTATGTCATGCCCCGTGGCAGCCGCCCTGCACCTCTGGATGCGCGACGTGGTGCAGCCGGCAGCACAAGCGCATTTTGGGTCAAGGGTCACCGCCATCGACCATTTCGGCACCTACAGCTGCCGCCGGACCTATGGTCGCGAGGCCGGCGACTGGAGCGAGCATGCGCGCGCGAACGCAATCGACATCGCCGGTTTCCGCCTCGCGTCGGGCAGGCAGGTCAGCGTCGTGCGCCACTGGGCAGGCACGCCCCAGGAACAGGCCTTCCTGCGCGAAGTGCGCGATGGCGCCTGCCGCCTGTTCGCAACCACGCTGTCGCCGGACTATAACGAAGCCCATCGCGATCACTTCCACCTCGACATGGCACAGCGCGGCACCCGGTTGTTCGGCGGCTTCTGCCGCTAGCGGACCGCCCCCCGGGCCGGCGTTGCCCAGCCCCCGCGAACAGGCTATGCCCGATCTTCAGTCTCAAGGAAGCAGCAAGATGTCCCGCCGCCGCCAGATCTACGAAGGCAAGGCCAAGATCCTCTATGAGGGTCCCGAGCCGGGCACGATCATCCAGTATTTCAAGGATGACGCCACCGCCTTCAACGCCCAGAAGAAGGGCACCATCTCCGGCAAGGGCGTGCTGAACAACCGCATTTCCGAGCATCTCTTCACGCTGCTCGGCACGATCGGCATTCCCACTCACTTCATCCGTCGCCTCAACATGCGCGAGCAACTCGTTCGCCAGGTTGAGATTATTCCACTGGAAGTCGTGGTTCGGAATGTCGCCGCCGGCTCGCTGGCGAAGCGCCTCGGCATCGAGGAAGGGGTGCAGCTACCCCGCACCATCCTGGAATACTATTACAAGGACGACGCGCTCGGGGACCCGCTGGTGACCGAGGAGCATGTCGCCTGCTTCGGCTGGGCCGGGCAGGACGAGCTGGCCGACATGGTCGACATGGCGATCCGCACCAATGATTTCCTCACTGGCCTGTTCGCCGGCATCGGCATCCGCCTTGTCGACTTCAAGCTCGAGTTCGGACGGTTGTGGGAGGACGACTACAGCCGCGTCATCCTGGCCGACGAGATCAGCCCCGATGGTTGCCGCCTGTGGGACATGAAGACCAACGAGAAGCTCGACAAGGACCGCTTCCGCCGCGACCTGGGCGGCGAGGTGGAGGCGTATCAGGAGGTCGCACGCCGGCTCGGCCTGCTGCCGGAGGGGAGCGACAACGCCGTCCTCGACCTCGACGAAGCCCGCAAGGCCCGCACAAGCAAATGAGGAGCGTGAGACCGGTCGCCGCGCTGCTGCTTGCAGCGACCGCCCTCCCCGCGTCCGCGCAGGTGAAGCCTGCCGAACTGCCGCGTATGATGACGGCGCGCTCGGTTGCCTCCATGCCGGCGGCAGCACCCTCCGAAACGATCCGCTACGGAGAGGCGCCTTCACAGCAGGTCGAACTCTATTTGCCCAACCCCGCCGCCGACGCACCCGAGGCCGCGCGCCCTGTCGTCGCGATGATCCACGGCGGCTGCTGGCAGAAGTCCGTCGCCGGCCCCGAGCTGCTTCGCGCCGCCGCCGGCGCCTTTGTCGAGAAGGGATACGCCGTCTGGTCCATCGGCTATCGTCGCATCGACGAGGAGGGTGGCGGCTACCCCGGCACCTACGCCGATGTCGGGCAGGCGCTAGACCTGCTGCGAGACCACGCCGCGGCGCACAAGCTCGATCTGGATCGGGTGGTGCTCTACGGCCACTCGGCCGGCGCACACCTGGCACTTTGGGCCGCAGGCCGCGGCAGGCTGCCGGCGGAGAGCCCGATGAAGGTGGAAAAGCCCCTGAAACCGCGCGGCGTCGTCTCGGTCGGCGGCTTCGGCTCGCTGAAGGATTGGGAGAAGGAAATCCGCCTGGTCTGCGGCGACGACACCGTCCCCAAGCTCGCCCCGGGCGACACCGAGGCGCGCTTCGCCGACACCTCGCCCGACCTTCTGCTGCCGTTGGGCGTGCCGAGCGTGATGCTGCACGGCGTGTTCGACCATGTCGCCTACCCGGCCATCGGCCTCGATTTCGCCCAGGCCGCGCGCAAGGCTGGCGATCGCAGCGACGTTCAGATTGCGCCCGTCTCCGGCCATTTCGAAGTCATCGCGCCCGGCACGCCTGCCTTTTCGCAGGCGCTTGCAGCCATCGAGCGGCTGGCGAGATAGCGGCCGCGGGCCCGGCCAGGGGCTCGCCGCATGCTCTTGCCCGCAGCGGCGCACAGGCCTAGACGGCGCGCATGAGAGCCCGCGTCACCGTCAGCCTGAAGCCGGGCGTCCTCGATCCACAGGGTCGCGCCATCCACCACGCGCTGGAGGGGCTGGGCTTCGGCCAGGTCGCCGATGTGCGGGTGGGCAAGGTGATCGAACTGGACGTGGCCGACGGCACCACCGAGGCGGATGTGTCCGACATGGCGCGCAAGCTGCTGGCCAACACCGTGATCGAGAGTTTCAGGGTCGAGCTGGCGTGAAGACGGGGCAATGAAAACAGCCGTTGTCGTTTTCCCCGGCAGCAATTGCGACCGGGACCTGATGGTGGCGCTGGAACTTGTCACAGGCCAGCCCCCCATCGCCTTGTGGTACGATAGCAACGAACTGCCGGAACATCTTGACCTTATTGCGCTTCCCGGCGGCTTCAGCCACGGCGACTATCTGCGTTCAGGCGCGATCGCTGCCCGCGCGCCGATCATGCGCGAAGTCGGTGCAGCCGCCGCCCGGGGGACCCCGGTGCTCGGCGTGTGCAACGGCTTCCAGGTCCTGACCGAGGCGGGTCTGCTTCCGGGGGCGTTGATGCGCAACGCCGGGCTGGATTTCGTGTGCCGCGACGTGAAGCTCGAAGTCGTCACGACCGACACGCCGTTCACCCGCGGGTACCGGGCGGGCGAGGGAATCAGCCTGCCGGTCGCCCACCACGACGGCAATTTCCAGGCCGATGCCGAAACGCTGGACCGGCTGGAGCAGCAGGGCCAGGTCGCCTTCCGCTATGCCGAGGAGGTGAATGGCAGCGCCCGCAGCATCGCCGGGATCGTGAACGAAGGCCGCAATGTCCTGGGCCTGATGCCCCACCCCGAACGCGCGGTGGAGCCGGCGCACGGCGGCAGCGATGGCCGCAAGATGTTCGAAGGCCTGCTCGCGATCCTTGCCTGACTGCCGCTGATCTGGTATGTTGCAACCGTTCCAACAGTTGTAACGGGGAGTGCTCCGATGAACGCCATGGTCTCCGTCCGGGAACTGAACGCCAACGTCTCGGCAAGCCTTGCGCGCGTGGAAGCGGGCGAAACCCTCACGATCACCAAGAACGGCAGGATTGTTGCCGAACTCCGTCCTCCCCGCCCCACCTGGATGGACGACCCCGAAAAGCGCGCTGTCGTCGAGCGAGGCCTCGCCGTGTTGAAAGAGGGAATTCCCGGCTTCGGTTCTCCCGCCAGCTATGAGGAACGCACGAGCCGCCGTTCTTGATCGCGCTCGACACCAACATCCTGGTCTACGCGGTGGACCGCGCGCCCGATCGGCGGCATGCGATAGCGGCTGAGATCATCGTAACGGCCATCTCCGAAAGCTGGATATTTCCGGTGCAGGTGGTGGCCGAATTTCTGAACGTCACGTCCCGTAAGCGACGTGACCTGCAAGCCCCGGCATTTGCGGTCGTCGAGGCAGTCCGTCTCGGCTGCATCGTGCCCCAAACCCGGGCGGACGATGCACTGACCGCCTTCAACCTCGCCCAACGCCACCAGCTGCAATATTTCGATGCCCTCATCCTTACGGTTGCCACCCGCGCCGGCGC
>JAESGX010000540.1_pt1 | contig 12819 bp, 13 predicted proteins | sample 9269801 | NCBI WGS metagenome assembly JAESGX01 (sample SAMN16773122, study PRJNA677054) | algae metagenome | isolation source: Pleurocapsa minor GSE-CHR-MK-17-07R and co-occurring heterotrophs from wet... | place: USA: Lower Calf Creek Falls, Grand Staircase Escalante National Monument, UT ... | reverse complement strand
CCGCCGGGTCAAGCCGGCTATCGCCGGCCGCCGGGTCAAGCCGGCTATCGCCGGCCGCCGGGTCAAGCCGGCTATCGCCGGCCGCCGGGTCAAGCCGGCCAGAGGCGGCTCACCGTCTCGCTGATGAAGAGACCGAGCAAGAGGTCGAGCACGACCACGCCGATCGCCAGGCTGATCGGCCCGGCCAGCGTCTGCCGGGCGATCCGGTAGAAATAGTGCAGGACGACGCAGAGGACGGCCAGGCTGACGACGACGGCAAGGTCGTTGCCGATGATGCCGGTGGAGAACAGCAGCGCCGGCACGGCATAGAGGGCGGCCGCCACCGGCGAAGCCCAGTTGCGGGCGACGATGAAGGCCACGTAGCGCCCAGACAAGCCGAGCCGTCCGGCGAGCAGGGCGAGCACCAGCGGCAGCGCCACCCAGTCGAGCCCGAGGGCTGCGACGCGCTCGGCGGCGTAGCCGACCCAGGGCACGTCGACCACCTCGGGTGGCAGCCGCTGCAACTGGCCGCGCCACTCCGCCATCAGCACGATGGCGAAACTCGGCAGCACCAGCAGGATCGCCGCGAACGAGCGCCAGAAGCCTTCCAGCGAGACGTCGAAACGGCCGACCGCGCCCGGCTTGCCGAGCAGAAGCGCCACCGCCGCCTCGATGCCGGCGCGGAAATCGGCGGTCGTCACCGCGCACCCGCCGGTGCGGCGTCGCCGAAGAAGCGCGCCAGGAAGCGGCCGTAGATGTCGGTGAGCGCCTCGAGCTCGGCGACGGGCACGCGCTCGTCGAGCTGGTGCATGGTGGTGCCGACGAGGCCGAACTCGACCACCGGGCAGAGGTCCTTGAGGAAGCGCGCGTCCGACGTGCCGCCACCGGTGCCGAACTCCGGCGTCAGGCCGGTGACCTCGGTGATGGCCGCCGTGAGCCCGTCGACGAACGGGCCGGGCTCGGTGAGGAAGACGTCACCGTAGCCGGGCTCGATCGCAAGCTGCGCCGTGACGCCCGCCGGCAGCGGCACGGCGGCGAGGCGGCGGGCGAGCTCGTCCGGCAGCGTGTCGCGGCTGTAGGTGTCGTTGTAGCGGACGTTGAAGCGCAGCCGCGCCTCGCCTGGGATGACGTTCCAGGAGGGGTTGCCGACGTCGACCGAGACGATCTCGAGGTTCGAGGGCGCGAAGTGGGCGGTGCCGGCATCGAGCGGCGGGTCGTTCAGGGCCGCGGCGATCGCCAGCAGCGGCGGCACCGGGTTGGCGGCGCGCTCAGGGTACGCGGCGTGGCCCTGCACGCCGGTGACGGTGACGGTGCCCGACAGCGAGCCGCGCCGGCCGATCTTCAGGTTGTCGCCGAGGCGGGCGACCGACGTCGGCTCGCCGACGATCGCCGCGTCGAAGGCGGCACCCTCGGCCGCGCACCAGTCGACGAGCTTGCGGGTGCCGTTGACCGCCGGCCCCTCCTCGTCGCCGGTGAGCAGGATCGACAGGTGGCCGCCTTGGCCGCCGTGGGTGGCGCGGTGGGCGAGGGCTGCGGCGAGGAAGGCGGCGACGCCGCCCTTCATGTCGACGGCGCCGCGGCCCCACAGCGCGCCGTCGGCGAGGTCGCCGGAGAAGGGACCGTGGCGCCAGCGCGCTTCCGGCCCGGGCGGTACGACATCGAGGTGGCCGTTGAAGGCGAGGTGCGGGCGGCCCGCGCCGATCTCGGCCCAGAGGTTGATGGTGTCGGCGGTGCCGGGCTCGGAGAAGACGCGGCGGCGGACGGTGAAGCCGGCGGCGGCGAGCCAGCCCTCGACGAGGTCGAAGGCGGCGGGGCCGGCCGGCGTCAGGCTCGGCACGCGCAGCAGCGCGCCGGCGATCTCGACGACGCCGGGCGGCGGCCCAGGAGACGCAGCGCGCGCGCTCATCACCGCCGGCTCATCCAAAGCGGCCGCGGCTGTCGGGATGCGGCGCAAAGCGGTTCGGGCCGGCATCGCTCGGCATCAGCCCGACGAACAGCACCACGCCGATGTTGACGAGCGGCACCAGCAGCAAGAGCGCGAACAGGCCGGAGAGGCTGCGGTCGTGCAGCCGCTTCATCACCAGCGCCACCTCCATCCACAGGCCGATGCCGGCGAGCACCATGAAGTAGAGGTCCGGGTCCTCCGGCAGGCCGGAGCGGTAGGGCGAGAAGGCGAGGCTGCCGAGCGCGACGATCAGCAGGAAGCCGAGCCAGTAGGCCTGCCGGCCGATGCGGCCGTCGAGGCCGAACAGAACCCACGGGACGGTGGCGGCACGGGGGTCGGTCGGGCTCGGCGGCGCCATCTGGGCTCGTTCCGGGTTCTGGGGTTCGGGTCCCTCAGCTAGGCGCGCGACGGCGCCTTGCCAATGGGAGGGGCGCATCGGTCGCGCCGGGAGCGCGCATCAGTCGCGCAAGAGCTCGTTGATGGAGGTCTTGGCACGGGTGCGCTCGTCGACGCGCTTGACGATGACGGCGCAGGAGAGCGATGGGCCGGGCGAGCCGTCCGGCAGCGGCTTGCCGGGCAGAGCGCCGGGCACCACCACCGAGTAGGGCGGCACCTTGCCCATGAACACCTCGCCGGTGTCGCGGTCGACGATCTTCGTCGAGGCGGAGATGAACACGCCCATCGACAGCACCGAGCCGCGGCCGACGACGACGCCCTCGACGACTTCCGAGCGGGCGCCGACGAAGCAGTCGTCCTCGATGATGACGGGGCCGGCCTGCAGCGGCTCGAGCACGCCGCCGAGGCCGACGCCGCCGGAGATGTGGCAGTTGCGCCCGACCTGGGCGCACGAGCCGACGGTCGACCAGGTGTCGATCATCGTGCCCTCGCCGACGCGGGCGCCGAGATTGACGAAGCACGGCATCAGCACCACGCCCGGCGCGATGTAGGCGGAGCGGCGGACGATCGCCCCCGGCACCGCGCGGAAGGCGGCCGCCTCGAACTCGGCCTGCCCCCAGCCGAGGAACTTCGAGGGCACCTTGTCCCACCACGGCGCGCCGCCGGGGCCGCCGGAGATCGCCTCCATCGGCGCGAGGCGGAAGGAGAGCAGCACCGCCTTCTTGGTCCACTGGTTGATCATCCAGCCGTCGCCGTCGGGCTCGGCGACGCGGATCTCGCCGGCATCGAGGAGCGCGAGCGTCGTCGCGACCGCCTCGCGGACCGCGCCCGTCGTCTGCGGGCCGACATTGGCGCGGTCCTCGAAGGCGGCGTCGACGGTGGCGGCGAGCGTGACGAGGTCGGTCATCGGGCGGTTTCCTGAGAGCCCCGGCGGGCATCGTTCGTGTCGGCGAGCGGCAAGCGCCACGCGATCCGCACGCGCGGCGGGCCGGCGGACCATATCGGCGGAGGGGCCGCTGTCAACGCGCCGTGGCGGCGGAGGCCGGTAGCGGTGCTCCGATAGCATCGAGCACCCTCTCCAGGAAGCCGGCGAGGTCGTCGGTGACGTGGTCGATGTGGGCGGCCCTGCGGCCCTCGCGCTCCCAGTCCGGGATCTCCGGGTCCTCGTGGCCGTCCTCGTCCGGCGGCACGACCAGCACGGTGCGCATGCCGAAGGCGTGCGGCGTCTCGAGGTTGCGGGCAAGGTCCTCGAACATCGCCGCCCGCTCCGGCCGGATGCCGGTCGCCGTCCAGAAGCGGTCGTAGGTCTCGGCCGCCGGCTTCGGAATGTAGTCGGCGGCGATGATGTCGAAGACGTCGTCGAAATGGTGCTCGATGGCGAGCCGGCTCGCGACCGCGCTCGCGTGGGTGCGCGAGCCGCTCGTCATGATGTAGCGCCGGCCCGGCAGCCGGGCGAGCGCCTCGGCGAGGCGGTGGTCGGGCGTGAGCGCGCTGTGATCGATGTCGTGCACGAACGACAGGAAGTCCTGCGGCGCGACGCCGTGCTCGGTCATCAGCCCGCGCAGCGTCGTGCCGTAGCGGCGGTAGTATTGTTTCTGCAGCGCCCGCGCGTCCGCCTCGTCGAGGTCGAGCAGGCGGCCGACGAAGGTGCGCATCTTCACCTCGATCTGTGGGAAGAGCGCCGTCGACGCCGGATAGAGCGTGTTGTCGAGGTCGAAGACCCAGGCCTCGACAGACGCGAAGCGGGCGAGCTCGCTCTCCGTCGGCAGCGCGATGCTCACGGCGTGATCAGCGTTCCCGCGCCGCCCTCGGTGAAGAGCTCGAGCAGGACGGCGTGCGGCACCTTGCCGTTGAGGATGACGACACCCTCGACGCCGCGTTCGATCGCCTCGATGCAGGTCTCGACCTTCGGGATCATGCCACCCGACACCGTGCCGTCGGCGATCAGCCGGCGCGCCTCGGCGACGGTGAGCTCCTTGATGAGGTTCTTGTCCTTGTCGAGCACACCGGCGACGTCGGTGAGGAACAGCAGCCGCTTGGCGTTCAGCGCGCCGGCGACGGCGCCGGCGAAGGTGTCGGCGTTGACGTTGTAGGTCTCGCCGTCCTCGCCGGGGGCGACGGGGGCGAGCACCGGGATGATCTCGCTCTTCGCCAGCACGTCGAGCACCTCGCGGCGGACGGTGGCCGGCTCGCCGACGAAACCGAGGTCGAGGATCTTCTCGATGTTGGAATCCGGGTCGATGGTGGTGCGCGTCAGCTTGCGCGCCGTCACCATCCGCCCATCCTTGCCGCACAGGCCGACGGCGCGGCCGCCGACGGCGTTGATCGAGGCGACGATTTCCTTGTTGATCGAGCCGGCGAGGACCATCTCGACGATGTCCACCGTCGCCTTGTCGGTGACGCGCAGGCCGCCGCGAAACTCGCTCTTGATGCCGAGCCGCTCGAGCATGGCACCGATCTGCGGGCCGCCGCCGTGCACGACGACCGGGTTGATGCCGGCGAGCTTCAGCAGCGTCACGTCTTCGGCGAAGGCGCGGCCGAGCGCCGCGTCGCCCATGGCGTGGCCGCCATACTTCACCACGACGGTCTCCTCGTCGTAGCGCAGCATGTACGGCAGCGACTCCGCGATGATGCGGGCCCGCGACACCGCGTCGTCGCTGCTGCCGTTCGTCTCTGCCGTCATGCCGCTCTCCCGTGCCTCGCGCCCGTCGCGGCTTTCCATAGCCGCTCCGTGCGACGGACAGAAGCACCGTCGATACGGAAGTCGCGCGCAACGCGGCAGAAGGGTGCGCCGGCAGGTCAGCCCGCGCCGTTTTTCTCGCTCTCAGGCATCGAACTCTCGCGGGACCGCGATCTTCGGGTTGCGGAAGCCCATGGAGATCCACGCGGCGAGGAGCTTGGCGAAGAACGCCAGCGTGTGGCGGGTGCTCGCCGGCACGTCGTCCGACAGGCGCGTGCCGGCCGGCAGGTCGCTCGTCATCGTGCGAAGCTGCGGCGGCGGCAGCGCGCCCGGCGGCCACAGGCCGGCGTGCAGGCTGAGCCAGTGGCCGTTCTCGAGCTCGACGAAGGCCGGCGTGTTGCAGCAGGTCGCGACGACGCGGCGGGTCTTCGACGCCGGCGTCAGGCGGAAGACGGCGAGGTGCTCGGCGCCGGCGAGGAAGCACACACGGTCCTTGCGGTAGAGGGCGTAGCGGGTGCCGCCGTTCGGTTCCTGGAAGGCCGGCACGCCCGGCAGCGCCCGCAGCCGATCGGCCGCCGTCCGGCAGCTGTCGCAGTGGCACTCGGCACGGATGATCGGCGCGCCGTCGACGGCGAGGCGAAGCGTGCCGCAGGCGCAGCCGATCCTGGTGGTCGTGCGGGCGCGGCTCGTCATGGCGGGCCCGCCTCACCCTGTCTGGCACCGCAGCACGCTGCGGCCGGCTCGGACGCGGCGGGCCTTGACGCGGCCGCCTTCATCCCCGCCACCCCGAACAGCAGGCGGATGTAGCGGTCGAGGTGGTCGAGGCTGTCGCGAGCGAGCGCCGGGTCGTCGCCGGCCTTGGCGAGCACCAGCGCGCCCTGCACCACCGCCTGCGTCTGGCGGGCGAGGCTCGCGGCCGTCCAGTCGGCGACGATGCCGCGCTCGCCCATGGCCTGGCGGATGTCGGCCTCGAGCGTCGCCGCGTGGCCGAAGACGCTGGCGGCGCAAGCGTCCCGGATCGCCGGGGCGCTCTGATGCACCTCCTGCACCATCGTGCCGACGAGGCAGCTCGATTGGGTGATGTCTTCGGAGACGATCGCCTTGCGGAAGGCGACATAGGCGAGCACGCGGTCGAGCGGGTCGGCCGGGGTGTGATAGGGCGCCGCCGCGAAGAAGGCCGTCGTCGTCTCCGCCCAGTGCCCGGCCGCCGCGACACCGAGCGCCTCCTTGCTCGCGAAGTGATGGAAGAAGGCGCCCTTCGTGACGCCGGCGGCGCGGCAGAGGTCGTCCACCGAGGTGGCGGCGAAGCCCTTGGCGCGGATGATGTCGACGGCCGCCGTCAGCAGGCGGGTGCGGGCATCGCCGCGGTCGGGATGGAGCTTGGTCGGGCGCGTCATGCGAGTAGCATACCGGATGGTCGGTATGAGGGGAAGACTGTCTTCGGAGGTGTCTGGCGGGCGCGCCATCCCTCTCCGCAGTCATTCCCGGCCTTGTCCGGGAACCTACCCCTCTCGGCGAGCGCACCACTCCCGTTGAAGCCCCAGCGCGCGGCGGCGCCGCATGGGTTCCCGGCACAAGGCCGGGAATGACCTCGAAAGGGTGGAATGGTCGGGGATGAACGGTTGCCCAAAAGGAAACGAGGGCAAGCGGGGCAGCGCGAGCCCCCCGACCCGCTCCCCCCCCCCGCTACTCCGCAGCCGTCGTGGCGATCGCCGCGCGCAGGAGATCGAGGCCGAGGCCGGTCTCGCTGGAGGTGGCGATGATGCCCGGATAGGCCGCCGGCCGACGCGCCACGGCAGCGGCGGTGGCGGCGATGACGGCCTCGAGGCCGCCCTTCTTGGGCTTGTCGGCCTTGGTCAGCACGATCTGGTAGGAGACCGCCGCCCGGTCGAGCATCGACAGCACCTCGCCGTCGTTCTCCTTCACGCCGTGGCGCGAATCGATGAGGAGATAGACGCGCTTCAGGGTCTGCCGGCCGCGCAGGTAGCCGAAGACGAAGCGCGTCCAGGCGTCGACCCGGTCCTTCGGCGCCGCCGCGTAGCCGTAGCCCGGCATGTCGACGAGCGTCAGGTCGGCCTCGACGTCCTCCGGGCGGAAGAAATTGAGCTCCTGCGTCCGCCCCGGCGTGTTCGAGGTGCGGGCGAGGTCCTTCTGGCCAACGAGGGCGTTGATCAGGCTCGACTTGCCGACGTTGGAGCGGCCGGCAAACGCGATCTCCGGTCCTTCCAGCGGCGGCAGGAACTTCAGCGACGGCGCCCCCATCACGAACCGCCACGGCCGGGCGAACAAGAGCCGTCCGGCCTCGAGCGCCTCGGCGGTCGGCGGCGCGGCATCGGGCGGCAGATGGACCTCGTCCGGCGGACGGCTCATGTCGCCCGGCTCATTGCGTGGGCGTCGAGGTGGGCTTCGGCTTGCGCTTGAACAGCGCCACGAGGTTGTCCCACAGCTCGATCTTGACGCCCTGGCGCTTCATGATGAAGGCCTGCTGCAGCACCGACAGCGTGTTGTTCCAGGCCCAGTAGATGACGAGGCCGGCCGGGAACGACGCCAGCATGAAGGTGAAGATCACCGGCATCCAGTTGAAGATCATCGCCTGCGCCGGGTCCGGCGGCGTCGGGTTGAGCTTCATCTGCAGGAACATGGTGATGCCCATGATGATCGGCCAGACGCCGAGCATCAACAGCTGCGGCGGATCCCACGGGATCAGCCCGAACAGGTTGAAGATCGTCGTCGGATCGGGCGCCGCGAGATCGCGGATCCAGCCGAAGAATGGCGCATGCCGCATCTCGATGGTGACGAACAGCACCTTGTAGAGAGCGAAGAACACCGGAATCTGCACGATGATCGGCAGACAGCCCGACAGCGGATTGATCTTCTGGTCCTTGTAGAGCTGCATCAAGGCCTGCTGCTGCTTGACCTTGTCGTCCTTGAAACGCTCGCGAATCTCCAGCATCTGCGGCTGCACGAGCTTCATGCGGCTCATCGAGACATAGGACTTGTTGGCGAGCGGGAAGAAGACGAGCTTGATCAGCACGGTGGCGAGCAGGATCGCCACGCCGAAGTTGCCGACCAGCCGGAAGAAGAAATCGATCAGGAAGAACATCGGCTTGGTGATGAAATAGAACCAGCCCCAGTCGATCAGCAGATCGAAATTGTGGATGGCGAGGTTCTCCTGGTAGCCGTCGACGATCGACACCTCCTTGGCGCCGGCGAACAGGCGGGTGTCGAGACTGGCGGTCGCACCGGGGGCGACGGCGACGCCGTCGGTCAGGTAGTCGGCCTGGAAGCGATCGCCGCCGGCGGTCGGCACGTCGTGGCGGAAAGCCGGGTTGAAGGTGAGGCCGCCCTGCGGGATCAGCGTCGCCGCCCAGTATTTGTCGGTGATGCCGAGCCAGCCGGCGGTCACCGTCGGCTGCTTCAGGACGCCATCGTCCTGCACGTCGGAATAGGAGAGCTCCGTCACGCCGGCATCGCCGAAGACGCCGATCAGGCCCTCGTGCAGCACGAAGAAACCCGAGGTGTGGGGCACGCCGTCGCGGACGATGCGGCCGTAGCCATAGAGCGTCACCGGCGTCTCGCCGCGGTTCTCGACCGACTGCGAGACGGTGAACATGTAGTCCTGGTCGATCGCGAAGGTGCGGCGGAAGACGAGGCCGGCGCCGTTGTCGAAGGCGAGCGTCACCGGGCTCGTGACGGTCAGCGTCGAGCCGCTCTCCACCGTCCAGTCGGTGTCGGCGGCAGGCAGCGCCACGTTGGCGCCGGCGTCGGCAACGACCCCGAAGTCGGCATAGTAGGCGTCCGGCGCGCCGGCCGGCGAGAACAGCACGATGGTCGGGCTCGTCGGGTCGACGGTCTCGCGGTACTTCTTCAGCCGGACGTCGTCGAGGCGGGCGCCCTTCAGATTGATCGATCCGGAGACCGAGGGCGTGTCGATCGTGACGCGCGACGTGGCGGCGAGCACGGCGGCACGGTTGGCGGGGGCGCCGGGGACCGGGCCGGCGGCGGGCGTCGCGCCCGGCACGGCGGGGGCACCGGGAACGGCCGGGGCGACCGGCACCGCCGGCACGCCGTCGGCGCCGGTCGTTGCCGTCTGCGGCGCGACGGCCTGCTGCTGAGCGACCTGCGCCCGTTGCCGCTCCATCTCGGGCGCCACGTAGAAATATTGCCAGCCCAGCAGCACCGCGATCGACAGCGCGATCGCGAGCAGCATGTTCTTGTTTTCCATCATGACGTCGTCTCGCGGGTCGGATCGGGGGTCGCACGCCCGCCGCCGGAGCGACGGCGCGGAGACGGCACTTCTCCCCGCGGCCGGGCGAGCCGGTCGAAGCCGGCCGCGAGTTCGGCAACGAGGGCCTCGAAAGACATAGTGATCGCCGGGCGCCGCGCCACGAGCACGTAGTCGCAGCCCGGCGCGGCAGCGGCGGCGCAGCGCTCGACGGCGGCGCGCAGGCGGCGGCGAATGCGGTTGCGCTCGACCGCGTTGCCGACCTTCTTCGTCACCGTGAAGCCGACGCGCGGCGGCTCGTCGTCGCCGCGGAGGCGGGCCTGCATCATCACGCTGCGGCCCCCGGTGCGGGCACCGCCGGCAGCGGCGAGGAATTCGGCGCGCCGCCTGAGCCGCGCGAGCCGCTGTCCACCCTTGCCGTCTGGCCGCTCGCCTGCCCCGTCACCCACTGCCTCGCCCGTCATCGGGGCACGACCGTCGGCGCGGGCCGGCGCGATCAGGCCGACAGACGCGCGCGGCCCTTGGCGCGGCGGCGGTTCAGCACCAGCCGGCCGTTCTTGGTGGCCATGCGGGCACGGAAGCCGTGGCGACGCTTGCGGACGAGCTTGCTCGGCTGATAGGTGCGCTTGGTCATCGATCTCTTCCGCTCCCGGGCGGCGTGCCTGAAGGCCCGCTCGGAGCCCGATTGAAACGATAACAGGCGCCGCCGGGAGCCGTGTAGCCGCCGCGGAGCGCCGAACCTCTCCGTCCCGCGCGCCAGGAAGCGGCGGGACCGACGGCCGGACGTTTAGGGGATGGGGGGGTGCAAGTCAACGCGGGCGGCAGGCGGAAGCGCCGCTGCCGTTGGCGAGCGCCGCGGCCGTTGGAAAGCGCTGCGGCCTCCGCGGCGGCGCTTCCCTTGAAAAGCGCTGCGGCGGCGCCCGAAGGCAGCGCCGCAGCGACGACCCTCGGCGGCTCAGCCCACCGCCGCCCGCCACAGGCGCTCGACCCCCGCGGCGAACGACACCTCTGGCCGCCAGCCGGAGGCGACGCGCAGACGCCCGGTGTCGAGCACGATCGCCGGCACGTCGAAACCGCGCGCCGGCCGGTGGACGAGTTGCAGGGGCCGCCCGGCGACGGCGCCGACGGTGGCCGCCACCTCGGCGAGGCTGGTGCCCTCCCCGCTGCCGACATTGTAGAGCCCCGGCGGCAGCCGGCCGGGATCGGCGGCGAGCGCCAAAGCGCGCGCCGCGTCGTCGATCTCCAGATAGTCGCGCACGGTCGAGCCGTCGCCGAAGATCTCGATCGCCTCGCCGGCGGCGAGCTTCTGCGCCATCCGGGCGACGACGCCGACCGGCGTGCCGGCGAGCTGGTAGGGCCCGAACGGGTTCGACAACCTGAGCGTCACGCCGGGCAGGCCGTGGGCACCCGAGAACAGCGCCACATATTTTTCCACCGCGAGCTTGCCGACGCCGTAGGCGCTGATCGGCTCGGTCGGATCGTCCTCGCGGGCCGGCAGACGGGCGGCGCGGCCATAGACGGCGCCGCCGCTCGAGACGAAGACGAAGCGGCCGACGCCCGCCTCGACGCACGCCTGCAGCACCTCGATGGTGGCGACGACGTTGTCGCGTGCGTCCTCGGCGATGGCCGCCATCGAGGAGGCCGGCACGCTCGTCCAGGCGAGGTGGATGACCGCCTCGGCGCCGGCAAGGGCTGCGGCGAGCGCCGGCGCGTCTCCGGGTTCGACGATGTGGGTGGCGACGCCGCCCCCTGCCGTCGCCGCGAGCCGCGGCGCGGCACGGGCGAGACGGCGGGCGCCGTCGGCGACGAGCGGCCGGGCACCGGCTTCCGCCAGCGCCTCCGCCACGGCGAGGCCGATGAAGCCCGCCCCGCCAAGCAGCACCACCGTCATGCCCCCTCCCCTCCTCTGACCCACAGAGTAACGGGGTTGTGGTGTGTCTTGAGGGCGTTCGAGGGCGCCTGTGGGGCGGCAGGGGGCGGCGCGAGTGGCTGGAGGCCGGCGGTGGTGGCGGCGGGGGTGGTGGCGGCCAGCGGCGGCGTGGCGGTGTCGTGGAGGAGGATGGGGGCTTGGGGGGCGGCGAGGCGGGCGAGCTCGGCGAGGAGGGCCGCATCCCGGGCGGCATCACCGGTGCGGGCGTCCATGGCGAGGATGAACTGGCGGCTTTTGTCGGCGAGCGGCAGGCGGCGGCCGGTGGCGAGCGTCTCGGCGAGCTCGGCGGCGGTGAGCTGCGGGCCCTGGAAGGCGCGGGCAAGGGTCTCGGCGAGTTTTCCGCCGGCGCCGACGACCAGCGCCGGCAGGCGCCGGTTCAGCCACGGCGAGGCGGCGAGCACGGCGTAGACCGCGCGGTCGGCCGGCTGCGAGGCGCAGCCGGGGCAGATCGCCCGGGGGGGGCGCGCGGGGTCGGTGACGCTGGCGTGGGCGCCGTGCCCATGTTCACCGTGCCCCGCCCCCTCGTGCAGGAACGCCGGGCCGGTCCAGCCGCAGAGGTTGCAGTGGCGGGCGTGGCCTTGCGCGATGGCGTCGAGGGCCGGCAGGTCGGCGAGCGTCGGCGGGTGGGCGGCGAGCACGCGCTCGTCGATCCGCTCCATCAGGCCCGGCCGCGTCTTGCGGTAGAGCGACAGGATGCCCGGCACCTCGGCGAGCCTCCACCCCTCGCTCTCGACGAAGTAGCTGAACTCGACGTCGGTATAGTCGTGCGGGACGGCGTCCGAGTAGCCGCCGATGGCGTCGACCATCGCCCGCCGGATGGCGAACAGCCCGCCCTGCACGTGCTCGAACGGCCGGTCGGGGTGGTCGGTGGCAAAGCCCTTGTTGCGGAACTTGTCGAACAGCCGCACGCCCACCGGATAGTCCTTGCCGGTGAGGTAGGTGGGCGCGTGGCAGAGCGTGCCGGCGAGGCCGACGAACGCGTCCTCGGCGAGGGCGTGCACGAACGGCAGCTCCCAGCCCGGCGCCAGGGCAAAGCCCTCCTTGCCGCAGACATAGATCACCACGTCGGCGTCGCCCTCGGCGATCGCCCGGTTGGTGCCGGGGCCGACGAAGGCGTTCGCGTCGTTCAGCACCAGCGTCATCGACGGCCGGCGCTGCTGCTCGGCCACCAGGAGGCGCCGCGTCTCGTCGCCGCTCAGGTTGTCGACGACGGTGAGGTGGAACGGGCTCGCGGTGAAGCGGTGGAGCCGGTCGATCACCTCGACGAGCTCGGCCGGGTTGTTCCAGGCGACGATGACGAGGTCGACGCCGCGGTTCTCCCAGGTGCGCACCAGCACCCGCATCAGCCGGTCGATGCGGTAGTGTTCCGACACCGTGGCAATGCCGGCCCGGCCCATCGCCGCCACCTGGTCGTGGGCGAGGCCGAAGTACCGGAGGATGGCGCCGGCCAGGGCTTCAGGCGCGGCCGCCGGCACGGTGACGCCGGTGATGCCGTCGATGACCAGTTCGCCGAGGCCGCCGATGGTGGTGGCGAGCACCGGCAGCCCGGCGGCCATCGCCTCCAGCACCACCGTCGGGATGCCGTCCATGTCACCGTCCGCCGCCCGGACCGACGGGCAGGCGAACAGGTCGGCGTCGCGCAGAACGTCGATGAGCGCGTCGCG
>JAESGX010000538.1_pt1 | contig 12868 bp, 12 predicted proteins | sample 9269801 | NCBI WGS metagenome assembly JAESGX01 (sample SAMN16773122, study PRJNA677054) | algae metagenome | isolation source: Pleurocapsa minor GSE-CHR-MK-17-07R and co-occurring heterotrophs from wet... | place: USA: Lower Calf Creek Falls, Grand Staircase Escalante National Monument, UT ... | reverse complement strand
CCGAGGCGATGGAGAACGGCCTGGGCTGGACCGACTTCACCCGCTGGTCCCGCATGACCGACCTCGTGATGGAATTCGGCGGCGCCGAGGGCGGGCGCCGGCCGGAGACGGAAGCGCTGATCAGCAATCGCTTCGCCGGCAAGGTGAAGCTGAGTCCCGCCGAATGGGGCGATGTCCGCAGCAAGCTGGCGCCATTCGCCTCGCTGCTGGGATGATGGCGGCGCGGGGGGGGCTACCCCTCCAGCGCATAATCCTTGAACTGGCGCTTCAGCTCGGCCTTCCAGAGCTTGCCCGTCGCCGTCATCGGCAGGGTCTCCACGAACTCGACGCGGTCCGGCATCCACCACTTGGCGATCTTGCCCTCCAGCACGCCGAGAATGCTCTCGGGCGTCGGCTCGGTGCCGGGCTTCTTCACCACCAGCAACAACGGCCGCTCATCCCATTTCGGGTGGGCCACGCCGATGGCCGCCGCCAGCGCCACATCGGGGTGCGCCAGCGCCAGGTTCTCCAGCGTGATGGAGCTGATCCACTCGCCGCCGGATTTGATGACGTCCTTCGCGCGGTCCACGATCTCGATCGCGCCCAGCGCGTCCTCCGTCACCACGTCGCCGGTCGAGAACCAGCCATCCTCGCTGAAGGCCGGGTCATCCGGGTGGTTGAAGTAGCTGGCGGCGACCCAATGGCCCTGCACCTCCAGCTCGCCGAAGGCCACCTCGTCCCGCGCGATGGGCTGGCCCTGGGCGTCGAGGATGCGGAAATCCACGCCGAAGGGCGGGCGGCCCTGCTTGCGGCTGTAGTCGAGCCAGCGCGCCTCGTCCCAATCGGCCGTCTCCGCCTTGCGCGAATTGAGGCTGCCGAGCGGGCTCAGCTCCGTCATGCCCCAGGCATGCAGGATGGGGATGCCGTATTCGCGCAGGAAGCCCGCGGTGATCGCCACCGGCAGCGCCGTGCCGCCGACGACCAGGCGGGGCGGCGCGGTGAACTTGCGCGAAGGGTCGGCGCGCAGCCAAGCCAGCAGCATGGTCCAGATGGTCGGCACCCCCGCCGAGAAGGTCACGCCCTCCTCCTCGAAGAGCCGGAACAGGCTGGCGGGGTCCAGCTTCGGCCCGGGCAGCACGAGGGAGGAGCCCGCCATGGCCGAGGCATAGGGGATGGACCAGGCATTCACATGGAACATCGGCACCACCGGCATCGCCACATCCCGCGCCGAGAGCGCGAAGACATCGGCCTGGAGAGCCGACATGGCGTGCAGCACCGTGGAACGATGCGAATAGAGCACGCCCTTGGGCATGCCCGTGGTGCCGGAGGTGTAGCAGAGCGAGGAGGCCGCCCGCTCCTCCAGCAGCGGCCATGCGTAGTCGCCATCCTCGGCGGCGATCAGGGCGGCCTGTTCGAGCACCGGCACCGGGAAGTCCGGCTTCGGCGCCGGGCCCATCAGCACGATCGCGCGCAGGCTGGCGGGCAGACGGTCCGCCACGGCCTGGACGGCCGGCAGCACCGAGGGGTCCACGAAGAGCACCACATCCTCGGCATCCGCCAGGATATAGGCGATCTGGTCGGCGAAGAGGCGCGGGTTCACCGTATGCAGCACGGCGCCCATGCCGGAGACGGCGTAATACACCTCGAGATGCGCGCGCGCGTTCCAGCTCATGGTGGCGACGCGGTCGCCCGGCTTCACGCCGAGCCGCGCCAGCGCCTGGGCCAGACGCTTGGCACCCTGCTCGACCTCGGGCCAGGTGCCGCGCGTGACCCCGCCCTCCGGGTCCACCGAAACGATCTTCGCCCCCGCGTGATGCCGCGCCGCATGGCGCAGGATCGAAGACACGAGCAGCGGGTGCTCCTGCATCAGGCCGAGCATGGGATCCTCCCTGGTGTTGTTGGGGAGCATCCTGGCGCAAGCGGGGCCGCGCCGTCCATGCCGGGGAGCGTGTCCTACCAGCCCAGGCGGCGCGGGTCCCCGGCGGCGGGCGGCGCGAAAGGGCGCGGATTCATGGCCGGCGGCAGGTCGAACCGGCGCGGGTCGTTCGGCGTCAATTCGCGGTCCAGGACGATCTGCCCCCCCGTGGTCTGGTAGCCGCGCTGGAAGCTCGCGGGGCCGAAGGGCATGTCCGGCACGCCGGAGGAACCGGGCGAGGTATCCACCGAGGCACAGGCGCCCAGCAGGAGCAGCAGGCCGAGCGGGAAGGCGCGCATCATCATCACTCCGGTCGAATATTGGCGCCGCGGATCAGGTCGCCCCACAGGATGGTCTCGCGGGCCAGCAGATCCCGCACGGAAGCGGCGTCGCCGGTCACGATGTCCACGCCCTGCTCCGCCATCCGTGATCTCAGGGTCGCATCTTCCGTGGCCGCGCGCAAAGCGGCTTCCAGCCGTGCCAGGACGGGCGCCGGCGTGCCGGCCGGGGCAAACAGCGCCTGCCAGAACACCGCCTCGAAGCCCGGGACCGCGTCCGCCACGGGCGGCAGGTCCGGCACCAGGGCATTTCGCTCGCGCGAGGAGATGGCGAGGCCGCGCGTGGCGCCCTCCCGCATCGTGGGGAGGGCCTCCAGCAGGGCCTGGAACATCGCCTGGATGCGGCCGGCGCGCAGCTCCAGCAGGGCGGGCGCGCCGCCACGGAAGGGCACATGCACCACGTCAATGCCCGTGCGCGCGACCAGCAGCGCCTGGGCCAGGTGGTTCACCGCGCCCGTGCCGCTCGACCCGAAGTTCACCTTTCCCGGATTGGCGCGGCAATAGGCGATGAACTCCTCCGTCGTGCGGGCCGGCACGGCGGGGTTCACATGCAGCGCGAAGGCGGTGCGGAACACCATGCCGACGGGCACCAGCTCGCGCATCGGCTCACGCGGGGTGAGGTTGGGCTGGAGTGCCGGGTTGATGGCCAGCGTCGAGGTGCCCATCAGCAGCGTGTAGCCATCGGGCCGTGCCTGCGCGACATGCGTGTTGGCCACCGCCGTCGCCGCCCCCACGCGGTTCTCAATCACCACGGGAACGCCCAATTCCCGCGCCATGCGCTCCGCCACGGCGCGGCTGGTGACGTCGGTGACGCCGCCTGGGGCATAGCCGGAAGCGACGGCCAGCGCGCGGCTCGGAAAGCCCTCCTGCGCGGCGGCGGGCAGGCTGAGCAAGGCGGGTGTCGCAAGCATGGCGCGGCGTGATGGCATGGGGGTCCTCCGTTTTCTTTTGATTCAGTCAGGCGTCATATTTGCTTTGCGCAGCTGTCATTTCACTGCAACACAGAGCGCCTAAGCCGCGCCCCAGCAGACGGGGTTTGGTGATGCTCGAGATCGAAGGTCTGACACGGCGCTTTGGCCCTGTGAAGGCGGTGGATGGCGTCAGCCTCTCCATTCCGGCCGGGCAGATGGTGGGCGTGATCGGCCGCTCGGGTGCGGGCAAATCCACGCTGCTGCGCCTGATCAACCGCCTGGCCGAGCCCTCCGAGGGGCGCATCCGCTTCGAGGGGCGCGATGTGACGGCACTCCAGGGCCGCGCCCTGCGGGACTGGCGCACCGGCTGCGCCATGATCTTCCAGCAGTTCAACCTGGTGCAGCGCCTGGATGTGCTCACCAACGTGCTGATCGGCCGGCTGAATCACCGCCATGGCATGCTGGCGCGCCTTGGCTCCCTCTTCTGCCAGTTTTCGCCGGAGGAGCGCGCCATGGCGCTGGCCGCGCTCGAGCGCTTCGACCTGCTGAGCACGGCGCTGCAACGCGCCGACACGCTCTCGGGCGGGCAGCAGCAGCGCGTCGCCATCTGCCGCGCGCTGATGCAGCAGCCCCGCCTGATCCTGGCCGACGAGCCGATCGCGAGCCTCGACCCGCGCAACGCGCGCACGGTGATGGACGCGCTGGCCCAGGTGAACAGCCGCGACGGCATCACCGTGCTGGTCAACCTGCATCACCTGGATACCGCGCGCGAATACTGCACCCGCGTCATCGCCATGCAGCAGGGCCGCGTCGTCTTCGACGGGGCGCCGGGCGAGCTGGATGCCGCGCGCATCACCCAGATCTACGGCATCACCGAGGCGGAGTTCCAGGCGGAAGCCGCCGCCGCGGTGAATGCCAGCCCGGCCTATGCCGTGGCGTCGCAAGCGGCGCTGGCCTGAATCCACCAAGGAGAATGAATATGATCAATCGCCGCTATCTCGGCACGCTGGCGCTGGGCGCTGCCGCGCTGCCGGGCCTCGCCGCTGCCCAGGCGCAGCGCGCCGCACCGGCCACCATGGCGCCCCAGGCGGCCGAGGGCGTGCGCGTCCGCCGCACGCTGGACGCCGACGTCGTGATGCCGCAAGCCGGCCGCAAGGCCTGGGCCGCCCAGGTGCCGCAGCTTCGCATCGGCCTGCTCGGCGGGGAGAACGAGGCCGACCGCATGGGCCGCTTCGGCGCCTACCAGGCACTGTTGCAGCAGACCTTCGACATCCCCGTCCGCCTCTTTGCCGCCAGCGACTACGCCGGCGTGCTGCAGGCCTTTTCGGCCCGGCAGATCGAGGTGTCGAGCATGGGCCCCAGTGTCTATGCCGGCACCTGGATCGACACCAATGGCGGCGTCGAGCCGCTGGTGGTGCCCGAGGAGCGCGACGGCTCCATCAGCTACATCGCCGTGATGGTGGTGCGCGCCGACAGCGGCATCACCAACCTGGAGCAGATGCGTGGCAAGTCCCTCGCCTGGGCCGATGCCAATTCGACATCGGGCTATCTGGTGCCGCGCTTCGCGCTGCGCCGGGCGAATATCCCCGTCGAGAGCGGCCAGTACTTCGCGCGCACCGGTTTCGCCGGCGGCCATGAGCAGGGCGTCATCGCCGTGCTGCAACGCCAGTTCGACGCGGCGATGACCTGGACCTCCGGCCAGGGCGATGTGAACCAGGGCCACACCCGCGGCAACCTCCGCGCCATGGTGGACAAGGGCATGCTGAACATGCGCGACCTGCGGATCATTTGGCAGTCGGCCCAGATCATCAACGGCCCGCTGACGGTGCGCGCCGACCTGCCCGCCAGCTTCAAGCAGGACATCACCGACTTCCACCTGGCGCTGCCCAAGACCCATCCGCAGATCTACGAGCAGATCGAGCGCGGCGGCGGCACGGGCTACCGCACCGTCACGCATGCGCAGTTCCAGTTCCTGGTGGACATGCGCCGCGAGGAAGCCGCCGAGCGTCGGCGGAGGTCTTAACGCCCTTAAACGCCCAGCGCGCTGGCGGTGAGGTTGGTCTGGGCGTGCCGGCCGCTGTGCGGCCGGATTCTCCGAAGGAATGTGTGATGGTCACGTCTGCTCTGGCCCGTCGCGCCCTGCTCGGTGGCGCTTTCGCGCTTCCCCTCACCGCGCAGGCGCAGCCGACGCCCGAATGGCGGCCGCGCCGCACGGCCGATGGCACGCACGTCATGCTCGAACCGGGCCGCCGCGCCTGGGCCGAGCAGGTGCCCGTCATCCGTGTGGGCCTGATGGGCGGCGAGAATGAGGCCGATCGCCTGGGCCGCTTCGACGGGCTGCGCCGCCTGCTGGAAGAGACCTTCCGCGTGCCAGTCCGCCTGATGCCCGCCAGCGACTATGCCGGCGTCATGCAGGCTCTCTCTGCCCGGCAGATCGAGTTCGCCGGCCTCGGCCCCTCCATCTACGCCGCCGCCTGGATCGACACGAATGGCGGCATCGAACCCATCCTGACCACCGAGCAGGTCGATGGCTCCACCAGCTATGTCTCCGTCATGCTGGTGCGCGCCGATAGCGGCATCACGAATCTCGAACAGATGCGCGGCCGCAGCCTGGCCTGGGCCGATCCAAATTCCGCCTCGGGCTACCTGATCCCGCGCTTCGAGTTGCGCCGCGCGGGCGTGGGCGTGGAGCCCGGGCAATTCTTTGGCCGCACCGGCTTCGGCGGTGGGCATGAGCAGGCCGTCATCGCCATGCTGCAACAACAATACGACGCGGCGATGACCTGGGCCTCGGGCATGGGCGACATCAACGAGGGCTTCACCCGCGGCAACACGCGCGCCATGGTCGAGAAGGGCATGCTGCGCATGTCCGATGTGCGTATCATCTGGCAGTCGCGCCCCATCCAGAACGGCCCGCTCGCCATGCGCACCGACCTGCCGGCGGAATTCCGCGAGGACATCATCCGCTTCTATCTCGCCCTGCCCCAGGCCAATCCGGCGGTCTTCGAGCAGATCGCGCGCGGCACCGGCGCCGGCTTCCGCGAGGTGCGCCACAGCGACTACGAGGTCTTCGTGGAAATGCGCCGCGAGGAAGCCGCCGCCCGGCGGAGGCGCTCCTGATGACCCTGACGCTCAGCCCTGGCGTCTCCATCCAGGAGGCCGCCTTCCGCGAATTGCGCCGCCAGCGCCGCGTGACGACGCTGATCGGCGCGGCCATGCTCGCCGCCTGCCTGCTGCTCGCCGCCTGGACCAGTGAATTCTACCCGAGCTCACTCGCCGCGGGCGTGCCCCGCATCGGCGAGTATTTCTCCCGCATCGCGCCCTCCCTCGAGTGGTCGAAGCTCTTCGCGGGCGTGGATGAGGAGGGCAGCCTGGCCTTCTGGTTCTATCGCCTCGACGCCTGGGCCATCCTGCTGTTCGAGACGGCGCAGATGGCGGCGCTGGCCACGCTCACGGGCGCCGTGGTCGCGCTGCTGCTGGCCTTCCCGGCCGCCAAGAACACCGGCGCGCCCGCCTGGGCGTTCCAGCTCTCGCGTCGCTTCCTGGAAGCCACGCGCACCGTGCCCGAAATCGTCTTCGCGCTGATCTTCGTCTGGGCCTTCGGCGTCGGCGCGCTTGCCGGCATTCTCGCCATCGCGCTGCACACGGCGGGCGCGCTCGGCAAGCTCTTCGCGGATGCGATGGAGAATGTGGAAATGCGCCCCTGGGATGGCGTGCGCGCCTCGGGCGGCACCTGGTCCGAGGCCTGCCGCTTCGCCGTCCTGCCGGCCGCCCTGCCGGACCTGCTGAGCTACGCCATGCTGCGCTTCGAGATCAATCTGCGTTCCGCCAGCGTCATCGGCTTCGTCGGCGCGGGCGGCATCGGCGAAGAGCTCTACAAGGTGATTTCCTTCAACTACTATGAGGAGATCAGCGCGATCCTGCTGCTCATCATCCTCTCCGTGATGGTGATCGACATGATCTCCGAGAAGCTGCGCCGCCGCGTGATCGAGGCCGTGGCATGACCCCCATCGAAATCGCATCCTGGCAGGCGCGCATGCCGCGCGCCTTCGGCCCCACGCCACGCGGCCGCGCGCTGCGCGTGCTGGGCGGCGTCGCCTTTCTCACCTGGCTCATCGGCACGCTCTGGTGGTTCGATGTCTCGCCGCAGCGCATGTGGAACGGCCTGAACGGGCTGCTCGTCATCACCCGGCTGATGATCCCGCCCTCACCCGGGGAGCAATGGGTGGAAATCCTGCAGGGCCTCGCCGAAAGCCTGGCCATGGCCTTCCTCGGCACCTTCATCGCCGCACTTATCGCCGTGCCGCTCGGCTTCCTCGGCGCCAACAATGTCGTCACCAACACGCTGTTCCGCTTCTCGCTGCGCCGGGTCTTCGATGGCTTCCGCGGCGTGGACCAGCTGATCTGGGCGCTGGCCTATGTGCGCGCGGTGGGCCTCGGCCCATTGGCCGGGGTGCTGGCGATCGCGACCGCCGACATCGCCGTGCTCGCCAAGCTCTATGCCGAGGCGATCGAGAATGCCGAGAAGAAGCAGGCCGAGGGCATCGCCGCCGCCGGCGGTTCGCCGACGCTCATCATGCGCTTCGGCGTCCTGCCGCAGGTGGCGCCCATCATGCTGGGCCATGCGCTGTATTTCTTCGAGAGCAACACGCGCTCCGCCACCATCCTGGGCGTGGTGGGCGCGGGCGGCATCGGATTGCAGATCGCCGAGCGCATCCGGGTGCGCCATTGGGATGAGGTGGCCTTCATCATCATCCTGATGGTGCTGATGGTGGCCGCGATCGACTGGCTCTCGGGCAAGGTGCGGCGCCGGCTGATCGGGGCGCGCTGATCAGGCTGGAGCGGTGCCGCACGCCATGGCATAGAGGGGCGGCGCGGGCGTGCCGGAATGGTAGACGGAAGGGTCTTAAAAACCCTCGGCCGCAAGGCCGTGCGGGTTCGAGCCCCGCCGCCCGCAGGCCACTCCCTTGGCCCTATTCCAGCACCCAGCCCGGCCGCAGCGTGATCTCGGCGCGCGTGCAGATGTTGATGTTCCGCGCCTCCTCCGCATTGCCATTGTCGAAGACGATGCGCAGGTCCGCCTCGCAGGCGATATCGCTGGCGAGTTCCCGACGCTCGCCGCTGGCCAGCGGCCGCTCGCCCAGCTGGTTCTCGCCCCAGTCGTTGTCCTGCACGGCGGAGAGATAGACCTCCCGCACGGCACGGCCATGGGCGTGCACCAGCGTCACGCGCCGGGCGGGGGCGAAGGCCACCGTCTGGCCGCCGCAAATCTCCACATCGGCCTGCTCCTCGGCGCGGTTGTCGGCGAAGACGGCGCGCAGACGCACGCGGCAGGCGGGGTTGCGGATGCGCAGCAGGAAGCTCTGGCCGGGATTGAGCACGGTGGCGCCCAGCCGGTCCGCGCCCCATTCCGCGCCCTCGGCCGTTGTCGCGTAGAGCTCGCGCAGCACGCGGGAGGTGCGGTTGGCGACGGTGACCTCGCGCAGCGGCACCGAGGGGTCGCCGAAGACGATGCGCGGGGTGGCGCAGAGATCCACCTGCTGCCGCGTCTCGGCAGACGCGCCGCGAAAGATGGCCCGCGCCTCGAAGCGGCACTCGGTCTCGCCGCGCAGGCGCAGGTTGAAGCTGTCGCTGCCCGGGATGGTCGCCGCGCCCAGCCGGTCCGGCCCCACCACGCCTGGACGGGCCAGGAAGAGCTGCATCAGCTCCACATCGGTGTTGTTCACCACCTCGACGGCGCGGGTGGCGCGGTCATCCAGCACCAGTTCGCGCGTGGTGCAGACGTTGACGCCGCTGCGCGCCTCCGCACTGCCATCCTCGAAGACGGCGCGCATTTCCATCTCGCAGGGGCCGCGGCCCAGGCGCAGCGCGAAGCTGGTGCCAGGCCGCACCACCTCGGCGCCCAGCCGGTCCGGCCCCTGCTCCCGGGCGGGCGGGTTCCAGAGGTAGATTTCGCGCAGCACGCTCTGCGAGTTGTTCCGCAGCAGCACGTTCCGCTCGGCCGCGGGGGCCGGGCCAGGCGGCGGTGGCTTGGCGGGCTGGGCCAGGGCGGGGCCACAGGTCAGCAGGAGGATGAGCAGCAAGCGGCGCATGGGAAACGTCATCGCGGAATGACCCGGGCGGTCATGGGCGTGCCGGACTCGATCACAAGTTCGCCCGCGCCGCAAAGCTGCACGAGCCGGATCCTCTGATCGCTGCCGTCGGCGAAGACGGCGCGCAGGGAGACGCCGCACTGCCCCATGCCCAGCACCAGTTGACGCCCGCCGCCAGCGGGCACCGCCTGGCCGCCAAGCCGGTCCTCGCCTTCCGCCGTAAAGCCCTGATTCCATATAAAAAATTGATTGATATTCAGGGGCGTCGCGTTGCGCAGGGTCACCGTGCCGAGGTCGTAGAACGGCGGGGCGAGCGGCGCCGGAGTGTTGGGTTGCGCGGCGGCCTGCCCGGCCAGGAGCAGGAGAAGAACAAGGGGCGAAATCTTCATGCAGGGGGCTTTCATGCGGGCGGCAGCAGGATCACGCGCGCGCCGGCGCGGCGGTCCACCCCGCGCCGATCGCGCTCGGTCGCGAAGCCGCGCGTGCGCGCCTCGGCCCGGATGCGGTCGCGCTCGACGCCGAGCTGCGAGAGCTGCAAGGCGACGGCACGGGCGCGCCGCGCGGCCAGGCGGCTCGCCGTCTGGGCGCCGCCCTCGGGCGAGGCCGCGAAGCCCAGCACGCAGATGTTGCGGTCCAGCATCTGCTTCGCCTCCGCAACCAGGGGCGTGAGGCTGGCGCTGGCCTCCGGCGACAGCCGATCGGCCCCGCGGGCGAACTCGACCGAGACGGCGCCGTCCTGCAACTGCTCGGCGCCGACACAGGAGAAATCGCGGAGCTGTGCCAGCGCAGGCGTCGAGAGCAGCAGGAATATCGCGAGGGCGCGGATCATGTGGCGGCCAGCAGCCCGGCCTCGCGCAGGCGCGCCAGCAGAGCGCCCGCATCGGTCGCGGGGTGGGCGCGCTTCAGCTCGGCCTCGGTGATATCGGGGCGGGCGAGCAGCCATTGCGCGGCCTCGGCCTCGGCGGGGTTCAGCGGCACGGTGCCGCTTGCGGTCTTCAGCACCCATTCGGCGCCGCGCCGCACTGGCCGCGCACCACCGGGAATCACGCGGAAGGCGCCGCCCTCGGCCGCATCCTCGCTGCCGGCGCCGGCCGGGGCGGCCATGCCGCGCCAGGCCAGCAGGTCATTGCCGCCGCGATGGAAGCGATAATCCGCCACATATTGTTCCAGCACCGCCATCACCTTCGGGTCCTTCGCGAGTTCCGCCACGCGCGCGCCCAATTGCCCCGCGCGTTGCGTCAACGCGAATTTCGCCGAAGCGCTGCCATCCTGGCGCGGGAGGGGCTGCCGGAAGCTGGTTTCATAGAGCACGCGCTCCAGCAGGATGTTCATCAGGTCCATCCCGTTGGGCGCATGCGCGCCGTAGGCGACATGGACGCTCGCGGGGGCTTCGGCCAGCGCGTCGTGATACCAGCCGCGCGGGAGGTAGAGCAGGTCGCCCGGCTTCATCAGGATCTTGGCGCGCAGCTTGCCCTTGTGCTGCTCATGATGCGCCTGATCCTGGCTGCGCCAGAGCGGATGGCTGATCGGCCATTCCGCGCGGCCTTCCCAGATGTTCCAGTATTTCTCGCCCTCGACCTGCACGGCCCAGACGTCATGCGTGTCGTAATGGGCGGGGAAGGCCTTGTGGCTCTGCCAGGAGATGTAGACATTGGCCTGCGCCTTCCCGAGACCGGCACTCTCGATCGCGTGGGAGACCGAGGCGAGGCCCGGCGTCAGGCTGTCCACATCATTCATCACGATGCTGGCGCCCTTCTGCACCCACTCGCGGACGCGCCCGGTCACCGGCTGCATCAGCTGGGTGTTGGAATCGCGACCGGTGGCGCGGGTGCAATATTCCTCGGCCGGAATGGGCTTGCCGTCGAGCACGAGCTGGAGCGAGTGGCTGGACCAGGCATGCGTCATGTCCAGCAGGCGGTTGATCTGCCGCCAGGAGAAGACCGCGGCGAACTTCGCCGGGTCGCCCTTCAGATGGAGGGGTAACTTGTCGTGGTATTCGGCGAAGAACTGCTCGACCGGCATGGGGGCGAGCAATTGGGCGAGCGTCATTGTCATGGGTCGAGGCTAGCCCAGCTCGGCGCCGCATGCCACGCCGCGCTTGCACCCGGGGGGCCGAAAGCCGGAGACTGGCCCGCAAAGGAAGAACGCCATGCCAGAAGCCCCGATGAACCCGGACCCGGTGCGCGAGGAAGTGCTGCGCGCGGCGCGCGCGGGGATGTCCCCGGCCGCCGCCGCATTGCTGCCCGCGCTGCACGCCGCGATCCCCACGGGCGAGCTCGCCGCCCGCCCGCCCGAGGCCCTGCGGGAGGCCGCGGCCTCGCTGGCGTCCCTCGCCGCACAGCGCGCGCCGGGCGAGGTGAAGCTTCGGCTCGCGCCCCCCGCCTCGGGCCGAGGCGCGCATGGCGTGGCCGAGATCATCGCCGACGATATGCCCTTCCTGGTGGATTCGGTCCTCGCGGCCCTCACGCGTGAGGGGCGGGTCGTGCGCGAATTCCTCCATCCCGTGCTGGCGGTGACGCGCGATACCTCGGGCGCCTTGCTGGCCCTGGGCGAGGGCGAGACGCGCGAGAGCATGATGCGCGTCACCATCGGCGCCAGCGCCGGCCAGCTCCTGCCCGGGATGGCGCCGCATGGCTGGCCGGAGGTCGAGGCCGCGCTGGCCCGCGCGCTGCATGATGTGGGCGTCGCCGTGCGCGACTTCCCCGCCATGCTGGCCCTGCTGAACCAGGCCGATTCGGAGATCGGCGGCGATCCCGAGGCTCAGGAAGTCCTCGCGTGGCTGCGCGACGACAATTTCATCCTGCTCGGGCACCGGCACCTGGTGGTGGAGGCTGGCGGCGTGCATGTGCTGCGCCCCGAGAATCTCGGCTTGCTGGCCGACCCCGCGTTGCCGGTTTTCGACGCGCTGGCCGGCCTGCCCGCCCTGCCGGAGCGCGCCCGCGCCGCCTTCGCGGCCCCCCCCGCCGTCACGGTCGCCAAGGCCAATATGCGCAGCACCGTCCACCGGCCCCAGCATGCCGACGTGATCGCCACCCGCATCCTGGATGCCGAAGGCCACGTGACGGGCGTGCGCCTCTTCCTCGGCCTCTTCGCGGCCGCCGCCTACAACCGCAATCCGCGCTCCATCCCGCTGCTGCGGGGCAAGGTGGAGCGCATCCTCGCCACCGCCGGCGTCTCGCCCTTCAGCCATGACGGGCGCGCGCTGCGCAACATCCTCGACACCTGGCCGCGCGACGAGCTCTTCCAGGCGAGCGAGGCGGAAATCCTGGAAGGCGCGCGCATCGCGCTCGACCTCTCGATCCGCCCGCGCCCGGCGCTGTTCTTCCGGCCCGATCCCTTCGGGCGCTTCGTCTCGGTCATCGCCTGGCTGCCGCGCGAGGGCTTCGACACGCGGCTGCGTTCGCGCGTGGGTGAGATGCTGGCCCGCGCACATGGCGGCCGGCTCTCCGCCTTTTACATCGCGCTCGGCGACGCGCCGCTGGCGCGGGTTCACTACATCATCGGCACCGATCCCGGCACCGCCACCACGCCCGACCACGCGGCGCTGGAGGCCGCCGTGGCCCAGGCCGCGCGCAGCTTCGGCGACCGCCTGGCCGATGTGCTGGTGGAGGAGCGCGGCGAGGCCGCGGCCAG
>JAESGX010000536.1_pt1 | contig 12891 bp, 14 predicted proteins | sample 9269801 | NCBI WGS metagenome assembly JAESGX01 (sample SAMN16773122, study PRJNA677054) | algae metagenome | isolation source: Pleurocapsa minor GSE-CHR-MK-17-07R and co-occurring heterotrophs from wet... | place: USA: Lower Calf Creek Falls, Grand Staircase Escalante National Monument, UT ... | reverse complement strand
AGCGCGGAAGCGGCCGAAATCGGGGCGATCTGCTGCTCGAGCATGTACTCGATCGCATTGTCCACCACCGAGCCCGCGTGGCTCAGATCCTCGGGGGCATCCCCATCCGCTGCTTGCATGTTCCGGCAACTCCAATCTTCTCGGCCAGATGGGGCCTTTCCTGCGGGCAGGAAAGGGTTCCGGAATTAAGGCTTTGTCATACGGGTTTCGCCCGCCGCGCGCGCGCTCAGACCGGTGCCGAATTCGGCCTGGGCCTGGGCCAGCGCCGCCGCCTCGGCCGCCGCCACCGCCTCGGACTGGCGGCGCCACATCTCGGCATAGAGGCCATCCGCCGCGATCAGCGCCCCATGCGTGCCGCGCTCGGCGATCTGGCCGTCCTCCAGCACGATGATCTCATCCGCCTCCACCACGGTGGAAAGCCGGTGCGCGATGACCAGCGTGGTCCGCCCGCGCGAGACATCGCGCAGCGCCGCCTGGATCTCCTGCTCGGTGCGGGTGTCCAGCGCGCTGGTCGCCTCGTCCAGGATCAGGATGCGCGGATCCTTCAGGATGGTGCGCGCGATGGCGACGCGCTGCTTCTCGCCGCCCGAGAGCTTCAGCCCGCGCTCGCCCACGCGGGTCTTGTAGCCATCGGGTAGCTTGAGGACGAAGTCATGCACTTGGGCCAGGCGTGCGGCCTCCTCGACCTCGGCATCACTGGCGCCGGGGCGGCCATAGGCGATGTTGTAGCGGATGGTGTCGTTGAACAGCACCGTGTCCTGCGGCACCACGCCGATGGCGCGGCGCACGCTGTCCTGTGTCACGCTGCGCACATCCTGCCCATCAATCCGCACCGCGCCCCCGGTCACGTCGTAGAAGCGGAACAACAGGCGGGAGATGGTGGATTTACCGGCCCCCGTAGGGCCGACGATGGCCAGCATGCGCCCCGGCGGCACCTCGAAGCTGACGCCCTTCAGGATCTCGCGGTCCGGGCGATAGGCGAAGCGCACATCGTCGAAACTCACCGCGCCCGCCGTCACCACGAGGTCGGGCGCGTTCGGCGCGTCCGCGATCTCGGCGGGCACGTCGAGCAGGAGAAACATCTCCTCCATGTCGGTCAGGCCCTGCTTGATCTCGCGATAGGCGAAACCGAGGATGTTCAGCGGCAGATAGAGCTGGATCAGGTAGGCGTTCACCATGACGAAGTCGCCCACCGTCATCGTGCCCGCCGCGATGCCGCGCCCGGCCAGCAGCATCACGATGGTCAGGCCCAGCGCCATGATGGCCGCCTGGCCGGCATTGAGCATGTTCAGCGTGGTCTCGGAGCGCACATAGGCGCCCTCGTAGCGCGTCAGGCTTTCGTCGTAGCGCCGCGCCTCGTGCCGCTCATTGTTGAAGTACTTCACCGTCTCGTAGTTCAGCAGGCTGTCCACCGCCTTGGTGTTCGCCTCCTGGTCCGTGTCGTTCATGACGCGGCGGAAGGCGAGGCGCCAGTTGGTGAAGAGCAGGGTGAAGGTGATGTAGGCGCCGATGGTGAGCAGGATGGTCAGCGCGAAGGAAAGGGCGAACATCCACCAGAGGATGGCGGCCACCAGGAAGATCTCCACGATGGTCGGCAGGATGTTGAAGAGCATGAAGTTCAGCACGATGGCGATGCCGCGCGTGCCTCTTTCGATGACGCGGGAGAGGCCTCCCGTGGCCCGATCCATGTGGAAGCGCATGGAGAGCGCATGCATGTGCCGGAACACGCTCAGCGCCACGCGCCGCGCCGCCCGCGCCTGCACCTTGGCGAAGACCGCGTTCCGCAATTCCGCCAGGGCCGAGGACATGACGCGCAAGAGCCCGTAGCCGATGACCAGCGCCACCGGGATGGCCAGCATCGCCCCCACGCCATCCTTCGGCGCCAGCGCATCCACCGCCCGGGCATAGGCGATCGGCACCAGCACATTCGCCGCCTTGGCCGCGATGAGGCAGATGACGGCGAGCACCACGCGGATCTTCAGCCCGCGCTCCCCCTCGGGCCAGAGGTACGGGAGGATGCTCCGCAGCGTGCGGGCGTGGTTCGTCGTCTTCGTCGCGCTCATGCCCTCCATGTGGCCCGTACCAAGGGTTTTGGGAACCACGCACCTTCCCGCCCGGCGCCGTCCCTGCCACATGGCAGGAATGAGCAAACCCCTGTCCCGCCATATCGAGGCCTGCAACAACGCGCCCTCGCCCTCGCATCTGCTGCCTTTCCATTTCGGGCGGGAGCAGGTGGGCTGGGTCTCGGCCGAGCTGGCCCGGGCGCTGACCTTCCTGCCGCAGGACTTCCATTTCGAGGGCAGCGGAGTCCACATGGCCGGCCGGCACCGCAGCCCGGCGAGCCGCAGCGACGCGCTGGCCGCGGCGGGGCGCAGCCTTGCGAAGCAGGGCTTCGGCCGCGTGCGCGGCGAGCTCTTCGACATCCGCGCCACCGCCGAGGGCCCGGTCCTGGGCACGCTCGACCGCGGCCTGATCCCGCAATTCGGCGTGATCGGCCAGGGCGTCCACCTCAACGGCCTGGTGCGGCGCGCGGATGGCCTGCATGTCTGGGTCGGCATCCGCGCCCGCGACAAGGCGGTGGCGCCCGGCCAGCTCGACAATCTGGTCGCCGGCGGCATCCCCGCCGGGCTCGATGCCCTGCAATGCCTGCTGAAGGAGGCGGGCGAGGAGGCCTCCCTGGCGCCGGAGCTCGCGGCCCAGGCGCGGCGCACTGGCCGGATTTCCTATATCCTCAGCGCCGAGGAGGGCCTGCGGCGGGACGTGCTGCACGTCTTCGACCTCGACCTGCCCGAGAGCTTCACGCCTCAACCCAATGATGACGAGGTGGAGCGCTTCGAGCTCTGGCCCGCGCCCCGGCTGCTGGAGGCGCTGCGCGAGACGGAGAGCATCAAGTTCAACGTCAACCTGGTGCTGATCGACCTCTTTCTCCGCGAGGGGCTGATCGACCCCGACGGCGCCGAGGGCCGGGCCCTGCGCGCCGGGCTGAACCAGGGGCCGTAAGGCTCAGCGGGCGATCCGCTGCGCGGCCAGCGGCAATTCCAGGCTCTGCTCGCGGCAGGCGTCGATGCGCCGCCGCTCCTCGGCGATGTCGCCCTGGTAGACGATGCGGATGTCGTAGAGGCACTCGCCCGGCGGCAGGGTGAAGGCGCGCGTGGCGCCGGCGCGCAGCACCTCCGTCTCGCCCAGCTGATCGCGCCCCCAATTCTGCTGCGAGCTCAGCGAGACATAGATGTTGTTGATCACATGCGGGGTGCCGTTGCGGATGCTCAGCGCCGGCTGCCCGGCCAGCGCGCCGCCCGCCGGCGGCTTTCCGGGCGGGCTCCCCTGGGCCAGGGCGAATCCGGGCAGGAGCACGAGGCCCAGCATCATACACCGCAGCATTCCATCCTCCCTGCCGCTGTTCCGTGGATCAGTTGAGGGCCGTTCCGCGGGCAAGACAAGCTCCTCCAGCCCGACCGTCCAGCCGGTACAGTTTCACTTGACAAACCGTCCAGCCGGTATAGTTCTTCGGCATGCTTGACGATGTGCCCCAGCCCGACGCCCGCACCCGAATCCTCGACGCCGCCGAGCGGATCGTGCAGGACAAGGGCGTGCCCGCCCTGACGCTGGAGGCGGCGGCCCGCGGGGCCGGCATCTCCAAGGGCGGGCTGCTCTATCACTTCGCCTCCAAGGAGGCGATGTTGAACGGCCTGGTCGCGCGCCTCGCCGAATCCATCCGGCAGGATTTCGATGCGGTCCTGGCCGCGCAATCAGGCCCCTGCCCCGCCACCCGCGCCGTCCTCGCCTGGGCCTTCGACCACCCCGAGCAGGTCTGCGAGGAGCATCAGCGGGCCGGCGCCGTCTTCCTCGCCGTGTTCCACCACGACCCCGCCATGCTGGGGCCGATCCGCGCCGTCTTCGCCCATATCCGCGACCATTTGCGCGCCGATGTCCTGCCGCCCGGCCATGCCCTCGCCATCATGGCCGCCAGCGACGGCCTCTTCTTCGGCCAGCTCTTCGGCATGTACGAGCAGAGCGACGAGGAGCGGCAGGCCATCCGTGCCGCGCTGGACCGCCTCGCCGGGGAGGCGGGCGCATGAACCGCAAGCTGCTGCTGGGCCTGGCCGTGCTGGCGGGGGGTGCGGGCTACTACGTCTACGCCCACCAGGCCCCGCCGCCGCCCGCGCCTGTCGTCGCGGCCCCGGCCGCGCCGCTGGGCGTTGGAGCGCTGGGCCGGATCGAGCCCGCCTCGCGCATCCGCAAGCTGAACCAGCCGGGCGGCATGGCGGTGACACGCCTCGCCCGCGTCTTCGTCGCCGAGGGCGATGCGGTGACCGAGGGCCAGCTCCTCGCCGAATTCGCCGATGCCGAGATGAAGGACGCCGCCGCCCAGCAGGCCGAGGCGAGTGTCGCCGAACTCCGCGCCGCCCTGGCCCGCGTGCGCGAGGCTGGCCGCGCCAGCGAGGTCGCGGCCCAGCGCGCCCGCATCGCCGCCCTCGCCGCCCAGGAGGAGATCGCCCGGCGGGACGCCAACCGCACGGACCGGCTCGTCCCCTCCGGCGCCGGCTCCGAGGCGGCGGCCGAGCGCAATCGCTTTCTGCTGCTCCGCCTCTCGGCCGAGCGCGCCCAGGCCGAGGCCGATCTGCAGACCCTCTCCACCCCGCGCGAGGAGGATCTCCGCCTCGCCGAGGCGCGCGTGGCGGCTGCCGAGGCCGCGCTCGCCAAGGCCCGCGCCGATGCCGAGCTCGCCCGTGTCCGCGCCCCCATCGCCGGCACCATCCTGCGCATCTTCGCCCGCCCCGGCGACCAGGTGGGGAATGACGGGCTGATGGAGCTGGCCGACCTCTCGCGCATGGATGTCGTGGCCGATGTCTTCGAGACCGATCTGGGGCGCCTGCGCCCCGGCATGATGGCCGAGATCACCGTCCCTGGCGAAAGGCAGCGCGTGACGGCCACGCTGCGCGAGATCGGCTGGCAGGTGCGCCGCACCACCCAGGCCGGGACCGACCCCGTGGCCGCGGTGGACAGCCGCACGGTGGAGGTCCGCCTCACCCTCTCGGAGGAAGGCGCCAACCTGCTGCGGCGGCGCACCGGCATGCAGGTGCAGGTCGCGATCCGCGCCCAGGACCCCGCGGTGGCCGCCCGATGAACCAGATCACCGCCACCGAGACGCTGCTGCCCTGGGCCCCGGAACTGACCGGCGAGCCCATCCCGCCGAAGCCCAAGCCCAAGCCCGGCCTCGGCGCCTTCCTGCTGCTGCCGCTGCGCCTCGCCTGGCGGCAGCTCCGCGCCGAGAAGTCCCGCCTGCTGGCCGCCATGGCCGGCGTCATGTTCGCCTGCGTGCTGGTCTTCATGCAGCTGGGCTTCCGCGGCGCGCTCTTCGACAGCGCCACCAACATGCTGGGCGCCATGCGGGCCGACCTCTTCCTCATGCACCCCATGACGGACGCCAGCTTCCGACCCGAGCCCCTGCCCCGCGCCCGTGCCTTCCAGACCCTCGCCGACCCCGACGTCGCTGTCGCCGTGCCGATCTACCTGGCGCAGACCGGCTTCCGGAACCCCGAGACCGGCCGCAAGCGGACCGTCCAGCTCATCGGCCTGGACGCCGAGGTGGGTGCCGTGGGCTTCACCGGCCTCGCCCCGCTCGTCGAGGCGCTGAAGCAGCCCGACACCATCGCCTTCGACGTCCGCTCCCGCCCCGAATTCGGCCCGATCGGCCGGCTCTTCGCCGAGCGCGGGCCCTTCGAGGTGCAGGTCGGCCAACGCCAGATGCGCCTGGTCGGCCTGGTCGAGATCGGGCCGAGCTTCGGCGCGGACGGCAACGTCGTCCTCAGCGAAACCAATTTCCGTCGCGTCTTCGAACGCCGCGTCTCCAACACCGACCTCGTCGCGCTCAAGCTTCATGACGGCGCCGATGCGCGCGCCGTGCAGGCGCGGCTGCGCGCCATGCTGCCCGACGATGTCGTCGTCCTCACCCATGCGGAACTCGTGGCGCATGAGCGCAGCTATTGGGAGAACGGCACGCCCATCGGCTTCATCTTCGTCTTCGGCAGCCTGATGGGCCTCGTGGTCGGCATGGTGATCGTCTACCAGATCCTCTTCTCCGACATCGCCAGCCACATCTCGGAATACGCGACGCTGAAGGCCATGGGCTATTCGAACGGCTACCTCGCGCGCGTCGTGATGAGCGAGGCCTTCATCCTCGCCATCATCGGCTTCATCCCAGGGCTGCTGCTCTCGGCCTGGCTCTACAACTGGGTGGGGGCCGCGACCTTCCTGCCACTCGCCATGTATCCTGAGCGAGCACTCACTGTGTTCCTCATGATCTTCGCCATGTGCACGGCGGCCGGGCTGCTCGCCATGCGAAAGCTCAGGGACGCCAATCCGGCGGATATGTTTTGAATCTCCCCACGAAATCGCTGCGCGCTTTCGCGGGGGCCCCGGTTGGCGCTTGTCCTGGGAGCGTCGGCTGGTTGGCGTGGCGAAGCCACGCCGCCCACCGGGGGGCGGCCGGTGGGGTGGCGCAGTCCTTTCTGCTGTGTGGTGCTTGATGCGAGGTGTTCGGTGAATCCTGTCGCGTTGTCCGGGATCACCTTCGCCTATGGCGAAGGCGCGCTGCGGCGGGAGGTGCTGCGGGATGTGGATCTCTCGATCGCGCCGGGCGAGATCGTGCTGCTGACCGGGCCCTCGGGCTCGGGGAAGACGACGCTGCTGACGCTGATCGGCGCGCTGCGCGCCATGCAGGACGGTCAGGCGCGGGTGCTGGGGCAGGAGCTGGCCGGGGCCAGCGAAAGCGATCGCGTGCGGCTGCGCGGGCGCATCGGCTTCATCTTTCAGAACCACAACCTGCTGGGCTTCCTCACGGCGCGGCAGAATGTCGCCATGTCGCTCGAACTGCATGGTGGCATGAATGAGGGCGCTCGCCTCGATCGCGCGGGCGAAATGCTGGCCGCCGTCGGCCTCGCCGATCACGCCGAGAAGCCACCCTCCCGCCTCTCGGGTGGGCAGCGTCAGCGCGTGGCCGTGGCGCGGGCACTGGCCGGCGAGCCCGGCCTGATCCTGGCCGACGAACCCACCGCCGCCCTCGACAAGGTCAGCGGGCAGGAGGTGGTGCGCCTGCTGCGCGATCTCGCGAAGACGCGCGGCGTGCCCATCCTGCTGGTGACGCATGATCCCCGCATCCTCGACATCGCCGACCGCATCGTCGCGATGGAGGATGGGCGCATCGTGCAGCCGGCCCGCGCCGCGTAGCGTCCCTAATGCGGGTGCGTGGCGTCGTAGTGGCGCTTGATCACGCTGAGGCCCATCAGGACGCCGAAGGCCATCAGCATGAGCGAGAAGGCATAGAGATAGCCATCGGCCCGCGCCGCGCCGAACAGGCCGACCAGCGCGAAAACGAGATACAGGGCGATGAAGAAGCCGGAGGAAATCGGCATGGTCAGCCTCCTTTCTTGAGGTCGTCGTCGAAGAGGATGCGGGCGGCGGCGCCGTCCATATCCTCGTATTGGCCGGAGCGCATGGCCCAGATGAAGGCGGCAAGCGCCATCCCGCCCAGCAGCAGCGCCAGCGGAATCAGCCAGACCAGCGTATCCATCAGCGCCTCCCTACCCTGAGTGCATTGCCGATCACGGCGAGCGAAGACGTCGCCATCACCAGCGCCGCGATCAGCGGCGTGGCGAAGCCGGCCACGGCCACGGGCACCGCGACGAGATTGTAGCCGAAGGCCAGCGCGATGTTTTGACGTGCCGCAAGCTGCGCGCGCCGCGCGCGACCCACCGCCTCGGCCAGCGGCAGAAGCCCGCCACCCATCAGCACGAAGTCGCTTGCGGCCTGGGCGAGGTCCGTGCCCTCGGCCGGCGCGGCCGAGACATGCGCGGCCGCCAGCGCCGCCGCGTCATTGATGCCGTCGCCCACCATCAGCACGCGGCGGCCTTGCGCGGTCAGCGCCGCGATGCGCGCGGCCTTGGCCTCGGGCGTGGCGCGCGCGGTGAAGAGGGTGATGCCCGCCTCCCGCGCGAGGCGCGCCACCACCTCGGGCGCATCGCCCGAGAGCAGCTCCACGCCGAGGCCGGCACGCTGGAAGGCCTGCACGGCGGCGGCGGCATCGGCGCGCAGCGAATCCTCGAAGCGGAAGGTGACCGGCGCATGCCCAGGCCGGGCCAGATGCAGCGCCATGCCGGCATCCTCCGGCAATCCCAGGAAGGCGGCGGAGCCCAGCCGCGTCTCACCCCGCGTGAGGCCAGCGCCCGGCACCTCCGAAACACCCGGCGCCGACGCCACATCGGGGCAGGCGCGAGAGAGGGCGCGGGCCAGCGGATGGCGGCTGGCGGCGGCGAGGCTGGCCGCCGCTTGCAGATCCTCCTGCGTCCAGCCGCCCGGCAGCAGGCGCGGGCGGCCTTCGGTCAGCGTACCGGTCTTGTCCAGCACCACATGATCGGCACTCGCCAGCCGCTCGAGCCCTGTCGGCGAGGAGAGCAGCACGCCGCGCCGGAACAGCGCGCCGGAGGCGACGACCTGCACCGCCGGCACGGCGATGGCGAGGCCGCAGGGGCAGGTGATGATCAGCGCCGCCACTGCAGGCACCAGCGCCGCCTGCCAGGGCAACCCCGCCAGCAGCCACCAACCGAGGAAGGTGGCGAGTGCGACCACATGCGCAACGGGCACATAGATCCGCGCCGCGCGATCGGCGAGCGAGGTGTAGCGCCCGCGCGCCTGCTCGGCCTGCTCCAGCATGCGGCCCATGGCGGCCAGCGAGCCATCGCCCGCGGCGGCGGTCACGCGCGCGACGAAGGGCGCGCCCATGTTCACGCCGCCCGCCGCCAGCGCCTCGCCGCGCGCGAAATGGCGCGGCAGGCTCTCGCCCGTGGTGGCGGCGGTATCGAGCAGCGCGCTCTCATCCTCCAGCACGGCGTCCAGGCGCAACCGCTCGCCGCTCGCCACCAGGATGCGCGCACCCACCGCCACGCGCTCCATCGGCACCGGATGCGCCTCGCCCAGCACGGTGACGGCGCCTTCCTGCAGGGCCAGCAATTCGGCCGCGCTCTGCCGGGCCCGGCGTCGCGCCGCGCGGTCCAGCACGCGGCCGGCCAGCATCAGCGCCAGCAGGGCCGTGGCGCCATCGAACCAGGTGAAGTCGCCGTTGCGCAGGGTCTCGCTGAGCGACATCGCGGTGGTGGCGAGGATGCCGAGCGAGACGGCGCAATCCATGTTCAACCGGCCCGCCCGCAAGCCCCGCCAGGCCGAGCGGAAGAGCGGCATGCCGGCATAGGCGATGGTCGGCATGCCGATCAGCGCCGCCAGCCAATGCATCATGTGGCGCGTATCGGGCCCCATGTCGCTGCCGGCCCAGACCGCGACGGAGACGAGCATGACGTTCATGGCGCCGAAGCTCGCGATGCCCAGCGCGCGCGTCAGTTCGCGCCCCTCCGCATCCTCGCTGGCGCGCAGGCAGGCGGGCGAGAAGGGGGCCACGCGGAAGCCGAGGCGCGCGACCAGCGCCGCCAGATCATTGCCGCGCCCGGGCTCGCCGCGCCATGTCACGCTGAGCCGGCGCGTGGAGAGATTGGCCCGGGCGCGCGTCACGTCGGGCTCGGCCGCCAGCGCCTGCTCCACCAGCCAGATGCAGGCGCCGCAGGTCAGCCCCGCCACCATCAGCTCCAGCGTCTGCGTGCCGTCGCGGTTGGCGCCGGCGAGGCTGGCGAAATCGGCGCTGGGCGGATCGAGCGGCTTGAGCAGCCCTTCCGCCCCCTCGCGCCGGCGATAGAAGGCATCGAGGCCGAGGCCCTGCACCAGCGCATGCGCGCCCTCGCACCCCGTGCAGCAGAAGCGGGTGGCGCTGGGCGCGCCGCAATGCGCGCAGACGGGGCGGCCGATATGGCTCATGGAAGCGTGAAGCGCTGGCGTAGATCGTGGCGCTCGCCCGTCGTGGAAACGAGCAGGCCCCGCAATTCCCACAGCCCTGCGCGCAACTCCGGCAGATCGAGAGTGAAGCGGCCTGTTCCAGCGGCATCGGCGAATGCCACGCGCTCGCCATCCAGGGGCCGCAGCAGATGCGCCTCCAGCACGCCCTGCACCGGCGCGCCGCCGCGATCCCGCGCATTGACGACGAGGCGCCCCGCCTCAAGCCGCGTGTTCAGCGTCCAGCCCAGCGCATCCTGGCGCGCGGCCTCGGCCAGGACGTGGTTGTAGGTGCGGCCGCGGTCATAGGCCTGGCCGACGCTGACGCCAGTGAAGGTGGTAAGCGCCTGGAAGATCAGCACGCCGTTCACCACCACCACCACCACCATGCCGCCGACAAAGACCCAGGGGATCCAGCCGCCGCGGCTCGGGTCATGCGCTTGGATGCTCATCGGTCGGGTCCCAGGAAAACGCTGGCATGGCGCAGGACCGTGCGGCCCTCGGCATCCAGCAGACGGAAGGTGATGGGCGTGCTGCCGCGCAGGCGCAGGCCCTCGGGCGCGGTGACGAGGGCGCGCCACTGGGTGATGCCGTCCTCGCGCGTCGTCAGCAGCGGGCGGCCCTGCGGATCAAGCGCCGCATCCTGTACGACGAGCCGCAGGCCCTGGGGGCCTTCCAGCACCAGCGGCAGGGCCAAGTCGCCCCGCAGCTTGTTGGCGAGCTTCAGCGTGAAGCCATTGCGCAACCCGCCATCGGAGAGCTGCACATAGAGCGGCGCGCGATCCCGCAGCACGGTCAGCGTCAGCGTCTCGCGCAGCAGCCAGGCGCCGAGCATCACCACCACCGCGGCGCTGAGCACGCCAGCATAGACCAGGGTGCGCGGGCGGATCACCTTCTGCGGGGTGCGCACCGCCATGCCCTTCGCCAGAAGCTCGGGGCCCGGCGCCATGCCCTTGGTCGCGGCCTGGCTGGCGGCGAGGTTCTTCAGCGTCTCGAAGGCGATGAGACCGGTCGGGCGGTCCAGCCGCTTCATCACGTCGTCGCAGGCATCCACGCAGAGACCACAGCCGATGCATTCGAGCTGCTGGCCGTCACGGATGTCGATCCCCGTGGGGCAGACATGCACGCAGGCCTTGCAATCCACGCAATCGCCCGCACCCGCATCGGTCGGCTTGCCGCGCGGCTCGCCCCGCCAGTCGCGATACGTCACGACCAGGCTGTTCTCATCCAGCATCGCGCCCTGGAAGCGCGGCCAGGGGCACATGTAGGTGCAGACCTGCTCCCGCGCCGCACCCGCCAGCACATAGGTCGTGGCCGTGAAGAGCGCGAAGAAGCCATAGACCGTGAGGCTCGCCTGGCCGGTCAGCATGGCCCAGGTCACGGTCGGCGCGTCGTTGAAATACATGATCCAGGCGCCGCCCGTGGCCATCGCGATAGCGAGCCAGGCGGCGTGCTTGGAAAGCTTCGCGCGCCACCAGGCGCGGTCCTTCGGGCCGTGGTCGAGTTTGATGCGGGCATTGCGGTCGCCCTCGATCTTCCGCTCGATCCACATGAAGAGGTCAGTCCAGACCGTCTGCGGGCAGGTGAAGCCGCACCAGACCCGGCCGAACAGCGACGTTACGGCGAACAGGCCGATGGCGCCCAACACCAGCACGCCCGTCAGAAAGTAGATCTCCTGCGGCCAGAGCTCGAACCAGAAGAAGAACAGGCGGGCATTGCCCATGTCCACCAGCACGGCCTGGTCCGGCGCATTCGGCCCCCGGTCCCAGCGCAGCCAGGGCACGACGTAGTAGAGCCCCAGCAGCAGGACCAGCACGGCCCATTTCACCCGCCGCACCACGCCCTGCACCGCGCGCGGATAGACCTTCTGGTGCGAGGCGTAGAGCGAGCCTTCCTCGATCTGTGGCGCGCGGGGCGGGATCACGGACATGATGGAGCCTTATTCCCCCCCGCCCAGTGCGTGCACATAGACGGTGAGCATGTTGATCATGGCGGGGTCGAGGCGACCCTGCCAGGCCGGCATCACGCCGGCACGGCTGTAGCCGATGCTGCGCATGACGGAGGCCTTGTCGCCGCCATAGAGCCAGATGCGGTCGTTCAGACGCGGCGCGCCGAGGTCGCGATTGCCCTCGCCGCGCTCATTGTGACAGCTCGCGCAGTTCTCGGCGTAGAGCGCCTCGCCACGGGTCACGGCGGCAGGGTCGGTGCTGCGACCCGTAAGGCTCAGCACGAATTCCGCGGTGTCACTCACCTGCGCCGCGTTCAGCATGCCCGTCGCCTGGAAGGCCGGCATGGCGATGCCGCGCTGCTCGTCGCTCTCATTCGCGCGCACGCCGTGGCGGATGGTGTGCTGGATCGCCTCGAAGCTGCCGCCATAGATCCAGTCGTCATCGGCGAGGCTCGGGAAGCCGCCGATGGCGCCCTGGCCGCCCGCGCCGTGGCAGCCGGCGCAGTTGTTGGCGAAGGCGATGCGCCCGCCGGCCAGCGCGAAGGCGCGCAGCTCGGGGTCGGCGGCGATCTGCTCGGGTGTGGCCGCGCGCAGCCGGGCCAGCATGGGCTCGATCCGCGCGCGTTCGGCCGCCTGCTGCGCCGGCAGGGCACCGCGCGCCGTCCAGCCCAGCAGCCCCGTGGCGCCGGTGATGGGCAGCGCCGGATAGAGCACGACCCAGACCAGCGCGAAGGCGATGCAGGCATAGAAGGTGTAGAGCCACCACTTGGGCAGCGGCGTGTTCAGCTCCTTCAGCCCGTCCCACTCATGGCCGGTGGTCATCTGGCCGGAGACGCTGTCCTTTTCGATCTTGGTGGGCATCTCTCAGCGCCTCCTGTCTTCATCATCCTGGAAGATCATGCTTCCGCGTTGTTGCCATTCCGCCCGCTTGGAGGGGCGCAGCGTCCAGACCAGGATTCCGCCGAAGAGCAGGAAGAACCAGGCGACCCAGAGCGAGTTGAAAAGCGATTGCAGCTCATGCATGGCGCGCCCTCCTCACTGCTGCCGCAACTGCGCGGGCGTCACGT
>JAESGX010000535.1_pt1 | contig 12918 bp, 12 predicted proteins | sample 9269801 | NCBI WGS metagenome assembly JAESGX01 (sample SAMN16773122, study PRJNA677054) | algae metagenome | isolation source: Pleurocapsa minor GSE-CHR-MK-17-07R and co-occurring heterotrophs from wet... | place: USA: Lower Calf Creek Falls, Grand Staircase Escalante National Monument, UT ... | reverse complement strand
AGGTCAACCCGCCGCTATTGGTCAACGCGGCCACCCTTTACGGTACGAACCAGCTACCGAAATTCGAGGAAGATCTTTTTCGAACGGCAGGCGTACGGGTGGGTGAGCAAGAAGAGACCGGCGCACCGCTGCACCTACCCGGGGGCCATTTCCTGATTCCGACGGCCGAGGTGCCGCTGACCAATCTTGTTGCTGACCAGGTGATCCCTGAGCCGGTCGAGCCGCTGCGCTTCACGGCGCTGACGCCTTGTTTCCGGAGCGAGGCGGGGAGTGCGGGGCGGGACACGCGGGGCATGCTGCGCCAGCACCAGTTCAGCAAGGTGGAGATGGTCAGCATCACGCGGCCGGAGGACAGTGATGCCGAGCATGAGCGGATGACGCGCTGTGCCGAGGCGGTGCTCACGGCGCTGGGCCTGACCTGGCGGCGGGTGTTTCTCTGCGCGGGCGATACGGGCTTTGGCGCGGCGCGGACCTATGATCTTGAGGTCTGGCTGCCGGGGCAGAAGGCGTGGCGCGAGATTTCCTCCTGCTCGAATTGCCGGGATTTCCAGGCGCGGCGGATGAAGGCGCGGTTCAAGCGCGGCAAGGAGATGGTGTTGCCGCACACGTTGAACGGCTCGGGCGTGGCCGTTGGCCGCGCGCTGATCGCCGTCATGGAAACCCACCAGCAACCCGACGGGACCATCCTGGTCCCCGAAGTGCTCCGCCCCTGGATGGGCACTGATGTGGTGGGGTCCGGGGCCTGAGGCCCCGGCGGGTTCGGGCGGAGCCCGCGCTTAGCTTTTGTTGGCGTAGCTCTTCCCCATTCCCTCGGCGGGGTCGGCCTGTGGCCCATAGGGCATGATCGGATAGCGCAGCCCCGCCTTGGACAGCCCCCGCAGCCCCGTGACGGCGCGCGCCAGGTCGGCCGGCGGGAAGGCCATCAGCATCTCGTCATCCGCGACGCCGCCATAGCGGCGTTCGGCGTAGCAGGGAAGTGAGAGGCAGACGGCGCGGTCGCGCAGCGCGCGGCCCCAACTATCGGCGCAGGCGCTCTCGCCCGTGATGGAGAAGTCGTAGCGCTGGTAGTTGCGCCATTGCAGCCCGTTGATGAAGAGGATCATCTGCGCCGGGTTCGCGTAGAAGAGGCAGATATCGGGTGGGTCGAGGCGGGCCGAGCGCAGCGGCGAGATGACGAGGCCGTGGTATTCGGGCGCCACGCGCGGCATCTGCGCCTGGTGCGCGGCCGAGGCTTCCAGGTTCTCGAACCAGACGCCCTCCATCTTGCGGCCGGAGAGGTAGAGCTCGGAGGGTGTGTTCAGCCCGATCACGCCGCCGCAATTGCTGAATTCGGGCACGTTTTCATGCGTGATGCCGAGGGTGAAGCCGGCGAGGCGGGCCTGGGTGACGAGCTGGCAGGTGGAGAAGCGCTTGCCGGGGGTGGGGCGGCGCAGGCCCTGGACCTGTTCCATGCTCTCGGCGTCGCGGAAGAGCTTCATGCCGATCGGCAGGGTGCGCAGGCGCAAGAGGTCCGAGAGGGCGTTGGCGAGTTCGGCGAGGCTGGCCGCATTGGGCGGCGCTTCCGTGGTTCCATCTGGCATGGCGGCTTTCTCCTGTTATTGTCGGAAGCGTTGCACGGGGCCTCGCCCGGCGAAAGACTGGAGAGTGGGATGCGCTTGGGTCAGGCGGAGACGGGTCGTCCGGGGGAGCGCCTGCGGGCCTTGCTGGCCACGCACAAGCCGCTGGTGGTGCCGGGCTGCTACAATGCCTTGTCCGCGCTGATCCTGGAGGAGGCGGGGTTCGAGGCGGTGTACATGTCGGGCTACGGCACCTCGGTCGGGCTGCTGGGATTGCCGGATGCGGGGCTCGCCACGCTCAGCGAGATGGCGCTGAACGCGAAGCTGATCGCGAGCGCGGTGCGCGTGCCGGTCATCGCCGATGGCGATACGGGGCACGGCAATGCCATCAACGTGGTGCGCTGCGTGGAGGAGTTCATCCGCGCGGGTGTCGCCGGCATCCATCTGGAGGATCAGGTGGCGCCCAAGCGCTGCGGGCATGTCGCGGGGCGCGAGGTGATCGGCCGCGCGGAGGCGGTGGCGAAGATCCGTGCGGCGAGCGACACGCGCAAGGCGCTGGACCCGAGCTTCCTCATCATCGCGCGCACGGACAGCCGCGGCGCGCATGGCGGCTCGCTGGAGGAGGCGATCTGGCGCGCCAATGCCTTCCTTGATGCCGGCGCGGACCAGGCCTTCGTCGAGGGGCCGGCGAGCGAGGCGGAGGTGGAGCGCATCACGCGCGAGGTGAAGGGGCCGGTGTTCTACAACATGACCGGAATCTCGCCGCGCATGAGCGCCGAGCGCATGGGCGAACTCGGCATCGCCACCTGCATCCTGCCCGGCGCGCTGTTGCGGCAATCCATCATGGCGATGGGCGACCTGGCGGCCGAGCTGCGGCGCGACGGGCCCATGGCCGAGGCACGGATGACGGAGCGGCTGGCCCATCATCGCCTCGGCAACCTGCATAAATTCTCGGGCTTCGATGAGATCCGCGCGCTGGAGCAGGCGTATCTGCCGCCGGAGGCGCAGGAGAAATACGAGGGCGGCCTCGGCCACCGCCCCGACGCGCCGCGCGGATGACGCGCGCTGCCGATGGCCCATGAATTGATCGCGCCCGCGGAGCTGCGCCCGCCCGCCTTCGACCTGACGCGCCCGCTGCATCATGCGGCGCCGCTCGTCTTCGTCTCGGCGCATTCGGGCCGCGATTATCCGGAGGAGTTCCTGGCGGCCGCGCGGCTCGATGCGACGGCGCTGCGCAAGAGCGAGGACGCCTTCGTGGAGGAGCTGTTCGCCGCCGCGCCGGGGCTGGGCGCACCGCTGCTGGCCGCCCGCTTCCCGCGCGCCTGGTGCGACGCGAACCGCGAGGCGTGGGAGCTGGATCCCGGCATGTTCGACGAGCCGTTGCCCGATTGGGTGAACAGCGCCAGCCCGCGCGTGGGGGCGGGCCTCGGCACCATCGCGCGCGTGGTGGCGAATGGCGAGGCGATTTACCGGCGGCGGCTTTCCTTCCAGGAAGCGGAGCGGCGGGTGCGGCTTTCGTGGGAGCCGTTCCACGCCGCGCTGGCCGCGCTGGTGGCGGAGACGCGGGAGCGCTTCGGCGTGTGCCTCCTGGTGGATTGCCATTCCATGCCGAGTGCCGTGGGGCCGAGCGGCGCCGGGGAGGTGCCCGATTTCGTGCTGGGCGATGCGCATGGCTCGGCCTGCGCGCCGCGCGCCACGCGCGCGATCGAGGCGCTGCTGCAGGCCGGCGGGCGGCGGGTGCAGCGCAACGACCCCTATGCCGGCGGCTACATCACCCGCCATTACGGCCGCCCGCGCGAGAACGTCCACGCGATCCAGATCGAGATGGCGCGCAGCCTCTACATGGATGAGGCGCGCATCGAGCGCGGGCCTGGCTTCGCGGACTTCCAGGCGGAAATCTCCGTGGTGGTTGCGGAGATGCTGAAGCTCGGCTGGGGCGGGCTGCTCAAGGGCGGCAAGTAGGCCGCCATGGCGGAGGAAAGGCCCTTCGGGCTGGACCCGGGGCGGGTCATGGATGTCGGGCGCGATGGACGGCCGCTGGCGCCTGAGACGCCGCCGCCGGAATGGCTCTCGCGCCGGCACAGGCTGATCCTGGGGCTTTTCGCGCTGGGCGGGCTGGTGGTGGGTGGGCTGGCGGGTGCCACGGTCGCCGCCTTCGCCTCGGGCGCGAAGGGCTGGGCTGCGGTGCTGGCGCTGATGACGCTGGCCGCTTCGCCGCTGCTGGTGCTGGGGCCGGTGCAGGATTGGTGGCGGCACCGGCGGAAGCGCGGTTAGCCGCTGAGCTTCAGCCGCGTCGCATGCGCCGCGTTCACCGCGCCCTCGGGCAGGCGCCCGGCTGCCAGCGCCGCGATCTGGCGCACCGTGTCCATCGCCTGGTGCTCGGCGGCGGCGGGGGTGAGGCCGGCGACATGGGGGGTGGCGATCACGTCGGCGCGCGCGGCGAGGCGCGGGTTGGGCATCTGGTCGGGGAAGCTGCCGACATCCATGGCGGCACCGGCGAGATGGCCGGAATCGAGCGCCGCCTCCAGCGCCGCCTCATCCACCAATTCGCCGCGCGAGAGGTTGATGAAGAAGGCGCCGGGCCGCATGGCGGCGAAGGCGGCGGCGTTCATCATGTGCCGCGTCTCGGGCGTGGAAAGGGCCAGGCAGACCACGATGTCGGGCTTCGCGAGCACCTCATCCAGTGGATGCGTGCCGTTCTGCGGGTCGTAGGCCAGCACGTTCATGCCGATCGCCCGCGCCAGTTCGGCCAGCCGCCGCGCGATGCGCCCAAGCCCGACGATACCGAGGGTCGCGCCGCGCAATTGCAGGCCGGGCCGGACCTCGGGGATGCGGCCCGCGCGGTAATCCTGCACCGAGCGGCTGACGCCGCGTGCGAGGTCCACCATGAAGCCGAGGCCCAGTTCCGCCACCGCATCCACGAAGCCCGGCGTGGCCTGCGTGACGAGGATGCCGTGGCGCGAGGCGGCCGCGACATCGATCGTGCTGATGTCCACCGCGCAGCGCAGGAAGGCCTTGAGATCGGGGCTGTTCGCGAAGGTGGCCTCGGTGCCGGGGCTGCCGCGATAGGCGATGATGGCGTCGCAGCCGCGTGCCGCCTCGGCCAGGGCTTCGTCGCGTGGCTCGGCCTCGGTCATGTTGCGGACGACTTCGGCGTGCTGGTTCAGCGCAGCCAGCGCGCGCTCGCCGAAATAGCCGGGGAAGGAGAGAGAGCCGTGGCTGAGATAGACGCGCATGGCCTCAATCCGGCCGCGCGCCGGAGGCGCGGATGACGGGCGCCCAGCGCGCGGTCTCCGCGCGGAGGAAGGCGGTGGCTTCCTCCGGCGTGGTGGGCATCAGCACGAGGCGGCGGCCGGTCATGTTCTGCACCATCTCGGGGTCGCGCAGCACGGTCGTGGCGGCCTGGTTGAGCTGCGCCAGGATGGGCGCGGGCAGGTTGCGCGGGCCCATGAGTGCGGCCCAATCCATGCCGTCGAAGCCGGGCAGCCCGCTTTCGGCGACGGTCGGCACCTCGGGGATGAGCGAGACGCGGGTGGCATTGGGCACGGCCAGCACGCGCAGGCGCCCGGCCTCGGCCTGCGGGATGGCGTTGAGCGCCGTGGTGAAGGCGAAATCCACGCGGCCGGCGAGAAGCTCGGGCATCAGCGCGCCGCCGCCGCGGAAGGGCACGTGGACGGTCTGGATGTTGGCCATGAGGTTCAGCTGCTCGCCCGCCACATGCCCGGCGGAGCCGATGCCCGAGGAGCCGAAATTCAGCGTCCCCGGCCGCGCGCGGGCGGCGGCGATGATGTCGGCCACGCTGCGGAAGGGGCGGTCGGCCGGCACGGCCAGCACGTTCGGCACCTCGCCCACCAAAGTGATGGCGGTGAGGTCGGTCAGCGGGTCGAAGGTGAGGTTGCCGTAGAGCGTGGGGTTGATGGCCAGTGGGCCGATGGTGCCGAGCAGCAGGGTGTAGCCATCGGGCGCGCTGCGGGCGGTCGCTTCGGTCGCGATGTTGCCGCCGGCGCCGGGGCGGTTCTCCACCACCACGGGCTGGCCCAGCAGGGTTTGCAACCGTGGCGCCATGCTGCGGGCGAAGACGTCGGTGGAGCCGCCGGCGGCGAAGCCCACCAGGATGCGGATGGGGCGTGAGGGGAAGCCTTGCGCCAGCGCGGGCGCGGGCAGGAAGGGCAGGGCGGCGAGCAGGGTGCGACGGTTCATCCCCGCATTGCGCCGCCGCTGGCGCTCCGGGTCAACCCGGGCTTGCGCAGGCCGCGCCTCCGGCGCGAAGCTTGATCGTTCCAGGAGTGCGCCGATGCCGAACCACATGATCTTGGCCGCCAATGCCAATGCCCAGGGCTCCCATGTGGGCGAGTGGCGGCACCCGACCGCCTGGGACAAGCCGGCGAGCAACCTGGAGAACGCCATCCGCCTCGCGCGCATCGCCGAGGGCGGGAAGTTCGACCTGCTCTTCCTCGCGGATGGCAATGGCGTGCGGAACCTCGACAAGCCCGACCTCTTCGCGGCCACCAGCCCCTCGGACCGGCCTGGCGTCTTCGAGCCGGTGACGCTGCTCTCGGCGCTGGCGATGGTGACGGAGCATGTGGGCCTCGTCGCCACCACGACCACGACCTATGACGAGCCGTTTTCGGTCGCGCGGCGCTTTGCTTCGCTGGATCACATCAGCAAGGGGCGGGCGGGGTGGAACCTCGTCACCACCTCCAACCCCGGCGATGCGCTGAACTTCAGCCACGAGGAACACGTCCCGCGCGATGACCGCTATGAGCGCGCGGGCGAATTCGCCGAGATCGTGAAGGGGTTGTGGGATTCCTGGGCGGATGACGCCTTCCCGCAGGACAAGGCGAGCGGGCGCTTCCTGGAGCCCTCGAAGGTTCATGCGCTGAACTTCCGGGGCAAGCATTTCCAGGTGGCGGGGCCGCTGAACGCGCCGCGCCCGCCGCAGGGGCATCCCGTGATCTTCTCGGCCGGGCAGTCGGAGACGGGCAAGGAGCTGTCCGCCGCGACCGCCGACTGCGTCTTCGCAATCGAGGGCACCATCGAGCGCGCGCAGAAGCTCTATGCCGATCTGAAGGGCCGCCTGCCGAAATACGGGCGCAGCGCGGACAGCCTGAAGATCCTGAGCGGCGTGACCATCATCGCCGCTGAAACGGAGGCGGAAGCGGAGCAGCTGGCCCGTGAGCTGGATGATTTGGTGCCGCCGGCCGTGGGCCTCGACTACCTCTCGAAGATGGTGGGGGTGAAGATGTCCGCCTATCCGCTGGATGGGCCCTTTCCCGCGCTCGATTTCGAACACATCGGCCCGACCGGCATCGGCAAGGCGATCGTGGCGAAGGCACTCGAGCAGGGGCTGACGGTGCGCGAGACCTATCGCGCCATCCTGCCGCAAATGGCCGGCAATTTCTTCAAGGGCAGCGCCAGGCAGGTGGCCGACCTGATGGAGCGCTGGTTCCTGGAAAAGGCCTGCGACGGCTTCATGATCGCGGCCCCCGTGGTGCCGACGGGGCTGGAGCGGTTCATCCGGCTGGTGGTGCCGGAATTGCAGCGGCGCGGCCTGTTCCGAAGGGAATATGCGGGGCGGACCCTGCGCGAGAATCTCGGCCTGGCGCGGCCGGAGAACCGCTTCTTCGTGAAGAGGGCCGCCGAATGAACCTCACGCGCCGCGCCACGTTCGCCGCCCTCGCCGCGCCGTCGCTGGCGCAAGCCCAGGCCTGGCCCGCCCGGCCGCTGCGCGTGGTGGTGCCTTTCGCGCCCGGTGGTGCGACGGACCTCATCGCAAGGCTGATCGCGGAAAACCTCGCCCGTCCGCTCGGCCAGCAGGTGGCCGTCGAGAATCGCGCGGGGGCCTTCGGCATCCTGGGCGCCGATGCGGTCGCGAAGGCGGCGCCGGATGGCTACACGCTGCTGGCCGGCAGCCCGGGGCCTATGGCGGTGAATCCCTTCGTCTACAAGACGCTGCCCTATGATCCCGCGCGCGATCTCGTCGGCGTCTCGATGGTGGCGCTGATCCCCTATGTGATGGTGGTGCCGGCCTCGCTCGGCGTGCGGAACGTCGCGGAATTCCTGGCGCTGGCGCGGTCCCGGCCGGGCTCCATCAATTTCGCCACCTCCGGCATGGCCTCGCGCCTGACGGTGGAGATGTTCCGTTCGCTGGCGGGCGGCGTCGAGATGGAGATGGTGCAGTATCGCGGCGGCGCGCCGGCGCGGACGGATCTGCTGGCCGGGCGCATCCAGCTGGTGATCGAGCAGGCGCCGTCCTTCCTGGAGGATTTCCGGAATGGCACGCTGCGGCCGCTCGCGGTCGGCGGCACGCGGCGCTTTTCCCTGCTGCCCGATGTGCCGACGCTGCAGGAGGCGGGCATCGCCGGCTACGAGGCCAATGCCTGGCTGGGCTATGCCGCGCCGGCCGGCACGCCCATCGAGATCCGGCGGCGGCTGGCGAGCGAGATCGACCAGATCATCCGCATCCCCGAGGTGCGCGAGCGTCTGCTGGGCTGGGGCGCCGAGCCCGTGGGCGGCACGCCGGAGGAGATGGACGCGATGCTCACCGCCGAGCGCGCCCGTTGGTCCGAGGTCGTCCGCATGGCCGGGATCGAGCGGGAGTAGCCGCCCTCAGGCCGGCCGGATCACCCGCTCCACATAGCGCATGAAGTGGGCGGCGGGGGGCGTCTCCAGCCCCTTCACCTTGGCCTGCTCATCGAAGCGGCGCAGTTGCACCGCATCGGCGTATTCCGGCACCGCCTCGAAGGCCGCGACTTCCTGGGCGGACATCGGGCCGCCTTGCAGGCTGAGGCTCAGCACCGAATCCTTGGAGAGCTTGGCGAAGTAGTCGGCCTCCGTCGCGCAGAGGTAGCGCTTGGCCGCGACATGCAGGCGCACCGGCTCGGTCACCTCCGGCCCGAACATGCCGGCGAGGAATTCATAGCCCCGGCGCTCATGCTCATCATCCACGCCGTCCTCGGCCGGGTTCTCGCCGAGGTTGTGGACCATGTGGCCGATGTCGTGCAGCAGGGCGGCCGCGATCAGCGCGTCGGCGCAGCCGGCGCGTTCGGCGAGCCAGGCGGATTGAAGCGCGTGCTGGCGCTGGTTGATGTCGGCCAGGCCGTATTGGCCATCGGCCTTGAGCTCGATGAGTTCGGCGATCTGCGCGAGGCGGGGGTCGGTGGCGGACATGCGGCAATCTCCGTGGACGCCGCGCAGTTTAGACGCGACGGGGGCCGGTGCTGAACCCCCGTCGCGCGATTGTCATGCGGCGGGCGGCATGGTCTTCGCCATCGGCGGCAGCGCCACCACCTTGGCGTACCAGGCCTCGAGCTTCGGGTGGCCCGGGCGCCAGGGCTCATGCGCGTAGCGGAAATCGAGGTAGCCGAGCCCGCAGGCGATGGTGATCTCGCCGATGGTGGTCAGCGGGCCCAGCGTGTCGGCCTCGGCCTCCAGCGCGTCCAGCGCCCGGGTGACCTTGAGCTGCTGGCCCTGGATGTAGGTGATGCGGCCCTCATCCTGCGGCAGCGCCACTTCGCGCCGGCGCGGCTGCGTCGCGTCCATGATGCCATCGCCCAGCGCTTGCTGGCGCAGCGCGTTCCAGCGCGCGGGACCGGGTGCGGGAAACAGGCCGGGTGCGGAGCCGACGCTGTCGAGATATTCGCAGATCACCGGGCTGTCATAGAGGCACTGCCCCTCCGGCGTGACGAGCGAGGGCACCTTCGAGAGCGGGTTCACCGGCACGAGCGAGGGGTCCACCGTCGGCACCGTCCAGAGCTCGATCTGGCCCTCGATGCCGCGCGCGATGGCGGAGGCCATGCACTTCCGGACGTAGGGGCTGGCGGGGGAATAGGCGAGTTTCATGGGGCGTTTCCGTGGTTACGAGGCGGGAACTGTCAGGCCGAAGCCGGAATGAGGCAAGCCGGCGCTATTCCGGGCGAAGGCCACGCGCGCGGATGAACTCGCCCCAGACGCGGCTGTCCTGCTGCATGCGGGCCAGCAGCTCGGCGGGCGAGCCGGGGATCGGCACGAGCACGACGTCGCTGAGCCGGCGCTGCACGCCTTCATCGGCGAGTGCCGCGCGCACGGCGGCGTTGACCTGGTTCACCACCGGCTCCGGCACGCCGGCGGGGCCGACCAGGCCGAACCAGCCGGGCATGAGGGGTGCGGTGATGCCGGCTTCGGCCTGCGTCACGAGGTCCGGCAGGAAGGGCAGGCGCGTGGGCGCCACGAGTGCCAGCGGCGAGACCGCGCCCGCGCGCACCTGGCCCAAGGCCACGGCCAGCACGATGATCATGAAGTCGGTCTCGCCCGAGATCACGCTGGTCAGCGCCTGGCCGGTGCCGGGATAGGGCACATGGGTGAAACGGACATTCGCGCGGTCGGCGATCATCTCGACCGAGAGATGGGTGGAATTGCCGATGCCCGCGCTGGCATAGGTCAGCCGCCCCGGCTCGGCCCGTGCGCGCTCCAGCAGCTGCGTCACGTTGGTGATGCCCGAGCGCTTGCTGGCGATCAGGATGAAGGGCGCATCCGTGACGGGGGCGACATAGGTGAAGTCCCGCACGGGGTCATAGGGCAGGTTCGGGTAGAGATGCGGGTTGAAGGAGAGCTGCGAGACGCCCGAGAGCAGCATGGCCGTGCCATCCGGCGCCTGCTGCTTCAGCAGGTTGATCGCGACCATGCCGTTGGCGCCTGGCCGGTTCTCGATGATGACGGGCTGGCCCAGCACGCGGCCCATGGGCTCGGCGATGATGCGCGCGACCGTGTCATTCGCCGAGCCCGGGGGCTGCGGCAGGATCATGCGGAAGGGGCGCGCCGGAAGCTGCGCGAGCGCGGGTGTGGCGAGCGGGCCAAGGAGGGGCAAGGTCAGCAGGGCGCGGCGGGTGGCACGCATGCGGGTCACTCCTGATACGGCTTGAGAGGAAGCTCGAGCGCGCTGGCGCCCAAGTGCAGGCTCAGCACGGGTGGCCTGCCATGCGGGATCTGCTTGATGTGATGCGCATCGGTTCCCGCCAGCGAGAACCGCAGCCGCGAGCCTGCCTTGAAGACCCAGGATGTCGGCAGCAGCGGGATGCGCATCCGCTCCGCCTCGCCCGGCACCAGCGGCTTCGCATCGGCGCGGTGGAAGGTGCGGAAGGGCCAGGTGGATTGGTAGTGGGGCGGGTTGGGCGCTTCCTTGCGATGCAGCGCGCGCAGCAGGCCCTCGGTCACGTAGCGCGCCGTGCCATCGGCCTCGATCTCCGAGATGTAGCAGAGGATGGAGGCATCGGCCTCGCTGGAGGCGATCGTGAGGTCGGCGATCACATGGCCGCTCAGCACCATGTCGCGCTCGAAGGGCGCGGTGTCGTAGCCGGGCAGGCTGGCCACGCGCTCCGTCCAGTCGGTGTGGTAGTCGAGCGCGTTGATGGCGGCGATGCGCTCATAGCGCGTGCCTTCGCCCGAGCCCCAGGCGAAGTCGCTGTGGTGGTGCGCCACGCTGTTGCTGCCGGGCGTGTGGCCCAGCGCGCCGGGCGCGAAATGCAGGCGCGTCGTCTGCGGGATGGGTGGCCATTGCTGCGCCGCGTTCCACGTCTCGCCATGCATCGAGAAGTAGTGGATCGGCGCTTCGTCCTTCAGGCCCGTCTCGCGCCCCATCAGGTATTCGTCGAAGAAGCGCAGCATCTCGCCCAGCAGCGCGAATTCGGGCTCGATCCGCGCCCGCCAGGGCGAGACATTGCAGCGCGCGCCATGATCCCATGGCCCGAGCAGGAGGTGCGTCGGGTTGCCCTGCATCGTGAGGTATCGCGCGATGGCGGAATTGGCGTAGCCCACGCCATCCAGCCAGCCCGAGACGGCGTAGATGGCCACATCCTTGGGGATCTCATGCGACACGGCATAAGGGCTGATCTGCGCGGACGAAAAATCCGGGTCATATGGCAGCGCTTCCTCGCGGAAGGCGAGGTCGGTGATGAAATCCGGCATGCGGAAATTGCCGAGGTGCTGCGCCACCGCCTCCCGCACCAGGGTTCCATCCGGGTCCTCATCCACCGGCGCGGGGCCGGCGAGGTCGGGGTTCGCGAAGTAGCTGACCTTGCCCAGCAGGTCGCGCCGGTCATGGTCCATCGCGACCATGAGCTCGTCATAGACCTGCGCGAGCCGGTTCAAAAACACGCCGCCCGGATAGTAGTGGTCCGCCCAGGTGTCCCAGACCGCGAAGAGCGGGATGATGGCGCGCACCGCCGGGTGGCCGGTGCTGGCGAGGAAATCCGACGCCGCGCCGGGATAGGAGATGCCGGTGGCGCCGATGCGCCCATCGGACCAGGGCTGCGCCACGATCCAGTCGCTGATCTCGCGCGCATCCTCGCGCTCGCGCGGCGAGCGGAAGCTGTCGCGCGTGCCGAAGCTCGCACCGGTGCCGCGGATATCCACGACGACGAGCGCATAGCCGCGCGGCACGAAGGCATCGCGGAACTTCGCCGCGTTGGGGCAGGATTCGCCCTGGCCGCCGGGCCGCATCGCGAAGCGCCGGTAATAGGGTGTGTGGATGAGAATGGCCGGCACCGGGCCGGAGGCGCCCTGCGGCAACCAGACATCCACGGCGAGGCGGCAGCCATCGCGCATGGTGACGTAGCGCGAGACAGGCTTGTCCGGCAGCGCGTGCTCCACCGGGCGAGAGGCGAGGTATCGGCTGGGGGGGACGCGCCAGGCGGCGCTGTCCAGATCGGCATCGGGCAAGCGTGGAACCCCTTGAATCAGGGGGGAAGCTTGGCACGCAGCCCCGGCGGGTGAAACCCGGCCCTAGCCGCCGATCTCGCGTGCCAGCGCATCCATCGCCTGGCCGAAGCCGCGGAAGCTGAAGAGGATCTGCACCTCGCGCCCCGCGCTGTCGCGGAAATCGAGCCGGCCCTGGCCATCGCCGCGCGACCGCATGCGCGTGATCAGCACGGGGGCCATCGCCTCGGTCTCGCCGAAGCAGCCCCCGCGCGAGGCGCTGCACAGGCGGAAGGGCAGGTTGATCGCTTCGATCGGCGTGGCCGCGGGGTCGAGCACCAGGCGCGCGGCCTGGTCCACGCGCAGCTCCAGCGGCAGCTGCACCAGCATCCGGTAGGCGTCGGCCCGGCCCGGCCGGCCCAGCACGATCTGCGCGAGGAGCTGGCCGCGCTGGTCGTTCATGGCGATCGCCATTTCGCAGACCCGCGTGACGGGCTGGCCCTGGGGGCGCTGGGTCTCGCAGCGCACCAGCCAATCGCCGAAATTGGCCTGGGTGCGGTCGGGCAGGTCGGGCGGGGTGGGCGCGGGTGCCGGCGCGGCCGCGGCTGGCGCGGGCGCCGGGGCGGCCGGCGCCTGGGCTGGAGCTGGCGGCGCGGGGCGCGCGGGCTGCGCCGGCGCTGGCGTCGCGAGA
>JAESGX010000534.1_pt1 | contig 12923 bp, 8 predicted proteins | sample 9269801 | NCBI WGS metagenome assembly JAESGX01 (sample SAMN16773122, study PRJNA677054) | algae metagenome | isolation source: Pleurocapsa minor GSE-CHR-MK-17-07R and co-occurring heterotrophs from wet... | place: USA: Lower Calf Creek Falls, Grand Staircase Escalante National Monument, UT ... | reverse complement strand
GAAGCCGCTGGCCGAGGAACTTCTCTTCGGCAAGTTGGTGAAGGGTGGCGCGGTCAAGGTGAACCTGGTGGATGGCGCGCTCAGCTTCGACATCGCCGAGCCGCCGCCGGCCGCCCTGCCCAAGCCGGACAGCGATGGCGAGTCGGAGAAGGAGTCGGAGGCGACCGCCGAATAGGCGCGGCACTTCGGCTTGCATGCAGGGCCCCGGTGGGAAACCATCGGGGCCTTCTGCATTTTCAGGGACAAGAACGCCATGACCGAAGACACCCGCATCGAGGATTGGGACAGCTACAGCGCCGGCCTGCGCGCGCGCGGCAAGGAACTCTCCGCGATGCATCCCGAGCTGATGAAGGGCTTCGGCGCCCTCTCGCGCGGGGCTTCGACCACCAAGCACCTGGATGCGAAGACGCGGGAGATGATCGCGCTCGCCGTCGCCGTCACCACGCGCTGCGAGGGCTGCATCGACGCGCATGCGCGCAAGGCACGCGCCGCGGGGGCGACGAAGGAGGAGGTGGCGGAGGCGCTGGGCGTGGCCATCGCGCTCAATGCGGGCGCGGCGCTGACCTATTCGCTGCATGTGCTGGATGCGCTGGACGGCGCCTCCGGCTAAGCTCGCAGGAAGCGGGAGACCTCTTCGCGCACGCCGGGCTCGGCCAGGCCCAGCGCCCGCAGCGGCTCGGCCAGGGCGGCGAGGACGCCGACATGGCCCATGCCGGCATAGGTGACATGCCGCACCGGCACGCCGGCGGCGCGCGCGCGCTCCGCCATGATCCGGGAATGATAGGGGCCGACGATGGTGTCGGCCTCGCCATGCAGCAGCAGCAGCGGCGGCGTCTGCCCGGCGCGCAGCGGGGAAGGGGCGGCCTGGATGCGCGGCGTGGGGAAGATCTGCGGCGGCGTCACCTCGTCCGCGCCGAAATCATAGGGGCCGGCCAGGCCGATGAAGCCGGCGACGGAGGGCTGCACGCCCCATGCGGGGTCGAGCGCCAGGCAGGCGGCGTTGAAGGCGCCGGCCGAATGGCCCATCAGCACGAGGCGCCGGCCCGGCTCGCGCGCGGCCAGGGCGCGCACCGCGCTCGCGGTGTCCGTCACGAAATCGGGGAAGGCCACTTCGGGCCAGAGGCGGTAGTCGGGCACGGCCACGAGGCAGCCCATCCGCGCGAGCGGTAGCGCCACGAATCGGTATTCGCCCCGCGCTCCCGCCCGCCAGCCGCCGCCATACACGAAGACGAGCAAGGGCGCCGTCTCCGGCAGGCCGGCCGGGCGATAGAGGTCCATGCGCTGGCGGGGCAGCGGTCCGTAGGCCAGGCCCTCCTCGCGCGTCACGTCGCGGGTGGGCGTCAGCGCATTGGCGAGGTCGGTGGCCGAGCAGCCGGCGAGCGGAAGCCCGGCGGCGAGGGCGAGGAAGGAGCGGCGATGGGGCATGGCGAAGATACGCGCCGCACCCCGCCCCGGATGCAGTGGCCTACCGCCCGATCGCCTGGTAGGCCGCAAGTGTGGCCATATCCAGCAGCTGGTTCACGCCCGCGCCGGTCGGCACGATCTGCGCGGGGCGCGAGAGACCCAGGAGAACGGGGCCGATGGTCGTGGCACTCGTCAGATGCGGCACCGCCTTGGTCAGGATGTGCGCGGCATGCAGGCCCGGCATCACCAGCACATTGGCCGGGCCGGTCAGGCGGCAGAAGGGGTAGAGGCTGGCGCGCAGGTTGGAGTCCAGCGCGACCTCGGCGCTCATCTCGCCATCATACTCGAAATCCGCGCCCTGCTGGTCCAGCAGCTTCACCGCATCGCGCAGGCTGCCGGGGATGCTGCCCTTGGGGTCGCCGAAGGTGGAGAAGGAGAGGAAGGCGACGCGCGGCGTCAGGCCGAGGCGCCGCGCCGTCGCCGCGCTGCGCGTCGCGATGGCGGCGAGCGTGGCCGCATCCGGGCGCTCATGGATCGCGGTATCCGCCACCAGCACGGTGCCGGAGCGGCGGGCGATCATCAGGGTGAGGCCGAACAGCACGCCCTCGGCGTCGAGCGCCATGCGGACACCCTCGAGGGCGACCGAGTAGCTGCGGGTTTCGCCGGTCAGCAGCGCGTCCGCATCGCCCTGCGCCACCATGCAGGCGGCGAAGACGTTGCGGTCATTGTTCACGAGGCGCAGGCAGTCGCGATACAGGAAGCCGTCGCGCTGCTTGCGGGCGTAGAGCCACTCGGCATAGCGCTCATTCTCGGAGGAGACGCGGGCATTGTGGATCTCGATGCCGTCCGGCAGCCGCACGCCGAGGGAGGCGACCGTCGCGTGGATGCGCTCCTCGCGGCCCACCAGCACGGGCGTGCCGTAGCCGGCATTGCGGAAGGCGATGGCGGCGCGGATCACGCTCTCATCCTCGCCCTCGGCGAAGACGACGCGGCGGGGGTTCTCGCGCACGCGCTCATGGATCGCCTCCAGCGCATTGGCGGCCGCATCCAGGCGGTTCGTCAGCTCGCGCGCATAACGCTGCGGGTCCACCAGCGGCTTGCGGGCCACGCCGGAGCTCACGGCCGCTTCGGCGACGGCGACGGGCACGCGGCTGATCAGGCGCGGGTCGAAGGCGTTGGGGATGATGTATTCCGGGCCGAAGACAAGCCGCCGGCCGGCGCCCGAGCGCGCCACTTCCTCCGGCACCGCCTCGCGCGCGAGTTCGGCCAGCGAGCGGGCGGCGGCGATCTTCATCGCGTCGTTGATCGTGCTGGCGCGCACGTCCAGGGCGCCGCGGAAGATGAAGGGGAAGCCCAGCACGTTATTGACCTGGTTCGGGTAGTCCGAACGGCCAGTGGCGATGATGCAGTCGGGCCGCGCGGCCTTGGCCTCTTCCGGCGTGATCTCGGGGTCGGGGTTGGCCATCGCGAAGATGATGGGCTTCTCCGCCATCGCGCGGATCATGTCCTGCGTCAGCGCGCCCTTCACGGAGAGGCCGAAGAAGACGTCGGCGCCTTCCAGCGCCTGGGTCAGGGTGCGGGCCGTGGTCTCGACGGCATGCGCCGATTTCCACTGGTTCATGCCCTCGGTGCGGCCGCGATAGAGCACGCCCTTGGTGTCGCACATGGTGATGTTCTCGGGCCGCATGCCCATGGCGCGCAGCAATTCGGCGCAGGCGATGGAGGCGGCACCGGCGCCGTTGATGACGAGCTTCGTGGTCGCGAGGTCACGCCCTGTGAGGTAGGCCGCGTTGATCAGGCCGGCGGCGGCGACGATGGCGGTGCCGTGCTGGTCGTCATGAAAGACCGGAATGTCCATCAGCTCGCGCAGGCGCTGCTCGATGACGAAGCATTCGGGGGCCTTGATGTCTTCCAGGTTGATGCCGCCGAAGCTCGGGCCCAGGAACTTCACGCAATTCACGAACTCGTCGGCATCCTCGGTGTTGAGGCAGAGGTCCATGCCGTCCACATCGGCGAAGCGCTTGAAGAGCGCGACCTTGCCCTCCATCACCGGCTTGGAGGCCAGCGCGCCCAGATTGCCGAGGCCCAGCACCGCCGTGCCGTTGCTGATCACGGCCACGAAATTGCCCTTGCTGGTGTAGTCATAGGCCAGCGCCGGGTCGCGGTGGATGTGCAGGCAGGGCTCCGCCACGCCGGGCGAATAGGCGAGGCTGAGGTCGCGGGCGGTGACCAGCGGCTTGGTCAGCCGGATCTCGAGCTTGCCGGGCCGGCCCTCGGCATGCATGGCGAGCGCCTCCTCGCCCGTCACCCGCGCGGTGCGCGTATCGGCCGGGCTGTCCTGGCGCTTGTCACTCATGCTGTTCGCTTCCTCATCCCGGGCCTTGGTGACATTCCTTTTAACCCCCGGCGCGGCGGATGCAAAAGCGGCCCCTTCGCGGGCCCCCGCGCTTCGGCTATCTCCCGATCGTGTCCCATTCCCGCTCCGCCGAAGGTGCGACGCCCGCGATGGCGCAGTGGTTCGCGGCCAAGGCCACGGCCGGGGCCGCGCTCGTCTTCTTCCGCATGGGCGATTTCTATGAGCTCTTCCACGAGGATGCCGAGGCGGCGAGCGAGGCGCTGGGCATCGCACTCACCCATCGCGGCGAGCATCAGGGGCGGCCGATTCCCATGTGCGGCGTGCCGGTGCACAGCCATGAGGCCTATCTGGCCCGGCTGATCCGGCGCGGATTCCGGGTCGCCATCTGCGAGCAGACCGAAACGCCGGAGGAGGCGAAGGCGCGGAAGGCCAGCACACTCAACCGCGAGATCATCCGCGTCGTCACCCCCGGCACGGCGACCGAGGAAGCGCTGCTGGACGCCGCCCGCCCGGCCTGGCTGCTGGCGCTGGTCCCGGGCGGGGCCGCCTGGCTCGATGTGACGACCGGCCTGTTCCACACCCAGGCGAGCGCGGAACCGGCGGCCCTCATCGCCCGCCTCAACCCGGCCGAGATCCTGGCCGAGGAGGCGCTGGGCATCGAGGGCGCGATCCCCGCCTTGCCGCCGCGCGATGCGGAGGGGCGGCTGGCGGCGGCGCTGGGCGCGGGTTCGCTGGAGGGCTTCGGCCAGTTCAGCGCGGCCGAGATCGCCGCCGCCGCCATGGCCGTCGAATATGTGCGCGCCGTGAATAATGGCAGCCTGCCGCGGCTTTCGCCCCCCGTGCCGGAGGGCGCGCGCGGCGTGCTGCTGCTGGATGCGGCGACGCGGCGCAGCCTCGACATCCTGGAGGGGCCGCGCGGCGCCTCGCTGCTGGCCGCCGTGGACCGCACGCTGACCGGGCCGGGGGCGCGGGAGCTGGCGGCGCGGCTGGCCGCACCTCTGGATGATCTGGCCGGTATCCGCGCCCGGCATGCGGCGGTGGACGCGCTGCGGGAGGACAAGGCCCGGCGCGGCAAGCTGCGCGCGGCGCTGAAGGGCGCGCCGGACATGGCGCGCGCGTTGGCCCGGATCAGCCTGGAGCGCTTCTTCCCGCGTGACCTCGGCGCCATCCGTGACGGCTTGCGCCGCGCGGCGCAGCTGGCCGAGGCGCTGGAGGGTGCTGCGCCCGCGCTGCTTTCGGCGGCGATCGCGCCCCTCATGGCCGCACCCGCCACCGCAGCCGAGCTGGACCGCGCCCTCGCCGCCGAATTGCCGGCGCGGCTGGAGGAAGGCGGCGTCGCCGCGCCCGGCTATGATGGCGAGCTGGATGCGCTGCGCCGCCTGCGGGACGATGCGCGCGGCGCCATCGCGGCCATGCAGGTGGAGCTGGCCCAGGCCTGGGGCATCGCGGCGCTGAAGATCCGGCATCACCAGCAGCTCGGCTATCTGGCCGAGGTGCCCTCGGCCGCCGGCGAGAAGCTGCTGCGGGGGGCACCCGAGACCGCGACGGGCGATCTCGCCCCCATCCATCGGCAGAGCATGGCGAACGCGCATCGCTTCACCTGCGCGGCGCTGGCGGCCCTCGACCGGCGGTTGTCAGAAGCGGGCGATCAGGCGGCGAAGCGCGAGCGTCTCGTCATCGCGCATCTGCGCCGGATCATCCTCGCCGATGCCGAGGCCATCGCCGCCGCCGCGCGGGAAATGGCGGCGCTGGACGTGCTGGCGGCCAGTGCGGAACTCGCCACCGAAGGCGCCTGGTGCCGGCCCGAACTGACGGAGCGGCCGGATTTCGCCATCGAGGCCGGGCGGCATCCGGTGGTGGAGGCCGCACTCCGCCGCGCGCGGGGCCCCGCCTTCGTGCCCAATGATTGCGATCTCTCGCCCGGAAGGCGGCTTTGCCTGCTGACGGGGCCGAACATGGCGGGCAAATCCACCTGGCTGCGGCAGAACGCGCTGATGGTGATCCTGGCGCAGGCGGGGCTCTTCCTGCCCGCCGCCGCCGCGCGGGTGGGGCTGGTGGACCGGCTGTTCAGCCGCGTGGGGGCCGCGGATGACCTGGCCGGCGGGCGCTCCACCTTCATGGTCGAAATGACGGAGACGGCCGCCATCCTGAACCAGGCGGGGCCGCGCAGCCTGGTCGTGCTGGACGAAGTGGGGCGCGGGACGGCCACCTGGGATGGGCTGGCCATCGCGACGGCGGTGCTGGAGGCGCTGCATGACCGCATCCGCTGCCGCACCCTGTTTGCCACGCATTTCCACGAGCTGACGGCGCTGGCCGAGAAGCTGCCGGAACTTCGCCTCGCCGCCATGCAGGTGCGGGAATGGCGGGGCGAGGTGGTGTTCCAGCACGCGGTGGCGCCGGGGGCGGCCGAGAAAAGCTGGGGCGTGCATGTGGCGAAATTGGCGGGCGTGCCGGCGCCGGTGCTGAAGCGCGCGGCCGCCGTGCTCGCCTCGCTGGAGGCGCGGGCGGCGGCGGGGGCGGACCCGCTGGCGCAGGAGATGCCGCTCTTTGCCCGCGCCCCCGTGGCCCCCGCGCATCCCGCGTTGGCGGCGCTCGCGATGCTGGACCTGGACACGCTTTCCCCGCGCGAGGCGCAGGAGGCCCTTTACAACCTGAAGGCACTCGCGGAGGGCAAGGAAGCTCTGTAGTGTGCCTGTCATGAGGACCGCGATGGCCGCAACGGCCGAGCCATGCTTGCAGGACATGCTGCTTCCGGGCGGCGCGCCGATCGCGCGCGACCTGGCGCTGGGTCTGTTGCGGCGGGAGCTCGGACGCGTGCAGGGCCAGGTGCAGCGGGCCTTCGAATCCCGCGAGATCCATGGGCTGGCGGCGGCGCGCCGCCTCGGCCACCACATGGACGGCATGATGCTGGCGCTGCAGGACTACGCCGTCGCGATGGTGCCCAGCGCCTCGGGCGCGCGCCATGTGGACTACGCGCTGCTGGCGACGGGCGGCTATGGCCGCGGCGTGCTGGCGCCGCATTCCGACATCGACCTGCTCTTCCTGACCGATCGCGAGCCGGGGCCGCGCACCCGCCGCATGATCGAGTTCATGCTCTATCTGCTCTGGGATCTCGGCCTCAAGGTCGGGCACGCCACGCGCAGCCCGAAGGAGTGCATCACCGAGGGGCTGCGCGACGCCACCATCCTGACGGCGCTGGTGGATGCGCGCTTCCTCTCCGGCGATGAGGCGCTTTTCACGGAATTCCTGGGCGAGTTCCAGACGCTGCGGCAGGAGGGCGGGCTTGCGCCCTTCCTCGCGGCCAAGCGGGCCGAGCGCGCCACGCGCCATGCGCGCTATGGCGAAAGCCCCTTCCTGGTCGAGCCGCATGTGAAGGAAGGCCGCGGCGGGCTGCGCGACCTGCAGACGCTCTATTGGCTCGCGCGCTACGCCTTCGGCGTCTCCCGCATGCCGGAGCTGGTGGGGCCCGACAGCCCCGGCGGCGGGCTGCTGACGGAGGGCGAGGCGCGGGCCGTGAAGCGCGCCTGGGACTTCCTCTGGACGCTGCGTTTTCACCTGCACTACGTCACCGGCCGCGCCGAGGAGCGCCTGACCTTCGACCTCCAGCCCGTCATCGCCGCCCGCATGGGCTATACGCGCCATGGCAGCCAGGACGGCGCCGAGCGGCTGATGAAGCATTTGTTCCTGACGGCGCGCGAGGTGGTCCGCCTCTCCCGCGTGCTGGAGCCGGCGATCGAGCGCGCGGCCTTGGGCCCGCCCGCCACGCGGCGCGGCGGGGATGAGGGGCTGGCGGAACTCGGCCTCGCCTTCGCCGATGGCAAGCTGGTGGCCGCACCCCCCGACCGCGACTTCGGGCGCGAGCCGATCCTGATGCTGCGCATCGTGAAGGCGGCGCGGGACCGGTGCCTGGCCATCCATCCGCTGGCGATCCGCGCGCTGATCCGCCATTCCCGCCAGGCCGAGCGGCTGCGCGGCGATGCCGAGGCGAGCGAGATCTTCATTGACCTGCTGATGGGCAAGGACGCCGCCAAATGGCTGCGCCTGCTGAATGAGGCCGGCTTCCTCGGGCGCTTCCTGCCGGAATGGGCGCGCATCGTCGGCCTGATGCAGTTCGACACCTATCACGTCTTCACCGTGGACGAGCACACGATCGAGGCGATCGGCGTGCTGAAGCAGGTGGAGCAGGGCGAGCTGCATGAGATCGCGCCCGTCGCGACCGAGCTGATGGGGCAGTTGCAGTCCCGCCGCGCGCTGTTCGTGGCGACCCTGCTGCATGACATCGCCAAGGGCCGTGGCGGCGACCATAGCGAGATCGGCGCTCGGCTCGCGCAGGAGATCTGCCCGCGCCTCGGCATGACGGCGGAGGAGACGGAGACCGTCTCCTGGCTCGTGCTGCATCATTTGCTGGTCAGCCAGACCGCGTTCAAGCGCGATATCGAGGACCCCAAGACCATCCTCGACATCGCCGACCAGGTGCAGTCGCCCGAGCGCCTGCGGCTGCTACTGGTGCTGACGGTGGCCGACATGCGGGCCGTGGGGCCGCGCGTGTGGAATGCCTGGAAGGCGACCTTGCTGCGCGAGGTGTATTGGCGCGTCTCCGAAGTGCTGGCCGGTGGCATGACGGTGCCCGAGCGCGATGTGCGCGTGGCGCGTGCGAAGGAATCGGCGGCGGCGATGCTGATCGGCTTCTCCAAGGCCGAGACCGACATGTTCATGGGCCTGGGCTATCCCGGCTACTGGCTTTCCTTCGATGCCGAGACGCATGCGCGCCACGCCGCCATCATCCGCGAGGCCGAGGCCGAGCGCGCGCCGCTGACCGTCCGCACCCGCGTGCTGGCCGACCGCGGCGTGACCGAGGTCACGATCTATTGCAGCGACCATCCGGGGCTGTTCAGCCGGATCTCGGGCGCGCTGGCCGTGGCTGGCGCCTCCATCGTGGATGCGCGCATCCACACGCTGACCAATGGCATGGCGCTCGACACCTTCTGGGTGCAGGACAGCGCGGGCGGGTTGTTCGACGCGCCGCATCGCCTCGCGCGGCTGGCCGTGCTGATCGAGCAGTCGCTGTCCGGCCGGCTGAAGTTGGCCGCCGAGATCCGCAAGGTGCGGCGGGAGCCGGCGCGGCTGGCGGCCGTGACGGTGCCGCCGCGGGTGGTCGTGGACAACTTCGCCTCCAACACGCACACGCTGATCGAGGTCAACGGCCGCGACCGGCCGGGGCTGCTGCATGACGTGACGGCGGCGATCTCGGAGCAGGGGCTGCAGATCGCCTCGGCGCATATCACCACCTATGGCGTGCGGGCGGTGGACGTCTTCTACGTGAAGGACGTCTTTGGCCTGAAGGTCGAGAATGAGCGCAAGCTGGGCCCGCTGCGGGCTGCCCTGCTGGAGGCGCTGACGCCGCCGGATGCGCCGGGGGGCGGGCCTTCGCCCTATCGCGAAGCGGCCGCGCCGAGCTGACCCCCGCGCGCTGATGTTCCGCGCCATCGCCACCGTCGGCGGCTGGACCATGGTCAGCCGCGTGCTGGGCTTCCTGCGCGACATGCTGATCGCGGCGAAGCTGGGCGCGGGGCCGATGGCGGATGCCTTCTTCGTCGCGCTCAAGCTGCCCAACCTGTTTCGCCGCCTGTTCGGCGAGGGCGCCTTCAACGCCGCCTTCGTGCCGGCCTTCGCGCAATTGCTGACGCAGCGCGGCCCCGCGGCGGCGCAGGCGCTGGCCGAGCGGATGGCGACGCTGATGATGCTCTGGCTCGCGCTGCTGACGGGCTTGGGCCTCGTCTTCATGCCGCAGCTCATGCAGGCGCTGGCGCCGGGCTTCGTGGAGAGGCCGGAGAAATTCGCGCTGGCCGTCGAGCTGACACGGATCACCTTCCCCTATCTGCTGCTGATCTGCCTGACCGCGCTGGTGAGCGGCGTGCTCAACGCGCTGGGCAAATTCGCGGCTGCGGCGGCGGCACCCATCTTCTTCAACCTGCTCTCGATGATCGCGCTGTTCGCGCTGGCGCCCTTCGTCGCCACGCCCGCGCATGCGCTGGCCTGGGGGGTGACGCTGTCCGGCGTGGTGCAGCTGGGTTTCGTGTGGTGGGCCTGCGCGCAGGCGGGGATGGCGCTGAACCCGTTTCAGCGGCCCTCGCTGGCGCCGGAGGTGCGGGTTGTGCTGCGGCGGATGGGGCCGGGGCTGGTGGGAGCGGGGGTGACGCAGCTCAACCTCGCGGTGGATGTGATCATCGCCTCCTTCCTCGCCTCGGGCTCCGTTTCCTACCTGTATTACGCGGATCGCGTGGCGCAGCTGCCGCTCGGCGTGATCGGGGCGGCGGTGGCGACGGCGCTGCTGCCGGTGCTGGCGCGGCAGATCCATTCGGGACAGCCGCTCTCGGCGCATCGGAGCATCAACCGCGCCATCGAGTTCTCGCTTCTGCTGGCGGTGCCGGCGGCGGTGGCACTCGCCGTGCTGGCGCTGCCCATCCTGGCCGCGCTGTTTCAGCGCGGGGCCTTCGGCGCAATGGAGGCGCTGGCGACCTCGCACGCGTTGATCGCCTATGCCGTGGGCCTGCCGGCCTTCGTGCTGGTGAAGGTGTTCGTCCCCGGCTTCTTCGCGCGCGGCGATACGGCGACGCCGGTGAAGATCGGCATCTTCTGCGTGGCGCTGAACCTGGCGCTCAACCTGGTGCTGATGGGGCCCTTGCAGCATGTGGGGGTGGCGCTTTCCACCACGCTGGCCGCCTGGGCCAATGCGGCGCTGCTGGCCTGGTTGCTGCGCCGGCGCGGGCAATGGCGGGCGGACCGGCGGCTCAGGCGCGCCGCTCCCCGGCTGCTGGGCGCGGCGCTGGCCATGGGGGTGGTGCTGGCGGCGCTGTCCTGGTGGCTGTCGCCGGGGGCGGGGCTGGTCGGGGTGGGCCTGCTGGGCGTGATCTGCGCCCTCGGCGCGGGATGCTATTTCGCGGTGGCGCAGGCCACGGGCGGGGTGGATCTGCGGGACCTCAGGCGGCTCATTCGCCGCAAGACTTGACCACAGCGCCCAGCCGCGCAAACCCTGCCGCACCCATTCACACAGGTTCGTTTCATGCAGCGCGTGTTTTCCGGCATCCAGCCTTCCGGCGTTCCCACCCTGGGCAACTACCTCGGCGCCATCCGCAACTGGGTGCCCATGCAGGACCAGCATGAGAGCCTGTTCTGCATCGTGGACCTGCACGCCATCACCGTCTTCCAGGAGCCGGCGCAGCTCCTGGCGCAGACGCGGGAGATGGCGGCCACGCTTCTCGCCTGCGGCCTCAGCCCCGAGAAATGCATCCTGTTCGTCCAGAGCCATGTGCCGGCCCATGCCGAGCTCGGCTGGATCTTCAACTGCATCGCGCGCCTGGGCTGGCTGAACCGCATGACGCAGTTCAAGGACAAGGCCGGCAAGGACCGCGAGGCCGCGAGTGCGGGCCTCTATGTCTATCCGAACCTCATGGCGGCCGACATCCTCGCCTACAAGGCGACCAGCGTGCCCGTCGGCGATGACCAGCGCCAGCACCTGGAACTGGCCAACGACATCGCCGAGAAGTTCAACCACGACTACGGCGTGAAGCTCTTCCCGCGCATCGAGCCGCACATCATGGGCGTCGCCGCCCGCGTGATGAGCCTGCGCGACGGCACGAAGAAGATGTCGAAGTCCGACCCCTCGGACCAGTCGCGCATCAACCTCAATGACGACAATGACGCGATCGCGCTGAAGATCCGCCGCGCGCGGACGGATGCCGAGCCGATCCCCGGCCACATGCTGCAGTTGGAAGGCCGGGCCGAGGCGCGCAACCTCGTCGGCATCCTCGCCGCCATCACCGGCACAATGCCGGAAAACGTGCTGCGCGAGCATGAGGGCCAGGGCTTCGGGACCTTCAAGGAGGTGCTGACCGAGGCGCTGGTGGCGCATCTCTCGCCCATCCGCGCCGAGATGCTGCGCCTGCTGGAGGACACCGCCTCGCTCGACGCCGCGCTGCGCCGGGGCGCGGAGAAGGCCGAGGCCATCGCCAACCCGATCCTCGCCGAGGTGAAGCAGGCGATGGGCTTCCTGCCCCGCCGCTGACGCCATGGCGGCGCTGCTCCCCGGCGATCCCGTGCCGAACTGGATCGCGCCGTCCGACAGCAATCCGCGCTACAGCCTGCAAGCCACGGGCGGGCGCTGGGTGCTGCTGGGCGTGCTGGGGAGTGCCGCCGAGGCGGCGGCGGCGTTGCGCGAATTCGTGGCCGGCGCGCTGCCGGCGCTGGATGCCAACCACCGCGCGGCGCTGCTCATCAGCGCCGATCCCGAGGACCGCGCCGCCGCGCGGGTTCCGCAGCACATCCCGCAATATCGCGCCATCTGGGACATGACGGGTGCCGTCACGGCCGGCCTCGGCGGCCCAGGCTGGCTGCTGCTGGACCCGACGCAGCGCCTCTTCGCGCGCTGGCCGCTGACGGAGACCGCGGCCATGCTGGCGCTGCTGGCGCAATTGCCGCCGCCCGCGCTGCATGCCGGGCTGCCCATGCCGGCCCCCGCGCTGATCGTGCCCCGCATCTTCGAGCCTGAGCTTTGCCGCCTGCTCATCGCCCGCTATCGCGAAGCGGGCGGCGAGGTCTCGGGCTTCATGCGCGAGGTGGGTGGCCGCACCGTCGGCGCGCATGATCCAGGCTTCAAGGTGCGGCGGGACCACCTGATCGAGGAGGAGGAGCTTCAGGCGGCGCTGCGCGCCCGCCTCGCGCGGCGGCTGGTGCCGGAGATCGCGAAGGCCTTCCAGTTCCGCGTGACACGGCTCGAGCGCTACCTCGTCGCCTGCTATCGTGCGGAGGAGGGCGGGCATTTCGCGGCGCATCGCGACAACACGACCAAGGGCACGGCGCATCGGCGCTTCGCCGTCACCATCAACCTCAATGCCGAGGAGTTCGAGGGCGGCGACCTCGTCTTCCCCGAATTCGGCCGCACCGCCTATCGCGCGCCGACGGGCGGCGCGGTGGTGTTCTCCTGCTCCTTGCTCCATCAGGCGCTGCCGGTGACGAAGGGCGAGCGCTTCGCCTTCCTGCCCTTCCTCTACGATGATGCGGCGGCGAAGATCCGCGAGGAGAACCTGAAGTTCCTGGCGGATTCAGGCGGCTGATTCGCCGCTGAGCCAGGCGCCCGCCACGGTGCCGGCGAAGCGGCTGTGGC
>JAESGX010000533.1_pt1 | contig 12985 bp, 10 predicted proteins | sample 9269801 | NCBI WGS metagenome assembly JAESGX01 (sample SAMN16773122, study PRJNA677054) | algae metagenome | isolation source: Pleurocapsa minor GSE-CHR-MK-17-07R and co-occurring heterotrophs from wet... | place: USA: Lower Calf Creek Falls, Grand Staircase Escalante National Monument, UT ... | reverse complement strand
AGCTGGCGCTGGGCGCTTTTGTGGGGCGGGCCGGGCTGGATCATCCTCGGCGCGCCGAAGCTCTTGTTCGGCTCGCTGCTCGCCTACCTCGCGCTCACCCACGGCATTTCGCCGGACCACGCCGCCGAGCCCGCCTACATGTACCAGCTCGCCTTCGGCTACGTGCTGCCGTGGCCGAACGCCGTGCTGCTGCTCACCGCCGCCTTCGTCGTCGTCGCGCAGCTGAAGATCAACGTGATGAACGCCTATGCGGGCTCGCTCGCGTGGTCGAACTTCTTCTCCCGCCTCACCCACAGCCACCCCGGCCGCGTCGTCTGGCTGATCTTCAACGTCGCCATCGCGCTGCTCCTGATGGAGCTCGGCATCTATCAGGCGCTGGAACAGACGCTCGGTTTGTTCGCCATCGTCGCCGTCGCCTGGCTCGGCGCCATCGTCGCCGACCTCGCCATCAACAAGCCGCTCGGGCTGTCGCCGCCGGGCATCGAGTTCAAGCGCGCCCACCTCTACGACATCAACCCCGTCGGCGTCGGCGCCATGGGCATCGCCGCGACGGTGGCGATCGTCGCCTATACCGGCGTGCTCGGCGAGATCGCCCAGGCGCTGGCGCCGTTCCTGTCGCTGGCCATCGCCTTCGTGGCGGCGCCGGCGATCGCCTGGGCGACCGGCGGCCGCTACTATCTCGCCCGCAAGCCGCGCGCCGCCTGGCTGAAGATGTCGACGCTCCAGTGCCGCATCTGCGAGCACCCGTTCGAGCCGGAGGACATGGCCTATTGCCCGGCCTATGCGGCGCCGATCTGCTCGCTCTGCTGTTCGCTCGACGCCCGTTGCCACGATCTCTGCAAGCCGAAGGCGCGGCTGGAGAACCAGCTGCTCTCCGTCGTGCGGGCGCTCCTGCCGGCGCCGCTCGCCGCTCGCTTCTCGATCCGCATCGCCCAATATGCCGGGCTGCTGGCGCTGTTCACCGCCGTCATCGGCATCGTGCTCTTGCTCATCCACTTCCAGACGACGAGCTTCGCCGCGGCGAGCGCCGGCGTCATCGAGCAGGCGCTGTGGGCGGCCTTCTTCATCCTGTTCATCCTCGCCGGCATCATCGCCTGGTTCCTGGTGCTCGCCCAGGAGAGCCGCCGCGTCGCCCAGGAGGAATCCGCCCGCCAGACGACGCTGCTGCTGAAGGAGATCGGCGCCCACCGCAAGACCGATGCCGCCCTGCAGCGCGCCAAGGAGGCGGCGGAAGCCGCCAACCACGCCAAGAGCCGCTATGTCGTGGGCTTGAGCCACGAGCTGCGCACGCCCCTCAACGCCGTGCTCGGCTACGCCCAGATCCTCGAGCGCGACGGCGCGGTGCCACCGGAGCGGCAGAACGGCGTGCGCGTCATCCGCCGCTCGGCCGAGCACCTCTCCGGCCTGATCGACGGCCTCCTCGACATCTCGAAGATCGAGGCCGGCCGCCTGCAGCTCTACCGCAACGAGGTGCGCATCGCCGACTTCCTCGACCAGCTCGTCGAGATGGTCCGCCCGCAGGCCGAGGCGAAGGGCCTCGCCTTCAGCTTCGAGCGCCGCGACGCCCTGCCGGAGGTCGTCACCACCGACGAGAAGCGGCTCCGCCAGATCCTCATCAACCTCCTCTCCAACGCCATCAAGTTCACCGAGGCCGGCACCGTTTCGCTGCGCATCGGCTACCGCAACCAGGTCGCCACCATCACCGTCGAGGACACCGGCCCCGGCATCCCGGCCGAGGATTTGAAGCGCATCTTCGAGCCGTTCGAGCGCGGCGCCGACCTCGCCACCCGCGCCGTCCCCGGCCTCGGCCTCGGGCTGACGATCACCAAGCTTCTCGCCGAGCTGATGGGCGGCGAGGTGACGGTTTCGAGCACCCCCGGCGCCGGCAGCACCTTCACGGTGCGCCTGATGCTGTCGGCCGTCGCCCACCCGGTGGCGGTGCGCCCGACCCGCAGCGTCCGCGGCTATGCCGGAGCGCGGCGCACGATCCTCGTTGTCGACGACGACGCCGACCACCGCGCCCTGATGCGCGAACTCCTCGAGCCGATCGGCTTCACCGTGCTCGCCGCTCCCGACGGGCCGAGCGCCCTGATGCTCGCCGCCGAGCTGAAGCCCGACCTGTTCCTGCTCGACATCGCCATGCCCGGCATGGACGGCTGGACGCTCGCCGAAGCGCTGCGCAGCGCCGGCCACCGCGAGACGGCGATCGTCATGCTGTCGGCCAACATCGGCGAGCTCCACCCGCCCGGCGGCGAACGCGCCTTCCACGACGAGACCCTCGGCAAGCCCTTCGACCTCGCGCAGCTGCTCGACCGCCTGCAGACGCTGCTGGCGCTCGAGTGGATCGACGCGCCTCCGACAGCCGACCCGCCACCGCCCGGCGCGCCCTCCTCCGTCCTGCGCAGCCCCGGCGACGAACACGTCGCCGAGTTGCTTCGCCTCGGGCGGATCGGCTACGTCCGCGGTATCGAGCGGAAGCTCGCCGAACTCGACGCCGATCCCGACAACAAGCCCTTCGTCGAAGCCGTGCGCGGCTATCTCGGCCGCTTCGACTTCCGCCGCCTCACCGCCACTTTGGAGTCGATCGACGCCGATGAGTGAGCTGCTGACGTCCCGGGACATCGTGCTGGTCGTCGACGATTCCCCCGAGACCCTCGGGATGCTCACCGATGCGCTCGAACAGTCGGGCGCCACCGTGCTCGTCGCCACCGATGGCGAGGCGGCCCTCGACCTGACGGGCCGCATCACCCCCGACGTCATCCTGCTCGACGCCGTCATGCCCGGCCTCGACGGCTTCGAGACCTGCCGCCGCCTGAAGGCCGCCGGCGCCGTCGCGCACGTGCCCATCATTTTCATGACCGGCCTCACCGAGACCGAGCACATCGTCCGGGCGCTCGCCGCCGGCGGCGTCGACTATGTGACGAAGCCGATCGTGCTTGACGAGCTGTTCGCCCGCATCCGCGTCCACATCGCCAACGCGCGGGCCGCCGTCAGCGCCCGCGCGGCCCTCGACAGCGCCGGGCGCTACCTCGTCGCCACCGGCCGTGATGGCACGGTGCGCTGGTGCACGCCGCAGGCGATCCGCCTGCTCGGCACGGCGCTCACCGGCGAGGGCGGCGTCGTCGCGCTGCCGATCGCCGTGCGGCTGTGGATCGCCGCACTCGCCGGCGACAAGACGCCGGCCGACCGCGGCGGCAGCGCCGCCCCGGCGGTGTCGCTCGCGGGTCGCGACGGCGCGGCGCTCACCCTGTCCTTCCTCGGCACCACGGGAGAGGACGAGCTCCTGTTCCGCCTCGTCGGCGACGACAGCGCCGACCAGACGGTGGCGCTGCGCCAGCGCTTCCAGCTCACCGCCCGCGAAGCGGAGGTGCTGCTCTGGATCGCCCGCGGCAAGGCGAACCGCGACATCGGCGAGATCCTCTCGCTCAGTCCCCGCACGGTGAACAAGCACCTCGAGCAGATCTACATGAAGCTCGGCGTCGAGAACCGGGCGTCTGCCGCCGTCGCGGCAACCCGGGCGCTGGACGGCGGCTGAAGGGGCGCCGTCGTCTTCAGGCGGCGAGATGCCGGTCGACGACCCGCTGCAGCAGCGGCCGGTAGTGGTCGAACGGCGCCGTCGGGAAATCGGGCTCCTTGCCCGCCTCGTCCCACAGCCGCACGCGCACCGCGTCGGCGTGGAAGGGATCGGTGCGGAAGGCCGCCACCTCGTCGGCGCTCATCGGCCCGCCCTGCAGCGACAGCGTGTGCACGGAGGCGGCCGAGAGCTTGCCGAAATAGCTCGGGTCCGTGGCGCAGAGATAGCGCTTCGCCGCGACGTGCAGCTTCACGCAGGCGACGACCCGCGGCGGGAAGAAGCCCGCCAGCACCGCCGCCCCCGCCTCGTCGTGGTGGCGGTCGTGGGTATCGTCGGGCGTGTAGGTGCCGAACTCGCTGGTGAAATGGCCGATGTCGTGCAAGAGCGCCGCGGCGACGAGTTCCTCGTCCGCGCCTTCGAGCGTCGCGAAATGGGCGCCCTGCAGCATGTGCTCGGCCACCGTCACCGGCTCGCCGAGATATTCCTCGGCGCCGCGGCGGGCGAAGATGTCGGCGAGCACGCCGACGATGGTCTCGCGCGTCGGCGCGGCAGCTTCGGTGGTCACGCGGCGTCCTCCTCGATGGCGGCGAGCGTCGACAGCAGCCCGTCCTTGTCGGCGTAGCAGCCCTGCAGCCAGCGTTCGCCGCTGCCGGAGAAGGCGGTGCGGGCGTGCAGCACGCGGGTATTGTCGACGATGAAGAGCTCGCCCGGCGAAAGCCGGAACGACACCGCCATCGCCGGGTCTTCCAGGATCTCGGCGAAGCGACGCAGCGCCGCGTAATAGCGCGGCATGTCGTCGAACGGCACGTCGGTGACGGCGGCGGCCGAGCGGTTGTTGAAGCGGATCGCCTGCAGCCGCCCGTCGGGCGCAAGCTCGATCACCGGCCGGCGGGAGGCGAGCCGCACACCCCCCTCGCCGGCATATTCGAAGCGTGCCGGGAAGCTCGTCAGCGCCTCGAACAGCGCCGGGCTCTCGTCGCGGAGCCGCTCGGCGATGCGGAAGCCGTCGACCACCGTCGACAGGCCGCCTTCCACCGAGTTCTCGAGGCACATCAGCAACTGCAGCGTCGGCACCGGGTCGCGGTAGGGATTGTCGGTGTGCGCCTGCAGGCCGAGGTTGGTATAGGCGAGGTTGGTCGGGTTCACCTCGGCCCGCACGTCGAACAGGCGGCCATAGTTGGTCTCGCGCACATAGCCGAACAGCTCGGCGACCCGGCAGACGCTGCCCGGCTCGCGCGGCACGCCCGCGAGGATCGCGACGCCGTGCCGGCGCACGCCGGCGAGCCACGCCGCCAGCGCGCCGCGGTCAGCCGAGATTTCGACGAAGTCGGCGCGCGTGACGGCGCCGGAAAGCGCGGCGTCGAAGGTCTCGACGCCCTCGTCCACCCGCCCCGGCCGGCAATCGATCGGGCGGTCGTAGCGGCGGGCGTAGAGCCAAGCCGCGGGAAATTCGACGCTCTTGCCGTCCGCCCCCGCGCCGTCCGGTGCGAAACGCACGCGGAGGGCGCCGTCGGCGGTCACGGCCAGGTCTGCGATCACCGGCGCGGCCGGAATGTCGAGGATGGTGACGAGCCGCTGTCCGTTGCGCGGGCTGCGCGTCTCGGCGTCGAGGGCGTTGTCGCGCAGCCACAGCGCATGGAAGCGCGCGGTGCCACCGACCTCCCAGGTCAGCCGCGCCGCCGCCCCACCGTCGATCACCTCCGCCCCACTCAACCGCATCGCCCGCCCCCGCGCATCGTCACAGCCCTATTGCCACGCCGTGACGGTGCGGTGAACGGCAGGCCGCGCCACTCGGAGCACGCCGACGGGGAAGACAAGCCGCACGGGGTTGCGCCCCGTGTCGGGATCGGCTGGTCTGCGGCGTCCTTGATGGCTGCCCCTACCCCCGCGAGGTCCCCGATGCTCTACGCGATCCTGGCCTATCACGAGGAACACATCGTCAAGTCGTGGACGCCGGAGGAGGACGCTGCCCTGATGGCGGACCTGCAGGTCGCGCACGGCCGGGTCCGCGAAAAGGGCACCCTCGGCCCCGCCGCCCGCCTCGGCGCGACGAAGGGCGCCGTGACGCTGCGCGGCCCCGGCGACGGCGTCGTCCTCGACGGCCCGTTCGCCGAGACGAAGGAACAGCTCCTCGGCCTCTACCTCTATGACTGCCCCGACCAGGCCACGGCGATTGCCGCTGCCCGCGAGCTGCATCGCGCCAACCCGACGGCGGTCTACGAGATCCGACCGGTGCGCCTCATGCTGCCGGGCGAGACGCTGGAGCGGAGCGAGGCGGAGGTTTAGGGACGGCATAGGGTCCAGCTGACCGAGGCGAGCGGCTCAAGCGCTTGGCTGACCGGTTCTGCTGCTACTGCGGTCGTCGGGCCGACAACAGTCTGCTTCGCGCAGCGCGCGGCTCCGTCTCGTCGACAACCGGAGCGTTCATCGCCTAAGGTGAGTTAGGATTGTCAGGGATTTGTGGCAATGGCGTTCTCTTTCCGCTGCGCGAGTTGCGACGAGGTGCACTACGGGATGCCCGCCCTCGGGGCTCCGGCACCTGACGCCTGGTACAGTCTTTCCGAGCATGAGCGAGCCAGCCGCACCGAACTGAGCGACGAAGAATGCGTCATCGACGAAAGACGTTTCTTCGTCCGCGGCCTTTACGTCATTACGGTTGCCGGCGAGGATGAACCCTTTGCCTGGATTGTCTGGGTGGAGTGTAATCGAGAGGCTTTCATGACCTGGCTCGATGGCCACGAGACCGACGACCGCGAAAGCCTCGGTCCCCTTTCCGGTGCGCTGAACAGCAACCTGCCAGGATATGCCGCAAGTACACTGGGGGTCCCCGTTACCGTGTGGATGCAGAACGGCGGCCAGCGGCCGATCGTCCTCGCCGGCGACACGGACCATCCGATCGCCGCGGAGCAGGATGGCATATCGGCCACTCGCCTCGCGGAGATCTACGCCGTCGCCCTGCACGGCTGACGTCGGCCCCCGCCCCGCTACCCCCCGAACCTATTCGTCCTTGGGAACCCCGACGGCGGCAGCCTTCCGGCCGTGGCGCGGTCGCTGGTCCAGTCGGCGAGTTCGGCCATCGTGCGGGTGAACTGGCGGCCGGAGCCGTCGGTCCAGGTCAGGCCCGCCTCGGCCTTGAACACCTTCACGTCCGACAGCCCGCCGTCCTTGTAGCGCTGCAGGCGGACGCCGCGGCCGCGGGCCATCACCGGCACCTGCGACAGCGGGAAGACGAGCAGCTTGCGGTTCTCGCCGATGATCGCGACCATGTCGCCGTCGGCCGGCACCAGCGCCTGCGCCGTCTCAGCCCCGGCCACCGTGATCAGGAGCTTGCCGGTGCGTTTGGAGGCGACCAGATCGTCCTCCTCCACCACGAAGCCGCGGCCGTCGCTGGAGGCGGCGAGCGCCTTCGCCCCCGGCCGATAGACGGCGACGCCGGCCACATCGCTGCCCGCCTCGAAATCCACCATCAGCTTGATCGGCTCGCCGTGGCCACGGCCGCCGGGAAGCTTGTCGCAGGTGAGCGTGTAGACCTTGCCGCCGGTGGCGAGCACCAGCAGACGGTCGGCGGTGCTGGCGGGGAACACCGCCTTCAGCTCGTCGCCCTGCTTGAAGGTGAGCGCCGCGGTGTCGGCGCCGTGGCCCTTGAGCGCGCGGATCCAGCCGAGCTTCGAGACGACGACGGTGATCGGCTCGCGCTCCACCGCCGCCTCCAGCGCTTCGGCGGCGGCCGCCACCGGGGCTTCGGCGAAGGTGGTGCGGCGCTTGCCGAGCGGCGTCTCCGGTCCGTAGGCCTTGGCGATGCCCTTCACCTCCTCGGCGACGCGCTTCCACTGCAGCGTCTCGGAGCCGAGCAGCGCCTCGAGGCCGGCCTTCTCGGTGGACAGCGCGGTGTGCTCCTTGCGGATCTCCATTTCCTCGAGCCTGCGCAGGCTCCTGAGGCGCATGTTGAGGATGGCCTCGGCCTGCGTCTCGGTCAGGGTGAAGGCGGCGATCAGCTCCGCCTTCGGGTCGTCCTCCTCGCGGACAATCTGGATGACGCGGTCGAGGTCGAGATAGACGATCAGGAAGCCGTCGAGGATCTCGAGCCGCGCGTCGACCTTGGCGAGCCGGTGGCGCGAGCGGCGCACCAGCACGTCCTTGCGATGGTCGAGCCAGGCCTGCAGCGCCGCCTTGAGGCCGATCACCATCGGCACCTGGCCGCCGACCAACACGTTCATGTTGAGCGGAATGCGCACCTCGAGATCGGTGGCGCGGAACAGCTGCTCCATCATCACCGCGGGGTCGACGGTGCGGGCGCGGGGTTCCAGAACCAGGCGGACGTCGTCGGTCGATTCGTCGCGGACGTCGGCGAGCAGCGGCACCTTCTTCGCCTCGATCAGCTCGGCGATGCGCTCGACGAGCTTGCCCTTCTGCACCTGGTAGGGGATCTCGGTGACGACGACGAGATAGGTGCCGCGGCCGAGGTCCTCGGTGTGCCAGCGGGCGCGCACGCGAAAGCCCCCGCGGCCGGTCTGGTAGGCGAGCGCGATCTCGTGCGGCGGGTCGACGATGATGCCGCCGGTCGGAAAGTCCGGCCCCTGCACGAAGGCCATCAGCGAGGCCGGCTCGGCCTGCGGCGTGCGGATCAGGTGCAGCGCGGCAGCGGCGAGCTCGGCGACGTTGTGCGGCGGGATCGACGTCGCCATGCCGACGGCGATGCCGTTCGAGCCGTTGGCGAGCAGGTTCGGGAACGCGCCGGGGAGCACGATCGGCTCGTCCTCGGAGCCGTCATAGGTGGCGCGGAAGTCGACCGCGTCGTCGTCGATGCCTTCCAGCAACCGCGCGCCGACGTCGGTCAGCCGCGCCTCGGTGTAGCGCATCGCCGCCGCGCCATCGCCGTCGAGCGTGCCGAAGTTGCCCTGCCCGTCGACCAGTGGATAGCGGACGGCGAAGTCCTGGGCGAGGCGGACGAGGGCGTCATAGACCGACTGGTCGCCGTGCGGGTGATACTTGCCGATGACGTCGCCGACGACGCGGGCGCACTTCTTGAAGGCGGCGTCGGGATCGAGCCTGAGCTGGCGCATGGCGTAGAGAATGCGCCGGTGCACCGGCTTCATGCCGTCGCGCACGTCCGGCAGGGCGCGGTGCATGATCGTCGACAGCGCATAGGCGAGATAGCGCTCCTCGAGCGCCGACTTGAGGTCGACGGGCTCGATGACGGCGTCGGGCGGATTCGGCTTGTTCACCATAGGTTCCGGGATAGCCGGCGACGGCGCGGCGGGCAAGCGGCGGGGCGGCGGCATCCCCGGAAAACATGCATTTCACCCCCGCGTGCGATCGACGGACGCACGAACGCGCCGCCGAACAGCATGCTATGAGAGCGACGGGCTGCCGACCAAAGGCCGGCTGAATTGGGAGTGTGCGATGTCGGTCCTGTCGAAGGTGCTGGGCTTTTTCGGGAAGAAGGACGCGTCGAAGGCTGACGCCAAGCCGGCCGGCACCTCCGCCCGCAAGGCCCCCGCCAAGAGCGGCAGCGGCAAGCCTGAAACCAAGGTCGTCGGCAAGCCGACCGGGAAGACCCCCGCCAAAGCCACCAGCGGCCGCACCGAGGCCGTCGCGCCCGTCAGCAAGGCCGACGCCGCCAAGGAAGCGCAGCGCGCCCGCAGCAAGGCCGCCCGCAAGGCCCGCAAGCGCAATCAGGCCTGAGCGGCGGGAACAGGGCCGCGCGAGCACCCGTCAGCCGGCGCGACGGCAATCGCGCCGCCGGCCGCAGGATCTGCCTTGACAGGCGATGCCGGGCGTCGGGTCGATGCCGCGGTCACGCCGCCATGGTCGGCGGCCACGCATGCCCCTCGTGCTGCCCGGACCGGCACCAGACGTAGAGGGCATCGTAGAGCACCATGCCCTGCTCCAGCATCGCCCGGTCGTCCGCGATCAGCCCCGACAGCCCGAGCGAGATGGCGAACAGTCCAGCCGACTGCGGCGCGAGGACGAAACGGTCGGTGTCGGCGCCGCGGACGATCGCCGCCAGCCTGGCGAGGGCGTCGTTGCGGATATCGTAGAGCGCCAGGAAGGTATCGAACGAACAGAACTCGCCGTCCGCGCCGGTGTGCGTGAAGACGACGCCGGGAATGTCGTAGGGGGTGGCGCCCGTCGACGCCGCGACCTCGAGCACGGTGGCGGCGGGCACGTAATCGAACGTCGCCTCCGGGTCGATGAAGCGGCGGATCAGCCACGGGCAGGCGATGCGGTCGATCTTCGGCCGCTCGCGCGTCACAAAGTGCGGCCCGAACGGCAGCTTGCGGCGCGTCGGCAGGCCGGCGGCCTCCCAGGCAGCGATGCCACCGGCGAGAAAGCGGGCATCACGCCCGCCGCTGCGCAAGGCCTCGGCGGCGGTCCGGCTGACCTCGTGCCCGTGGACGCAATAGAGCACGACGGGCCGGCCATGCGGCAGGCCGTCGGCCCAGTCGCCGAGGGCGTCGGGGTCACGGCGCGCGGCGCCGGCGATTATCACCTCGGCATCGTCAAAGGCCGGTCTGCGGCGTACGTCCACCAGAACGGGTGACTGCGCGGTTCCGAGCCGCGCCGCGAGGTCGGCCGGCGAAATGGTCCACGGGTGGGCATTGGAGTCTACGTCCATTGCGCAATCCTCTCGTCGAACGAGCGTTGCGCAGGGCCTGGACGGGGGGCCGTCTGACGGGAAGCCTGCATTCCCCGTGGAAAGATCATGCCACCCGCGGGGACCGCCCGCAACCAGCCGATGGCAGCGGGGACGGGTAGTTCTTCACTCGACGCGGCCAACCGGCCGCGCGGATACCCGTCAGTCGGCGAACCGCTCCGGCCGGTAGGGCGCGAGCAGCGGCTCGCGGCGGCCGGTGAGGACCTCGTCGGCGAGGAATGCGCCGATCGCCGGCGCCAGCGTCACGCCGGAGTGCATCACCGCCACCGACAGACCCTCGACACCCGCAATCCGGCCGCCCGCCGGGAAGCCGTCCGCCGGCGTCGGACGGCGGCCGACAGTGTAGCCGTCGAGGGTGAGCGGCATGTTTGCGGACAACAGGTCTTGAAGATCGGCGAAGACGCGCTCTGCCGTGGCGGCGGCGTCGGTGCCGGGATCGGCGCCGCCGAAATCGGCACCGGCGACGAGGCGGCCGTCCGCCGCCTGGCGGACGTGCAGCGCCGGCGCCATCACGAGGCCGTTCAACAGCTTGGGCACCGGTGCGGTGCGGATCAACAGCCCCGGCGGATCTTTGAGCGGCAGTGTCACGCCGGCCGGCGCCACCAGGCCCGGCGTGGCGACGCCGGCGGCGACGATGACGTGGTCGGCGGCGATCACCGTGCCGTCGGCGAGCACGGCGCCGGTGACGCGACCGTCCGCCAGCGACAGCGCGGCAACCGTGGTGTCCGTGCGCACCGTCGCGCCCCGCTCAACGGCGGCTGCGGCCAGGGTTTCTGCCGCTGCGGCGGGCTCCACCGCCGCCTCGCCGCGGGCGTGCACGGCCACGGTCGGCGGCACGGCGATGGCGGGCTCCAGCCGGTGCGCTTCGGCGGCGTCAACGAGGCGGACGGCGTAGCCGGTCGCCGACCGCTCGGCGGCGAAGGCGCGCAGATCCTCCTCCGGGAGGTCCCACAGCAGGCCGCCGGTCCAGGCGACGTTCAGTGCCGGAACCTCGGCATCGAGGCGACGCCAGCCTTCCATCGCCGCCATGCGCAGGCGGACGTAGGGCTCGGGATTGCCCCAGCTCGCATTGATCCAGGCGAACGAGGCGGCGGTGGCGACGCTACCGGGCCTTGCGGCGTCGACCAGCGTCACCGCCGCGCCGCGCCGCGCGAGGTGCCAGGCGATCGACGTGCCGATGATGCCGGCGCCGACGACGATGACGTGCGGGTGGGAAGCGACGTGCGGATGGGACGTCATGAGCCTCTCGATGTCCTTCCGTGGTGGTCCGCGAACCGCGGTGCGCGAACCGTGATCGGCGATCCGTGATCACGATGCCATCGCGGCAGCGCGCGATCCGGGCTCACGCGGCCGTTCCGTGATCCCTGATCCGTGATCACAGTTGCTCCCTCACGGCAGTGCGGCGCCGGCATGGCCGCGGGCGAGCGCCGCCGTGAGCCGCTCGCGCTCCGGCGGCAGCGACAGGCCGCGGGGACCGAGCACGCTGCGGTCGAGGAAGAAGGCGGCGAGCGCCAGTCCGTCGGCGATCTCGGCGGCGTCGGGCCGGGCGTTGACCGTCCTGTCGACGAGGAAGCGCGGCAGCGGCAAGAGCCGGTCCGCCCACTCGGCGCCAGCGACGCGCCCGACGGCGCGGCCAGAGCGCGGCGAGACGAAGGCGAGGTCGTGGGTCTCCCCCGTCACCGCGCAGGCCGTCAGGTCGAGGCCGAAGCCGAGCTCGTCGAGGAGGACGAGTTCGAAGCGCACCATCAGCACGCCGGCCTCCAGCGGGTCGTCGACGTGATCGAGGACAACGGCGAGGAGGTCGTGCAGCAGCGGGTGCGGTTCGCGCTCGGCGAGAAGCTTCAGGTGGGCGGCCAGCGTGCGCACGCCGAAGGTGCCGGCCGGCGTCTCGATCAGTCGCGCCGCGCGCAGGTCGGCTGGCTCCAGCGCAAACGAGCCGAGCTGGTCGTCGAGCCGCGCCCGCCACACCGCCGCGACGCCGTTGCCCGGCTGCAGCATGGCGGCATGGCGGCGCGAGCGGCCGCCGCGCACCAGGCCGAGATGGCGGCCGTGGGCGCGCGTCATCAGCTCGACGACGAGGCTCGTTTCGCCGTGCGGCCGCGTCGACAGCACGATGCCGGTGTCCTGCCACTGCATCGCCCATCCATACACCAGCGGCGGGCGCGCGTACCAAGACGGAGCACGACGGTGACTTTCGGCGATGGCGGGCGGCTATGAGCTCGAGCTCGTCTCCCAGCTCGCGCTTTCGACGCCCGCGACGGCGCCGATCTCGGCCACCACCTTCTCGAGCTTCGCCCGGTCGACGGCGGTGTTAACGAGCGTCGCGACGATATCCACGCGTCCCTCCCCCACCGTCTCCGTATCGGCGTCGGCAACCGGAAACTGCGCCGCCGCCAGCCGTGCGATCGTCGCCTTGCGCACGCCCGCTGCCGCCTCCGGCGTGGTCGAGACGCGGATCTCGTACTCCGCTTCCGTTGACTTCGTGTTGAGCGGAATGCGGTCGATGGCGCCAGCGAGCGGCCGCAACACGGTGTTGCCGACGATGACGAAGACGGTGATCAAGACCGCCTCCGCCGCCATGTCGACGCCGGCGCAGGCGCCGACGGCGGCCGAGGCCCACAGCGTCGCGGCGGTGTTGAGGCCACGGACGTTCAGCCCCTCCTTCATGATCACGCCGGCGCCGAGGAAGCCGATGCCGGAGACGACGTAGGAGATCACCCGCACCGCGCCGTCCGCGCCGGCGATGCGCATCG
>JAESGX010000532.1_pt1 | contig 13003 bp, 13 predicted proteins | sample 9269801 | NCBI WGS metagenome assembly JAESGX01 (sample SAMN16773122, study PRJNA677054) | algae metagenome | isolation source: Pleurocapsa minor GSE-CHR-MK-17-07R and co-occurring heterotrophs from wet... | place: USA: Lower Calf Creek Falls, Grand Staircase Escalante National Monument, UT ... | reverse complement strand
GGTGGATTGGCTGGCAAGCCGCGCCGAGATCGTGGTGCGCTTCCAGGGCGGCCACAATGCCGGCCACACGCTGGTGGTGGACGGCACCACCTACAAGCTCAGCCTCCTCCCCTCCGGCGTGGTGCGCGGCAAGCTCGGCATCATCGGCAATGGCGTGGTCCTCGACCCCGACGCGCTGCTGGGCGAGATCGCGAAGGTCCGCGCCCAGGGCCTGGATGTCGGCCCGCACAACCTTCGCATCGCCGACAATGTGCCGCTGATCCTGCCGCTGCACCCCGCACTCGACCGCGCGCGCGAGGCCGCGCGCGGCGAGGACAAGATCGGCACCACCGGCCGCGGCATCGGCCCGGCCTATGAGGACAAGGTGGGCCGCCGCGCCATCCGCCTCTGCGACCTGGCCGAGCCCGAGACGCTCTCCGCCAAGCTCGATGAGCTGCTGCTGCACCACAATTCCCTGCTGCGCGGCCTGGGCGCCACGCCCTTCGAGAAGCAGCCGCTGCTCGATGCGCTGCTGGCCCTCGCGCCGCAGCTCCTGCCCTATTCCGAACCGGTCTGGGAGCGGCTGGACATGGCCCGCGCCGAAGGCAAGCGCGTGCTCTTCGAGGGCGCGCAGGCCGTGATGCTCGACGTGGACCACGGCACCTACCCCTACGTCACCAGCAGCAACACCGTCGCCGGCAATGCGGCGGCGGGGGCTGGCGTCGGGCCGGATTCCATCGGCCTCGTGCTCGGCATCGCCAAGGCCTATGCCACCCGCGTGGGCTCCGGCCCCTTCCCCTCGGAGCTGCATGACGAGACCGGCCGCCGCCTGGGCGAGCGCGGGCGCGAATTCGGCACCGTCACCGGCCGGCCGCGCCGCTGCGGCTGGTTCGATGCCGCGATGGTGCGCCAGGCCGTGAAGATCGGCGGCGTGAACGGCCTGGTGCTGACGAAGCTCGACGTGCTGGACGGGTTGCCCGAGCTGAAGATCTGCGTGGGCTATCGCGTGGATGGCGTCGAGATGCGCCATCTGCCCGCCGCCATGCGCGCCCAGGCCAAGGCCGAGCCCATCTTCGAGACGATGGAGGGCTGGTCCGGCTCCACCATGGGTGCCCGCAGCTACGCGCAGCTGCCGGCCCAGGCCGTGAAGTATGTGCGCCGCATCGAGGAACTGGTGGAGGCGCCTGTGATGATGCTCAGCACCTCGCCCGACCGCGATGACACGATCGCGCTGCGGGATCCTTTCGCGGGATAGTTTCGCGGCCTAGGCTTCCCCGGTGATGTCCGGGGAAGCGCCTGATGCTGGCCGACCAATATGACCTGCCGCTCTCCACCGCCTCACATGCGGCGCGGGATGCCTATGTGCGGGGCCTGGACCGGCTGCTCACGCAATATGACGGCATCGGCGCGGCGTTCGATGCCGCCATCGCCGCCGATCCCGGCTTCGCCCTCGCTCATGCCGGCCGCGCCCAGGCGCTGATGCTGCTGGGCGAGATGGCCGGGGCGCGCGAAGCCATCGCCAGCGCCGAAGCGCTCGCGGGCGGCGTCACCGCGCGCGAGGCGAGCCAGATCGCCTTCTACCGCACGCTGCTGGGTGGCCGAATCGAGGATTCGATCGCGGCGCTGGAAGCGCACCTGGCCGAATGGCCGCGCGATGCGATGGTGCTGAACACCAACGCCAACCCGAACGGGCTGCTGGGCTCCTCAGGCCAGGTCGGACAGAAGGCGCGGCTGGCGGCGATGATGGATCGCCTGGCACCGCATTACGGCGAGGATTGGTGGTTCGCCTCCGCCCATGCCATGGCGCTGAACGAGACGGGGCAGCATCACGCGGCGCGCGGCCGGATCGAGGCCTCCTTCGCGCGGCGGCCGGATTCCGCCTGGGTCGCGCATTCCCGTGCGCATCTCTGCTACGAGCAGGGCGAGACCGACGCCGCCCGCGCCTTCCTGCGGGACTGGCTGAAGGCCTATCCGCGCGGCGGCGTGCTGCATGGCCACCTGCACTGGCACCTGGCGCTGGGCGAGCTGGAAGCGGGCGAGACGGCCGCCGCGCAGGCTCTCTACCGCGCGGGCTTCTCGCTGGAAGGCGGCAGCGGCACCGCGCGGCAGAAGCTGCAGGATGCGAGCTCCTTTCTCTGGCGCTGGGAACTGGCGGGGCATGCGCGCGACGAAGCCGCCTGGCTGGCCCTGCGCGACTTCGCCCGCACGCATTTCCCCCGTGCCGGCATCGCCTTCGCCGATCTGCATGTGATGCTGGCGGAGGCCCTCGCCGGTGACGCGGTGGCGCTGGAAGCGCGCATCGCGCAGATGGCGGCGCTGGAGTGCCAGGGGCGCTATCCTTCGGGCCCGGTCGTTCCCGCCATCTCCCGCGCTTTCCTGGCGTATCGCCAGCGCGATTTTCCCGCGGTGATCGCGACGCTGGAGCCGCTGCTCGCGCAAAGCGAGCGCATCGGCGGCAGCCGTGCCCAGACGGACCTGGTGGAATTCACGCTGCTGCGCGCCTGCACCGAGGCGGGCCGGGCGGAAGATGCCCGTCGCATCCTGGCGGCGCGGCGGGCGGGGCCAGGGGCGGTGCCGGTCGCGGGCGTGGCACCGCATCACGCGTGATAGGCCCGGGCTCTCATGGCCATGGGGCGGACCGATTGGCAGGCCTTCGCATTGCAGGGCATGATCCCGGCATCAGAGATTGCCCCGGCGGAGACCGTCCCATGCCCAAGCTTCCCAGCCTCGTCGCGCTTGCCAGCCTGGCGGCGGTCCTGCCAGCGCAGGCGCAGACCATCCCATTCAACGCCATCACCGTCACGATCCCGGGCAGCAGCCCCTGCCGCGTGACGCCCGTCAGCATCACCACGGGCAAGAGCCCGAGCGATGTCCGTTTCACCTTCAACAACACCGGCGCCTCGCCCATCAGCTTCACCCTCCGCCTGACGATCAGCGGTACGAGTTCGGGCAGCACCCTCTCCCGCACCCTGCCCGACGTCGCGTTCACCGCGCGCCCGATCGGGTCGAACACGGTCGAGATCGGCGGGCTGAGCACGCCCCTCTCCACGCTCGCCACCCCGAGCGCGACGGTGGTGTTGGCGAGTTGCGTCAATGCCGCCGCCAACCGGCCCTTGGCCAACATGTAGCGCGATCCGCGCGACCTTCCCACTCAAGCCAGCCTTCGGCTGGAAATGGAGACCACATCGTGTTCGCTCGCCTCACCCTGCCCGTTCTCTGCGCCCTCGTCTTCGCGCTGCCCGCCCAGGCGCAGAGTGGTTTCTCGATCCCCGCCTCGGCAATCACGCTGAACTACAGCAACAACAATGGCTGCACCCTCTCGGCCAGGCAGGTCTATTCGATCGGCACGGACCAGCTGGTCGTCAGTCTGAACAATGATGACCAGAGCAAATGGATTTCCTTCAGCGTCCAGGTCGTCCTCAACGGCACGGGCTTCACCCGGACGGTCCAGAGCGCGGCGACGGGCTCGCTCGGGCCGGGCGCCCTGGTCGTCCCGATCCGCAGCCTGACGCCCGCCTTGCCCACCAGCATCGCCAATGGCAGCGCCACCGTGACCGTCCAGACCTGCTCCCAGGCGCCCGACCCCAACCAGCGCCGGAACTGGCGCTGAACCGCCTGCCCCTCACCCCATGCTGACGCCGTATTGCCGGCAGATCTCCACGATCTGGGGCGGCGCCAGCCCACCGGGCGTGGACCTGCCGGCACGATCGAAATGGCGGAACATCTCCAGCGCCTGGATGCCGGGGGCGGCCATCACGAGGAAGCGCGCCGGCCGATCCGTGTCGTTGCGGAAACCGTGCTGCACGCCGGCCGGCAATTGCGCCGTGCCCCCCGCCGACAGGCGGGTTTCACCCTTGGCGGACAGCAAGGTCAGCTCGCCCTCCAGGAGGAAGAAGGCCTCGCTGTCCGCGGCGTGGCTATGCGGCGGCACGACATAGCCGGGGGGGACGACATGCTCCGCCAGCAGGAAACCCACGCGCGCCGGGCAGGTCTTCACCACGAGGCTGGCGCCGAACACGTCGAGCACCTCCCCTTCCGCCGGGGCCCGCGTGCCCACGGCCAATCCTGATTCTGCATCCATCCTGAGATCCTCCATGCCATCGGCGCCGATCGCGCCGCGGGGCGAAGCTGCACGCCGGGGCAGGACAGGCACAGGCACCGCTTCTGGACAGCGCGTTCAGCAGGACGAACAATCTCCCGATGAGCGCGTTCGCGGGGATCGAGGCCTTTGTCCGCGTGGTGGAGGCTGGCAGCTTCACCGCCGCCGCGGAGCATCTGCAGACCGCCAAATCCTCCGTGAGTGCGGCGGTGCGCGCGCTGGAGGAGCGGCTCGGCGTGCGGCTGCTGGACCGCGGCACGCGGCGCGTCGTGCCCACGGAAGCGGGCCGCGTGTTCTACGCGCGCTGCCGTCGCCTCCTCGAAGAAGAGGCCGCGGCCCGGCTCGAGGCGCAAGCGCTGCAGCAGACGCCCGCCGGCCGCCTCCGGGTCGCCGCCCCCGAATGCTTCGCCGCGCGCCACCTCGTGCCGGGCCTGGCGAGCTTTCTCGCCGCCCATCCGGCGATCGAGATCGAACTGGCCGAATCCGCCGGCAGCGTGCGGCTGGTGGAGGATGGGTTCGACCTTGCGATCCGTGTCGCCGAGGCGCCCGCCGAGGGATTGGTGGTGCGCCGGCTGGCGACGTCCCGTGTCGTCATCGTCGCCTCGCCCGGCTACCTCGCGCAGCACGGGCCGCCGCAGCGGCCCGCGGATGTCGCGGTGCATCGCTGCATCGCCTTCGCGCCGCTGGCCTGGCGCGACCATTGGCGACTGGGCGGGGAGAGCGTGCCGGTGCGCCCCGTGCTGCTGAGCGACAACGCGGAGACGCTCCGCGCGGCGGCCCTGGCCGGAATCGGGCTGGCGGCGCTGCCGGATTGGGCGGTGGCGGATGCGCTGGCGGCGGGGCTGCTGCAGCGCGTCCTGGCCGACGCCGCTGCGCCGCAGAGCGGAATCTTCGCCGTCTATCCCACCAACCGCCTGATGATTCCGAAGGTGCGCGCCTTCGTGGACCATGTGGCCGCCGGGCTGCGTGCCCGCGGCCTGGCGGAGTGATCCCCGCGCGAGAGGTGACGCGCCCGGCGCCCGGGGGCATTCTGCGCGCATGACCCAGACCGACCCCGCCCTGATGGAAGCCGAAGAGCTTCTGGCCCTCTATGCCCGCCGCGCCCTCTCGCCGGTCGAGGCGCTGAAGGCCGTCACCGAGCGGATCGCGCGGATGAACCCTTGGGTGAACGCCTTCGCCGCCCTCAACCCGCGTGCCCTGCAACAGGCGGGGGAGAGCGAGGCGCGCTGGTCGGCGGGCCGGCCGATGGGGCCGCTGGATGGCGTGCCGGTCACGGTGAAGGACCTGCTGCATGTGGCGGGCTTCCCCACGCGCCGCGGCAGCCGGACGACGGACGCGACCCCCGCCACCGAGGATGCGCCCGCCGTGCTCGGCCTGAAGCTCGCGGGCGCCGTCATCATCGGCAAGACCACGACCACGGAATTCGGCTGGAAATCGCCGGGCGATTGCCCGCTGCATGGCATCACCCGCAACCCCTGGAATCGCGAGCGGACGCCGGGCGGTTCCTCCTCCGGCGCGGGGGCGGCGGCGGCGGCCTGCTTCGGGCCCTTGCATATCGGCACGGATGCCGGTGGCTCCATCCGCATCCCCGCGGCGTTTTGCGGCGTGGTGGGCGTGAAGCCGAGCTTCGGGCGCATCCCGCAATGGCCGCTCGGCGCCTTCGCCAATGTCGCGGTGGCCGGCCCCATGGCGCGCAGCGTGCGGGATGCCGCGCTGATGATGAACGCCATGGCGCGGCACGATCTGCGCGACCCCTTCTCGCTGCCGGATGACGCGCGCGACTGGCGCGACGGCATCGAGGGCGGCGTGCGCGGCCTGCGCGTGGCGCTGGTCCGCCGCATGGGCTTCGACGCGCCGCTCGATGCCGAGGGCGAAACCGCCCTCATGCAGGCCGCGCAGGCGCTGGAATCGGCCGGCGCCATCATCGAGGAGGCGGACCCGCAATTGCCGGACACGCGCGCCATCTTCGGGCGCGTCTGGGGCGTGGCACTGTCCCGCCTGGTCGCCTCCGTGCCGGAGGAGAAGCGCCATCTGCTGGATGACGGCATCGCGGAGGTCGCCGCCGCCGAAGGCGTGATGACCGCCGTGGACTTCCTCGGCGCCGATGCGCTCCGGATCGAGGCGGCGCATGCCATGGCGCGCTTCCACCAGCGCTACGACATCATGCTCACCCCCTGCACGCCAACCGCCGCCTTCGCCGCCGACCAGCCGACGATCGACCCCCGCATGTCGCTCTGGCGCGACTGGGCGCCCTGGACCTTCACCCATAACCTGACGCGCCAGCCGGCGATCTCGGTGCCTGTCGGCCTCGATTCCGAGGGCATGCCGCGGGCCGTCCAGGTGGCGGCCGCGCTGTATCGCGACGACCTCTGTTTCCGGGCCGCGCGCGCCATCGAATTTGCGCTCCAGTCACCCGCCGCACCCGTCTTGTAACGTTCACGAAAAGATGCTTCACCCCCGCCACTCAATGTGACGGGAGCATGACGTGCGGCTTGTGACGTTCACCGATGGCATGGGCGCCCGCGTCGGCGCGCTCGATTCCTCGGGCGCCGTGCGCGACATCACCGCCGTCGATTCCTCCCTGCCGCGCGACATGCTGGGGCTCATCGCCTCCGGCCGCGTGCCGGTGATCGGCGATGCGCCGGTGGTGTCCGAGGCGCGGCTGCTGGCGCCCATTCCGCGCACGCCCAAGAACGTCTTCTGCGTCGGCAAGAACTATCACGAGCACGCGAAGGAATTCGCGGGTTCCGGCTTCGATGGCGGCGCCAAGGATGTGGTGCCCCCCTTCCCCGTCGTGTTCAGCAAGCCGCACACCAGCATCATCGCGACCGGCGAGCCCATCCTCGGCCATCTCGATCCGACCGGCGGCCTCGACTACGAGGGCGAGCTCGGCGTCGTCATCGGCAAAGGTGGGCGCGGCATCGCCAAGGCCGATTCGCTGAAGCACGTCTTCGGCTACACCATCATCAACGACGTGACGGCGCGGCATCTGCAGAAGCGCCACAGCCAATGGGTCCTGGGCAAGGGGCTCGACAGCTTCTGCCCCATGGGCCCCGCCATCCTCACCGCCGACGAAGTGCCAGACCCCACGAAGCTCACCCTCACCACCTGGGTGAATGGCGAGCAGCGGCAGCACGCCGAGGTCAGCGACCTGATCTTCGACATTCCGACGCTGATCGAGGCGATCAGCGCCGGCATCACCCTCGAGCCCGGCGACGTCATCGCGACCGGCACGCCCGTGGGTGTCGGCATCGGCTTTTCGCCGCCGCGCTTCCTCGCCTCCGGCGATGTGGTGCGGATCGAGGTTCCCGGAATTGGAACCCTTGAGAATCGAGTAGCCTGAATCGCCAATTGCGACTAAAGCGTGACAACCTTCGGTGGGAGGAAAAAACTTTGCGTGGTCCCAGTTCCTTGCCCATGCTGCGCCGCCGCCCTTTGACGGCGACGCAAATCTGCACCCTCCCCGAGCAGGCGCCCCGCGCGGCCGCCTTCTATGAGCCGCCCCGCGCGGCCTTCCTTGAGCCGCTGCGCGGCGAGGAGCCGCAGGACATCCGCCTGACCGAAGATCGCGACACCGCCGCCGCCGCATGAGGCTGGACCGGCGCGGCCTTCTGGCCCTGCTGCCCGGCGCCGCCGCCGCCCAGGGCACTGATTTCCCCACGCGACCCATCACCATGGTCGTCGGCTTCCCGCCGGGCGGCCAGGCGGATCTCGCCGCGCGCCCGGTCTCGGCCGCCATGGAGCGCAATCTGCGCCAGCCCGTGGTGGTGCAGAACCGCCCCGGCGGCGCAGGCGCCATCGGCTCGGGCTTCGTGGCGCGCGCGCCCGCCGATGGGCTGACGCTGCTCATGGCCCTCTCCTCGCTGGCGGTGATCCCGGAAGCGGAGCGTCTTTTCGGCCGCGCGCCGCCCTATACGGTGGACCAGTTCGCGCCGATCGGCCTCGTCAACGCCGACCCGACGGTGCTGGCCGTCCCGGCCAATGCGCCTTGGGCGAACCTGGCCGAATTCATCGCCGCCGCGCGGGCGCGGCCGGGCGACATCCCCTATGGCTCCTCCGGTGCCTACGGCACGCTGCATGTGGCGATGGAGATGTTCGCCTCCGCCGCGCAGATCCGCTTGCTGCACGTGCCCTTCCAGGGCGCGGGGCCGGCGATCACCGCGCTGCTCTCGGGCAATATCCAGGCGCTGGCGACGGCGCCCGGCACGGTCACGCAGCATGTGCAGTCCGGGCGGCTGCGCGTGCTCGGCTGCTGGGGGCGCGAGCGTGCGCCCGCCTTCCCGGACGTGCCGACCTTCATGGAATCGGGCTTCCCGGAGGTGGAATTCTACATCTGGGCCGGGCTCTTCGCGCCCGTCGCCACGCCCGCGCCCATCCAGCTTCGGCTGCGCGAAAGCCTGCGCGCCGCGATGCAGGACCCGGAGCTGCTGCGCGCTTTCGAGACGGCGGGCTCGCCGCCGCGCTACCTCGACGCGCCGGAATTCGCGCGCTTCTTCGCCGAGGATTCGGCGCGGCTGGTGCGCGCCGTGCAGCGGATCGGCCGCGTCGAGTAGCTAACCCGGAAAGAACCGATTGCCCGGGCGCGGCAGGCCCAGGTGTTCGCGCAGCGTCGTGCCTTCGTATTCGCGGCGGAACAGCCCGCGCCGCTGCAATTCCGGCGCCACCTGCTCGACGAAATCCACGAGGCCGCCGGGCACGTAGGGGAACATCACGTTGAACCCGTCGCAGGCGCCGGTCTCCAGCCATTCCTGCATTTCATCGGCGATGCCGGAAGGGGTGCCGACAATGGCCGCCCCGCCATAGCCGCCGAGGCGCTGGGCGAGCTGCCGCACGGTCAGCTTCTCACGCCGCGCCATCGCGATGGCGCGCTCCCGGCCGGACTTGCCGCCCTCCGTCTCCGGGATCTCCGGCAGAGGCCCGTCAGGGTCGAATGCGCGCGCATCCACGCCGAGCGCGATGGAGAGCGCGCCGATCGCGCTTTCATAGTGAACGAGGCTGTCCAGCAAGGCGCGCTTGGCCCGCGCCTCCTCCAGCGTCGCGCCGACCACGACGAGCGCGCCGGGCAGGATCTTCAGGTGGTCCGGGTTGCGGCCGAGCGCGGCCGCGCGGCCCTTCACATCGGCGTAGAAGGCCCGCGCCTCGGCGATGGGGCCGCCGGCGGCGAAGACCATCTCGGCCGTCTCGGCCGCGATCTGCCGCCCGGCTTCCGAGGCGCCGGCCTGCACGATGACGGGCCAGCCCTGCACCGGTCGCGCCACGTTGAGGGGCCCGCGCACGGACAATTCCGGTCCCACATGGTCCAGCACATGCATCCGCGCCGGGTCCCAGAAGATCCCGCTCTCGGCGTCACGGATGAAGGCGTCATCGGCGAAGCTGTCCCACAGCCCCGTCACCACGTCGTAGAATTCGCGCGCGCGCTTGTAACGCTCGCCATGGGCCATGTGCGCGTCCTGGCCGAAATTCTGCGCGGCGTCCGGGTTGGCGGTGGTAACGAGGTTCCAGCCGGCCCGGCCATTCGAGATGTGGTCGAGCGACGCGAATTTCCGCGCCACATGATAGGGGTCGTTGTAGGTGGTGCTGGCCGTCGCGATCAGGCCGATCCGCTCGGTGACGGCGGCCAGCGCCGGCAGCAGCGTCAGCGGGTCGAAGCTGGTGACGGTGTGGCTGCGGCGCAGCGCCTCGATCGGCATGTTCAGCAGCGCCAGGTGATCCGCCATGAAGAAGGCGTCGAACTTCCCCGCCTCCAGCTTCTGGATGAGCTGCGTGAGCTTGGGGAAGCTGAAATTCGCCTCCGGCCAGGCGCCGGGATAGCGCCAGCCGCCGGTGTGGATGACGACAGGGCGCATGAAGGCGCCGAGGTGAAGCTGCTTTTGCGCCATGCGCGTCATGCTCCTGCGTGATGGAGAGGATGTGGCGGCGCTGCTGCCGGGTTACAGCACGGGGCCCTGCAAGCCAGCCATGCGGCCACGCCCAAGCCGGTCAAACCGGCAGCCGCATCCGCGCACGCAGGCCGCCCATCGGGCTTTCCTCCAGCAGGATCTCGCCGCCATGGGCGCGCACGATGTCCCGCGCAATGGCGAGGCCAAGACCGGTGCCCGTGGCCGAGCCGGAGCTGAAGGGGCGGAAGGCCTCCGCGCGGTCGGCCGCGGGGATGCCGGGGCCGTCGTCATCCACGGTCAGCTCGGCCCAGCGGCGCCCGGCTTCCTGCACCTCGGCCACGCCGATGGCGATGCGGCGCGCATGCCGCCGCGCATTGTCGAGCAGGTTGCCCAGCGCGCGCTTCAGCGCATCGGCGCGCAGCGGCAGGGTCAACGCCTCGGGCAGGGTCACGCTCACATCCGCGCCGCTGCGGCGGGACTTCGCCGCCATGTCCTCCACCAGCTCCACGAGGTCGGCCGGGCGCGGCGCCTCGATCCCCTCGCCGCGCGCGAAGGCGAGATAGGTCTCGACCATGCGCTCCATCTCCTCGAGGTCCTGGTTGAGCGCGTCCAGGTCCTCCGCCGTCTCGGCCGAGCGCGGCAGCATGGCGATGGCGAGGCGCATGCGCGTCAGCGGCGTGCGCAGGTCATGGCTGATGCCGGCCAGCATCTCCGTCCGCTGATTCACGAAGCGCAGGATGCGCCCCTGCATCGCGTTGAAGGCCAGGGCCGCCTGGCGCACCTCGCGCGCGCCTTCGGGCTTGATGGCGGCGGTGTCGCGGCCGAGGCCGAAGGATTCCGCCGCCTCGGCCAGGCGCCGGATGGCGCGCACCTGGTTCTTCATGAACATGATGGCGATGCCCGCCAGCAGCAGCGCGGAGCCCACCAGCCACAGCACGAAGACATAGAGCGTGGTGCTGAAGAGCCGCTTGCGCGGCGCCTCCACCGAGAGCAGCCCGGTGCCGGTCTGCACGCGGATGACGATGGCCTGCGGGTCGCTGTGCCAATCCGCGTCGAAGGTGAAGTTCATGCGCTCGCGCAGCGCGTGATCCAGATCCTCTTCCAGCGGCAGGAACGGCATCCAGGCGGGCCGCGCGGGCGGCGTGCCGAGAACCTGCCCCGGCTCGAAGCCGAGCGAGAGGCCGAGCCGCCAATTCGCCTCGCGCAGGATCTGGCTGCGCATCGCCTCCGGCGCCTGGTCCACCAGATGCGCCACAAAGGCGACGTCACCCGCAAGACCGGCCGAAAGCCGCCGCGAGATGACGTCGAGATGCCCGCCATAGAAGAGCTGAAGCGCCACACCCTGCAGCACCACCAGCGGCAGCAGCATGATGAGCAGCGTGCGGGCCAGGAGGCCGCGCGGCAAGACGGCGCCCACGCCGCGCAGCAGCGACTTGTCGGGCCGCTTCGGGGCCGGCTTCTGCATCATGGCCCCCTGGCTCAAGGCCCGGGTCTCAGCACATAGCCCTTGTGCCGGATGGTGTGCAGGAAGCGCGGCTCGCGCGGGTCCGTCTCGATCTTGCGGCGCAGGCGCGTCACCTGCACGTCCACGCTGCGCTCGCCCGCATCGGGCGTGCCGAGAGCGACCGCGATTTCCTCGCGCGAGAGGACCTCGCCCGCGCGGCGGGCGAGTGCCGTCAGCAGCGCGGCCTCGCCGCCGGTCAGGCGCTGCGTGCCCTCGGGCCCGCGCAGCTCGCAGCGCTCGGCGTCGAACCAGCGTTGGCCGAGCTGCATCGGGCCCTCCGGCAGGGCGGCCGGGGCGGCGCGGGGGGCGGCGCGGCGCAGGATGGTGCGGATGCGCAGCGCGAGTTCGCGCGGGTCGAAGGGCTTGGCGAGATAGTCATCCGCGCCATGCTCGAAGCCGGCCACGCGGTCATCGGGGTCGCCGCGCGCGGTGAGCATGAGGATGGGCGTCTCATGCCCTTCGCTGCGCAAGTGCTCGGCCAGCTGCAGGCCGGTTTCGCCTGGCATCATCACGTCCAGCACCAGCAGGTCGAAGGCCATGGCCTCGATCGCGGCGCGCGCTTCGGTCGCGTCGCCGGCGACGGCGACGCGGTGGCCCTGTTCGGTCAGGAAGCGCTGGAGCAGCGCGCGCAGCCGGGCGTCGTCATCCACGACGAGGATGTCGGCACTGGTCTCGGCCATGGGTCAGCCTCCTCTCGTCTCGGGCCGGGGGGCGGGGTTCGGCGAGAAGGTGGGGGTGGTGCGGCCGGGCGCGGCGCTGCGCTCCAGCGCCTCGAACTGGGCGCGCGCCTCGGGGCCCATCAGGCCGCGCATCACCTGGCGGAAACCCTCCACCGCCTGGGGGCCCGCTTCGCGATAGGCGCGCAGCACCCATTCGCGCTGGGCGTCGAACAGGCGACGCTCCAGCGCCGCACCCTGCTCGGTCAGGCTCAGCAGGCGCTGGCGCTTGTCCGTCACGCCCGGCGCCTGATGCACATAGCCCTGCTCGATCATCGGCTGCAGCACGCGGCCGAGCGACTGCTTGGTGATGTCGAGGATGGCGAGCAGCTCGCCCACCTTGATGCCCGGCGCGCGGCCGACGAAATGCAGCACGCGGTGATGCGCGCGGCCCATCTCCAGCGTGGCGAGGATGCGGTCCGCCCCCGCTGTGAAGTCGCGATAGCCGAAATAGAGCAGGTCCTGCGCGAGGCGCAGTTCCTCCTCGCGGAGAAACAGCAGGCTGCGCGTGCCGCCCGGGGGGCGCGCGGGCTCGGGGCGCGCGGCTTCGGCGCGCAGGACATCGGACTTGAGTGTTTCCGGCATGGCAGCCATGATTCCGTTTTCGGTCAGCTTCATTGACACATTTTTTCCGGTCATTCTACAAAGATCCCGCAACACGACAGGATGATGCGCCAATCCCGCACCCGGCATTCCGTTCGGGTCTCTCTCGGCGCCAAGGAGGACACACATGGCCCTGGTTCCCTATGATGATCGCGACGGCGTGATCTGGTGGAATGGCGAGTTCCGCCCCTGGCGCGATTCGAAGCTGCACGTCCTCTCCCAT
>JAESGX010000531.1_pt1 | contig 13034 bp, 14 predicted proteins | sample 9269801 | NCBI WGS metagenome assembly JAESGX01 (sample SAMN16773122, study PRJNA677054) | algae metagenome | isolation source: Pleurocapsa minor GSE-CHR-MK-17-07R and co-occurring heterotrophs from wet... | place: USA: Lower Calf Creek Falls, Grand Staircase Escalante National Monument, UT ... | reverse complement strand
GATGAGAACTTCCGCGGCTTCACATTCGCGCCTGACGGAACGCCCTGGGCGGTCGAGTTTTTGCCGGGCTTCAACCAGCTTCGTGCGTCGCCGCTCGACCTTCTCACCGGCGAGCGCCAGGACGGGTTCCTGGTTTCTAACGGGCTCGTCGGCGACGAGAACTTCCGAGGCTTCACATTCGCGCCCGAAGCTGCCGCCGCCGTCCCGGAACCGGCGACATGGATCACCCTGATCCTCGGCTTCGGGGCTTCGGGCATGGCGATGCGCCGACGCGGGGAAAGACGGCGCACAGCTTTCGCTGCCTGATTGGGCTCCCCCCGGCGAACCCCGCCTTCAGGCCGGGACGCCGTTCCGCGGCGGGCATGCCAAAAAAGGCGCTCAGTGCGGAAAAAGCGGGACCCCGGATCAAATCCGGGGTGACGGGTGGGTTTATGCTCGGCCAGCGCGCGCTGGTGTGGGGAAAAAGCGGGGCCCCGGGTCGAGCCCGGGGTGACGGCTTGTTGTGGGGGCGACGAGTTTGAGGAGGGGTGAGGGGGTTGGTGGTGTCCGCTTGGGGCGCTAACGGCAGTGCCATGAACCTCAACGACTGCCACAACGTCCAGGACTTCCGCCAACTCGCCAGGCGCCGCCTGCCCTTTCCCATCTTCGACTATATCGATGGCGCTGCCGACGATGAGCTGACGAAGGGGCGGAACACGGCTGCGTTCGATGATGTGGACCTGGTGCCCAATGTGCTGGCGGGCGTGGCGGAGGTGGACATGCGCACCACTGTGCTGGGGAAGGAGCTGGCGATGCCGCTGTTCCTCTCGCCCACCGCCCTGCAGCGCTTGTTCCACCACGAGGGCGAACGCGCGGTGGGGCGGGCGGCTTCTGCGCTGGGGACCTATTTCGGCATCTCGTCGCTCTCGACCGTCAGCCTGGAGGAGATCGGGCGGACGGTGTCTGCGCCCAAGATGTTCCAGCTTTATGTGCACAAGGACGAGACGCTGAACCGCGAGCTGATCGCGCGCGCGATCTCCAGCGGGTTCGATGCGCTGACGCTGACGGTGGACACCATCGTGGGGGGCAACCGCGAACGGTGTCTGCGGTCCGGATTCACGTCGCCGCCGCGATTCACGGCGGCGGGAGTCTGGGACTATGCGACGAAGCCGCGCTGGGCGCTGGACTATCTGTTCCGCGAGAAGTTCAGCCTGCCCAACCTGGAAGGGCATCTGCCCGAGGGGACGGAAAAGGCGATGTCGGTCGCCGATTATTTCACGCAGATGCTGGACCAGTCGCTGGACTGGAAACGCGCGGAGGCGATCCGGGTGGCCTGGGGCGACCGGCCCTTTTGTCTCAAAGGCGTGATGAGCGTGGACGACGCGCGGCGCGCAGTCGACATCGGGGCGACCGCCATCATGGTCTCCAACCATGGCGGGCGGCAGCTGGACGGCTCCCGCGCGCCGTTCGACCAGATCGCCGAGCTGGCGGACGCCGTGGGGGATCGGCTGGAGATCATCTGCGACGGGGGCGTGCAACGCGGATCGCATGTGCTGAAGGCGCTGTCTTTGGGGGCGACGGCGTGCTCCGGCGGGCGGTTGTATCTGTATGCACTGGCGGCTGCCGGGGAGCCGGGGGTGCGGCGGATTTTGGGGCGGCTTCGGGATGAGATCGAGCGGGATATGAAGCTGATGGGGGTGACGTCTGTGGGGCAGCTTTCGCGGGGGAATTTGCGGTTCAGGTAGGGGGCCTCCGGCGGGAAGGGGTCTGAGACCCCTTCACCCCCATTTGTTTTCTGGTGGTGCTTGATCGGGCGGGTTGGGTTTTTGAGGGATTGATTGCCTGCGGCGCTGGGATGCGCCGCAGGCATTTTTTCTGTTTCCGGGGCTGGCGTTTGCGGCTTGGAGCCGCGGAAAAATTAATGGGGGTGAAGGGGTCTCAGACCCCTTCCCGCCGGAGGCTCTTTCCCGGTGAGGGCGGAGATCCCAGCCTGCGCTGGGATGACGTGGCTATAGTGGTGGCGGGTGGATTAGACCGGCAGCGTGCCGTTCAGGCGGAGGGCTTCGCCGGCGAGGTGGAGGGAGCCTGTTATGAGGACGCGGCTTGGGGTTTTGACCTGGGCGAGGGCTGTGGCGAGGTCCGGGGCTTCGTCTGTGGTCATGCCGGCGGTTCTGGCGATGGTGGCGAGGGTTTGGGCTGGCATGCTGTTGTGGCCGGTGATGGGGATGGTGGTGGCGCGGGTGCCGCGCGGGAAGCTGCGCAGGAAGCCGGCGTGGTCCTTGGTGGGGAGCATGCCGAGGATGAGGTGGAGGGGGAGGTCTGGCTGGGCGCCGGAATTCTGGGCGGCGGCGTGGGCGGCGAGCGCCTTGCCGGCGGCTGGGTTGTGGCCGCCGTCTATCAGGAGTTCGGAGCCGGGGGGGAGGCTGGCTGGGAGCGGGCCGGTGGCGAGGCGTTGCAGGCGGCCGGGCCATTGCGCCCATCCCATGGCGCTGCGCAGTGCGCTGTCGGGGACGGCGAGGTCTGTCTGGGCGCGGAGCATGGCGACGGCGAGGGCTGCGTTGTCGAGCTGGTGGGCGCCGGGGAGTTTGGGGAGGGGGAGCTTCACGGGCTCGTCCGCGCCGAAACTGCGGAAGGCGAGCTGGTTTTCGTAAGGGGCGGCATCCCAGGCTTCGCCGCGGGGCAGGAGTTTGGCGCCGCGCGGGACGGCGATTTCGGCGACGGCGGATGCGATGGCTGCGGGGTATTTCTGGGTGACGAGGGGGACGCCGCGCTTGGCGATGCCGGCCTTTTCGCCGGCAATGTGGCGCAGCGTCGGGCCCAGGATCTGGGCGTGATCGATGGCGAGCTGGGCGATGCCGGTGACGGCGGGCTTCGGGATGACGTTGGTGCTGTCGAGCCGGCCGCCGAGGCCGACTTCGAGGATGACGGCGTCTGCCGGGGTTGCGGCGAAGAGGAGGAAGGCGGCGGCGGTCAGCACCTCGAAGAAGGAGATGGGCTGGCTGGCGTTGAAGCGGAGCGTTTCGGCGAGCGCTTCGGCGAACTCCTCGTCTGATACCAGCGTGCCGGCGAGGCGGATGCGTTCGTTGACGCGGCAGAGGTGGGGCGAGGTGAAGACATGGACGCGGTGGCCGGCGGCTTCGAGTGCGGCGCGCAGGAAGGCGCAGGTGGAGCCCTTGCCGTTGGTGCCTGCCACGTGGAAGACGGGGGGGAGCTTCAGGTGCGGGCTTGCCATGCGCTTCAGCAGGCGCTCGATACGGTCGAGCGAGAGGTCGACGCCCGAGACGCGCTGCTGGCCGGCGGCGAGGAGCAGCCGGTCGAGCACGGGGTTGTCTGAGCGGGCGAAGTCGATCTGGGGGGCGGACATCTGGCCCGCTACTGTTTCATCAAAAGGCCGATGAGGCGGCCCAATGTGTCCGCGAGGTCGTTGCGTTTCACGACCATGTCGATCATGCCGTGCGCCAGCAGATATTCGGCGCGCTGGAAGCCTTCGGGCAGTTTCTCGCGGATGGTGGATTCGATGACGCGGGCGCCGGCGAAACCGATGAGGGCATTGGGCTCGGCGATGTGGATGTCGCCCAGCATGGCGTAGCTGGCGGTGACGCCGCCGGTGGTGGGGTCTGTCAGCACCACGATGTAGGGGAGGCGCGCCTCCTTCAGCTCCTGGATGGCGACCGTGGTCGCCGGCATCTGCATCAGCGACAGGATGCCTTCCTGCATGCGGGCGCCGCCGGCTGCGGTGAACATGACGAAGGGGCAGCCGGCCTCGATCGCGGCGCGGGCGCCGGTGACGAAGGCGGAGCCGACGCCGATGCCCATGGAGCCGCCCATGAAGGCGAAATCCTGCACGCCGACGACGGCCTGGTGGCCCTTGATCTTGCCTTCGGCGATCAGCAGCGCGTCCTGTTCGCCCGTGGCGGCGCGGGCGGCTTTCAGGCGATCGGGGTAGCGCTTCTGGTCCTTGAACTTCAGCGGGTCGTCGGGCGGGAGGTCGACGGCGATGCGGCTGTACTGGCCGTCGTCGAAGACCATGGCGAAGCGCTGGGCGGCACGGATGCGCTCGTGGTGGCCGCATTCGGGGCAGACCGAGAGGTTGGCTTCGAACTCCCTGGAATAGAGCATGGCGCCGCAATTGCGGCACTTGGTCCAGAGATTGTCCGGGGTTTCCCGGCGCTGGATGAAGTTGGTGAGCCGCTGGCGCGACTTGGTGAGCCAGCTCATGCTGCGGTTTCCAAACGGGCGTTCCTGACGGCTTGGGCCAGACCTGAGACGAAACGTTCGACTTCGCCGGGAATGTCGTTCGATTTGCGGGCATGGGCGCTGCCGATGAGGTCGACGATGGCGGAGCCGACGACGCCGGCGTCGGCGTGGGCGGCGATTGCCGCGGCCTGGGCCGGGGTCTTCACGCCGAAGCCGACGGCAACGGGGAGGTGGGTGGCGGCCTTCAGGCGCTGGACTGCCGTTGCGATGTCGGCGGCGTCGGCGCTGTTGGACCCGGTGATGCCGGCGACGGCGACATAATAGAGGAAGCCGGAGGCGCCTTCGAGGACGGCGGGGAGGCGGGCGGCGTCTGTCGTGGGGGTGGCGAGGCGGACGAGGTGGAGGCCGGCGGCGGTGAGCGCGGGCAGCATTTCGGCGGCTTCCTCGGGCGGCAGGTCGACCAGGATGACGCCGTCGAGGCCGGCGGCCTCTGCGTCGGTCGCGAAGGCTTGGGCACCGTAGGCGAGGATGGGGTTGACGTAGCCCATCAGGACGAGCGGCGTGTCGGCGTCGCGGGTGCGGAACTCGGCGACGATGGCGAGCAGCTTGCGCAAGGATATGCCGGCGCCGAGCGCGCGGATGTTGCCGGCCTGGATGGCGGGGCCGTCGGCCATCGGGTCGGTGAAGGGCATGCCGATCTCGATGATGTCCGCGCCGCCGCGCACCAGGCCTTCGAGGATGGGAGCGGTGAGCTCGGGCGAGGGGTCTCCGCCGCAGACGAAGGTGACGAGGGCGGCGCGGCCGTGGCAGGCCTCGAACCGCCTGGACAGGCGGTCGCTCACAGCTGCACGCCGAGCGCTTCGGCGACGGTGAAGATGTCCTTGTCGCCGCGGCCGCACAGATTCATGAGGAGAATCTGGTCGGCGGCCATCTGCGGGGCGCGCTTTGCGACATAGGCAAGCGCGTGGGCGGGCTCGAGCGCGGGGATGATGCCTTCTTCGCGGCAGAGCATCTGGAAGGCGGCGAGCGCCTCGTCGTCGGTGATGCTTTCATAGCGGACGCGGCCGATCGAGTGCAGCCAGGCGTGCTCGGGGCCGATGCCGGGGTAATCGAGGCCGGCCGAAATGCTGTGCGCGTCGCTGATCTGGCCGTCTTCGTCCTGCAGCAGGAAGGTCTTGTTGCCATGGAGCACGCCGGGGCGGCCGCCGGTGAGGCTGGCGGCGTGTTCGCCGGAGTCGACTCCATGGCCGGCCGCTTCGACGCCGACCAGTTCCACCGGATCGTCGAGGAAGGGGTGGAACAGACCGATGGCGTTGGAGCCGCCGCCGACGGCTGCGACCGCGACATCGGGGAGGCGCCCCTCGGCGTCCAGCAGTTGCGCCTTCGCCTCGGTGCCGATGACGCTCTGGAAGTCGCGCACGAGTTCCGGATAGGGGTGCGGGCCGGCTGCCGTGCCGATGATGTAGAAGGTGTCGTGGACGTTGGTGACCCAGTCCCTGAGCGCCTCGTTCATGGCGTCCTTCAGCGTCTGGGTGCCCGAAGTGACGGGGCGGACTTCGGCGCCGAGCAGCTTCATGCGGAAGACGTTGGGGGCCTGGCGGGCGATATCGCGGGCGCCCATGAAGACGGTGCACGGCAGGCCGAAGCGGGCCGCAACTGTCGCAGTGGCAACGCCGTGCTGGCCGGCGCCGGTTTCGGCGATGATGCGGGTTTTCCCCATGCGTTTGGCGAGCAGGATCTGGCCGATGCAGTTGTTGATCTTGTGGGCGCCGGTGTGGTTCAGCTCGTCGCGCTTCAGGTAGATTTTGGCGCCGCTCCCAGGACGCCCTTGCGCGGCCGCAACTTGAGACAGATTTTGGGTGAGCTTTTCGGCGAAATACATCGGGCTGGGGCGGCCGACATAATGTTTCAGCAGCCAGTCGAGCTCGGTGCGGAAGGCGGGGTCGGCCTGCGCGCGGCGATACTCGCGCTCCAGCTCCAGGATGAGCGGCATGAGGGTTTCGGCGACATAGCGGCCGCCGAAGGCACCGAAATGCCCCCGGTCGTCGGGGCCGCTGCGCAGCGACGCGGGTTGGTCGATGGTTTCAAGCACGGCGGGCGGCTTCCACGAAAGCGGTGATCTTTGCAAGATTCTTGACGCCGGGCGCGTCCTCGACGCCCGACGAGACGTCGACGAAGGGGGCGCGGGTGCGCTTGATGGCCTCTGCGACGGTTTCGGGCGTGAGGCCGCCGGCGAGGATCCAGGGCATGCTGGGCTGTGCTTCGGCCAGGATGCGCCAGTCGAAGCGGAGGCCGTTGCCGCCCGGCAGCGTTGCGCCTTCGGCGGGCTTCGCGTCCAGCAGCAGCGCGTCGGCCATGCCATAGTCGCGGGTGGCGGTGCGGATGTCGGCGGCGGTTTTCACGCCGATGGCCTTCCAGACCGGGAGGCCGTAGCGCGCCTTCAGCGCCGCGACGCGGGCGGGCGTTTCGGCGCCCTGCAGCTGGAGGGCGCCGAGGCGGGCGTGGCTGACCGCGCTGTCGATGAGGGCGTCGTCGGCATCGACGAAGAGGCCGACCTTCAGGATGTGCGGGGCGCGCTGGGCGAGGCCGGCGGCCTGTTCCGGGCCGAGCGCGCGCGGGCTCGGGGGGAAGAAGACGAAGCCGACGGCATCCGCGCCGGCGGAAATGGCGGCGACCAGCGGGTCGGGCGTGGTGAGGCCGCAGATCTTGACCCTGGCGCGCATCTTAGAGCGACGCGGCGATGGCGGCGGCGGCCGCTGCCGGGTCGTCCGCACCGCTGATGGGGCGGCCGATGACGAGGACGCGGGCGCCTGCGGCGAGCGCCTGCCGGGGCGTCATCACGCGCTTCTGGTCGTGGGCCGCGCTGCCGTCGGGGCGGACGCCGGGGACGACGAAATAGCCGTCCGGCCAGACCTCATGGGCGTGCGGCAGTTCGTGCGCGGAGCAGACGATGCCGTCGGCGCCGGCCTCTGCCGCGAGCGTCGCAAGACGCGCGACCTGGCTTGCCGGCATGTCGAACACGCCCGCCGATGCAAGGTCCGCGGCGTCCAGGCTGGTGAGGACGGTGACGGCGATGATCTTCGTGGGTGGCGCGGCAGCGGCGCGCGCGGCGGCGATCATCGCGGCGCCGCCGGCGGCGTGGACTGTCAGCAGCGCGGGCCGCAGATGCGCGGCGCTTTCGACCGCTTTTGCCACCGTGTTGGGGATGTCGTGCAGCTTCAGATCGAGGAACAGCGGCAGCTCGAGGCCGACCATCACCGCCTCGACGCCGAGCGGGCCGTTGGCGACGAAGAATTCGAGGCCGAGCTTCACGCCGCCCAGATGCGGGGCGCAGGCCGTCACCAGCCTGCGGGCGCGATCGACATCGGGGGTGTCGACCGCCAGCCAGATCGGGCTTGCCATGCTATGTGCCCATCTTCACGTCCCGGGGCTTCACGTTCCGGGGGGCGGCGCCGGGTGGGGCACGGACTGCTGCTGCAGCGGCGGCGATGGCGCCGGGGTGGCGGCGGGCGGGCGCAGCAGCTCCACCTTTGCCTGCGCGAGGTCGGTCTCGGTCCTGCCGAGCGCGGCTTCCAGCTTCGTCACCTTTCGCTTCAGCAGCATGCGGTCTGCCGAGAGGCGCAGCCACACCGGCAGGAAGCCGAGCGCGAAGCTGAGCAGCACCAGCAGCGGCAGCCAGACGTTGAAGCGCTGGAAGCCGAGGTCGATGACGACGAACTCGCTGTTGGCGACCGAGAAGAGCGTGAGCCCGGCGACAAGCAGGGCGATCAGCGCCCCCCGGATGTAGTTCATATTTCTCCCTCCTGCGCGGAAATGCCCTGCGCTTCGAGCGCCGACGTCAGGTCGGTAATCGCTGCCGCGAGCTTTTGTTCATTCACCGAGCGCAGCACGAAGTTGGCGCCGCCCTTCCCTTCGCGCCAGAAGGGGTAGCTGCCCACCTGCACGCCGTCATGCGCCTTCTGCACCTGCGCCAGCAGGTCCGCGACCGTGCTTTCCTGGGTCCAGGCGCCGACTGCGCGGGAGAGGACGGGGCGGCCGCCGGCGAGCTTGCCGTCGAGCCCGCGCAGCATGCCCTGGGTGATCTTGGGCACGCCGGCCATGATGAACAGATTGCCGCAGCGGATGCCGGGGGCGCCGGTTTCCGGGTTGGCAATGAGCTCGGCGCCGTCGGGAACGCGGGCCATGCGAAGGCGGGCGTCGGTGATGCGGTCGCCATAATAGGCCCTGAGCGTCGCCTCGGCCTCGGGATGGTAGACGACGGGGACGCCGAGCGCGGCGGCGACCGCATCGACGGTGATGTCGTCGTGCGTGGGGCCGATGCCGCCTGTGGTGAAGACATAATCATGGGCGGCGAGGGCGGCCGTGATGGCGGCGCCGATCGCGGCCGCATCGTCCGCGACGACGCGGGCTTCCTTCAGGCGGATGCCCTGGATGTTGAGCCAGCGGGCGAGGTAGGCGAGGTTCGCATCCTGCGTGCGGCCCGACAATATCTCGTCGCCGATGATGACGAGCGCTGCCGTCCAGATTTTTTCCGTCACGATGTTGTCACCCATGGCATTGCCCTAGCCGACGCCCGGGCCTAAATCCACATGCGAGAGAGCCCGAACCATGACCGATACCGACCTCGACGACCGCACCATCGTGATCCACGACGCCGCAGGCTTTGCCGGCATGCGCGCCGCCGGCCGGCTGGCGGCCGACGTGCTGGACATGCTGGTGCCGCATGTGCGGCCCGGCGTGAGCACGCTGGCGCTGGACCGGCTGACCTATGACTATGTGGTGGCCCATGGCGGGGTTTCGGCGACGATCTTCTACCGCGGCTATTCCCACTCGCTGTGCACCAGCATCAACCATGTGATCTGCCACGGCATCCCGAGCCCGAAGCCGTTGCAGGCGGGCGACATCCTCAACATCGACGTGACGGTGGTGGTGGACGGCTGGCACGGCGACACCAGCCGGATGTATTTTGTGGGGGACCCGCCCATCAAGGCGAAGCGGCTGGTGGACCTGACCTACGAGTGCCTGATGCTGGGGATCGAGGCGGCGAAGCCGGGCAATACCGTGGGGCATATCGGGGAAGCCATCCAGCGCCATGCGGAGCGCAACCGGGCCTCTGTGGTGCGGGATTTCTGTGGCCATGGGCTGGGGCGGCGCTTCCACATGGCGCCCAACATCGTGCACGCGGGCCGGGCGGGTGAAGGGCCGGTGCTAAAGCCGGGCATGTTCTTCACGATCGAGCCTATGGTGAATTTGGGGCGGCCGGATGCGAAAATCCTGGAGGATGGCTGGACGGCGGTGACGCGGGATCGCTCCTTGAGTGCGCAGTTCGAGCATTCGGTGGGAATCACCGAGACGGGGTGCGAGATTTTCACCGGGTCGGCGCTCGGGCTGGACCGGCCGCCCTTTAGTTTTGCTTCGGCTGATGCGCAGCTGGTGAGCGCCTGAGCGACGATAGCTCCAGTGCGGGGCATCGGGGGCGGTTGCGCGAGCGGTTGCTGGCGGGCGGGCCGGACGGGTTTCATGATTATGAGCTGCTGGAATATGTGCTGACGCTGGCGATCCCGCGGCGCGACACCAAGCCGCTGGCGAAGACATTGCTTGCCGAGTTCGGGGATTTGCCGACGCTGCTGGCGGCCTCTCCGGCGGAGCTGGCGCGGGTGGACGGGCTGGGCGAGGGGGCGGCGGCGGCGCTGAAGTTCGTGGAGGCGTGCGCGGTCAGGAGTTTGCAGCGGGCGGCGATCAACCGGCCGCTGCTGTCCGGCTTCGATGCCGTCACCGACTATCTGCACGCGCGGTTGGCGCATGCGCTGACGGAAGAATTCCGCGTGCTGTTCCTGAACAACCGCAACATCCTGATCCGCGACGAATGTTTCGGCGAGGGGACGGTGAACCAGGCGCCGGCCTACCCGCGCGAGATCGTGAAGCGGGCGCTGGAACTGCAGGCGAGCGCCATCATCCTGGTGCACAACCATCCGTCCGGCGACCCGACGCCGAGCCGGGACGACATCCAGCTGACGCGCGCGATTGCGGATGCGGCGAAACCGCTGGGGATTGCGGTGCACGACCATCTGGTGATTGCGCGGACGGGGCATGCAAGCTTGCGGGCGCTGGGGTTGATCTGAGGCTTGACGGCGGCGGGGGGCGGCGTAGCGTCGGCGCCATGCTGAAATCTCTCCTCGCGGCCGTTACGCTGCTGTTCGCCCTTCCCGCCCTCGCGCAGACGCCCGCGAAGGTCTGGCCTGTCGCCGAGGGCACTGCCACCCTGAAGGACTTCCGCTTTCACACCGGCGAGACGCTGCCCGAAATGCGGATGCATTACCGCACGCTGGGGACGCCGGTGCGGGACAAGGCCGGGCGGGTGACCAACGCGGTGATGGTGCTGCACGGCACCGGCGGGAGCGGGGCGCAGTTTTTGCGGCCGCAGTTTGCGGACGAGTTGTACGGGCCGGGGCAGCCGCTGGATATCACGCGCTACTTCATCGTTTTGCCGGACAGCATCGGGCACGGGAAATCGTCCAAGCCGTCGGACGGGATGCGGATGGCGTTTCCGAAATATGATTATGACGACATGGTGGCGGCGCAGCACCGGCTGCTGACGGAGCATCTGAAGGTAACAGGGCTGCGGCTGCTGATGGGCACCTCCATGGGGTGCATGCACAGCTTCGTGTGGGGGACGACGCACCCGGGCTTCGCCAGGGCGATGTTCCCGACTGCCTGCCTGCCCGTGGAGCTGGCCGGGCGGAACCGGATGTGGCGGCAGATGACCATCGACGCGATCAAGGCCGACCCGCTGTGGAACGAGGGCAATTATACCCAGCCGCCGCTGGGCGGGCTGCGGACGGCGGCCGCGCTGTCCGTCATCGCAGGCTCGGCGCCGCTGCGGCTGCAGGCGGAGTTCCCGACGCGAGCGGCGGCCGAAACCGCGCTGAAAGGGCGGGTGGAAGCCGGCATGGGCGACGACGCCAACGACGTGATCTACCGCATCGATTCCTCCCGCAACTACAACCCGGCGCCGCTGCTCTCGCGCATCACCGTGCCCGTCACCTGGATCAATTCCGCCGACGATTTCATCAACCCGCCGAACCTGCGCATCGCCGAACGCGAAGTGGCGAAGATGCCGGCGGCGAGGTTTGTGCTGCTGCCTGAAACAGCCGAGACGCGGGGGCATGGGACGCATACATGGGCTGTGTTCTGGGAGGACGAGCTGGTGGAGCTGTTGAAGCGGTCGGAGTGATCCTGGATCTGACTGATGCTAGCGCCATTTCTGACGACCACGCTGATGCACTGGGCAATCGTCCTGCCGCTCATTCTGTTCCTCGCACGCGGACGGCCTCATGCCCTGCCGAAGATTCTGTTGCTTTTCTTCGCGGCCGTTGTGTGTGATTTTGCGCTCTGGCTTGGAAGCTCGTGGCCCGTTTTGGGCGTCGGACAGTGGAACTGGTCGGGAAAGATACTTGCTGCGATCGCGGCGCTAGGGTTCATCCGGGCCATGCCATGGTCCGAAGCATCCGGCCTTCTTGGTCGTGGCTTCCGTTTTCCGGTCTGGCAGATGATTGCCGTCGCGGGACTGCTGACAGCAATCCAGATTGCGGCGCAGTTCTACTATCAGAGCACGGCGGGCTTTTCCGCCGAGACGCTTGCCTACCAGGCGCTGATACCGGGGATTTCTGAAGAGATCGTCTACCGCGCGATGCTTCAGGGCGGCCTCAATGCAGTTATGATCCAGCGATGGTCGATATTCGGCGTGAAGGCAGGGTGGTCCCTGCCTGTGGTCGCTCTGTTGTTCGCGTTGGGTCATGGCCTCTACATTGACGATAACTGGCTGCTCCAGACAGACATCCTTTCACTTGCTACGACATTTATCTGCGGACTTCTTTTCGGCTATCTTGTTGCGCTGACAGGGGCAATCTGGTGGTCAGCAGTCGCACACAATGGCTTCAACCTGCTTGGTTGGGCTTGGCAGATGGCTCGTTAAGCAGAAGACGCCGGACTTTGTGCGAAACCGGCATGAGCCTCTAAACATGATTTCCCTGCACCCTCTTAGTTTGTCGCAGCGCTATTTCGGCAAGGTTGTTTCAGTTCAATTGCTCGATTGCCTGCGGCGCTGGGAAGGCGCGGGTTGCGATGCCCGCTTTCGCCCCTCTCCAATCGTTGCATCACGCAATGAGATGACCGAAAAGCAGACTATGAAATCGGCTGCACCTTTTCGGAGCTTGGGTGTCATTGTCGCTATCTCTTTCACGATGACCGCTTGCAACGCTGCACGCGAAGGAAAAAACGGCGGTCAGAACGCATAGGAAGCAGGTGCCATGAGCAATCCCGTCTTTCATTTTGAGATACCGGTGAGCGATATGGATCGGGCCAAAGCCTTTTATGAAGGCGTCTTCGGCTATCGACTGGCAAGGCAAGAAGTTGATGGCTACGACATGGCATTCTTTCCGCGCGTTGATGGGGCAGCAGGTGCAAGCGGGGCGTTGGCCAAGGGGGATGTCTACAAGCCGTCTAAAGAGGGCGCGATCATCTACTTCGACGTGCCCGACATCGACACCGTCCTGCAAAGAGCGAAGCAGCGTGGCGCCAAAATCCTCTACGAGAAGAAGGATATAGGTGAAGCCGGGTTCGTTGCCGAATTCGAGGACAGCGAAGGGAACCGCGTCGCTTTATCGCAAGTCAAAAGCTGAACGAATGGCTCGCTAAAGCTTGCCCAGCGCAAAGGCGTAAAGTCAGATCCGCATCCAAATGCCGACGTAGCAGATCGTGTCCCACGGGGTGGTGTAGCTGGGGGAGGCCCCCGCTCATTTCGGCGTCAGTCTGAGCCGATCATGTGCCGGGCACAGCCGACAGCATGACGATGGGAT
>JAESGX010000530.1_pt1 | contig 13062 bp, 13 predicted proteins | sample 9269801 | NCBI WGS metagenome assembly JAESGX01 (sample SAMN16773122, study PRJNA677054) | algae metagenome | isolation source: Pleurocapsa minor GSE-CHR-MK-17-07R and co-occurring heterotrophs from wet... | place: USA: Lower Calf Creek Falls, Grand Staircase Escalante National Monument, UT ... | reverse complement strand
CGCGGTCGCGGCCAGGTGATAGGCGCGGATCGCCTCCTCCGGCACGCCGGCGGGCGTCAGCAGCCCGTACCAGCCGCCGGCCGAGAAGCCGGGGAAGCCCTGTTCGGCCAGCGTCGGCACATCGGGCATCAGCGGCGCGCGGGCGAGGCTCGTCACCCCCAGCGCGCGCAAGCTGCCGGCCTGCACATGCGGGGCGACGAGGACGAGGTTCTCGATGGTGAAGGGGAATTCGCCCGCAATCACCGCCAGCACGGCCGGTGCGCTGCCCTGGTAATGCACGGGGGCCGCGGGGAAGCCCGCCACCTGGCGGAAAGCCTCTTGCGCTAGCAATTGCGGCGAGCCGACGCCGGGCGTGGGATACAGCACCTCCCTCCCCTCGCGCTTCAGCGCCGTGACCAGGCCGGGGATGTCCCGATGCGGCGAGGCCTGGCGCACCACCAGCACCAGCGGCGTCGCGTTCAGCAGGGTGATGGGGATGAGGTCCGTCAGCGGGTCATAGCCGAGGTTGGCTTCGCTGATCGGCGAGACGGCGAGCGGCCCCGTGCTGCCCACCAGGATCACATGCGCGTCGCCGCGCGCGCGGGCCGCCATGGCGGTGCCGACATTGCCGCCGGCGCCCGGCCGGTTCTCCACGATGATGGGCTGGCCCAGGCGCTGGCCCATGGGCTCGGCCAGCAGCCGCGCCAGTTGGTCCAGGATGCCGGCCGGCGCGAAGGGCACGATCATCCGGATCGGCCGTTGCGGGGTCCAGCTCTGGGCATGCGCCACGGCGGGCATGGCCAGCGCCGCGGCGAGGAGAGGACGCCGCCCGATCATGCGGGTTCCAGCGTGAAGCGCAGCACCGTGTCCTTCACCACGATGCCCCCGCGGCTCCCCACGGTGATGTCGCCATAGCGCTGCGCATAGACGGGCGGCAGCACCCGCGCCTCGCGCGGCGACAGCCAGAGGCGCAGCAGATGGCGGCGCTTCTCGGGCTCGGGCCAATCCTCGAAATCGGTGCGGCTGTGCAGGATCTGGTGGTTGTGGATGAACTGCATGTCGCCCGGCCGGAATTCCATCTCGACCGACATTTCGGCGGCCAGCTCATCCAGCCGGTCGATCGCGGCGGTTTCATCGGGCGTGAGGCGCCGCGCCTCGGGGAAATTCGCCTGGGCGGAGCGGATATACTGGCCCGAATAGATGGTGCTCAGCTCGCCCTGGAACCAGTTGAAGACCGGGATTTCGAACCAGGGCAGCATGCCCGGCGGGATTTCGCCGCGGCGGTCCGTCGGCATCGGGTTGAACAGCGCGCGCCAGAGATCGGGCGTCTCCCGCATCATCCGGTCATGGATGGCGACGGAGGAGACGATGCGCGAACCGCCGCCGGATTTCGAGGTCTTCAGGCAGATCAGACCGACGATGTCGCAGGAATCCGTGTGGAACTCCAACTCCTTGTTGGTCTGGTAGTAGCGGACCTTGGGGTTCTGAATGTCGAGGCCGAGATCCTTCACATGGCCCAGCAGATGCCCCTTGGCGTTCTGCGACCGGAAGCCGCCGAGATGCGCGCCGATGCCCAGATAGGCGATGGCGCTTTCCTCGATGTCGCGGCCCGCCACATCGAAGCCGCGCAGCAGCACGAAGCCCCGCCCATGCTGGATATCGTGCAGGATGCGCGCGAGGCGCGGGGCGAGCGTCGGCAGGCGGAAGGTCTGAGGCGTGATCTCGCCCATGGCGCGCCCGGAATCCAGATGTTCCGCGACGGCGGCCTCGATCTCGGCCAGTTCAGTTGGGGTGAAGCTCTCCACCCAATCGGTGCGCCTTGCCATGTCCGCGCCCAGCCAGGCGGCCGGGCCGCCGATCGGCGCCTTCGGATACTCCATCATGTCCTCCCCAGTGTTCGTTGGGGCGGAGCTTTCGCCAATTGTCCGGACCTGTCCAGCCATATCCCAGGGCGCCCGGCCTCACGCCGAGGCCGCCGCCACCACCGCGCCATCCGTCCCCTGCACCAGGACGGCCACGCGTTCGCCCGCGCCGCGCGGCAGCTGCTGCCGGCCGCCCTGCGCGACGGGGATCCGCGTGATGCTCCGCACCACATTCCCATAAGCGAGCCGCCGCCCGCCATTCTCGCCGCTGCGGACATCCGTCTGATGCAGCGGGTCGAAGCCCAGCAGCCAGGCGGTGGCGGCCCCGGCGCCGATCTCCACGCGCACCTCGCTTCCGCTCGGCTCCAGCGCCAGATCCACGCCCGAAGCGGCCGGCGCCGCGCGCAGCTCCGCCAGCACGGCGCTGCGTTCGGAGCCCACCGCGTCGCGGCGGCCCTGGATGACGATCTGCGGGGTATAGACCTGCCCGGGATACCGCCCCTCCCGCAGCAGCGCGGCGTAGCGGCGCTGGCGCTCCGTCGCGGCCGGCAGGGAGAAGCGGTCCTTCCAGCCCAGACGGTCCCAGTAGGTGACGTGGAAGGAGAGCGCCAACACATCCGGCCGGTCGCGGATCAGCTCGATCAGCATCGCATCCGCCGGCGGGCATGAGCTACAGGATTGCGAGGTGAAGAGTTCGGCCACCACCGCATGGGTGCGGGCTTCGGCCGCACGGCCGCGCCAGATGGCGGCGGCCGGCAGGGCGGCGAGGATCAGGCGGCGTTGCATCGGGGCATTCTCCGGGAAGGGCGCTGCTTCCCCTTCGCCGGAGCGAGGCCCGCGGTTAGCTCAGGCCTCCATCGCCGGCACGGCGCGCGCGATCCCGCCATGGAGGTCCAGCAGCCGATCGCGCCACGCGTACATCGCGTCATCGGCGGCGAGCAGCGCCAGCGGGCTCACCACCCGCGCCCACATGAAGCTGCCGAAGACGATGTAGTCGGCATAATCGGGCGCCGCACCGCCCAGGAAGGGCTGCTGCGTCAGCGCCCGCCGCAGCGGCGCGAGCGAGGCGCGGAATTCCGGCAGCCGGGCCTCGCGATCGGCCGTCACCTGCGCGAGGGGCATGCCGAAGCGCTTCTCCCGGCTCTCGATGAAATAGGCGGCCTCCTTCGGCCCCAGCAGCCCCACGATGTCGGAGACGATGAGGCGGGCCACGCCGGCACTCAGCACCGTGTCGGTCCAGGCGGCGATGAAGCGATAGGTCTCGGGCGGGCCCTGGAAGAGGCGGGGCGCATCCGGATAGGTCGCGTCCAGGTGCAGCGCGATGTCCCAGCTGTCCGTCAGCTTGGCCGCGCCGTCGAGCAGGATGGGCACGGTCTTGCCGCCATGCGCGGCGAGGCGCTCATTCTCGGTGAAGCGCCAGGGGATGATCTCGGCCTCCAGCCCTTTGTGGGCCAGCGCCATGCGGCTGCGCCAGCAGAAGGGGCTGAAGCGCCGCGCGGGGTCGGTGCCGGTGAGTTCGAAGAGCTGGCGGGTCATGCGGCGTGCCTCCTGTGCGGGGGGCATAGCCTCGGCGGATTCAGCCCGGCTGCGAAGCCCTGCGGGGCGGCTCGCGACTCAGGCCCTTCAGCGCCAGCGCCTGCTCATATTCGGCCCAGCGCTCGGCGTATTCGCGACCCAGGCGGTGCAGCACCTCCCAGGAGTAGATGCCGCTGTCATGCAGGTCGTCGAAGGCGATGCGCACGGCGTAATGGCCGACGGGCTCGATGCGCATGATACCGACATGCCGGCGCCCGGCCACGATGACCTTCTGCCCCGGCCCATGCCCCTGCACCTCGGCGGAGGGCGATTCGACGCGCAGATATTCCGCCGGCAGCGAAAAGCGGCTGCCATCGTCGAAGGCGACGTCGAGGATCTTTTCGGCCGAGCGATAACGCAGCTCGGTCACGGTGAGCGCCATGCCCGTTCAGTCCAGCTTGCGGGCCTGGTCGGGCAGCATGATCGGGATGCCCTCCCGCACGGGATAGGCGAGGCCCGCGGCGTCGCTGACCAGCTCGCCGCGCTCGCGGTCGTAGCGCAGCGGCTGCTTGGTCACCGGGCAGACCAGGATCTCCAGCAATTGCGGGTCCACGGCGGCAGGCGGGTTCGGTGCTTCGGTCATGCGGATTTCTAGCTCGGCCGCCCCCCGGGCGGAAGCTCCCCACCATCATGCGCGGCCATGCGGAGCAGGGCGACGAGGCTTTGCGCGCGATCGCCCAGCGTCGGCGCCTCCAGCAGCGCCTGCTTCTCGGCCACACCGAAGGGGCAGACCATGGCGAGCGTCGTGACCAAGGCGGGCCCGGCCATCTCGGTGATGGCGTCCCAATTGGCCTCGATGCCCTTGGCCGCGAAATAGGGGCGCAGCGCGTCCAGGATCTCCTCGGTCGGCACATCGGCCGCGACCGGCGGCTCGAAATCATCGGCGAAATCGGTGTAGTCCACGCGCACGCGGCGATAGCCCCGGCGCAGCGCCAACTCCTCCGTCACCCGGAAGCGCGTCACGCCGGTCAGCGTGATCAGCAGCCGCCCATCCTCCGTCTCCGAGAAGGAGGAGAGGCGCCCGAGGCACCCCACCTGGAAGATGCTGCTGCCCCGCTCGCCGCGCGGCTGCGAGGGATCGCCCTGGATCATGCCGAACATGCGCCCATCGGCCAGGCTGTCCAGCGTCATCGCCAAATAGCGCGGCTCGAAGATGTTGAGCGGCAGCTTGCCGCCGGGCAGCAGCAGCGCGCCGGCCAACGGGAAGATGGCGATCTCGGCCGGAAGCTGTTCCGGCGCGGGCTGGAAAGGGTCCTGCATGCTCAGCGGAACAGCAGGGCGGAGAGGCCGCGGCGCGCCTTGAGGGTGACGGGGTCGGTCAGGCCCCAGGCCTCGAAGAACTTCAGCAGCTGCTTCTGCGCCGCCTTGTCGTTCCATTCGCGGTCGCGCTTGATGGCCTCCAGCAGGGCGTCCGCCGCCTCCTGCCGCTTCTCCATGCTGTTCAGCGCGATGGCGAGCTCGATGCGCGCCTCATGGTCATCGGCGTCAGCGGCGAGGCGCTGCTCGAAGGCGCCGAGCTGCGACTGCGCGGCGCGCCCGGCCTCGGCCAGCTCGATCTGCGCGCGGACGGAGCTGATTTCCGGGTGCTCCTTCAGCTTGTCGCTCAGGCTGTCCAGCATCTCCTTCGCCTGATCCTCCTCCTCGAGGGCGATCAGGCAGCGGGCGAGCCCGGCCAGCGCCTCGGCATTCTCCGGCTCCTGCTGGCCCAGCGCCGCGTAGATCTCAAGCGCGCCCGCGGCATCGCCGGCTTCCAGCAATTCCTTCGCCTCGGCGAGCAGCTCGGCCGAGGGCATCTGGCCGCCGGCCATCTTCAGCAGGGCCTCGATGAATTTCTTCAGCTCGCCCTCGGGGAGCGCGCCCTGGAAGATGTCGGCGATCTGGCCCTGCCAGAAGGCGGCGACCGTGGGCACGGATTGCAGCGGCAGGCCCATCTGCGTCAGCTGCTGGACGAGCTGGCGGTTCTTGTCGATGTCGATCTTGACCAGCCGCACCCGGCCGCCGGCCGCGCGCACCACCTTCTCGAGCGCCGGCGTCAGCGTCTTGCAGGGGCCGCACCAGGTCGCCCAGAAATCCACGAGGACGGGCACCTCGCGCGAGGCTTCCACCACATCCTTCATGAAGCTCCGCTGATCCCCATCCATGACGGGGTCCGGGCCATTCGCTTTGTTGGGGTCGAGAATCACTTCCATGGGGATCGGTCCTGGCGAGCGCTACAGATGTTGCGGAGAGGGCATAAGACAAGCCGCGCAAAATGTCTCGCGCCCCGGAACGGTCCGCCGCCCCCGCTCAATCCTCCAGCCGCAGCACCGTGACCTCGTGGCCGAGGCCGCCAAGGAAGGCCAGGAGATCCGCGGGGCGGAGGCCGGTGGAGGCGGTGTTGACCAGCGGATGGAACCAGACGAGCCCTTCGCTTTCCGCCAGGGCAGCGTCCAGCGCCACGCGCACCTCGCCCGGCCGCGCATTCACCAGGCCGAAGGGGGTCACGCTGCCGGGCGTGACGCCGAGCGTGGCCCGCAGCGCCTCGGCATCGGCCATGCTGACCTTGCCCCAGCCGGCCGCACGCGCCAGCGCATTCACCGAAACCCGCCGCGCCTCCTCCAGCACGGCGAGGCAGAGCTGGCCGGTCTTCGCCTCCCGCAGGAACAGGTTCTTCGAGTGCGCCCCCGGCAATTCGCCGCGCAGCGCCTGGGATTCGGCCACGGTGAAGACCGCCGCGTGCCGCACCGTGCGCGTGGCGATCCCCGCCGCGTCGAGGCGGGCCAGCAGCCCCTCCGGCGTTTCCATCAATCCAGCTTGATGTTGTTGGCGCGCACCACACGGCCCCAGGCCTCGGTCTCGCCCGCCAGCCATTGCCGGAAGGGGGCGGGGCCCATGGCCCGCACCTCGGCGCCGAGCTCCGCCATGCGGCGGGCCACGTCCGGCACGGCCAGCGCCTGGCGGAAGGCCTCGTCCAGCCGGGCCACGATCGGCGCGGGCGTCGCCCCCTGCACCAGCACGCCCTGCCAGGTGCCGGATTCCTGCGCCGGCCAGCCCAGCTCGGCGAAGGTCGGCAGGTCCGGGAAGTCGGCCAGGCGACGGGGGCCGGAGACGGCGATGCCGCGCAGCCGGCCATCCCTGACGAAGGGGGCCGTCGCGGTCGCGCCATTGATGATCATCTGCGCCTCGCCGCCCGTGACGGCGGCCAGCGCCGCCGCCCCCCCGCGATAGGGCACCTGCGTCAGCTCCGCCCCCCAGGCCTGGGTCAGCATCAGCGCCGTCAGGTGGTTGGCCGCGCCCACGCCCGAATGCGCGACGTTGATGCTGTTGGGCGCGCGCTTGGCCAGCGCCACGAATTCCGCCGCATTGGCCGCGGGGACCGAGGGGTGCACCGCCAGGATATAGGGCGCGTAGATCAGCAGGTTGACCGGCGCCAGATCCCGCTGGGCATCGAAGGGCAGGCGCGTGAAGAGCGCGGGCGCCGTCGCCAGCACGCCCGTGTCGATCAGCAGCAGCGTCTGCCCATCGGGCGCGCTGCGCGCCACCAGCTCGGCGCCCAGATTGCCGGCGGCGCCGCTGCGGTTCTCCACCACCACATTCTGGCCGAGCAGGCGCGTCAGCTCGGGGGCGAGGATGCGGCCCAGGATGTCGCTCGTCCCGCCCGGCGCGAAGGGCACCACCAGGCGGAAGGGGCGGTCGAAGCCCTGGGCGCGCGCGATGGCGGGCGCGGCAAGGCCAATCGCCGGCAGGGCCAGGACATGGCGACGCTTCATGGTGTCTCCCCCTTTTGGAGCCGGGCCATCATGGACCCTGCTTGCATTCCCATGTTAGCTGAACAGCAAGGGGCCGGGCCATCCCATGGTCTCCGGCGAGGAACCGCGCCAAGAACAGCGTGCCGCCTTGAAGGGAAAAGAATGCCGCCGGCCTTCAGTATCGCCAGTGTCTCCGACATCGCTGACGAACCCCTTCTGATCAGCCGTTTCACCAAGGCCGTGGAGGAACCCCATCGCCGGTTCTTCGGCGGCCGGTCCGCCATGCCGACGCCGGATGCGCGCCAGCCCCTCCAGCCCCCGATCGGCCCCATGGTCACGGAGCCCGGCCTCGCCGAGCGCTGGCGCAGCTACGACCGGCAATACCGCGCCGAGGCGCGGCTCGCGCGCTTCTGGCTCACCGACATCGAGCATGCCACGGTCTATCCGCCCTTCGGCATCGTGGCCCGGGGCGAACGGCTGGTGCGCGACACCATCCGCACCAGCGCCATGCTGGCCAGCGTCTTTGCCGGCGCGGCGGAGCCGCAGCTGCGCGAGGCCCTGGCCTCCCCCGCTTCGCGCATCCCCGTCGCGCCGCCGCAACCGGCCCGCCACCTGCCCGGCCACAGCTTCCTGCTGGGCTTCGGCATGTTCACCAACTACTTCAACTGGACGCTGCGCTACGCCTCGCGCATCGCGCTCTTCCAGGCGATGCCGCCCTCCTGCCGGCTGGTCGCCCCGGCGCCCGTCAAGCGCTACGTCCGCGAAACCCTGGATTTCCTCGGCGTGCCCGGGGAGCGGGTGGACTTCCTGGAGGCGCCGGCCACCTTCGAGCGCCTGACGCTCATGGCCCCCATGGCGCTCGGCCGCTACGAGCTGTCACCGCTGATCACGACGACGCTGCGCGGGCATCCGCGCGTGGTGGAATTGCCGCGCGGCCGGCGGCGGCGGCTCTACATCCCCCGCCGCAACGTCCGCATGCGCCGCGTGGTGAACGAGGCGGCGGTGGAGGCGGCGATGCTCGCCCTCGGCTTCGAGGTCTTCGACAATGCGGAGCACAGCGTGCGCGACCAGGCCCATGCCTTCCGCGACGCCGAGATCGTCGTGGCGCCGCATGGCGCGGGCCTCGCCAACATCGTCTATTGCGACGCCGGCACACCGGTGATCGAGGTGGTGCCCGAGGGCTATGACCAGGGCGTCACCTCCTATCGCAGCCTGGCCGACCTGTTCGGCCTGCCCTACATGCAGCTCTTCGCGCGCGAGGCGGCGCCGGACCGCAAGGGCAACCGCTGCAACGCCGATATCGAAGTGGATGTGGGTGAGCTCGTGGCGGCGACCAAGGCCGCGCTGGGCTGATCGGGCATCGGCGTAATGGGTCGGGAGGGGATCGAACCCTCGGCCGCGAGATTAAAAGTCCCGTGCTCTACCCCTGAGCTACCGACCCGTACCACGCCCTGAGGCGTTCCCGTGCGGCGCGAAACACACCGCACGGGGTTTGTTGTCAAGCCAGAGCATGATCCGCTGAGGTGGAATCACCTAAGCGGTCAATCATCCTCTCAACAAGGCTGGATGGTGATCCAGCGATAGCGGATCACGATCCGGGCTCAGGTGTCGGCCAGCACGCGCATGCGGATCAGCCGGTCCGCCGGGGCGGGCACCGCGCCGCTGCCGCCCACGCCGCGCTTGATGCGGTCCACGAACTCCATGCCCGAGGTCACCTGGCCCCAGATGGTGTACTGGCCATCGAGGCTCGGCGTCGGCGCGAACATGATGAAGAACTGGCTGTTCGCGCTGTTCGGGTCCTGCGCGCGGGCCATGCCGCAGGTGCCGCGCAGGAAGCGCGCGCGGGACGGCGGGCTGAACTCGGCGCGGATATCGGCGAAGCCGCGGTCGCGGAAGCCGCCCATGCCGGTGCCGGTGGGGTCGCCGCCCTGGGCCATGAAGCCCTCGATCACGCGGTGGAAGGGCGTGTTGTCATAGAGGCCCTGGCGGGTCAGCGTCTTGATCCGCTCGACATGCAGCGGCGCCAGATCGGGGCGGAGCTGGATGGTCACGCGGCCATTGTCCTTCAGCTCCATGATCAGGGTGTTTTCACGGTCCGGGGCGGCTTGCGCCTCGGCTTCATTGGTCTCGGACATCATCGCTCCTGCTGCGATCAGGGTTGTGGTCATCAAGGCGCGGCGGTTCATGGGTGATCCTCCGTTGTTGGATTTACTTGCGGACTTTCGCCAGCGTCCGCTCCAGCGTGAGCGCGGGGACGAAGCTGGAGACATCTCCCCCAAGCTGCGCGATCTCCTTCACGAAACGCGAGGAGATGAAATGGTTCCTCTCGCTCGCCATGAGGAAGACGGTCTCGATCTCGGGATCGAGACGGGCATTCATCCCGCACATCTGGAACTCATAGTCGAAATCGGAGACGGCGCGCAGCCCACGCACGATCATCTGCGCGCCGACCTCGCGTGCGAAGCCGACGAGCAGCCCGGTGAAGGGCCGCACCTCGATCACGCAGCCGGTGCGCTGGGCCACGGCTTCCGTCTCGGCGGCCACCAGCTCGGCACGCTCCTCCAGCGAGAAGAGCGGCCCCTTGCCGATGTTCATCGCCACCCCGATGACCAGGCGGTCCACCAGCCGCGCGGCGCGCCCGATGACATCCAGGTGCCCGTTGGTCACGGGGTCGAAGGTGCCGGGATAGAGGGCGATCCGCTCAGGCATCGGCTTCGCCCTCCTCGGCCTCATCCTCCAGGACGGGGAAGCAGCTGGTCACGCGCTCGGCCTCATCCAGCCGTTGCAGCATGACGCCTTGCGATTGCCGCCCGGTCTGGCGCACCTGCTGCGCCTCGAAGCGGATCGCCTGCCCGCCATCGGTCATCAGCATGATGTGGTCCCCTGCCTGGACGGTGAAGCTCGCCACCACGGCGCTGCCCGTGCGCTTGCTCAGGCTGATGCCGTTGATCCCCTGCCCGCCGCGGCCCGTCACGCGATACTCATAGGCGCTGCTGCGCTTGCCGAAGCCGCGATCGGTGACCGTCAGCAGGAACTGCTCCGCCGCCTCCAGCTCCGCGATGCGCTCGGGCGTCAGCGTGATCTCCTGCGCGCCGGCCTCCTCCGCATCATCCGGCGCGGGCGCGGCCTCGGCTTCCTCCGAACCCTCGGCGCGGCGCTTGTGCTTGAGATAGGCCGCGCGCTCCTCGACCGTGGCGTTCACATGGCCGAGCACGGCGAGCGCGATCACCGCATCCCCCTTGGCCAGGCGGATGCCGCGCACGCCCGTCGAATCGCGCCCGGCGAAGACGCGCAGCGTGTCCGCATCGGCCACGAAGCGGATCGCCTTGCCCTGGCGTGTCGCCAGCAGCACGTCATCCCCCTCGCGGCAGGTGGCGACCCCCACGAGCGAATCGCCCTCCTCCAGCTTCATGGCAATGAGGCCGGAGGAACGGACATTGCGGAAATCGCTCAGGCGGTTACGCCGGACATCGCCGCTGGTGGTGGCGAACACCAGGTGCAGGTGCTCCCACAGGCTCTCATCCTGCGGCAGTGGCAGCACGGCGGTCACCGTCTCGCCCTCCTGCAATTGCAGGACCTGACGGAGCGAGCGGCCCTTGCCGTTGGTGCCGCCCTCCGGCAGCTGCCAGACCTTCTCACGGAAGGCGATGCCGCGGCTGGTGAAGAACAGCACCCATTGATGCGTGTGGCCGACGAAGCTGCGCACCACCACGTCATCGGCGCGGGTCGAGGCCGCACTGCGGCCACGACCGCCGCGATGCTGCGCGCGGAACACATCCAGCGGCGTGCGCTTCACATAGCCATCGCGCGTCAGCGTCACGATCATCGAGGCGGGCGCGATCAGGCTCTCATCATCAATATCGGCTGCGTAATCCGCGATGCGCGTCAGGCGCGGCTGGTGCAGCGTGCCGCGGATGGCCGTCAGCTCATCCGTCATGACCTCCATGCGGCGGGGCCGGCTGGAGAGGATTTCCAGCAGCTCGACGATGCGGCCGCCCACTTCCTTCAGCTCGGCGTCAATCTTCTCGCGCTCGAGGCCCGTCAGGCGCTGCAGGCGCAGCTCCAGGATGCCGCGCGCCTGCGCTTCCGTCAGGCGCATGGTGCCCGCGGGCGAGAGCTCATTGCCCTCGTCCTGGACGAGCGCCACCAGCGGCGCCACATCGGCCGCCGGCCAGTCGCGCGCCATCAGCGCCACGCGGGCGGCGGCGGCGTCCGGGCTTTCACGGATCAGGCGGATGACTTCATCAATGTTCGCCACCGCGATGGCGAGGCCGATGAGGTTGTGCGCGCGTTCCCGCGCCTTCATCAGGCGATGGCGCGAGCGGCGGAGGATCACCTCCTCCCGGAAGGCGATGAAGGCTTCCAGCGCCTCACGGATGCCCATCTGCTGCGGGCGGCCGCCATTCAGCGCCAGGAAATTCACGGGGAAGCTGATCTGCAGCGACGTCATGCGGTAGAGCTGGTTCAGCACCACCTCCGCCACCGCCTCGCGCTTCAGCTCGATCACGATGCGCAGGCCCGAACGGTCGCTCTCGTCGCGCAGATCGCTGATGCCCTCGATGAGTTTGGAGCGCACCAGCTCCGCGATGCGCTCGATCAGCACCGACTTGTTCACCTGGTACGGGATCTCGTTGACGATGATGGCCTGGCGCTGGCCCTTCATGTCCTCGATCACGCAATCGGCGCGCAGCGGGATGGAGCCGCGCCCCGTCTCGAAGGCCGAGCGGATGCCCGAACGCCCCAGGATGATCCCACCCGTCGGGAAATCCGGGCCGGGGATGATCTCCATGAGCTCGGCCAGCGTCGTCTCGGGCTCGGCGATGAGCTTGAGCGTCGCGTTGATCACCTCGGTCGGGTTGTGCGGCGGGATGTTCGTCGCCATGCCGACGGCGATGCCGCCCGCGCCGTTCACCAGCAGGTTCGGGAAGGCGGCGGGCAGGACGCGCGGTTCCTCGGCGCTTTCATCGTAGTTCGGGATGAAATCAACCGTGTCCTCGTCAATGCCCTCCAGCAGGGCGGCGGCGGATTTGGCGAGGCGCACCTCGGTGTAGCGCATGGCCGCCGGGGGGTCGCCGTCCATCGAGCCGAAATTGCCCTGGCCATCCACCAGGGGCACGCGCATCGAGAAGCCCTGCGCCATACGCACCATGGCGTCATAGATCGCGCTATCACCGTGCGGGTGATACTTGCCCATCACGTCGCCGACGACGCGGGCCGATTTGCGGTGCGGCTTGTCGGAGGTGTAGCCGGCCTCGTGCATCGCAAAAAGAATGCGCCGGTGCACCGGCTTCAGCCCGTCCCGCACATCCGGCAGCGCGCGGCTGACGATGACGGACATCGCGTAGTCGAGGTAGGAGCGGCGCATCTCCTCTTCGAGGGCGATGGGGGCCACGTCCTGGGGCTTGGGGATCTCGTCGCTCAAAGATTGTTGGTCCTGGGTTTAAGGCCAGGGGCTCTGCCCCTGGACCCCGGCAGGAAACTTAGTTTCCTGCACCTTCGACAAATGGTGGTGCAGGAGGCTCGCCTCCTGCTGGGGGGCGCGGGGGGCAAAGCCCCTCGCAACGCTCAGAAAGGAATATCATCATCCATATCCGGCTTCTTGCCCGCATCCCAGCCCCCGGCGCGCGGCGCGCCGCCCCGGGCCGGCGCCGCGCTGCGCTCGCCACCGCCGCCGGAATAGCTCCGCTCCTCGCCCATGTCGCCGCCGCCCGAGGCGCGGCCGCCGACCAGCGAGAGCTCACCGCGATACTGCCGCAAGACGATCTCGGTCGTGTATTTGTCGGCGCCCGAGGCATCCTGCCACTTCCGGGTTTCCAGCTGGCCCTCGATATAGACCTCGCTGCCCTTCTTCAGATACCGCTCGGCGATCTCGCCCAGCTTCTCGTTGAAGATGGCGACGGCGTGCCACTCCGTCCGCT
>JAESGX010000527.1_pt1 | contig 13092 bp, 11 predicted proteins | sample 9269801 | NCBI WGS metagenome assembly JAESGX01 (sample SAMN16773122, study PRJNA677054) | algae metagenome | isolation source: Pleurocapsa minor GSE-CHR-MK-17-07R and co-occurring heterotrophs from wet... | place: USA: Lower Calf Creek Falls, Grand Staircase Escalante National Monument, UT ... | reverse complement strand
GAGGAGCCTCGGCCTGCCCAACGCCACCTTCTGCGCCGTGGTGCGCAACACGAACGACCCGCGCCGGCCGGCCGGTTACACGCCGCTCGACGCCTTCTGGGGCAAGCGTGGCTACACGCATCACCCCGAACTCTCCTGCGTCTTCGACTGGACCGAGGCAGGCGACAGCAAGCCCACGCCGCATGCGCTCTCCTTCTGGATCAAGCGCCTGTGATGCGCTTGGCAACCCTGGCCTGGCCCGTCGAGCCGACACCCGACGTCGCCGCCTACGCCGCAAAGCTCGACCACTGGGCCGCGGAGGCGAAGCGCGCGGGCGCGGACCTGCTCCACATGCCCGAATACGCCTGCGTGGAACTCGGCGCGGCGCTGGCCGGCGGCGCGCCTGACGCGGCGACCGAACTCCGCGCCATGGTGGAGCAGGCCGCCGCCATCCTGGCCGCGATGCGCGAGACGGCGATCCGCCACGCGCTCTGGCTGCAACCGGGCACGTTGCCGATGCGCGACGGCCCCCGCGTCATCAACCGCGCGCCGCTCATCGCCCCCGATGGCAGCCTCGCCTTCCAGGACAAGCGCATGATGACGCGCTTCGAAGTCGAACGCTGGGGTGTGGCACCCGGCGCGCCGCCGCAGGTCTTCGAGACCCCCTGGGGGCTGATCGGCATCGCCATCTGCTACGACGCGGAATTCCCCAAGCTGGTTCGCGCCCAGGTGGAGGCCGGGGCCTGGCTCATCCTGGTGCCCACCTGCACCGACACGCTGCATGGCTTCCACCGCGTGCGCATCGGCGCCGCCGCGCGCGCCATGGAAAACCAGTGCTTCGTGGCCCTCGCCCCCACAGTCGGCGGCTTCGCGACCTCGGTCGCGCTGGATGAGAACCACGGGGCGGCCAGCGTCTTCGGCCCGGTGGATCGCGGCTTCGCCGAGGATGGCGTGGTCGCGGCGCGCGCCCTCGACGCGCCCGGCCTGCTGATCACGGATCTCGACCCCGCGCGGCTGGAGGCCGTCCGCGCCGACGGCGCCGTGCGCAATCACCGCGACTGGCCGCGCGCGCCCATCCCCCGCCCCACCCCCGCGGTCTTTGCATGACGCTGCTGTATATCGCCGCCGGCGAAGCCTCGGGCGATATCCTGGGCGCGCGTCTCATCGCGGCCCTGCGCGTCCGCGACGCCACGCTGGAATTCGCGGGTATCGGCGGCGAGCGCATGGCCGAGCAGGGTTTTCAGTCCCTCTTCGACATCCGGCAGCTCGCGCTGATGGGCATCGCCGAGGTGCTGCCCAGCATCTTCCGCCTGAAGCAGCGCATGGCGGAGGCGGTGGCGGATATCGAGGCCCGCCGGCCGCGCCTGATCATCACGATCGACAGCCCTGGCTTCACCCTGCGGCTGGCCGAGCGGGTGAAGCATCTGGGCATCCCCATCATCCATTATGTCGCCCCCCAGGTCTGGGCCTGGCGGCCGGGCCGCGTGAAGAAGATCGCGAAGCGCGTGGACCGCATCCTGGCGCTCCTGCCCTTCGAGGCACCGATCTTTGAAGCCGCCGGCATCCCCGTGGATTTCGTGGGTCACCCCATCCTCGAGAGCGAGGCCGCGCATGGCGTGGCCGCGCACGCACCGGGCCAGGGCCGCCGCCTCATCATCATGCCCGGCAGCCGCAAGGGCGAGGTCTCGCGGCTGCTGCCCATCTTCGCGGAATCGCTGAAGCGCCTGCCCGAGGACATCCACCCCATCATCGGCCTCGCCGGCACGGTCGAGGAAACCGTCCGCGCGCGCGCCGCCGAATGGGGCCGGCCGGTGAGCATGGTCCGCAGCCCCCAGGACAAGGCCGATGCCTTCGCCGCCGCCCGCGCCGGGCTGATCAAATCCGGCACCTCCTCGCTGGAGGCGGCCGTCGCGGGCCTGCCGCATGTGATCGCCTATACCTTCAACCCCGTCTCCAACTTCATCATCCGCCGCCTTTTCCGGCTGAAATACGCGAGCCTCGTGAACCTGCTGCTGGATGAGCCGGTGGTGCCCGAATTCCTGCTGCCGCATTGCGAGCCGGTGCGGATCTCGGCCGGCCTCAGCCGTCTCTTCGAGGATGACGAGGCCGTGGCCCGCCAACGCGACGGCTTCGCCCGCGCGCTCGCCCGGCTGCGCCCCGAGCATGGCCTGCCGAGCGAGGCGGCGGCGGAAGCCGTGCTGCGGCAGCTTTGAAGCCGCGCAACGCTCGGCTAGCCTCGCCCCATGCTTGAGCTGCGCGGCATCACCCGGAAATTCAGGATCGGCCCGACCGAGCGCACGGTGCTGCACGGCATCGACCTCGACCTCGATGCAGGCGAGCTTGTCTCCCTCATGGGCGGCTCGGGCTCGGGCAAGACGACCTTCATGAACATCGTGGGCCTGCTGGACCGTCCGAGCTCGGGCACCTACCGCATCCGCGGCGAGAACGTGCTGGCGGCCGAGGCAGACGCGCAATCGGCCATGCGCAACAAGATGATCGGTTTCGTCTTTCAGCAATTCTTCCTGATGCCGCGCCTCAATGCCTGGCGGAACGTGGCCTTGCCCCTGATGTATCGGGGCACGCCGGAAGGCGAGGCGCGCCGCCGGGCCGAGGTGATGCTGGAGCGCGTGGGGCTCGGCCAGCACCTCAACCATGTGCCCAACATGCTCTCGGGCGGGCAGAAGCAGCGCGTCGCCATCGCCCGCGCCCTGGTGGGCGAGCCCGCGATCCTGCTGGCCGACGAGCCGACCGGCGCGCTCGACCCGGTGGTCAGCCGCGAAATCATGGGTCTCTTCGAGGAGATCAACCGCGACCTCGGCGTGCTGGTGCTGATCATCACGCATGACCCGGGGGTGGCCGCCCGCTGCCGCCGGCGGCTGATGCTGACCCAGGGGCGGCTGGCGGACCAGGTGGCGGTGGCGCACGCATGATCCGCCAGACGCTCATGGAAGCCGCCGGCAACCTGCTCGCCTCGTGGCAGCGCAGCCTCCTCGCCCTCATCGGCATCGTGGTGGGCGCGGGGGCGGTCATCGCCATGCTGCATGCCGGCACCATGGCCCGGCAAGAGACCATCCGGCAGTTCCGCCAGATGGGCACGGACACGCTGGTGCTGCGCGCCGACAGCCCTCAGGGCCTCGGCAATTTCCGCCTGGGCGATATCGAGACCGTGCCGCAGATGGTGCCGACGGTGGGCGAAATCGCGCCCTTCATGATCGGCGGCGGGCCCATCACCTATGAGGGGCAGACGCGCAATGCCGGCTTCATCGGCGCCACCGGCAGCTTCGCCGAGGTGGGCCGCCTGCCCATGGCGCAGGGTCGCTTCCTCTCGCCGCATGACCGCTTCGAACTGCATGCCGTGCTGGGCTCGGAGCTTGCCGAGCAGCTGTCCACTCCCTTCTCGCCCATCCGCGTCGGCTCGCAGATCCGGGTCAGCCGCTACATCTTCACCGTGATCGGCATCGTCGAGCCGGTGCTGATGAACCCGATGCTGCCGATGGATGTGAACGGCACGCTCTTCCTCTCGCTGTCCAATGCCCGGCGGGTGATGGCGGCCCCCTCCCTCTCCATGGCCGTGGCCCGCCTGCGCGGCGATGCCGATCCCGAGGTGGCGACCCAGCAATTGCAGCAACATCTGGGGCCGGGGATGCGCGATTCGACGCTCAACGTCCTGTCGGCGCGGCAGCTCATCGCCGGCATGAACAGCCAGGTGCGGCTGGTGGCGCTGCTGCTGGGAGCGGTCGGCAGCATCGCCCTCGTGCTCGGCGGCGTCGGCGTCATGAACATCATGCTGATGTCGGTGGCCGAGCGGCGGCGTGAAATCGGCATCCGGCTCGCCATCGGGGCCAGGCGGCGGGATGTGCGGCGGCTTTTCCTCAGCGAGGCGTTGATCCTCTCGCTGCTGGGGGCGGCGCTGGGCGTGGCCTTGGGCTATGCGGGGGGCGTCGGCTTTGCCTGGATGTCGGGCTGGCCCGTGCATTTCTCGCCCGTCGCCGCGCCGCTGGGGGCCGGCGTCTCCCTCGCCGTCGGCGTCTTCTTCGGCTTCTACCCCGCCGTCATGGCCGCCCGGCTGGACCCGATCGAGGCGCTGCGATCGGAGTGAAGCTGGCCGGATCGGGCAGCGCGATCGGCGGGTCACCGGTGAGTTCCATCACCGCGGGCAAGGGTGGCAGCGGCGCCCGCACCGGCTCGTAGCTGGCGCCGATCACGGGGTCGCGCAGCGTCGCGGGCGGCGCGCAGGCCGCCAGCGCCAGGATCAACAGGGCAGCGCCTCTCATCATGGCGGCAGGGAACACCACCCCGCGCCCATGGTCGAGGGGGCCGTCTGCCGATCGCCGCCATCGGCAAGACCCATGGGGGCGAGGCTTGCGGCCAAAGCCCGGAGGGTGGGATAGTTTGCGCGAGACGCAAAAAGGAGACGTGCGGATGCGGGGAGGCAGGGCGATGTTCGGCATGGCGCTCGCCCTCTGCGCCGCGCCGATCTGGGCCCTCCCGGGCGGCGCCGCGGCGCAGACCCCGCGCGAACGCGCGGCGCCGCGGGCCAACACCGCCATGCCCACGGCCAATATGCCGGAGGGTTCGATCCCGCTGACCCTCCCTGAGGCCGTGTTCCTGGCGCTGCGCAGCAACCGCGCCATCCGCAGCCAGTATCTGCAACGGGTGGCAGACCGTTTCTCGCTGCGCGTCGCGGAGGCGACCTTCGACCCGCGCTTCGGCGTCACGGGCGGCATCACCCGCTCGCGTTCGAACGGCGCCAACCTGACCCAGGCGACGCTGGGGCCCGTCATGAACATCGCGGCCCCCACGGGCGCGCAATTCCAGTTCGGCTGGCTGGGCGTGCAGAGCAACACCCGGGGCAGCAGCCCGAGCGGCCAGGGCCGCGCGACCTTCCAGGTGATCCAGCCGCTGCTGGCCGGCGGCGGCGTTGATTTCGCCATGGCGCCCGTCCGCATTGCGCGCATCCAGGAAGAAAACAGCAAGCTCCAGCTCAAGTCGCTGGTGGCCGACCAGATCACCCAGACCATCACCGGCTACCGCACGCTGCTCCAGGCCCAGGAACAGTTGCGCATCGCGACCGAGGCGCTGCGCCGCGCGCGCGAACTCGCGAGCGTGAACCAGGCGCTGTTTGCCGCCGGCCGCCTCGCTCAGGTGGAGCTCATCCAGGCCGAGACGAGCATCGCGCAGCAGGAACTCCAGCTGGTCGGCGCCCGCAACCAGCATGAGGCGGCGCGGCTCGCGCTGCTGACACTGCTCGCGGTCAACCAGAACCAGAAGATCTGGGCGGTGGAGCGGCCTGCGGCGGAATCCGCCCGCGTGAACGCGGAGCGCGCGCTGACCGTCGCCGCTGCCAACCAGCCCGACTACCTGCGGACCCTGCTGGCGGTCGAGGTGAACCGCATCAACCTCGACGTCGCGCGCAATCAGCGCCTGTGGGATGTGTCGCTGGTGGCCGGCACCGGATGGGCCGCGCAGCGCGCGGACCTCGCGCGCACCCTGGGCGCGCTGGCCGAGGTCCGCAACGACTTCAACATCGGGCTGCAGTTCAACATCCCCCTCGGCCAGATCGCCCGCGAGCAGCCGGAGGTGAACGCCACCATCGCGCTGCGGCAATCCGAGCTTGCCATCGAGCAGGCGCGCGACCGGCTGCGCCAGGCGGTGGAGGACGTCGTCCGCAACATCGACACGTTGCGCCGCCAGGCCGAACTCGCCCGCCGCGCGCGCGAATTGGCCGGGCTGCAGCTGGAGGCGGAGCTGGTGAAGCTGCAGGCGGGGCGTTCCTCGAACTTCCAGGTCGTCTCCTTCCAGGGCTCGCTGCAATCGGCGGAAAGCGCCGAGCTGTCCGCCGTGATCGCCTATGCCAATGCGCTGACGCAGCTCGACCAGGTGCTGGGCACCACGCTGGAGACATGGCGGATCTCGCTGAATGACTGATGCGCCGGCCGGCCAGGTCGGGCCGGGTTTCGAGGATATCGCGCGGCTCGCGGCGCTGCTTTGCGCGGCCCCCATCGCCTGCGTGGCGCTGCGGGACGCCGAGGGGCGCCGCATCGTCGCCGCGACGGGCCTGCCCGCCACCGCCATGGCGGATGAGCCCTTCAGCGCGGCCGCCTCGGCGGGGCTGACCGAAATCACCGACCTCTCCGCGGAGCCGCGCTTCGCTGGTCACCCCCTGGTCGCGGGCGAGGGCGCGCTGCGCTTCGCTGCCATCGTCCCCCTGCCCAAGGGCCAGGGCGCGATCCTCGTGCTGGACCGCACGCCGAGGCGCCTGACCGAGCGCGAGCGCGAGGGGCTGACGCGCCTCGCCGCCCGCGCCGCGGCCGAGCTGGAGCACGCCGAGCAGGCGGCGGCGCATAGCGGCCAGCATGAAAGCCTCTCCCTCGACTACCGCCGCGCCCTGGATGTGATGACGGATGGCGTGCTCGCCATCGGCCCCGACGCGCGCGTGATGACCGTGAACCCCGCCGCCGCCCGCATGCTGGGCATCGACGCCGAGGACGCCATCGGCCAGAGCCTCGCCCTGCTGCTGAGCGAACGCGACGGCACGGATGACTTCATCGACGCCGTCCTGGCGCCCTTGCAGCAGGAGGAAGCGCCGCAGGGCCGCCGCGTGCTCGACTTCCCGGGGCAGCGCCGCCTCTCGGTCGAGGCCACGACCTGGCGGGTTCAGAGTGGCCCCTATGCGGGGCGGCCCGCCATCACCGCCGTCTTCACCGATGTGACGGAGAATGAGCGCCTTCAAGCGGAGCTCGCCGCGCAATACACGCAGTTGCAGGACGCCTTCCTGAAGCTCGAGACCTCGGCCACGCGATCCGCCCGCATCGCGCGGCGGATCGCGGCGTTGCGCATCGCGGCGGTGGTGGCGGCCTTCCTCGGCGTCTTCGGCGTCGCCGCCTGGACCTGGTTCTCCCCCAACGGGGCCGATGAATTCGCAAGCAGTGGCGCGGGCGGCGCCGTCACCATGACCGCCACGGCCCAGCCCGTCAGCGCGCGCATCGCCGTGGTGGGCGTGCTGGAGCCCGGCGCCAATGTCAGCGTCGTGGCACCCTATGACGGCACGGTGCGCGAGCGCCTGTTCCGCTATGGCGGCGCCGTCCAACAAGGCGACGTGCTGCTCAGGATGGATCGCGGCGAGGTGGAGACGCGCCTGCGCGAGGCCCGCGCGGCCGAGATCCGCGCCCGCCAGCGTGTCGAGGAACTGCGTGGCTGGGCCAGCGGCTTCGAGGTGGCGCGCGCGCGGCGGCAACTGGCCGGCGCCGAGCTGGAAACGAGCAACCTGCGCGCCCGCCTGCAGCAAAGCCAGATGCTGCTCAGCCGCGGCATCATCCCGGCGGAGGAGCATCGCAACCTCGTCCAGCAGCAGCGCAACCAGGAACTGCAATTGCAGGCGGCGCAGCAGGACCTGGCCGCGACGCTGGACCGCGGCAGCGAGCTGCATCTGCGCACCGCCGAGCTCGAGCTCGCCAATGCCGAGACGAAGCTGCGCGAGATCGAGACCGATTTGCAGAACGCCGAGGTCCGCGCGCCCGTCTCGGGCGTGGTGCTGCTGCCGCCCGAGCGCAGCGGCGGCCAGGGCCGGGCCGATACGGTGGAAGTGGGTTCGCGCGTCAACCGCGGACAGACCATGTTCGGAATTGGCGACCTCGCGGGCTTCCTGGTGCGCGGCCAGGTGGACGAGATCGACGTGAACCAGGTGCGCCCAGGCCAGGGCGTGACCGTGACGGGCGACGCCTTCGCAGGCGAGGTGCTGACCGGGCGTGTCGCCTCCGTCGCGGCCCAGGCCAGTTCGGACGCGAGCGGGATGGGGCGCGGCATGCCCAATTTCGCCGTCAGCATCGCCATCACGGACCTGACGCCCGAGCAGCGCGCCCGCCTCGCCGTCGGCATGTCGGCCAGCCTCGCCATCATCACGCATGAGCGGGAGGATGCGGTGGTGCTGCCGCCCTATGCCGTGCGTGACGAAGGCGGCACGCGCGTGGTGCGCGTGCGCGAGGGCGGGCGCGTCGTCTCGCGGCCCGTGACGCTCGGCATCAGCACGCCGGAGGGCATCGAGATCCGCGAGGGGATCTCGCCGGGCGATGTGGTGGTGCTGCGGGACTAGCCCGCCGTGATCCCGGCCGCGCGCACCACCTCGCGCCAACGTGCCAGGTCCGTCTCCACCAGCAGCTTCAAGGCCGCGCCATCCGTGGCCTCGACGGCGAAGCCGGTGGCGGCCAGGCGTTGCGCCACCTCGGGGCTGCGGAGCGCCGCGCGCAGCGTCTCCTGCACGCGCATCTGCAAGGCCGGATCCATCCCGCGGGGCGCCACGATGCCGTGCCAGGAACCCGTGAGGAAATCCGGCAGGCCCTGCTCGATGAAGGTCGGCACCTGCGGCAGCAGCGGATGGCGCGCGGCGGAGCCGACGGCGATGGCACGCAGCCGCCCGGCCTGCACATGGGGGGCAACGGTCGCGATGTTCAGCGTCGAAAGCTGCACCGTGCCGGCCAGCAGGTCGGTCACGGCGGCGGCGGTCCCGGTGTAGGGGATATGCGTCGCCTGGGTGCCGGTGCGCAGCTTGAACAGCTCCATCCCGAACTGCTCGGAGGAGCCGATGCCGGACGAACCGTAGGAGCCGCCGGCGGGGTTGGCGCGCAGCCAGGCCACCAGCTCCGCGATGTTGGTGGCAGGCAGCGAGGGATGCACGACCATGACATTGGGCGCACTGATGGCGAGCGTCAGATGCGCGAAGTCCTGCACGGGGTCATAGGGCAGGCGCGGGTTGATGGCGGGCGTCACGGACATCAGCCCGCTCGCGCCGATGAAGAGCGTATGGCCGTCGGGCGGCTGGCGCAGCACGTGCTGAACGGCGACGAGGCCATTGGCAGGCGGCGGCGATGGAGCAACATCCAGGCGGTTCCTTCATCCAGGCCGCGCAGGGCGCGCGGGCTGGCGAAGGCGATGCAATCAGCGTGCCGGTGCTCAGTTCCGGAAAGAGGGATCGATCCGGTCCAGTCGGCGCAGCAGGGCGGGCCACTCCATCACGCCATAGGGGCGGCGCGTCTGCGGCTGGTAGTTCATGTAGGTCTCGTCCAGCACATGCTGGGGCACCTGGATGATCTTGGCGTTGCAGGCGAGTGCCGCCAGCTGCGCCCGGCAGGAGAGCTCAAGGCGGTGCATGGCGTTGAACGCCTCGGCGATGGTCTTGCCCACCGTCAGCAGGCCATGATTGCGCAGGATGAGCGCGTTGTTGCTGCCGAGATCCTCGACCAGCTTCGCCTGCATCGCGGTGTCGAGCACGACGCCGGCATAATCGTGATAGCCGATCTTGAGGAAGCGCATCGCCGTCTGGTTCATCGGCAGGAGGCCGCATTCCAGGGAGGAGACGGCCATGCCCGGCCAGGTGTGGGTGTGGATCACGCAGTCGATCTCGTGGCTCGCCTCATGGATCGCGCCATGGATGACGAAGCCCGCGCGGTTCACGCCGTAGTTGAGATCGCCGAAATCGGGCTTGAGCAGGATGTTCCCCTTCACGTCGATCTTGATGAGGGAGGAGGCGGTGATCTCCTCATAGAGCAGCCCATACGCATTGATGAGGAATGCCCCCTCCTCGCCCGGCACGCGGCAGGAAATATGGTTCGCGATCATGTCGCTCATCCCGTAGAGCGCGATCAGGCGGTAGCAGGCGGCCAGGTCCACGCGGGCCTGCCATTCGGCGGGGGAAACCTTGTCGCGGAGCGAGGGGATGTCCAGGACGGGCATGGGGGATTGTTCGAGCATTGTCATTCCTCCGGGCTGTTTCAGGCATTCTAGAACCAACGGCGCGGAACCCGAAACGGCAGGATGAGCTGGATGGGAAGGGCGGCGAAGCGGTCGCAATCGAGGCTCTCATGCACGCCCATGGCGGTCTCGCCGCAGAGCGTCGTCTCCAGCACGGACCGGGCATAGAAGGGTGTGTCCAGCAATGTCCTGACGATGCGGGCGCTGCCTTCGCTCTGCGTCGCGCGGCGGATGCCCCACATGGAGCGGCGCATGGTGACGTCGGGCGGGACGGGCATTTCCTCGATCCGGCCATCCTCGTGGAAACGGAGTGCGAGCTGCTGGCGCGTCCCGTCGCGCCGGCGTGCATCATAAAGGATGGCGGCGCCTTCCTTCAGCGGCACCCGGCACCAGTCCCACTCCTGGAAATCGCGCTCGAGCGGGGCCGAGCCCCAATTGCTGTCGAAATAGCCGTGCCCCTTCCAGGCGAGGCCGGGCTGGTCGAGTTCGACCTCGACCTTCGCGGCGGCGCTCATCGGGCGCCAGTGGTGGTGGCCGGCCGCGTCCAGGGTGAAGACGCGGCGGTTCATGGGCCCCGGCGTCAGGCGCACCTTGCCGCGGATGCGTCGCGGCAAGGGCACGGCCACCTCATCGAGGTCGAGTGTCAGGACCTTCCCGTCCCAGCGCATGGCGGATGGCCCGATGGTGATGCTGACATCGTCGCGCTTCAGCGCGCTGGCCGGCCGGTCGGTCATGGCGAAGCGGGCGGGGCTGCCATAGAGCGCCACGTTGATGCAGCAATGGTTCATGGGGTCGGCCGGGCCCTGGCGCCGCGCGATGGCGTAATAGGGCGAGAAGACCGAGCCCAGGAAGACGATGATCGTCAGCCCGTGCTGGTGATCCTCGCTCAGCGCGTCGAGATACCACCAGGCGTAGCCGTCGAGCGGCGGGGTGTGGTGGAAGCCGGGGCCGAGCCCGGGGCCGGCATCATCCAAGGGCAAGGCCACGTCTCCTGGGTCCTGCGGGCGGGTGCCTGACCAGGGTGGTCAGGTTCACTTGACAGTTTTTTCGTCCTATCGCGAGATTGCTGTCAATTGAACGTGACAGTCAATCAGGAGAGTGCCATCCTTCCGGCTTCGAAGGGAGCACCTCCATGGACGCGAACCGCCGCATCGAGAGGCAATTGACCGAGGCGCTGACGCCCGGGGCCACCCCGCCCCTGCTCTCGCTCGCCATGCACCATGCCGTCTTTCCGGGTGGCGCCCGGGTGCGCCCGCGCCTCTGCCTCGCCGCCGCCGCCGCCTGCGGCATGGACGACCCGGTGCTGGTGGATGCTACGGCCGCCGCGATCGAGATGCTCCACTGCGCCTCCCTCGTGCATGACGACATGCCCTGCTTCGACGACGCGGCGACGCGGCGCGGACGGCTGACCGTCCATCGCGCCTTCAGTGAGCCCTTGGCCCTGCTGGCCGGCGACGCACTGATCGTCCTGGCCTTCCAGACCATCGCGCGGGCTGCCGCCGGTTGCGCCCATCCGGAGCGGCTCGGCGCCGTGATGCGCATCGTGGGCGATTCGGTCGGCACGCCGCTCGGCATCGTGGCCGGCCAGGCCTGGGAATGCGAGACGCGGGTGGATGTGGCCGCCTATCACCGTGCCAAGACCGCGGCCCTCTTCGCCGGCGCCACCATGGCAGGTGCGGCCGCCGCCGGCGGGCCGGTCGAGGCCTGGAGCCATGTCGGCATGCGCCTGGGCGAGGCGTACCAGGTGGCCGACGACATCGGCGACGCGATTTCCGACGCCGAGCAGCTCGGCAAGCCGGTCGGCCAGGATGCCGCGCATGACCGCCCGAGCGCGGTGCGCGAACTGGGCCTGAAGGGCGCCGTCAAGCGCCTGGAGGAACTGGCGGATCTGGCGGTGGAAGCGATCCCCCCCTGCCCCGGCCGCGCCGAACTGGGCGCGCTCATGCGGCACGAGGCGCGGCGCCTGGTGCCCAAGACCCTGCCCGCGCACGCCTACTGAGCATGGTGGCCCTGACCTCCTCCCTCTCCTGGCGGGATCGCCTCGCCGCCTGGCATGACCGCCTGGTGGCGAGTGCCGATTTTCGCCGCTGGGCCGGTCGCTTTCCGCTGACGCGCGGCATGGCCCGCAGGCGTGCGCGCTCGCTGTTCGATCTTGCGGCGGGCTTTGTTTATTCACAGGTCCTGTACGCCTGCGTGCGGCTGGATCTCTTCACCATCCTCGCGGAAGGCCCGCAGGAGGAGCGTGCCCTCGCCCACCGCCTAAGCCTGCCTGCCGAAGCCACGGCGCAGCTGCTGGAAGCCGCCGAGTCGCTCGGCCTGACCAAACGCCGCAATGGCCGCTGGGCGCTGGGCCAGCTGGGTGCGGTGATGGTCGGCAACGCCGCGATCGAATCCATGGTGACCCACCACGCCATGCTCTACGCCGACCTGACCGACCCCGTTGCGCTGCTGCGCGGCGAGCGCGGCGGCGGGCAGCTCGCGGCCTATTGGCCCTATGCCGGCGTCGAACGGCCCGAGGCGCTCGGCGATGCCGAAGTGGCACCCTACACGGCGCTGATGGCAGCGTCACAGCCGATGATTTCGGGGGAAGTCATTGATGCATACGACTTCTCCAAGCATGGCTGCCTGCTCGATGTGGGTGGTGGCGACGGCTCCTTCCTGCGCGCCGTAGCGGCCGCGCATCCGGCGCTGAACGTCATCCTGTTCGACCTGCCGGCCGTTGCCGCCCGCGCTGAAGCCCGATTCGCATCGGCGGGACTCGCGGGCCGCGCCCGCGCCGTCGGTGGCGACTTCCACGCGGGAATCCTGCCCGAAGGGGCGGACATCATCAGCTTCGTCCGCGTCCTGCACGACCATGACGAGGATGACGTGGTCCGGATGCTGCGCGCCGCCCACGCGGCCCTTCCCGCCGGCGGTACGCTTCTGGTGGCCGAGCCGATGGCCGAGACTCGGGGCGCGGAGGCCATGGGGGCGGCCTATTTCGGCTTTTACCTCCGCGCCATGGGCACCGGGCGGCCGCGCAGCCCCGCCAAGCTCTCGGCACTGCTGGAATCGGCGGGCTTCCGCCAACCGCGCTTGCTGCCGACGGCCACGCCGCTGCTCACGCGGGTGATGGTTGCGTCGGCATGACACATCGTCCGGATCAAATGTCCATTTTGCTTGACACTTTTGCGCGTCGGTCTAGATTGACACTTCAAGCCGACCAAGGGAGCTGAACCACAGGTGGACACCATCGCCGTCCTGATGACACAGCCGGAGCAACTCACGCTCCAGCGCGTAGACCTTCTCCCGCCGGGCGAAGAGGACGTTGTGGTCCATGTGGAGTGGTCGGGCATCAGCACGGGCACGGAGAAACTCCTCTGGCTC
>JAESGX010000526.1_pt1 | contig 13107 bp, 6 predicted proteins | sample 9269801 | NCBI WGS metagenome assembly JAESGX01 (sample SAMN16773122, study PRJNA677054) | algae metagenome | isolation source: Pleurocapsa minor GSE-CHR-MK-17-07R and co-occurring heterotrophs from wet... | place: USA: Lower Calf Creek Falls, Grand Staircase Escalante National Monument, UT ... | reverse complement strand
CGGCTGCCATCGGGAGCCGCCCTCCACAATGTCTATGTCCCGGCCGGCGGAGACATCCCGGATCGCAACCTAAACCCCAAGTTCGGCCAGAAGCTCGATTTCCTCGCCCGGATGACGGCGTGGTCGACGGCGCTCGCCGAGCCAAGCATCCTCCTGGGCGACTTCAACATCGCCCCGCACCCAGAAGACGTGTGGGACCACAGAGCGCTCATCGATGTGGTCAGCCACACCCCAATCGAGGTCGAGACGCTCGATCGCCTGCAGGACAGCCATGGCTGGGTCGATCTCGGCCGCCGCTTCGTGCCCCGTCCGGAGCGGCTCTACACCTGGTGGAGCTATCGCGCGATCGACTGGGCCGCCTCCAATCGCGGCCGCCGCCTGGATCATGTCTGGTGCTCGCCGTCGCTCGCCGCCAGCGCGCGCTCGCTCACCACGCTGGTGCCGGCCCGCAGCTGGACCCGCCCGTCGGACCATGTCCCCCTCATCGCCGAGTTCGACATGTGATCGACACCGCCTCCGACCTCATGCTCGCGCGCGCCGTCGACGATCTCAGGCGCGGCGAGATCGTCCGCATCACCGATGGCGCACTCGCGCTCGACATCCTGGCGGCCGAACTCGCGGACGCCGACACGCTTGCCGCGCTGGAAACGGCCGGGCGTGCCGACTTGCTGCTCACGCCCGAGCGGGCGCAGACGCTCAACATCCTGAACCAGCGCCCGGCCGCCGGGGCGGACGCAATCGCGATCACCCGCATGCCGTGGCTCGACCTCGTCACCAGCCTGTCGACCGCAGACCCGGCCAGCGACCTCGCGCAGCCGTTCAAGGGCCCGTTCCCCACCGGCGAGCTGGGTTCGGCGGCCACAGCCGCCGCTGCCGGCCTCGTGCTTGCAAAGCGGGCCGCGCTGCTCCCGGCGCTGTTCGCAGTGCCCGCAGCACAGCCCGCGCCCAGCCGCATTGAGGTGGAGCCCCGCGCCTTGCCATCGTCAGCCGCGCCCGCCTGCCGCTCGACGGTGCGGAAGACACCGGCGTCGTCGCCTTCCGCCCTTCCGATGGCGGCCCAGAGCATCTGGCGCTCCTCATAGGCGAGCCCGGCCCGGTTCCCCTCGTCCGCCTGCACAGTGCCTGCCTCACCGGCGACGTGCTCGGCAGCCTGAAATGCGATTGCGGGCCGCAGCTGCGCGCTGCGGTCTCCCGCATCGCGGCAGACGGCGGCATCCTGCTCTACCTCCAGCAGGAGGGGCGGGGCATCGGCCTCATGAACAAGCTGCGCGCCTACCAGCTGCAGGACCAGGGCTTCGACACGGTGGACGCCAATCTGCGCCTGGGCTTTGCCGAAGACGAGCGCGATTTCGACCTTGCCGCTGCAATGCTGGGCGCGCTTCACGTGAAAAAGGTGCGGCTGCTGTCCAACAACCCGGCAAAGGCCGAGGCCCTCTCGGCCGGCGGGATCGAGGTCGCCGAACTCGTCCCCCACAGCTTCGGTGAGAACCCGCACAACCAGCGCTATCTGGACACCAAGCGCGACCGCCAGGGCCACCGGCTCTAGAAAACATCCTCCGGCGGCTCGGGCAGTTTCTGCGGCCGGTCCAGCCCGCAGGCCCGAAGCTGCGTGTCGAGCGCGGCACCCAGCTTCTTCCGCCCGTCCCGCGCGAGCTTGCCGGAAATGGTGCCCAGAACCAGGCTCACGGCGCTCCACAGCACGCCCTTGGGCAGGCTCGCCCGGACAATGGCGATGGATCGCTTCAGCCGCGCTTCCAGCGGCGCCTCGATCCGCTGCAGAACCGCCTCGACCCCCGTCCAGGAACCGGGCCACTCCGGGTGCGGGCTCGTGAGCCGGCGCCGGATGGCCCACAGCCGGTCCAGCACGCGCGCCTCGCCCAGCCCAACGGCGGGCTGATGCTGCGCATGCAGCAGCGGGTCGATCACCACCGGGATGATCTGCCGCTCGTGCCGGCCCTCCACGCTGGTGATGGTCCAGTAGGGGCCGGATGGCGCCTGCGCGGTTCCCATGCCGCCCCAATAGGCATTCTTGAACAACCGGTTTTCCGGCGGCAGCGCGAAATAACTGCGCAGGAAATACTCGGCATTCCGGCGCCCCAGCAGGAAATCGTGGTGGCGATAGGATTCCGACAGAAACCCAGCGAACGCGCTCAACCCGCCGGACGCCAGCGCCTTCTCGCCGGTCAGCGTCCGCCCGTCCGGCCCCGCGCGCACGGGCGACAGCATGAAGCGGCTGTACACATTGGGATCGGCCGCCAGGGAAAGGTCGTTCGCATCATAGCGGGACTGGTTGATGTAGGCGCGCAGCAACCTGGGCAGCACGTCGAGCAGGCTCATTGGCTGCATGCTGCTGCTGGCGGGGCTGTCGTGCCTGATCGACGGCGTTGCCTCGTCGACGCTCACATCCGCCTCGCGCTGGGCGGGAAACGGGTCGATCAGCACCACGGCGCGGATCGCCTTGTCACCGTCGCGCGGATTGCTCCCCATCGGCCCGGCAATGGCGCGCCGCACATATTCGAACGGCTGGTTGTTCATCGTGCCGCCGTCCACGGCCGTGAAGGGCAGGACCGTCTGGCGCAGGATGGTGTTGACGGTCCCGGCGACGACATTCGCCCCTTGCGTCCACGTTGCTTCCGGGCTCTTGCCGGCAAACCGCGCCCGGTCCTCGTCCGTCTCCAGAACCGGCCCGGGCGCCTTCAGGTAGCGCGCGCTCAACTGCACGGCGCGGTTGTAGCCGGCCACTTCTTTCTCGAGATGGCGCGCCTTCAGCGCCACCGGGAAGGCAGCGCTCGCCAGCGCCGCCGCCGCCACGTCGCTCCAGCCAATCAAAACTGGGCCGGCGGCCCCGAGGCACCAGGGGTTGCCCGGCGTGCAGTCCGGCGGCAACAGCGTTTTGGGCTCGTCCGCGCCCGCCAGCCTGAAGCCGAACATGTCGGCGTGCCGCGTCGTCGCGAAATCCGCGCCGTCCAGCCCCACCAGCCGGTAGCGATACGGCACGCCGGTCAGGTTGCCGAGCGTGAAGCCGAACTCCACGCCCTTCTCCAGCCAGGGCCGGCGGTCCGCCGGCGGCAATGCCATGCTGACGATGCCGCGTGCCGCATCGTCCAGCGGCTTCGTGTTCAGCAACGACTGCAGATGAGCAACTGTCTGCACACCGCCGTTAAGATCGCTTGCGTCGAGCATGCCCAGAATGTCGAGCCGGCGGACCCAGACATCGTAGAGCGGGTTGGCCAGCGTGTTCGCCATCGCATCGCCCGGCTTCAGCACGCGCGGCGAAAGCCGGTCCCCTGAAGGGAATTTCCCGTGCGCCGAGGCGGCAAGAATGGCCGCGCAGACGCTGCCGGCCGAGGCACCCGCAACGGCCGTCAAACGCACAGCATGCGGCGGCACGGTCCAGCGCGCAAAATCATCGCCATGCTCTGCGATGTTCGCAAGCTTGGCCGCTTCCCAGCGGTCCAGCACCTCGATCAGGAGATCGAGGACGCCTGCGGTATAGGCCCCGGCCGACACGGCGCCCGCCAGCACCAGCCCGATCTCGAACGTGGGCAGCCGGATTTCGCGGCCGTCCGGTCCGGTGTACACTGTATCGGGGGGCGGGTCCTGCCGCGGCGGGGCGGTCGGAACCGGGTCGCCAGGCTGCGGGCGGTCGAGCTCGCGAAACCGGCTTGTCGCCAGGTCGATGCCCGTCGCCGCACCCGTCGCCGCACCTAAATCCCCCCCCGCCATGCCATCTTCCCCTTGCCACGCCGCAGTTGACTTCGCCGCTGTCCCGACCCGAACATGCTGAATGCTTCGGCTCGACCTGTCCACCCAAACGCTGGTCGCGTTCGGCCGCGCCATTCCTGCCGCCATCGGCCGCAGCGGCGCTGTGGCATCCGCCACCAAGCGCGAGGGAGACGGCGCGACACCGGTCGGCACCTGGCCGCTTCTCACCCTCCTTCTGCGCCCGGATCGCCTCGAGGCGCCGGACACCGCACTACCTTGGCGCTGGCTTCGCCCCGAAGACGGCTGGAGCGACGACCCGGCCGACCCGGCGTACAACCAGCCGGCAAGCCACCCGCACGGCTTCTCGGCCGAGCGTCTCTGGCGGGACGATCACGCCTACGACATCATCGTGATGCTGGGGCACAACCGCAACCCGGTCGTGCCCGGCGCCGGCAGCGCCATCTTCTGGCACGTCGCGCAGCCCGACTACCGGCCGACGGAAGGCTGCATCGCGATCGCGCGGGATGCCTTCGTCGAATTGCTCCCGCTGCTGGTACCGGGCATGCTGCTGACCGTCGCGCCCGCCGGTGACAATCTTGACTTTGCCCCGCCGGCCCCCCACTAGCAGCGCGCGAAGCACCCGTAGCTCAGCTGGATAGAGCGTTGCCCTCCGAAGGCAAAGGCCACACGTTCGAATCGTGTCGGGTGCGCCATTGCACGATCCGTCCGCTCGCTGCCGCCTCAGGCCGTTCTCAGCACCTGCGTGAGTGCTTCCACCAGCCGGTCGCAATCGGCCGCATTCACGTGCAGGTGCGGTGCAATGCGCAACATGCCGCCACGCCGGCTGGTGTAGATCTGACGCGCCGCCAGCCGCTCGCTCAGGGTGTCGGGCACCCCTTCCGGCAACCGGAGCCCGAGAAGATGGGGGCTGCGCAGATGTGCCGCGCCTGCCGTCAAGCCGATGCCCGCCAGCCGCTCTGCAAGCCCGGCGGTCACGTCCGCCAGCGTGGCCGCAATGCCCTCGGGGGTCCATTCCGCAATCTGCGCCAGGGCGGCCATCGCCACGGGCAGAAGTGCGAAGTTGGACCGTTCGCCCACATCGAACCGCCGTGCGCCCGGCTGGAACTCATTGGTGTAGTTCGCCAGCCCCGCGAAATCCTCCGCCCCGGCACGCGATGCCCACCCGCCTTCCAGCGGCCGCGCGTCGTGCCATTGCGGCGCCACATACATGAACCCGAGCCCATAGGGTCCCAGCAGCCACTTGTAGGTCGCCGCCACCAGAAAATCGGGCTGCACGGCCGCGACCGAAATCGGAACGACACCAGCCGATTGCGTGAGATCGAGCGCGAGCGCGGTCCCCTGGCTGCGGCACGCTGCGGCGATCGTCTCCAGGTCCAGCAGGCCGCCGTCCGCCCAGTGGCAGTGCGAAAGCGCGGCCGTGGCGACGGAGCGGTCCAGCCGGCGCAGGACCGCCCCGGTCCAGTCGCCATCGACAGGCGCGGGGACCGTCAGGATCGAGGCGCCGACCGCTGCTGCCCGCGCCGCCCACGGATAATATTGGCTGGGGAACTCCCCTTCCATCACCAGCACGGTCTGGCCCTGCGCCAGCGGCAGGATCGCGGCCGCGGTGCCCAGCCCGTAGCTTGCAGACGGCACGATGGCGATGTCGTCGGCGGATGCCCCGACAAGCGCTGCAAAGGCGGCGCGCGCGGCTTCCGGTCCTTCGAAGAAATCCGCTGCGCTGATCTGCCACGGCCGCTCCTTGCGCGTCAGCCCGGCGATTCCTGCGGCCATCGCCGACCGAAGCAGAGGGCCCATATAGGCCGTGTTGAACCATGCGACGGAATCGGGGATGTCGAACAGGTGGCGCTGGCACGCTATTTTCATCCAGGGGCTTTGCCTTGCAACAAGGGCTTCGACAATTCCCGAAATCGTCTCGAACGCTGATCCGGCTGCTGTCGCCCGGTAAAACGACCGTCGCGAATCGACAGGTTTTCCGTTTCGCCTCCTCGTCCCGACGACGGCAGCCGCTCCCCGGATGCCATTGCCGCTGCCGCAGCTGACAGACTCTCCGAGACGCGCCTCTTGCCTTCGGCGCAATTATCGCTAAACCCCGGCCGCCTGTGGAGACATAAAATTCCACATCCTGGGTCCGTTGTTTCGAGGGTGCACGGCGCTTAGGCTGTAGGTCAGCGGTTGGGGTTTGGGGAGTGACAGGCTGGATGAGCGCTTCTGTGCTGGATGACGCGGTTTCGCGCGATGGTGGGGCTTTGACCGACGGCGGGACGCTGCCTGCAGCCACGCAGAATCCGGTCCGCACGCACGAGGACTGGGAGCGGATGCGGGCCGCGTGCATGGCCGACCCGGGCACGTTCCACGGCGACATCGCGCGCCGCACCCTGCATTGGTTCTTTCCCGACGTCGGCGCCGCCGGCGCCTGGCTCAGCTTCGACGGAACCCGCTGGGGCGGGTGGGACGCAACCACCCTCGAAGCGTTAGCCCCCGACCTGGCCGCCGATACCGTTCCATGGGAGCGCGCCCTGAACGCGGACGACGCCCCCAACTGGCGCTGGTTCGAGGGCGGGCGAACCAACGCCTGCTTCAACGAGGTTGACCGCCATGTGCTGGCGGGCCACGGCAATGAGGCGGCCTTCATCTATGAGGGCGACCGCTGGGACATGTCGCTGGACGGCGGTCGCGGCGGCCCGGTCGATTGCTACCCCGTCAGCCGCAGGCAGCTGCTGCTGGAAACCGCCAAGTGCGCGCTGGCGCTGAAAGCGCTTGGCTTGAGCCCGGGTGACCGCATCGCGCTCAACATGCCGTCTATCCCGGCGCAGGTCTACTGGACCGAGGCCGCCAAGCGCCTCGGCATTCTCTACACCCCCGTCTTCGGCGGCTTCTCCGACAAGACGCTGTCGGACCGCATCGCCGATGCCGGCGCACGCATCGTCATCACGGCAGACGGCGGCTGGCGCAACGCCCAGGTCGTCCCGTTCAAGACCGCCTACACCGACCCCGCGCTCGACACCTATGTCGAGGTCGGCGTGGCGCTCGGCATTGTCGAAACTGCACTGCAATCGCTCGACCTCGCGCCGGAAGATCGGGCCACAATCCTCGAAACGGTGAGAGAGACGCTGAAGGGCGAAGTCACCGTCGAACGCTCGGACGCGATGCGCGGCGTCGGCCGCGCCCTCGGAAAGCTCGGCGAAGCCGGCCGGCTCGACGCCGCCGCATCGGCAAAGGCGCGCATCGCCGTTGCATCGGCACTTGTCGCAGCCCCACCCCGCGTGGAGGCGGTCGTCGTCGTCCGCCACACCGCCCAGCCCGACATCGTGTGGCGCCCCGAGCGCGATCGCTGGAGCCACGACCTCACCGATGCTGCGCTCGAGACCCTGCTGGCCGCCGCTCGCGCCGCCGGCTTCGCCGTCCAGTCCCAAGCCGACCTGCTCGTTCTGCCGGACAGCGACTTCGTGCGCGCCGTCTGGGCCTCCGCCCCGCCGAGCCCGCTCGACGCCGAATACCCGATGTTCTTCATCTACACCTCCGGCTCCACGGGAAAGCCCAAGGGCGTGGTGCATGTGCACGGCGGCTATACCGCCGGCATCGCGCACAGCATGAAGGTCGCGTTCGATGCGCAACCCGGCGACGTCATGTATGTCGTCGCGGACCCGGGCTGGATCACCGGCCAGAGCTACCAGATCTCCGCCGCGCTCACCTCGCGCGTCACGACGATCATCCCGGAAGGATCGCCCGTCTTCCCGCACGCGGGACGGTTCGCGGCCATGATCGAGCGGCACAAGGTCACCATCTTCAAGGCCGGCGTCACCTTCCTGAAATCGGTGATGACCAGCCCCGAAAACCTCGCCGACGTGCAGAAGCACAACCTCTCCAGCTTGCGCGTCGCCACCTTCTGCGCCGAGCCTACCTCCCCACCGGTGCAGGCCTTCGGCATGGCCAATATCGTGCCGCACTACATCAACAGCTACTGGGCGACCGAGCACGGCGGCATCGCCTTCACCCACTTCTACGGCAACTCGGATTTCCCGCTCCGGGCGGATGCCCACACCTGGGCGCTGCCCTGGATCGTCGGCGACGTCTGGGTCGAGGACGACGCCGGCGACATGAGGGCGACAGCGCCCTTCGCCCGCAGTGGCCCCAGTTTGCAGGACGGCGTGAACTGGCGGCGGACCGAGCCGGGCGAAAAGGGCGAGATCATCATCGCCGCCCCCTATCCCTATCTCGCCCGCACCGTCTGGGGCGATGCGGGAAATTTCAAGGTCGAGGACGGCAAGGTCGTCGCCGGCTGGAAAGGCGACGCCCAGCGCTGGGAGAGCGGCTACTGGACCCGCTGGAACGGCGTCTGGGCCTATACCCAGGGCGATTTCGCCATCCGGCACGCCGACGGCAGCTTCTCGCTGCACGGCCGCTCGGATGACGTCATCAATGTGTCCGGCCATCGTATGGGCACCGAGGAGATCGAAGGCGCCATCCTGCGCGACAAGGCGCTCGACCCGGAGTCGCCGGTCGGGAACGTCCTCGTCGTCGGCGCCCCGCACCGCGAAAAGGGCCTGACCCCACTCGCCTTCGTCACTGCTGCCAGCGGCCGCCGCCTGACCCACGAAGACAAGCGCCGCCTCTCCGACCTTGTCCGCACCGAAAAGGGCGCCGTCGCCGTCCCGGCCGATTTCCTGGAGGTCAGCCAGTTCCCGGAAACCCGCTCCGGCAAATATATGCGCCGCATGGTCCGCGCCCTGGTGGAGGGTGGCGACATCGGCGACGCAACCACGCTGCGCAACCCGGAAAGCCTCACCGAGCTGAAGACCGTCATCGACGAGTGGCAGCGCAAGCAGCGCCTGTCCGAAGACCAGCAGCTATTCGAGCGCTACCGCTATTTCCTCCTCCAGTACAACGCCATAGCACCAGGTAAGCGGGTGGCGACCGTCACCGTCACCAACCCGCCAGTCAACGCGCTCAACGAACGCGCCATCGACGAGCTGGTGATCGTGGTCGAGCATCTCGCCCGCAAGGACGATGTCGTCGCCGTCGTCTTCACCGGCCAGGGCAGCGCCTCGTTCGTGGCCGGCGCCGACATCCGCGAAATGCTGGAAGACATCCACAGCGTCGAGGAAGCCCGCGTCCTCCCCAACAACGCCCAGCTCGCCTTCAACCGCATCGAGCGCATGGGCAAGCCCTGCATCGCTGCCATCCAGGGCGTCGCCCTCGGCGGTGGGATGGAATTCGCGCTCGCCTGCCACTATCGCGTTGCAGAGCCCACCGCGCGCTTCGGCCAGCCCGAGATCCGCCTGCGCCTGCTGCCCGGCTATGGTGGCACCCAGCGCCTCCCACGCTTGCTCGCCGGCCGCCGGGGCGCCGAAGGCCTGCGCGATTCGCTGGACCTCATCCTGGGCGGCCGCAGCATCGGCGCCGACGCTGCGCACGACATCGGCCTGGTCGACGCCCTCGTTAGCGACAGCGAAGACGCTCTGAGCCACGCCCACGCCCTCGTGCGCGATTTCGTGGCTCATGGCGGCGAAAGCCTGCTCGGCAAGGCCCATGCCCAGCGCATGGCCGACGTCGCCATATGGTCGAAGCCGGGCACCGAAGACCTCGATCACGTCCTGCAGGACGATTTCCTCCAGCGCATCACCCGCCAGCTCGCCTGGGCCGGCCGTGGCAGGGCAGGCGAACGCGCCATCGATGCCGTCCGCACAGGCTGGACTCAGGGCATATCCGCCGGCCTTGCGCGCGAAGCCGAGCTGTTCGCCCAGGCCATCGTCGACCCCGAAGGCGGCAAGACCGGCGTGCGCGAATTCCTCGACAAGAAAAGCCCGCCGCTCCCCGTTCGCCGCGACGGCCTCTACATCGATGCCGAGCACGCACCCAGAAAGGCGAAGCTGCTGGCAGACGGCGCCCTGCTGCCGGTCGGCGCGCCCTTCTACCCCGGCGTGACCCCCATCCCGGACTGGCAGCTCGCTTTCGGCATCGCCCGCGACCCCGACACCGGCGCGCCCAGGTTCGGCCCCCCCGCCAGCAACGAGCGCGAACTGATCGTGAAGGTGCCCGATCCGGCGCCCAACGAGGCGTTGGTCTATATGCTCACGTCTGAAGTGAACTTCAACGATATCTGGGCCTTGACGGGCATTCCTGTCTCGCCGTTCGATGCGCACGAGGAAGATGTCCAGATCACCGGCTCGGGCGGCATCGCGCTCGTCGCCGCACTCGGCAGCGAAGTGAAGCGGGAAGGGCGGCTGAAGGTCGGCGACATGGTTGCGGTCTATTCCGGCACGTCGGACCTGCTCTCACCCCAATCCGGCCTCGACCCCATGTTCGCCGGCTTCGCCATCCAGGGCTATGAAACCGAAACCGGCAGCCACGCCCAGTTCCTCATCGTGCAGGGCCCGCAGCTGCACCCCGTCCCCGGCGATCTCACGCTGGAACAGGCCGGCAGCTACATCCTGAACCTGGGCACGGTGTCGCGTTGCCACTTCACCACGCTCCAGATCGCGCCCGGCCGCACCATCTTCGTGGAAGGCTCGGCCACCGGCACCGGCCTCGACGCGCTGAAAAGTGCCATCAGGACCGGGCTTGCCGCCACCGGCCTCGTCTCCAGCAAGACCCGCGCCGAGTTCGTGACAGGTGAGGGTGCCGTCGGTGCGATCGACCGCACCGATCCGCGCTGGGCGGCCGCCTTCACTGCGGTCCCCGAAAACCCGGCCGAAGCCCGCGCCTGGGAAGCCGCCGGCCTCCCCATCCTGGAGGCCTACAGGGCGCTCAACAACGGCCGGCTTGCCGACCATGTCGTCAGCCACGCCGGTGAGACTGCGTTCCCGCGCAGCTTCCAGCTGCTGGCCGAGGGCGGCAGCCTCGCCTTCTACGGCGCCTCGTCGGGCTATCATTTCAGCTTCATGGGGAAGCCCGGCGCAGCCGCCCCGGAAGACATGCTGGCCCGCGCCAGGCTCCGCGGCGGCGAAGCCGTCCTCATCTACTATGGCGTGGACAGCGCCGACCTCCTCGACGCGACCGGGCTCGAGCTGGTCGAGGCCGCCCGCCGCTTCCGCGCCCGCACCGTCGTTGCCACCAGCACCGATGGCCAGCGCGAGTTCCTGCAATCGCTCGGCCTCGAGGACGCGCTGGAAGGCATCGTCTCCATCGAGGATCTGAAGCGTCGCTCGGGTTCCAATTTCGACTGGCCGGCCACCATGCCGCGCCTCGCGGACGCCAAGACCGACATCGAACGCTTCAAGGCCGGCGTCCGCGACTATCAGGAAAAGGTGCTGAAGCCATTCGGCTCGGCCGTCGGCAAGATCCTGCGCTCGCCGGACAACCCCCGCGGTGCCCCCGACCTCATCGTCGAACGCGCCGCACAGGACCGGCTCGGCGTCTCAACATCGCTCGTCAAGCCCTTCACAGGACGCGTTGTTTTTGTGGAAGACATGTCGGGCCAGCGATTCACATTTTACGCGCCGCAGGTCTGGACCCGGCAGCGGCGTATCCTGATGCCGACGGCCTCCATCCTCGGCACCCATCTGTGCAACAGCTACGAGGTGGCGCGCATGAACGACATGATCTCGGCCGGCCTGCTGGACGTGACAGAGCCCAACGTCGTCCCCTGGGAGGGCCTGCCGGAAGCGCACCAGGCCATGTGGGACAACCGGCACAGCGCGGCCACCTATGTGGTCAACCACGCACTCCCCGCCATGGGGCTCAGAAGCCGCGACGCCCTGTTCGAGACATGGGCTGCCACCACCACGAAGGACGTCTGACAGATGGCAACCACGACTCCGGCCACGGTTCGCGACAAGACCCCTGCATCCCCCGCCCCGATGCCTGCAACAACCGGTCGCCTCGCCGGCAAGGTTGCGCTCGTCACCGGGGCTGCCGGCAATCTTGGCCAGGAAATCGTGCGCCACTACGTCCGCGAAGGCGCGCTCGTCGTCATGACCGGCCGCACGGTGGACCGCCTGGAAGCCGCCCGCACGGCCGTCATCGCCGAGACCGGCGTCGATGACGCCCAGGTCGCAACCGTCATCCTCGACGGCGCCGACCCGCAATCCGTGCGCGATGGCCTGGCCGACGTCGCCGCCCGCTTCGGCCGCGTCGACATCCTCGTCAACAACGCCGGCTCGGCCGGCCCCAAGCAGCGCCTCGAGGACCTGCCGCTGTCGCAGGCGGACCTGTTCGCGCTGCAGAAGGCCGGCTCGACCGACAGCGAAAGCGTCGGCGACGCCATGCGCAACATCCTGGGCGTCGCCTGGAACCTGGTGCGCGCCACCGCGCCCCACATGCCGCCCGGCAGCAGCATCATCAACGTCTCCACCATCTTCTCGCGCACGCCCTATTTCGGCCGCACCGCCTATGTGGTGCCCAAGGCCGCGCTCAACGCGCTCAGCCGCGAGCTTTCACTCGAGCTTGGCCCAAAGGGCATCCGCGTGAACCTGCTGTTCCCCGGGCCCATCGAGTCGGACCGGATCCGCACCGTCTTCGCCTCGATGGACAAGATGCGCGGCGACCCCGCCGACACCACGGCAAAACAATATATGGGAATGATGTCGCTCGACCGCGCCGGGCCGGACGGCAAGCTGCAGCGCCGCCTCCCCGAGCCCCGCGACATCGCCATGACCTGTCTGTTCCTCGGCAGCGACGAATCTGCCTCGCTGAACGGCCACGACTTCGAGGTCACGCACGGCATGACCGTGCGCAAGGAAGAGCGCTCAGTCTATCTCTCGCGCCCCACCATGCGCTCGATGGACGGCGCCGGCCTTGCCGTGCTAGTCGCGGCCGGCGAGCAGTGGGAAGACGGGCTCGAGATCGCCAGGGTTCAGGTCGGCGCCGGCGCGCATGTGCTGCTGGGCCTCTCGCGCGCGGCCGATGTCGCGCTCGCCGAAGCCCGGCTGAAGGCCGAAAAGGCCACCGAGCGCCTCACCGTGGTGCGGTTCAGCCGCAGCGACCCCGCCGGGATGGAAGCCGCGCTGAAGGCCTTCACCGAGGCCCATCTGCCGGTCACCAGCGCAATCATCATGCCAGCCAAGGCGGCGCTCGAATATTCCGGCCCGCTTTCCGAAGCGCCGGACAGCAGCGTCGAAGCGATCATGGACGCCGAAATCGCCGGCAACATCGCCATTGCCCGCACGCTCAGCCGCTACTGGAAAAAGCAGGACAGCCTGGTGCAGGAGCCGCGCTTTCTGTTCCTCTCCAACCGCACCGACGGCGCCGGTGACCTCTACAACAACATCCTGCGCGCCGCGACCGAACAGCTGATCCGCATCTGGCGCGACGAATCGATGACGGATGTGAAGAACGGGCGCCGACGCCAGGCGGAGTGGGGCAACCAGATCATCCGCTTCTCCAACGACGAGCCGGAAAACAGCCGCTTCGCCGCCGGCCAGGCCGCGCGCATCGTGC
>JAESGX010000524.1_pt1 | contig 13115 bp, 13 predicted proteins | sample 9269801 | NCBI WGS metagenome assembly JAESGX01 (sample SAMN16773122, study PRJNA677054) | algae metagenome | isolation source: Pleurocapsa minor GSE-CHR-MK-17-07R and co-occurring heterotrophs from wet... | place: USA: Lower Calf Creek Falls, Grand Staircase Escalante National Monument, UT ... | reverse complement strand
CACCGTCTTCGGCGAGCGGCTCATCGGGCTCGTACGGCTCGTCGCCGTCGCGCTTCTTGGCCGCCATGACTACTTCGCGTCCTTGCCGTCGGCCGGCTTCTCATCCTCATCGTCGACGATCTCGGCGTCGACCACGTCCTCGTCGTTGGCGACCGGGGTCTCCTGGTCCTCCGAGGGCGTCGGGTCCATCTGCGAGGCCGCGTAGATGGCCTCGCCGAGCTTCGACTGCGAGGCGTTGAGGGTGTCGAACGCCGTCTTCACGGCCGCGTCGTCGTCACCGGCGAGCGCGGTCTTGAGAGCATCCACATCGGCCTGCACCTCGCCCTTGATGTCGTCGGGCAGCTTGTCGTCGTTCTCCTTGATGAGCTTCTCGATCGAGTAGACGAGCTGCTCGGAGTTGTTGCGCACCTCGGCCTTCTCACGACGCTCCTTGTCTTCGGCCGCGTGCTCCTCGGCCTCGCGCACCATGCGCTCGATGTCCTCCTTCGCGAGCGACGAGCCGCCCGTGATGGTCATCGACTGCTCTTTGCCGGTGCCCTTGTCTTTCGCCGACACGTGCACGATGCCGTTGGCGTCGATGTCGAAGGTGACCTCGATCTGCGGGATGCCCCGCGGAGCGGGAGCGATGCCCGTCAGCTCGAACGTGCCGAGGTTCTTGTTGTCGCGCGTGAACTCGCGCTCGCCCTGGAAGACCTGGATGGCGACGGACGGCTGGTTGTCGTCGGCCGTCGTGAAGGTCTCGCTGCGCTTGGTGGGGATCGCCGTGTTGCGTTCGATGAGCTTCGTCATGATTCCGCCCTTGGTCTCGATGCCGAGGCTCAGGGGGGTGACGTCGATGAGCAGAACGTCTTTGCGCTCGCCCTTCAGCACGCCGGCCTGCAGGGCCGCGCCGACGGCGACGACCTCGTCCGGGTTGACGCCCTTGTTGGGCTCTTGGCCACCCGTGAGCTTCTTGACGAGCTCGGTCACCGCGGGCATGCGGGTCGAGCCGCCGACGAGCACGACGTGCGCGATGTCGCCCACCTTGACGCCGGCCTCGCGGATCACGTCTTCGAAGGGCTTCTTCGTGCGGTCGAGCAGGTCGCTCGTGAGCTCTTCGAACTTGGCGCGTGTGAGGGTCTCGTCGAGGTTGGCGGGGCCGTTCTCGGTGAGCGAGAGGTACGGCAGCTGGATGTTGGTGCTCGTCGAGCTCGAGAGCTCTTTCTTCGCCTGCTCCGCGGCCTCCTTGAGGCGCTGCTTGGCGATCTTGTCGTTGCTGACGTCGACGCCCGTGGTCTCTTTGAAGCGCTGGATGAGGTAGCTGACGACACGGCCGTCCCAGTCGTCGCCGCCGAGGCGGTTGTCGCCGGCGGTCGAGCGCACCTGGATGGTGCTGAAGTCATCGTCTTTACCCACTTCGAGCAGGCTGACGTCGAAGGTGCCGCCACCGAGGTCGAAGACGAGGATGAGCTCGTCCTCCTTGCCCTTGTCGAGGCCGTAGGCCAGGGCGGCCGCGGTGGGCTCGTTGATGATGCGCAGCACGTTGAGGCCCGCGATCTCGCCGGCCTCCTTCGTGGCCTGGCGCTCGGCGTCGTTGAAGTAGGCGGGAACCGTGATGACGGCGTCGGTGACGCTCTCGCCCAGGTACTGCTCCGCATCCCGCTTCAGCTTGGCGAGAATGCGCGCGCTGATCTCTTGCGGGGTGTACTTCTTGTCGTCGATCTCTTGCTTCCAGTCGGTGCCCATGTGGCGCTTGACGCTCGCGATGGTGCGGTCGACGTTGGTGACGGCCTGGCGCTTCGCGGTCTCGCCGACGAGCACCTCGCCGTCTTTCGTGAAGGCGACGACCGAGGGGGTCGTGCGGAAGCCCTCCGCGTTGGCGATGACGGTGGGTTCTCCACCCTCGAGAACAGAGACGACGGAGTTGGTGGTTCCGAGGTCGATGCCGACGGCACGAGCCATGGTGGTGCTCCTTCTGGATCAGGTCTGCGACGAACGCAGGCGCGAAAGGTTGAGTCGCGTGCTATCAAGTTTGAGATTCGGGATGCCCGCTGTCAAGTCGAGCGGCGCAAACCTGCGTCGCTCTGGCTCAACTCTCAGACTCGCGCGCCCGCACGCCGCACGAAACCGACGCCGTTTCGCGCTACCTGCCGTTTACCCCCGCGGGGTAGCGTGAGCGCATGACAGAGAAGTCCACCGATAAGTCGATCCCGGTCACCGCCAACACGGGGGCCGTGGGGGTCATGGGGCTCGACCTGCAAGAGGGCATCGAGGTGCCCCGCAAGCGGGTCTTCGCGTGGGCATTCTGGGACTGGGCCACGCAGCCGTTCAACACCGTGCTGCTGACCTTCGTGTGGGTTCCGAGCTTTCTCACGAGCACTTTCTTCATCGATCCGTCGATCGTCGGCACCGACGGCGAAGAGGCGGCGCTCGGTCAGCTGGCGAGCAACCTCGGCTACGGCATTACGATCGCCGGCCTGCTCATCGCGCTGCTCGCCCCCGTCATGGGCCAGCGCGCCGACCGCGCCGGTCGGCAGAAGCTGCAGCTCTTCATCTTCACGGCGCTGCTCGTCGTCGCCCAGCTCGGGCTCGTGTTCGTGCAGCCCGGCGCCGAATGGTTCTGGATGGGCGTGGCGCTCATCGCCGTCGGCAGCGTCTTCGGCGAGATCGCGGGCGTCAACTACAACGCCCTGCTGATCTCGGTCTCGACCCCGAAGACCATCGGCAAGGTCTCGGGCCTGGGATGGGGCTTCGGCTACCTCGGCGGCATCGTCGCCCTGACGATCGTCGTCGGGCTCATCCTCGGCGGCGTGCTCGACGGCGAGTCGGGCTCGACCTTCCAACTCATCGCCCTCGGCGCCACGATCTGGACGATCATCTTCGTCATCCCGATCTTCCTCAGCGTGCCCGAGCCGCCCAAGCTCGTCACCGCAGAGAAGGTCGGCTTCTTCCGCAGCTACGTCGAGCTCGTGCGCGGCGTCGTGCGCCTCTACCGCGAGACCCGCCCGACCTTCTGGTTCTTGCTCGCGAGCGCCGTCTACCGCGATGGCCTCTCGGCGGTCTTCACCTTCGGCTCGGTCATCGCCGGCATCGTCTTCGGCTTCGGCTTCACCGACCTCGTCATCTTCGGCATCGCGCTCAACATCGTCGCGGGCGTCTCGACGATCCTCGCCGGGCGACTCGACGACCGTTTCGGCCCCAAGCGCGTGATCCTCGTCTCGGTGTTCGGGCTCGTCATCTGCACGCTCATCGTCTTCTTCTTCGCCGACCTCGGCGCGGGGCTGTTCTGGGCGGTCGGCATCGTGCTCGCCGCCTTCGTCGGGCCCGCGCAGGCCGCTTCGCGGTCGTTCCTCGCGCGCGTCACGCCCGCCGGTCGCGAGGGCGAGGTCTTCGGCCTCTACGCAACCACGGGCCGCGCGGCCGGCTGGATGGCCTCGCTGCTGTGGGGCGTCTTCATCGCCGTCGCCGCGAACCAGACGCTCTTCGGAATCCTCGGCATCACGCTCGTGCTGCTCGCGGGCGGCATCATGCTGCTCTTCGTGAAGGCGCCGCCGGCCACGGCCTCCTAGCCCGCTAGGTGCGGGCGAGGGCCGCGATGTCGTCGCGGAACTCGCTCGCGACCTCGGGCGACACGGTCGCGCGCGTGCGGGCGATCGCCTTGAGGTAGTCGTCGGTCGAGGGGCCGCGGATGCCCGCACCGGGTTCGCCGCCCGCCGACGCCCCGAACACCGACTGCTCGAGCGCCGCTTGCGAGGCCGATCGCGCCGCGAACTCGATGTCGGCCGGAGAGTAGCCCTCGCTGCTGGCGACGAGCCGCTCGAGGTCGACCTCGCCCTCGACCGCGTCGGGGATGTAGCGCGACCAGATCGCGGCGCGCGCCGTGGCATCCGGCAGCCCGATGGGGATGACGTAGTCGAAGCGGCCGTGACGCAAGAAGGCGTCGTCGAGGGCGCGGATGAAGTTCGTCGCGCAGATCAGCAGTCGGCCCGGAGAATCTCGGAACGCGGGGATGATCTTGAGCAGCTCGTTCGTGACGCCCTGCATGGCCGAGGGCGGTTCGCCGCCGCGCTGCGCCGCGATCTCCTCCACCTCGTCGATGAAGACGATGACGTGGTCGAGTTCGGCGATCGTCGCGAAGGTCTCGCGCAGCCCGCCCGCGAGGCCCTGCGGCCCGTGCGCGAGGCGCGAGGGGAACACCTCGACGAAGGGCCACTGCAGCCGCGAGGCCACGGCCTTCGCGAAGGTCGTCTTGCCCGTGCCGGGCGGGCCGAAGAGCACGATCGAGCGCGGGGGCTCGACCCCGAACTGATCGGCGAGCGCCGGGTCGGCGAGCGGCAGCACGAGGCGCCGCTCGAGCAGCTCTTTCTCGGCCTGCATGCCCGCGATCGATCCCCACAGGTCGCGGGGCAGGATGCGCCCGCCGAGCTCGCGCAGCGCCGTCAGCTCGCGCTGCTTGACGGGGATCTCGCGCTCGAAGTAGCTCAGGTGCGCGCGGTCGGCGAAGCCGGCCTTCGTGAGCGCGCCGTGCTGCTGCTGCGCGTCGGGCACGAGGATCGACAGGCGCGTCAGGCCCTGCGGCGCCATGCGCTGCTCGAGCGCGGCGAGCAGCGAGCCCGCGATGCCGGCGCCGCGCGCCGCGGCCGTGACGGCGAGAAAGACGATCCACCCCTGGTCGTGGGCGGCGCGGGCCACGACGACGCCGAGCACGGCGTCGTCGTGCACGGCGACGACCGCATGATCCTTCTCGCACGAGGCGAGCACCTCGGCGAGCGCGTAGACGGGCTCGACCCCCTCGTGGCGCACCTCGTCCCACAGGCGCAGGATCGCATCCATGTCAGAGGGCTGGTAGTCGCGCAGGCGCAGGGTGCTCATGCGGCATCGTCGCAAGCGCGGCCGGGAGAACGGCGCGCCCCGGCTGGGACTCTGCCGCACGCGGGGCGACGGGTGCGGGATGCGCCTCAGCGCGCGGTGCGGCGCCCTCGAGCAGCGGCCGCCGGGCGACGGCCGGGACCGACCGCGACGACGGCGCCGGCCGCGAAGGCGCTGAGCGCCAGCACGAGACCGAGCGCGTGGGCCGTGAGGTCTCCCCCGACGGGCATCATGTCGGCCATCGCCGCCGAGGTCTCGGCGGTCGTGGTCGTCAGCAGGGTCAGGGCGGTCATCGCGGGCTCTCCGGTTCGGCGGGCGGGGTCTGCACGGTATTCGGACCGGCCGCGCCGAGCGTTTGCCCGCGCGGCAGTCGCCCAGAGCAGTAGTCCGCAACTGCAACTGCAATGCAAGCAGCGTCGCAAACGGCAAGCACTCTCGATTTTCTGAAGCAGTCGCGAGCCAGAGTTGAGCCAAACGCTAGGAGCAATCAGGCATTAGCCTCATGCCACGCCAAGATTGCCCCCGGCGGAATGCGCAAGATCATCGAGTCCGTTCTGCAGAGGCCAAGATGCAGGTCGTCCATACGTATGAACGCGACGAAGTCATTTGAGCATTCGGGACAAACGCAGTGGTAGCCCCTCGAGTCCTTGTTGATCACCTCAACATCCCTTCGAGTGAACGGTGAGGTCTTCGTTACCGACATTTCTCCATCCACCTTGAGCCCCATGTCGCAGGCAAAGCAGACCACCGATTTCGTTCCCTTCGATCCTCGGAATGAGGCAGGAGCCCGAAACTTGACCTCATTTCCACAGTTCACGCAGTCGACTGCCAGCTGCTCTGAGGTCGGTGCCCGGAAGTCAGGCGCGCTTCGATTAAAGGTTGAAGGGAGCCCATCAGTCGTACCGGCCACCTCGATGTTCTTTGGGGTGACGAATCCGAGCGGTTTCGAAGACCAGGTTCCCCCCGCTTGGCGGTGAACGTTGTACTGGTAGCCGCACTCAGCACAGTTAACAAAGGCCGTGTCGCCCTGGTCTGTGCCAAGCGGTGTTTGCGTGCTGCGTGAGCAGTTGGGGCACTCGGCTGCAACGTTCGGTCGAGAGTCACGCTTCTTCTGTAGCGATTTGATGATTTTCTGGATTTCCGAGCCAACCTCTGCCACCTTCTTGGTGTCATTCGTCTGCGACGCTCGCTCAAGCTTGGCGCCCATCTCGTTCAGTTCGTCGAGAGTTGACGAAATTGATGTCCCGTCAAAAGGCCGACCGACCAATCTCTGAATCTGATCGATCTGAACTTTCAGTCCATTGAGGACCTGAGTACTCATTGCCACGAGCACCTCGTTGCTTGCGGTGCGGCTGTCAGCCATACGGAGAATGGTGTTGAGTCCGCCCACCAGGCTCCCAAGATTCACGTTGATCGACGCGAGTTGCTCGGCCGCCGTCTTGAGAGCTTCCCTTCGCCCAATACGCCGAGAAACGGTCCACGAGAGTGCAACCGGGCCAAGGGCCGTGAACAGCCCACCGACAATGAGCTCAAGCACATTCGTGGGCCCCGAGCCAGCACTAGCGGTAGCTGTCAGGTAGACACCCGCACCGGTAAGGAGTAGACCTGCCCCAACCTCCACCCATGGGAAGGCCCCCGCGTCGGTCAGCCTGCTCGCTTGATCGGCCACGTGTTGACTCCTTGTCCTGCCGGTGTGATAGTTTCTTGATGCCCCGCGGGTCTACGTTGTGGAACGCGGTAGGCAATAACTTAGTGGGCCTCGACGATTTTTCACGTCGAGGCCCTCTCTTTTGGGGCCACATTCGTCCACCCTCCCGGGGCCGCAGGGCCACCTACTAGGCCTTTTGCCAAACTGGCTAGATGCTTGGCCCGCTGCGCAACGGCAGGTGCTCTCGGCGGGCACGCGGCGGCAGGACTGTGGTCTTGGGATCCCGCTATCGAGACAAGAGTCACTAGTGCGCCTCGATGACCTGAGCGTGCTCGTGGCTCGCGCGTCCGGCGCGGGGTTCGTCAGCTCGCGCGGCCGCCCGCGACGAAGCGCGCGAGCAGCGCCGCGAACTTCGCCCGCTCGTCGGGGGTGAAGCCGTCGAGCGCCCGCTCGACCGCCGCACGGCGCTCGCGGCGCCGCTCGTCGAGAACGGCGCGCCCGGCGTCGGTGAGGGCGATGACGCTGCGCCGGGCATCCGCCGCATCGGTCGATCGCGTCACGAGGCCGCGCTCGACACAGTCGGCGACGACGCGGCTCGCGCGCGGTTGGTCGACGCCGATGCCGGCCGCGAGCTCGCTCACGCTCGCCCCGTCGCCGAGGCGGTCGAGGGTCGAGAGCAGGCGATAGCGGGCCATGTTGGCGAAGGGATGCTCGTGCCGGCCGCCCTTCCACCCGAAGGGCCCGTGCTGCCCGGGCTGGTGGCTGGCCGTGCCCGGGCGCCCGTTCGATCGGCGCAGCTCGCTCACGGCGCGCTCGATCGCCGCGATGGGGTCGAGGTCGTCAGGCTGGGCATCCACGGATGTCACGGTACATCCATCGTGTTCGCCGTGAGCGTCCAGCCGCCCCTTGTGCGGGGTCGAGAATATATGTATGGTGACATTCGTTGTCACATGACATAGACATTTCCCGAAGGAGAAACCCCATGAAGAACCCCTCAGAACCGACCGACCGACCGGCGTTCGACGCCGAATCGATGAACCCTCGTCGCTGGATGCGCATCGCCGCCTGGCGCAAGCGCGCCCTGGCGCACGAGTACTACCGCGGCCTCGACGACGCCGCCCGCGAGGGCATCAGCGACGAGGACTACGCCACGACCATGGCGACGCTCGAGCGCATGGCCCGCAACCTGGGCTGGGACGAGAGCCAGGGCATGCCCGGTGGGCGCCCGGGTCACGGTCACGATCGCTGGCCCGGCCGCGGCCACCACCGCGGGCACCGCGGGCACCACGGCCGATGCGGCGAACGCCACAGCGATCGTGAGACCGTAGAGGCATGACCTCTACCGCCGAGAAGGCCGCCGCGCTCTCCGCCCTGCACATCGCGGGCGATCCGCTGATCGTCGTGAATGTGTGGGACGCCATGACGGCCCGCACCGTCGCCCGCACCCCCGGGGTGCGCGCGCTCGCGACCGCGAGCCACTCGGTGGCCTTCTCGCTCGGCGTCGACGACGGCGAGGGCATGTCGGTCGACATGGCCCTCGCCGCCGCCGCGCGCATCACCGCCTCGACCGAGCTGCCCGTGAGCGTCGACTTCGAGCGCGGCTACGCGCCCGACGCGGCGGGAGTGCGTGAGAACGTCGCACGCCTCATCGAGGCCGGGGCCGCCGGTCTCAACATCGAGGACTCGCTCGCAGGCGCCACGAGCGCGCGCCGCCCCCTCGCCGAGGCCGCCGGGCGCGTCGCCGCCGCGCGGGCCGCGGCCGATGCGGCCGGCGTGCCGCTCGCGATCAACGCGCGCACCGACACGCTCGCCGGCTCGCCCGACAACTGGAGCGAGGCGATCGACCGCGCGAACGCCTACGTCGACGCGGGCGCCACGAGCATCTTCATGCTCGGCCTGCGCACCGAGCAGATGGTCGCGGATGCTGTGGCCGCCGTGCGCGCGCCGATCGCCGTCTTCGCGCATCCCGGCTACCTGCCCCTCGCGCGCCTCGCCGAGCTCGGGGTGGGCCGCATCTCGTTCGGCCCCCAGATTCTCGGCCTCACACTCTCGCACCTCGCCGACGCCGCCGCGCAGCTCACCGCGCGCGGCGAGTACCCGACCGAGCTCGGCTACCGGTACGAGCTGTGAGCCTCGGCCCCTCTGACAACGGCGACGACGACCTCGATCCCGACCGCTCGGCACCCGGCTGGCAGCCGCTGCTCGAGCGCCCCGGCTACGAGCAGTGGTGGGACGGCGCCGCGTGGCAGGGCCGCCCGCACCGCGAGCCCGACCCCTTCTCGGCCTTCGGGCCCGAGCTCGCCCGCAGCATGCGCCCCGGTCCGAACCGCGCCGCCGCCCTCGCGCGCGCAGGAACGGGATTCACCCTGGCCGGCTTCGTGCTGCAGACGGTCGTCGCGACCGGCGCGGTCAGCATCCCCGGCATCGATGCGACCGCGCTCACGCTCGGCTCGCTCGCCCTCGCGGCCGTCATCGCCGCGCTCACGGCCCTCGCCGCCCTTCTCGCGCTGCGCGCCGCCCCGCGGCTCGGGGGCCGCGCGATCGCGACGCTCGCGCTCGGCGTCAGCGTCGTTCTCGGCCTCGCGCCGGTGCTGCTGCTCGTCGCGATCGGGCTCGCCGGCGGACTGTAGTGGTCGGGCTCAGCGGTTGATCGCCCAGTAGATCATGAGCATCGTCACGATCGCGCCGGCGATGAAGTTGAGCAGCAAGAAGCGCTTCCAGCCCCGATTGGCGGTCTCGGCAGTCTCGTCGGTGATCATCCAGAACTGCGCCACGATGACGACGTAGGGCACGGCCGCGAGCAGCGCGAGCGGCCCCGGCCACTCGGTGCCGAGCAGCAGCAGCCCCGCGAGCGCGTAGGCCACGACCGCGAGACGCGTCGTCGTGCGCGCCCCGATGACGGTCGCGATCGAGGCCAAGCCACCCTCGCGGTCGGCGATGACGTCTTGCACGGCGCCGAAAGCGTGCGAGGCCATGCCCCACAAGAAGAACGAGACGAGGATGAGCCACAGCGCGGGGGTGAACGCCGCGCCCGCGAGCACGAGGCCGTAGACCGCGGGGCTCACGAAGTGCGTCGACGAGGTGATCGAGTCGAGCACGGGCTTCTCTTTGAAGCGCAGCCCCTTCGCCGAGTAGGCGATCACCGCGAAGACGCTCACGGCGAGCACGAGCCACGACAGCGGCGACCCGAGGGCCACGAGGGCCACCAGGAACGGCACGTTCGAGATGACCGCGGCCCACAGCGTCGTGCGGTGGATGCTCGGGTCGAGCAGTGCCCCCTCCACGCCGCCCTTGCGCGGGTTGCGCAAGTCGCTCTCGTAGTCGAATACGTCGTTGATGCCGTACATCGCGAGGTTGTACGGGATGAGGAAGTAGATCGTGCCGATGAGGAAGGCCGCATCGATACGGCCCGTCGTCAGCAGGTACGCGGCCGCGAAGGGGAACGCGGTGTTGATCCAGCTCAGGGGGCGCGAGCTGACGAGCAGCTGACCGAGGGTCTTCACGGTTGACCATCATGGCGGCTGGGCGCGCGGCGCAGCAGTTCCCACACCGCGGGCAGCAGCACGAGCGCCGCGACCGTGTAGGCGAAGTCCTCGATCGGGGCCAGCCCGATGCGCACCCCGCTGATGAGGCTGTCGTCGTAGGCCACGAGCCCCGTGCCGATGATGACGTTGTCGAAGATCGCCGTGAGGGCGAGCAGCAGCACGGCAGCGAGCCCCACCGCGCGCCAGCGCGGGGCCTGGCGAACGACCATTGCCGCGATCGCGACGAGCGCCACGATGCCCAAGAAGACGACGTTGAGAAGGGTGTAGGTCATCCGGCCGCCCCCTCATCGATCGCGGCGGTGGATGCCCGGCGCGACCACCGGCCGTCGAGCCAGTCGCCCGCCGCCGTATAGGCGTTCATCGTGTTGTAGCAGAGCAGCGTCAAGAAGAAGACCTCTTCGATCGGCAGCTCGGGCCCGATGAGCAGCCCCGTCATGAACTCGGTCTGCCCGCGAAAGAAGATGCCGAGCAGAATGCCGCCGAGATCCCACACGAGGAAGAAGGCGACGCCGAGCGGCAGCACGATCGCGGCCCGGCGCGCGTCGCGCCAGAAGAACAGGCCGAAACGGCGGTCGAGCAGCACCATTCCCGTGATCGACACGGCGAGCGCCGCGAGGTACGCGAAGTTCACGAGGGACATCGCTCGTCAGCGCCCTCAGGCGGTGGCCGCGGCGGGGTCGGCGTGCACCGTGCGCTCGAGCGGCTCGGGCAGCGGGCCCGTCGAGGTGTCGCCGCGCAGGCGCTTGACCAGGATCTCGGCGCTGATGAGGCACATCGGCAGGCCGATGCCGGGGATCGTCGAGCCGCCCGCGTAGTAGAGGCCCGTGACCTTCTTCGAGACGTTGCCCGCCCGAAAGAAGGCGCTCTGCGAGAGGATGTGCGCCGGCCCGAGCGCCGTGCCGCGCCAGGCGTTGAGGTCGTCGTTGAAGTTGCCGGGCCCATAGGTGCGCCGCACGACGATGCGCTCGGCGAGGTCGGGAATCTTCGCCCACTCGGCGATCTGCGCGACGATGCGGTCGGCGTAGACCTCGAGCGGGGTGTCGCCGTCGCCGTCGACATCGCCGCGGCCGAACGAGAGGTCGGCGGGCGCCGGCACGAGCACGAAGACGTTCTCGTGGCCCTCGGGAGCGACCGAGGGGTCGACGCCGCTCGGCTTGCAGATGTAGAGCGAGGCCGGGTCGGGCAGCGTCGGCTGCGCACCGAAGATCGACTCGAAGTTCTCGCGCCAGTTCGCGGTGAACAGCAGCGTGTGGTGCTCGAGCTGCGGCAGTTCGCCCTTGATGCCCAGGTACATGAGCAGGGCGCTCGGGCCGGCCGTCTTCTTGTCCCAGTACGACTGCGGGTAGGTCTGCAGCTCGGCGGGCAGCAGCTGGGTCTCGCTGTGGTGCAGGTCGGCGGCCGAGACGACGATGTCGGCCTCGAGCACCTCGCCGCCCTCGAGCTCGACCCCGGTCGTGCGCTTCGTGGTCGGGTCGACGATGATGCGCGCGACGGGCGACGAGGTGCGGATGCTCACACCCTGCTGCTCGGTCACCACGGCGATGCGCTCGATGAGGCGGGTGAAGCCGCCCATCGGGTAGAGCACGCCATCGGTCAGGTCGAGGTGCGACATGAGGTGGTACATGCTCGGGGTCAGGAAGGGCGACGAGCCCAGGAACACCGCGGGGTAGCCGAGGATCTGCCGCAGGCGCAGGTCGCGGAACCGTCGGGCCACGTAGTCGTCGAGGTTCTGCAGCAGCATTTTGACGAGCTTGCCCGTGCGGGCGAGCACGTCGCCGCGCAGCAACGGGCCGAACGAGGCGAAGCTCGTGTAGAGAAACCGCTTCTTGGCCATCTCGTAGGTGTCGAGTGCCGAGTCGAGGTAGCGCTCGAGCTTGGCGCCGGCGCCCGGCTCGATCGACTCGAAGAGCGCGATGTTCTCGTCGCGCGACGCCGCGATGTCGGTAGGGGTGTCGAAGCCCTGGGTGATGACGCGGTAGCCGGGGTCGAGCTGCACGAGCTGCAGCTGCTCGGCTGCGCTCGTTCCGCACAGCTTGAAGAAGTGGTCGAACACCTCGGGCATGAGGTACCACGAGGGACCCATGTCGAAGCGGAACCCGTCTTTCTCCCACGACCCGGCGCGACCGCCCACCTCGGGCTGCTTCTCGACCAGGGTCACCTCGTGACCGTCGCGCGCGAGGAGCGCGGCGCTCGCGAGCCCCGCGATCCCTCCACCGATGACGACGACGCGACTCATGATGCTGCTCCGTTCGAGGGGGCCGCGGCGCGCGACCGCGAGCGGGGGGTGCGGCCGGCGAGCGCGCCGAGCGCGATGCGGGCCTTGACGGGGTCGGGCACGCGCACGCGGGCCCGGATGAGCTGGTCGGCGGGGGTGCGGCGCAGGCGCACCGAGAGCTCGGCGAAGAGGCCCTGCGCCAGGGCGACGGCGCGACGGCTGCCCTTCGGCAGGTCGGGGATCACCGCGGCCGAGGTGCGCAGGTCGGCGTCGATGTCATCGAGCAACCGCACCTTGTCCTCCTCCGTGAAGTTGTCGACGCGCACGCCCGGAAAGTAGCTGCGGCCGAGCGTCTCGAAGTCGGCCGAGAGATCGCGCAAGAAGTTGACCTTCTGGAAGGCCGCTCCGAGGGCGCGCGCTCCGGCGACCATGCGGTCATTCTGCTCGGCGCTCATGTCGAGACCCTGAACGAACGCTCGCAGGCACATGAGACCGACGACCTCGGCCGAACCGTACACATACCGGTCGAAGCTCTCGGGGTCGTGCTCGGTGTCGGTGAGGTCCATGCGCATCGAGTGGAAGAACGGCTCGGTGAGCTCTTCGCCGAAGCCCACCTCGCGCGCCGTGCGGGCGAAGGCGTGAACGACGAGGTTCGTCGAGTAGCCCGACTGCATAGCTGCGTTCGTCTCGGCCTCGAACTCGTTGAGGTACCGCGCGGCGTGCACGGCGTCGAGACCCGCCTCGGCCACGCCGCCGTCGACGATCTCGTCGGCCACGCGCACGAGCGCGTAGATGTTCTCGACGTGCTGGCGCACGCGCGCGTCGAGCAGGCGCGACGCGAGGCCGAACGATGTCGAGT
>JAESGX010000523.1_pt1 | contig 13117 bp, 9 predicted proteins | sample 9269801 | NCBI WGS metagenome assembly JAESGX01 (sample SAMN16773122, study PRJNA677054) | algae metagenome | isolation source: Pleurocapsa minor GSE-CHR-MK-17-07R and co-occurring heterotrophs from wet... | place: USA: Lower Calf Creek Falls, Grand Staircase Escalante National Monument, UT ... | reverse complement strand
GTGGTGCCAACGCCAGGCGACGATTCTCGTCCTCCAGCGCGCGCAGCCGGAGAGCGCGGTCGATGATGGTGCGCAGGACCGCGAGGTCCACCGGCTTTTCGCAGAAGTCATAGGCGCCCTCGCCCACGGCGCGGAGCATGTTCTCGCGCTGGCCCTGGCCGCTGACGACGATCACGGGCAGCGCCGGATTCTGGCGCAACAGGCCCTCGAGCGTCGCGAAGCCCTCGTCCACGCCCTCGGCATCCGGCGGCAGGCCGAGGTCGAGCAGGGCGGCGGCCGGCTGTTCGCGGCCGGCGATGTGCAGCGCCTGCTTGCGGTCGCCGGCCAGCAGGATGCTGCATTGGGGGAAGGCCCAGCGGTATTGCGCCGCCAGTGCGGCGTCATCCTCCACGACGAGAAGCTTGGGTTTGCTCATGGAACAGCCATCACAGGTGCGGCGGGCAAGGGGAGGCGGCGCGGCGCGGCACGGCCCGGCGCGGCCTCTGGCAGGATCAGGCGCATGGTGGTGCCCGCCCCCGGCCGGGTGAGAACGTCGAGGTCGCCGCCCGCGCGGCGCAGCAATTCACGGGCCTGCCACGCGCCGATGCCGTTGCCGTCGGGCTTGGAGGTCAGCAGCGGGCGGAACAGAACGTCGCGCACGAAGGCGGCGCTCATGCCGGGCCCGGCATCGGTGATGGAGAGGACGAGGTTGCCCTCCTCCCGCGCGAGGCTGAGCCGCACCGGGCGGCCGCGCGGCGACGCCTCGATCGCGTTGTTGAGCAGATGCGTCACGGCGCTGTCGAAATGCTCGGCCGGCATGAGCAGGGGGCCGGGGGCCGTGCCGTCATGCTCGATCTCGACCGGGTGGCGGCACTGGGCGGCCAGCGCGCGCAGGCGCGAGAGCGGCTCGGCGGCACCCGGGGCGGGCGCATCGGCCGGGGCGCGGAGGCGGGCGATCAGCGTGTTGATGCGGTCCGCCGCCGCGCGCACCGTCATCAGCATGTCGCGCTGGAACTCGGGGTCCTGCAGGTGGGTCGTGGCATTGTCGAGCAGGAAGGTGAGCTGGCTCGCCACCGTCTTCACGTCATGCGCGACGAAGGCGAAGCGGCTGGCATAGGCCTCGATCCGCACCTGCTCGGCCAGGCGCTCGGCGCTGCGGCGCTCGGCCAGGAACATCGCGACCTCGCGGCCCAGCATGCGCAGCAGGTCGAAGGCTTCGCCATCCAGGCGGAAGGGCGCGCGCGGGCGGTCGAGCAGCACGGCGCCGACCAGGCCCTCGCGGTGATGCAGCAGCGGCACGGCGAGCCAGAGGCGCGGGAAGGTGGCGCGGCTCGCCGCCAGCTCGCGCGGGCCGGGTTCGGCGATCCAGCTGCCCTCCTTCAGCGAGGCGAGGATTTCCGCCGGCACCTCGCGCCCCATCGCGTGGCCGGGATGGGCGTTCCAGCCGCCCACCCAGACCAGGCCCTCGCGGCCCGGCTCGCGCAGCAGCAGCGCGCCGGCGGGGCTGTCCACCGCATCGGCCAGCGCGCGCACGGCGCGCGCATCGGGGGCGGCCTCGCTGTCGGGCAGGGTCAGCGTGCCGATGCAGCGCAGCCATTCGGCACGGTAGTCGTAGCGCGCGCGGAAGAAGTGATCCGCCACCAGCCGGCGCAGGCGCGAGCGGACGGAGCGCGCGCTGAGCGCCGCCAGCAGCGCCATCAGCGCGGCGGCCACGAGGCTGATCCGCAGCATCTCGCCCCAGGGGCCGGCGAGCTGGCGCAGCGCCTCGCTCACCACGGCGAGCCCGAGCAGGAAGGTGCCCACCACCATCAGCGTCGTGCCGTGGAAGACGAAATCGCGCGAGAGCGGCATCTCGCGCAGCGCGCGGCGATCCCGCACGGCGGCCAGCGCCAGCAGCGGCAGGGCCAGCGCCGTCAGAACCGCGCGCGCATCGAGCAGCACGGAGGAGACGGAATGCGTGACCGTGGCGCCGAGGTAGAGCAGCAGGTCGAACCCCGCGAGGCCGCCCAACGCGATGCAGGGCAGCACCACATGCCAGCGCGCGGCCTCGGGCGCGTTGCGGTAGAGATTCTCGGCCATCAGCACGACCAGCAGCGCGAGCGCCATGCGCGGCAGCAATTCGAGCGAACCGAGGCCGGGCAGCGTGATCGCCGCCTGCACGGCGGGATGCACGCAAAGCAGCCCCGCAACGGTGAGGAGGAGGCCGAGGGCGGCCAGGCGGCGCGCCAGGCGCTGCGCGACCGGCCCGCCCATGCGGCGGCAGAATTCCAGCAGCACGGCGAACCAGACGGCGCTGCGCAGCACCTCGAGGATGGCGGGCGGGCCGCCCAGCGCCTGTCCGGGAAAGGCCGCCAGCGTACCGCCCCAGAGTGCGGCCGCGGCGCCCGCGGCCGCGAGCAGCCGCGCCCCGGGTCCGCGGCCCACCGCGAGGATGAGCAGCGTCCAGGCCAGGCAGATCAGCGCGCTCGCGCCGTGCAGCACGGCCACCGCCGTCATCGGCCGCGACGGGCGCGCCTCATCGGGCACCCTCCTGGAAGAGGACCACGCGCACCGTCGCGATCAGGATCAGGAGGTCCAGGAAGAGGGAGCGACGGCCGACATAGTAGAGGTCATAGGCGAGCTTCATGCGCGCATCCTCGATGGAGGCGCCGTAGGGGTAGTTCACCTGCGCCCAGCCGGTGATGCCGGGCTTCACGCAATGGCGATCCTGGTAGTGCGGGATGACGGCCGAGAGCTGCTCGACGAAGGCCGGCCGCTCGGGCCGGGGGCCGACCATCGCCATGTCGCCGCGCAGCACGTTGAGCAGCTGGGGCAGCTCGTCGATGCGCGTCAGGCGCATGAAGCGGCCGAAGCGGGTCACGCGCGGATCGCCCAGCGTCGCCCAGCGGGGCGCGCCGCCGCGCTCGGCATCCACGACCATGCTGCGGAACTTGTAGAGCATGAAGCCGCGGCCATCCCGGCCTGTGCGCTCCTGCCGGTAGAAGATGGGCCCCGGGCTGTCGAGGCGGATGATCAGCGCCGCCGTGAGCATCACCGGCAGGGTGAAGATCACGATGGAGAGGGCGACCGCGATGTCGAAGCCGCGGCGGATGGCGTCCGCCATCCAGTTGCGCCGCGTGGGGGCCACCGTCGCGAGCCAATCCTGCGGCAGCCGCTCGAAGGCGACGCGGTTCAGGCGGCATTCGTGGAACTCGTCGGGCGTCAGGAAGCGCACGCCATTCTGGTTGCACAGGCGGCGCAGCTCGGGGTCGGCGGGAAGGCCGGGGGCGACGACCGCCCAGATGTTGTAGGCGCGCAGCCAGGCGGGGGTCAGCAGCTCCCGCAGGCGTGCGCTGCTCAAGCCCGGCAGCAGGATCTCGAGCGTGCCGGGCATGGCATCGGGCGTGACACTTTCGTCGGCGGCGAGGGGCGGCACTTCGGGATCGGTGACGATGAGCAGGCGCCGCTGGCCGAGGCCGCTGCGGGCGGCCAGCGCATGGCCGAGACGCGCCACGACGGCACCGAGGCCGGCCGCGAGGGCGAGGGCCGCGACCTGGCCGAAGCTCGCGAGGCGAAGGCCCTCAGGGCTGACGACGCGCAGGCAGAGCCAGGCGGCGACGAGCAGGAGGAGGATGGCAACCATGCTGCCAAGCGCGAGGCGGCGCGTATGGGCCATCAGGTCGGGCTGGTACATGCCGCTGGCGCAGAGGACGACGCCGGAGGAGAGGGCGAGCATCGCGGCAAGAAGTCCCAGGCGCAGATGGTCATGCGCGGGGTCCGGGCTCATGCCCCAGACCAGGATGCCGTAGACCGATGCAAATACAAATATGGCCTCGATGATGTATAACACCATCGTGTCGAACTTAATGCTATGGCCGAAGACGCTTTGCATCGGATGGTCCGATCGGAGTGGGGGGGATGTTGTAAATCAAAATCAGTCTGACCGGCCGATGTGTCAAGAAAAATACAAGGAAAGTCGCTTGCTGTGAGAGATTAAAGACTAAATTCGCGATCACAGGATGCAAAAATAACACAAAAACGGGAATATTTGCTTGATATTGTGCATGGAAGTAAGAGAATTTCGTTCGATTTGAAGTATTTACTTATTTACATGGTTGATGTTTCTCGGTTTTTTGACGTAAGGAATTGGACGCGTCGTTACGGTGCTGGTCCCTCCGCGGGCTAGAACCGCCGCGGTGCAAAAGGTTGCCGTCCATGCCCCCGAAGGATCAGCCATGCGCCACGCCGCCCTCCTGCTGCTCTGCCTCCAGGCCGCCTGCGCCGTCCCGGTCGCCGCACCCCCGGGCGACGGGGGCGACGTCGCCGCCGATTATCTGCTGGGGCCGGGCGACACGCTGACCGTCTTCGTCCATCGCTCGCCCGAGCTCAGCGCCGCCGACCTGCCGATCCGTCCCGATGGCCGCATCTCCCTGCCGCTGGTGCCCGACGTCACCGCCGCCGGACGCACGCCGACGGCGCTGGCGCGCGACATCGAAACCCGGCTGCGCGCCTATGTGCGGGAGCCCAACGTCACGGTCATGGTCCGCGGCTTCCAGGGGCAGCCCAGCCAGCAGATCCGCGTGATCGGCGAGGCGGCGCAGCCCATGTCCGTCCCCTATCGCGAGGGGATCACCGTGCTCGACGTGATGATCGGCGCGCGCGGCCTGACGCGCTACGCCGCCGGCAACCGCGCCACCATCATCCGCCGCACCGGGCCGGGCCCTGGCGCCACCAGCACCATTCCCGTCCGCCTCTCGGACCTGCTGCGCGATGGCGACATCAGCCAGGACATCGCCCTCGTGCCCGGCGATACGCTGGTGATCCCGCAGGGCTGGTTCTGAGCCATGAGCCTTCTCCCCCTGCTGCGGCGCCATGCGTCCGCCGCCTGGCGCCAGCGCTGGCCCGCGCTTCTCGTCGCCTGGCTCGTCTGCGGCCTCGGCTGGTTCGGCGTGCAGCTGCTGCCCAGCCGCTATGAATCCACCGCGCGCGTCTATGCCGATGCGGATGCCATCCTGAGCCTGCTGCTGCGCGGCATCGCCATCGAGAGCACGCCCGCGGGCCAGGTCGAGGTCCTGCAGCGCACCCTGCTGAGCCGCCCCAACCTCGACCGCGTGATCGCCCGCACCGACCTCGAATTGCGGGTGGACACGCCCGAGGAGCGCGAGGCGCTGATCCTCAACCTTGCCAAGGCCATCCGCATCACCACGCAGACCCGCAACCTCTTCACCATCGACTACCGCGACCAGAATCCCCGCATCGCGCGGGACGTGGTGCAGGCGACGCTGACCCTCTTCATGGAGGCGGCGACGGCCAATGATCGCGCGCAGATGGAAAGTGCGCGCACCTTCGTGGCGCAGCAGATCACCAATTACGAGGCGCAGCTCCGCCAGGCCGAGAATCGCCGCGCCGAGTTCCAGGCTCGCTACCTCGACATCCTGCCCTCCGACGCGCTGGGCGGCTCCTCGCGCCTCGAGACGGCGCGGGCGCGGGTGGCCCAGGTGCAGGGCGAGCTGCAGGATGCCCGTGCCCGCCGGGAGATCACGCAGCAGCAGATCGCGGCCACCCCGGCCACCCTGCCGGGCGAGGGCGGCGGTGGCGGCGGCCGCCTGGCCGAGGCGGAGCGCGCGCTGCGCGAATTGCGCCTGCGACTGACCGACCAGCACCCGGACGTGATCGCGGCGCGCGGCGTGGTGGCGGAGCTGCGCGCGGGCGGTGCGGCCGCACGCAGCGATGCCCCGGCCCGCGGCGGTGCCGCGGCTCGTTCCAACCCGCTTCTGGAGCAGCTGCGCGTGCGCATGGTGGATGTGGACGCGCAGATCGCCTCGCTCGAACGGCAGGAGCGCGCGGGCCAGGCCGAGGTCGAGCGGCTGGACGCCATCGCCCGCAGCGAGCCCGAGGTGCTGGCCCAGGCGCAGAACATCAACCGCGACTACACGGTGCTGCGCCGCAATTACGAGGAATTGCTGGCGCGGCGCGAATCCCTGCAGATCGCGGGGGCCGCGCGCAACAGCTCGGACCGCGTGCGGCTGGAGGTGGTCGACCCGCCGGCCATTCCGCTGCAGCCCGTGGCACCGCCGCGCGCCTTGCTCTTCGCCGCGGTGCTGCTGGCTGGGATAGGCGCCGGCGTGCTGACGGCGCTGCTGCTCTCCCGCCTCGATCGGTCCTTCTACACGGTGGAGGAGTTGCGCGGCCTCGGCCTGCCGGTGCTGGGCGGCGTCTCCGCGCCGCCCGGGCCGCGCCGGCTCGGCCAGGCGCTGGCCTTCGCCGGGGGCTTCGCCCTGTTGTTCGTGGGCTTTGGTGCCGTTGTCGCCGGGATTCCCGGCATGCTCGTGAAGCTCGTCGCATGACCCACAGCCCCCGCGCACATCTGGTGGAGCGCGCCGCCGAAATGCTGGCGCGCCGCGTCCCCCGTCCCGAGGAAGCGCCGCCGCCTGCCGCGCCGCCGGTCGCGCCGCAGATGGTGCCCCCCGCGGCCGCGCCCTCGGCGATCGTCCATTCGCCGCCGCGCCCCGCGCCCGCCATCGCGCTCGGCGCCTTGCGCGTGGCGGGCCTCCTCGCCGGCCAGCCCGATGGGCATCGGGTGCGCGAGGAGATCGCCATGGTGCAGCATGCACTGCTGCGCCAGGTGGATGACGCGCTGCCCGATGCCTCGCCGCAGCGGCGCATCATCCTCATCGCCAGCGCCCTGCCGGGCGAGGGGCGGAGCTTCCTCGCGCTCAACCTCGCCCATGCCATCGCGGGCCGGGGCGCCAGGCCCGTGCTGCTGGTGGATGCCGATGGCCGGCCGGGCAGCCTCACCGCGCTGCTGGGCCTGGGCGATCGGCCAGGCCTGAGGGAACTGGTGGCGGCGCCCAGCGGTCGCAGCACGGATTTCGTGCTGCCGACCGAGGCGGAGCGTCTGGCCTTCCTGGCGAGCGGCCGCCCGCTGCCCGAAGCGCCCGCCGCCCCCCGCGGCACGGTGGCGCATGCCCTGCAGCGCCTTGCCATGGCCCTGCCGGACCATGTGCTGATCGTGGATTCACCGCCCTGCCTCTCGAGCAGCGAGGCGACGGCGCTGGCTGGCGTCGCGGGGCAGGTGCTGCTGGTCGTGGCGGCGGAGCGGACGACGCGGGCCGAGGTGGAGGCGGCGCTGGACGCGGTGGAGGCCTGCCCCGTGCTGCGCCTCGTGCTCAACGGGGCGCGGCTTGGCGCCCATGGCGCGCCGCATGCCGCCCAGCCGGCCGAGGCCCCGGAACCCGCGCATGCCTAGGCGCCGCCTGGCTCACCCATGGCTGGCGCCGGCTGCCGCAGCCGCCGCCTTCGCGCCGGCCGCGGCGTGGTCGCAAGTTCCGCTGCCCGGCGTGGGCTGGGCGCCGCCCGCGCTGGTGCTGCCGGCGGGGGAGGCGCCACCCGGCGCAGCGCCTTCGGGCAGCCCCGGCATGGGATCCTCCGCCGGACCAGGCCTCGAACCCTATTCCGGCCCGCCCGTGCTGGGTGGGCCGCCGCGCAGCGGCCTCATCCTGGGCCCCGGCTTCGATGCCGCACCCGGCTTTGGTGGCGCCGCCCCCGGCTCGAATCGCGCCTCGCCCGCCGCGCCCGCCAGCGAGCCAGGGCGGGCCTGGACCATCACGCCCAGCCTCGGCGTGCAGCTCTTCGCCACCGACAACATCAACCAGACCGTCACCAACAAGCAGAGCGAGTTCATCACCGGTGTCACGCCCGGACTGCTGATCGCGGCAGATACGGTGCGGCTTCAGGGCGTGCTGAACTACCGGCCGAGCCTGCTGTTCTACGCCGAGGACAGCTCGCAATCGCGGATCCTGCAGAATTTCAACGGCCAGGCGCTGGCGACGCTGCTGCCGGAGACGCTCTTCCTCGACCTGCGCGGGGCGGCGGCGACGCAGGCGGTGGGCGGCGGCTTCGCGCCGCAATCCACGCCCACGCTCAACCGCCAGGGCGTGCTGCAGACCACGACGTTCCAGGCCTCGCCCTATTTCGTGCATCGCTTCGGCGACGTGGCCACGCTGCAGGTGGGCTACGGCTTCCAGGCGGTGCAGCAATCGCTCGGCAGCGGGGCGAGCAACGCGACCACACCCGGTGGGCAGGTCTTCTTCACCGACACGCATTATGTCGCCAATTCCGGCTTCGCCACGCTGCGGACGGGCCCGAGTTTCGGGCGCCTCGCGATGGAGACGCGCCTCGTCTCCACCGAATACAGCGGCAATGGCGTCTATGACGGCGCCTATCGCCGCTTCGCGGTGGCGGAAGTCCGCTACGCGCTCACCCGGCAGCTCGCCGTGCTGGGCGAGGGCGGCTACGAGATGCAGCGCTATTCAACCATCCCGCGCTACGAGCTGAGCGAGCCCATCTGGGCGGCCGGCATCCGCCTCACGCTCAGTCCGGAGAGCGTGGTGACGCTGAAATACGGCCATCGCGACGGGGTGAACTCGCCCAGCGTCAATGCCGTGCTGGCGCTGGGCGGGCGGACGCGCCTCTTCGCCAATTACTCGGAGCGCCTGTCCAGCAGCGCGCAGCGCGCGGCCGACCTGCTCTCGACGACGACGGTGGATGCACTGGGCAACCCGGTCGATTCCCTCACCGGCGCGCCCGTGCTGCAGCCCTTCGCCGACAATTTCTTCGGCACGCAGAGCGGGCTGCAGCTGGTGCGCCAGGGCAATGTGACGATCAGCCAGACCTGGCCGCGCGACACCATCTTCCTCACCGCCGGCTACCAGCGCCTGACGCCCGTGGCGGCAGCGCCGGGCGCGGTGAATTTCGCGCAGACCGGCTACACCGCGAGCATCGGCTGGGGGCATGCGCTGACGCCGCTGACCACGGTCACCGCAGCGCTGCAATATGGCTGGCAGGAGAGATCCGGCCAGGGCGCCACGCCGGCGGCGGCCCAGGGGACGAGCTCCGGCTCGGTTTATGGCGCGAGCCTCTCCGTCGGCACGCAACTCACGCCGGGCCTGGTCGCTTTCGCCCAATACGGAATCACCTCGCGCCAGGATTTCACGAGCGGCAGCGGGCGCGCCATCCAGAACACCATCCTTGTCGGCCTGCGGCAGACTTTCTGACCGCGGGCGCTGGCTTTTTCTCGACGTGTGAAATGACAGGGGACGCCATGCACAGCGACTATTACGGACTGCGCGAAAACGCCTTCCAGATGACGCCGGACGCGCGGCTCTTCTTCGCGAGCTCGGTGCATCGCCGCGCCCTCGCGCACCTGGCCTACGGCATCGCGCAGCATGAGGGCTTCATCGTCGTCACCGGCGAGGTCGGCGCGGGCAAGACGACGCTGATCGAGCGCCTCTGCGGCGATCTCGATCCGGCGGGGTTCGTGGTGGCCCGCATCTCCACGACGCTCGTCTCCGGCGATGACATCCTGCGCATGGTGGCCGATGCCTTCGGCGCGGCCCCCGATGGCAACAAGTCCAGCGTGCTGCGCGGCATCACCAGCGCGCTGCGTGGCACGCGCCGCCGCCACCTGCTGATCGTGGACGAGGCGCAGGGCCTGCCGCTCGATGCGATCGAGGAGCTGCGCATGCTCTCCAACGTGACGCAGCCGGGCCAGCCGCCCTTGCAGACCATCCTGATGGGCCAGCCGCAGCTGCGCCGCCTGCTGGCGAGCGAGGATCTCGCGCAGCTGCGCCAGCGCGTGCTCGCTTCCTTCCACCTCGGCAGCCTGACGCGGGAGGAAACGCATGGCTATGTGCTGCATCGTCTCTCGGCCGTGGGCTGGGTGGGGCGGCCGGGCTGGGACGAAGCGGCGCTCGACATGGTGCATCACCATTCCGGCGGCATCCCGCGCCGCATCAACCGCCTCGCGGCGCGCGTGATGCTGGCGGGCGCGCTGGAGGGGCTGGAGCAGTTCGGCGCCGCGCTGGTCGAGGCGACGGCGATGGAGCTGGAGGAGGATCTCGGCGGCGGACCGCCGCCCCAGGGCGGTGCCGTGAACATCCCGCCCCCGCCGCCGCTCGGTGGCTACGAGGGCGGCGCGCCGCAAGCTGGCCTCGGCCATGGCGGGCCGCAGGGCAGGGCGCCCCAGCCCGTCGCGCGCCCCGCCCAGGCGCTGCAAGCTTCCACCATCATCGCCATGCCGCCGCGCGGCTTCGCCGGGCCGGAGCCCGCCGCGCCGCATGTGCTGCACCCGGGCCGACCGCGCGAGGCCGCGCCGCCGCGCCCCGCCGAACCGCCGCCCCGGCGCGACTGGATCACCAGCTTCTTTGGCGCCCGCCGCCGGGGAGGCGCCCGATGAGCGCGCCCCGCCTGCGCAATGCGATGACCGTGGATGTCGAGGACTGGTTCCAGGTCCAGGCCTTCGCCGGGATCATTGATCGCGCCGATTGGCCCGGCCTCGCCTCCCGCGTCGCTGGCAGCACCGAGGCCATCCTGGAGAGCTTCGCCGCCGCGCGCGTCCAGGCCACCTTCTTCGTGCTGGGCTGGGTGGCCGAGCGCAACCCGGCGCTGATCCGCCGCATCCTGGCCGAGGGCCATGAGCTGGCAAGCCATGGCCATGGCCATGAGCGCGTGGACGAGATCGGCCCCCAGGCCTTCCGCGCCGATATCCGCCGCGCCAAGCGGGCGCTGGAGGATGCGGGTGGCGTCGCCATCCGTGGCTATCGCGCGCCCACCTTCTCGATCAGCCGCACGCGCACGCCCTGGGCGCATGAGATCCTGGCCGAGGAGGGGCATGGCTACAGCTCCTCCACCTTCCCGATCCGGCATGACCTTTACGGGGCGGCCGATGCGCCGCGCCGCCCGCACCGGCCCTCGCCGCATGGCGTGGTGGAATTGCCGATGACGACGCTGACCCTGTTTGGCCAGAACCTGCCCTGCGCGGGCGGCGGCTGGTTCCGCCTGCTGCCCTACCGGCTGTTCCGCGCCGGGCTGCGCAGCGTGAACGCGCAGGATGGGCTGCCCGGCATCTTCTACTTCCACCCCTGGGAGCTGGATGCCGGCCAACCGCACCAGGCGGAGGCGCCGCTCAAGTCCCGCATCCGGCACTACACGGGCATCCCCGGCATGCCGCGCCGGATCGAGCGGCTGCTGCGCGATTTCGACTGGGATCGTCTGGACCGCGTGCACGCCGCCGAAATCCAGGGCGCCGCGATGCCTGTCCCGGCGATGGCCTGAGCCCGGCATGGCGCTCCGCCTTCATCCCCTGACACCCGCCAACGCGGCGGCCTGGGACGGCTTCGTCCAGGCCGCGCCCGCTGCCACCATGTTCCACCTTTCGGGCTGGGCGCGCGTGATGGAGGAGGGCTTCGCCCACGCCGCGCATTTCGTCCTGGCCGAGCAGGATGGCGCCGTGGTCGGCGTGCTGCCGCTGGCGCGCATGAAGACGCGACTGTTCGGCGATGCGCTGATCTCCACGCCGTTCTGCGTCTATGGCGGCCCGCTCACGGTGACGCCGGAGGCCGAGGCGGCGCTGGCCGGACACGCGGTGGATCTGATGCGCCGCCTTGGCGTGCCGAGCCTCGAATTCCGCAACCTCAAGCCGCCCGCGCTGGACTGGCCCGAGCGCCCGCCGCTCTACGCGACCTTCCGCAAGCCCATCACCGGCGATGCCGAGGCCGACATGAAGGCCATCCCGCGCAAGCAGCGGGCGATGGTGCGCAAGGGCATCCAGAACGGCCTCACCTCGGTCGCGGATGGCGACACGGACCGGCTGCACGGCATCTATGCCGAGAGTGTCCGCAACCTCGGCACGCCGGTCTTCTCGCGCCGGTATTTCCGCCTGCTGGCCGAGGTGTTCGGCGATGCGCTGGACGTGGTGACCGTTCTGCATGAGGGCGAGCCGGTGGCCGCCGTGCTGAACTTCCACTTTCGCGACGAGGTGCTGCCCTATTACGGCGGGGGCACGCAGGCCGCGCGGCGGCTCGCCGCCAATGACTTCATGTACTGGGAGGTGATGCGCCGCGCGGGCGCCGAGCGGGGCGCGCGCCTGTTCGATTTCGGCCGGAGCAAGGCCGGCACCGGCGCGCATGACTTCAAGGAGCATTGGGGCTTCACGCCGCAGCCGCTGCACTACGCCTATCAGCTGGGCCCCGGCGCCAGCCTGCCGGAGCACAACCCGGCCAACCCGAAATACAAGCTGATGATCGCGGCCTGGCGGCGCATGCCGCTGCCGCTCGCCAAGCTGTTGGGCCCGCCCATCGTGCGGGGCCTGGGCTGACGCCGATGGGACGCCTGCTTTTCCTCACCCACCGCTTGCCCTATCCGCCCGACAAGGGGGACCGCATCCGCTCCTGGCACATGCTGGAGCATCTGGCGCGGCGCTGGGAGGTGGATCTCGGCTGCCTCTCGGACGACCCGGCCGATGCGGCGCATCTGCCGCTGCTGCGCGCGCATTGCGCCGCGGTGCATTGCGAGCCCATCGCGGGCGGGCTGCGGGCGGCGGCGCGCACGCTGTGGCGGGCGCGGCCGGGGCTGCCGCTCACGCTCGGCTGGTTCCACGCCCAGGGCCTGCAGGACTGGGTGACGGCGCGCCTCGCGACCGGGGGTCATGACGCGGTCTTCGTCTATTCCTCGGCCATGGCGCCCTATGTGATGCGCGCGCCTGGCCCCGGGCGGGCGCGCACGGTGCTCGACCTCGTGGATGTGGACAGCGAGAAATGGCTCGCCTACGCCGCCGCCGCGCGCGCGCCGCGCCGCCAGGTCTGGGCGCGTGAGGCGCGCACGTTGCTGGACTTCGAGCGCCGTGCCGCGCGCTTCTTCGACCGCACGCTGCTCGTCTCGCAGCCTGAATGCGATCGGTTCCTGGACCTCGCGCCGGAGGCGGCGGGGCGCGTGGGCTGGGTGGACAATGGCGTGGACCTCGGCGTCTTTGACCCGCGCTTGCCGCACGCGAACCCCTACGCGCCGGGCGCCCCGCTGATCGTCTTCACCGGCACGATGGATTACCTGCCGAACATCGAGGCGGTGACGGATTTCGCGCGCGATGTGCTGCCCCGCCTGCGCGCCGCAGCCGGGCCCGCGCCGGAATTCCACATCGTGGGCGCGCGCCCCACGGCTGAGGTGCTGGCGCTGGCCGCTTTGCCGGGTGTGCATGTCACCGGCCGGGTGCCCGACACGCGGCCTTACATCGCCCATGCCGCGGTCGCCGTGGCGCCGCTGCGGGTCGCGCGCGGCATCCAGAACAAGGTGCTGGAGGCCATGGCGTTGGCGCGGCCGGTGA
>JAESGX010000522.1_pt1 | contig 13127 bp, 9 predicted proteins | sample 9269801 | NCBI WGS metagenome assembly JAESGX01 (sample SAMN16773122, study PRJNA677054) | algae metagenome | isolation source: Pleurocapsa minor GSE-CHR-MK-17-07R and co-occurring heterotrophs from wet... | place: USA: Lower Calf Creek Falls, Grand Staircase Escalante National Monument, UT ... | reverse complement strand
CGCGCGGCGACGTCATTGCAGCTGCCGACGCGCGTCCCGAGGTCACCGACCAGTTTGCGGCGCACGTCGTCTGGATGAGCGACGCGCCGCTGTTTCCTGGCCGTCCCTACCTGATCAAGGTGGGGACCAAGACGATCACCGGCTCGGTGACGGAGATCAAGCACAAGGTCGACGTCAACACGTTCGAGCACCTGGCGGCGAAGGAACTGCATCTCAACGAGGTCGGCTTCTGCAACCTGTCGCTGTTGGCGCCGATCGCTTTCGATCCCTACGAGGCGAACCGCGAGACCGGCTCGTTCATCGTCATCGACCGGCTTACCAACGCGACGGTCGCTGCCGGCATGATCTGGTTCGGCCTGCGCCGCGCCACCAACATCCACCTGCAGGCGATCGACACCGGCAAGATCGCCCGGGCGGCGATGAAGGGCCAGCAACCGGCGATCCTCTGGTTCACCGGCCTGTCGGGCTCCGGCAAGTCGACGATCGCCAACCTCGTCGAGAAGCGGCTCCATGCGATGGGCCGTCACACCTACGTGCTCGACGGCGACAACGTCCGCCACGGCCTCAATCGCGACCTTGGCTTCACCGATGCCGACCGCGTCGAGAACATCCGCCGCGTGGCGGAGACGGCGAAGCTGTTCGTCGATGCCGGCCTGATCGTCCTCGTCTCGTTCATCTCGCCGTTCCGCGCCGAGCGCCGCATGGCGCGCGACTTGGTGGAGGATGGCGAGTTCGTCGAGGTGTTCGTCGACACGCCGATCGAGATCTGCCGGCAGCGCGATCCGAAAGGCCTCTACGCCAAGGCGGAAGCCGGTCAGATCAAGAACTTCACCGGCATCGATAGCCCCTATGAGGCGCCCGAGCAGGCAGAAATCCACCTGATGACGTCGCAGGCACCGGCCGAGATGGCCGCCGAGCGCGTCGTCGATTTTCTGCGCGAGCATCGGCTGATCGACTGATCCGGCAGCGCTTCGCCCAACGAAAGAGGCCCGCCGGAGCGATCCGGCGGGCCTTCTCTATTGGGTAAGGGGTGTTAAATCCCTGAGGCGCCGAATGTCTCGGTTGAGAAGCTAGCGGCCATTGCGGCCTGAGGTTCTGATGGGCAGCATCCGAACGGAATCTATTCGGGCGAAACGGGCGATGAAGACGCTCAAAGATCCAAGACGGATTTTACGGAGCCGGCCGCGCTGAACGACCAGTCAATCGGATTATTCTCAATCAAGAAGATAATAAAATTATCTGAGTTGAAGCCAATATCATCAAGTCGATTGCGCAAGTCCTTGAACAACATTTCCTTCTGGTCATGTGATCGTCCAGACAGCAAGGCAATTTCGATGATTATCGTCGATTCCGGATCCCTGTTTCCTAAGAATGTAGGATGCAGGATCATGTCAATTGTCGAGTAACGAGAAACCAAGCAGAAATTGTCTTCCGGATTCACGCCGCAGGTTTCCACGAGGCTATCATGCAGCACAACATTGATGGCATGGCACGTAACAGCGGAGAGATACTCTGGTACATGTAACTTATTGAATGGCATTGCGTAACCTCGCGATCTGAACTTCGGGACGTCTAGCACCTTCGGTCGCAGTTCTCTCAGTAAACCAGCAGGGAGCAATGTCGTTTAGGGTCGTGAGCTGACAGTCCCGCCAAGCACTCCGTCGCTCTTTTCCCCGTTCGCTGGGCTTGATCGGTGGGGCCTAGAATGCATCGGCCGCCGCCACATAGCATCTGCGACGCGAGCCCAACGGCCCAACCATGTTCGTTCGCGACGTCGAGGGAAAGGGAGCTGCTCGTTCAGCCGCGGCCGCGACGGGCGAGGAAGTCGAGCAGCACCGGGTAGTAGCGCTCTGGCTCCTCGTAGAACGGCATATGGCTCGAGTTCGGAAAGACGTGCAGCTCGGCGTCGGGCAGGGCGCGCTGCATGCGCGCGGCGCAGGCCGGCGTCAGCTCGTCGTGCAGGCCGACGGTGATCAGCACCGGCACCGTGATGCGCGGCAGGTCGGGGACGCGGTTCCAGTCCTTGAGGTTGCCGATGTAGAGGAACTCGTTCGGCCCCTGCATCGCCTCGTAGGGACCCATGTTCCAGTCACCGAGCGAGCGCAGGACGGGGGCGGGCCACTCCGGCAGCCGGCAGACGTGGCGATGGTTCAGGAGCGTCACGGCCGCCTGATACTCGGGATGCGACAACGTCCCGGCAGCCTCGTGGGCGAGCATCATCGCCACCGTCTCGGATCCGAGCGCACCGCGCAGGCGGTCCAGCTCGGCGGAGAGGTGCGGGATGTCGGCGACGGTATTCTCGAGGATCAGCGTGCGCAATGCCTCGGGATAGGTGAGGGCGTAGTCGATGGCGAGCCAGCCGCCCCACGAGTGGCCCATCAGGTGGACCTTGCCGAGGCCGAGGGCTCGCCGGACGGTCTCGGTCTCCTCGACGTATCGGCCGATCGTCCACAGCGACGGGTCCGTCGGGCGGTCGGCGGCACCACAGCCGAGCTGATCGAAGGCGACGACGCGGTAGCTGTGATCGACGAGGCAGGAGTGCGCATCGCGGAGATAGTCGCACGGCAGACCGGGTCCGCCGTTCAGGCAGAAGACGACGTCGTCACCGCTACCGAACGAGTAAGCGACCACCGTGTGGCCGTCGACGACGACTTCGATGCGCTCGTCGGCGGGGATCTCGCGCCACATGCAGCCGAACTCCTGGTGTCGAGGGAGGGGGACGCGGGGCGACACCGGGCGCCGCCCCGCGATTGTCAGGCTCAGCCGATCGCGCGCAGGTGATAGGACTTCGGCCGCGTCAGCCCTTCGATGCCGAGCCGGGACATGGTGGCGCCGCGGCCGGTGTCCTTGACGCCCGTCCAGGCGAGGCCCGGATCGACATAGTCGCAGCGGTTCATGAACACCGTTCCGGTCTCGACCCGGTCACCGATCGCCTCGGCCGTGTCCATGTCCTTCGTCCAGATCGAGGCGGTCAGGCCGTAGGGGCTGTCGTTCATGAGGCGGACGGCCTCCTCGTCGGACGACACCTTCATGATGCCGACGACCGGACCGAAGCTCTCCTCCATCATCACCGACATGGAGTGGTCGACCTCCGTCAGCACCTGAGGCATCAGGTAGGGCGTGCCGGCACGGTCGGCGGGGAAGCGCTCGTGGTTGATGTGGGCGCGCGCACCCTTGGCGAGCGCCTCGGCGGTCTGCGCGCGCACGACATCGGCGAAGCGGGTCGCCGCCATCGGTCCGAGCGTCGTCGCCTCGTCGAGCGGATTGCCGAGGACATACTTGTTGGTGAGGTCGGTGAACGCCTCGATGAAGCGATCGTAGAGGCTGTCGTGCACATAGATGCGCTCGATGCCGCAGCAGCACTGGCCGGAGTTGTAGAACGTGCCGTCGACGACGTTCTCGACGGTGAAGTCGAAGTCGGCGTCAGCGCGGACGTATGCGGGGTCCTTGCCGCCGAGCTCTAACCCGAGGGTGGTGAACGTGCCGGCGGCGGCGCGCTCCATCGCCCTGCCGCCCGCCACCGAGCCGGTGAAGTTGACGTGGTCGACCTTGCCGGAGCTGATCAGCCTGGCGGTGTCCTCATGGCCGAGGGCGAGGTTCTGGAACAAGCCCTTCGGCACGCCGGCCCGATCCATCGCGATCTGGAAGCGGTCGCCGACGAGGATCGTCTGGGTGGCGTGCTTCAGGATGACGGCATTGCCGGCGAGCAGCGCCGGGACGATGCTGTTGACGGCGGTGACGTAGGGATAGTTCCACGGCGCCACCACCAGCACGATGCCGGCAGGGACACGCTTGATCAGGCGGCGGAAGCCTTCCTTCGGCTTCGGAACGACCGGCGCCAGCGCCTCCTCGGCGATGTCGACCATCGCCCGCACGCGCTCGTCGAACGGCCGCATCTCGCCGCCGAAGCGCACCGGGCGACCCATCTGGAGGGCGAGCTCGGGCACGATCTCCTGGTTCTGCGCCTGCATCGCCGCCAGGAAGTCGAGCATCTTGCGGCCGCGCTCGGCGATCGGAACGCGCGCCCATTCCGCCTGCGCGTGGCGCGCAGCGGCGAGGGCGGCGTCGATCGCGGCGCTCGTCGCAGGCGTGCGCCGCGCGACTTCGCTTCCGTCGATCGGAGAGATGCAGACGATGTCGGACATGATGGCTGGCTCGCTTCCTTCGCTGTGGCGCCGGTCCGTGCCGGCACCCCTCCGGACCTGGAGCCCGGGGAGTTGGACATTGCCCCGCTTCCGGGCCATCGGGCAATCCGAGATGCGCCGGAGACGCGATTTGACGGACGTTCGGGCATGGACCCGCGGCGGGCACCCCGCTGAGCAACTTGTTGCCGGCCCGATCCTTGGCAAGACTGCTCATCGGCAGCCGAATTTTGCCAATTTTGCCAACCACGGCTGCCTGGCAACTTCTTGTAATGTCTGTGTTTTGAGGTGCAGGGCACAGCCTTGCGCTGCAAACGATTGCATGGCATGGTGCGACCAGCCTTCAGGCTCGCCAGCGGACAACGAGAGGCGCCCAACGACGCTCTCCGCCGCCGGACAAGGGAGGAAGTCGCATGATCCATCACTTCAAGTACGCTGCCGCCGCCATGGTGTTCGGTGCCCTGACGGTGCCCGCCTCGGCGGTCGAGACCATCAACCTGACGATCGCGTCCAGCCACCCGCTGACGATCCCGTGGGTCGGCCCGTTGAAGACCATCGTCGTCGACAAGTCGAACGCGCGCCTCGAGGCGATGGGGTCTAACTACCGCATCAACTGGACCGAGGCGTTCGGCGGCTCACTCTACGGCTTCAACGACACGCTGGAGGCCGTCTCCGATGGCCTGACGGACATCGGCTGGATCGGCTCGCTGTTCGAGCCGGCGAAGCTGCCGTTGCAGAACATCATGTACTCGACGCCGTTCGCCACCTCCGACGTCGGCAAGACCGTCACGGTGATGAACACGCTCAACCAGAAGAGCGCGGCGCTGAAGGCCGAGTGGGAGGCAAACAACGTCGTCTTTCTCGGCGTCTGCGTGTCCGACGGCTATCACCTGTTCACCAAGAAGCCGATCACCAAGCTCGAGGACCTCGATGGCCTGAAGATCCTGGGCGCCGCCACCACGGCGCCGTGGCTCGAAGGCACCAACGCGACGCTGGTCCCGACCGGCCTGCCGGCGCAGTACTCGCAGTTGCAGACGGGCGTTGGCGACGGCTCCCTGCTGATCGCCACCGGTGCCTGGCCGCTGAAGATCCATGAAGTCGCCCCGTTCATCACCCTCGTCGACACCGGCCCGCTCACTTTCGGCGGTCTCGGTGTCAACAAGGACAAGTGGGACACCCTTCCCGACGACGTGAAGAAGGTGCTGACCGAGCTCGGCAACGAGTACAGCCTTGAGAACGCCCGTCTGATCGAAGAGCGCGCCGCGGCCGCCCTGACCCAGATGAAGGAAGGTGGCGCGACGATCGCCGAGCTGCCGGCGGCGGAGCGCAAGCGCTTCATCGAGACGATGCCGAACCTCGCCCTCACCTGGGTCGAGACGAACGAGAAGGGTGGCGTGCCGGCCCGTCAGAACATCAAGGACTTCATGGCGGAGATTCGCGCCCAGGGTGATACCCCCGGCCGCGACTGGGACGCCGGCCTCTGAGGCTGGACCACCGCGGGCCCGCACTCGCGGCACCGACCGCGCCGAGCGACAGCAGTTCCAGGGGTAACCCGCGATGACCGACAAGACCGGGGGCGCAGCCAGCTGGCTGCGCCCTTCCTACCTCGCCATTCCGCAGGCGCTGTCGTGGATCGCCTCGTTCGCGATCCTCTTCATCATGCTCCTGATCTGCGCCGACATCGTCATGCGGGCGGGCTTCAGTCGCCCTATCGACGGCGTCACCGAAATCGTCTCGATGCTGATCGTCGCCTGCGTCTTCCTGCAGCTCGGTTCCAGCATCGGCGAGGGCCGGCTCGTCAAGGCGGACTTCCTCTACGGCAACTGGGCGGTCACGCGGCCAGCCTTTGCCGCCGTGATCGACGTGGTGGGTCACCTCATCGGTGCGATCATCCTGACGAAGGGGCTGATCTGGCTCTGGCACGACTTCGCCAAGTCCTATGCCACGGGCGAGTTCGCTGGCGCTGTCGGCGCCTATACGATCCCCGTCTGGCCGTTCTCGGCGGGGGTCGTGATCGGCTGCGCCGTCGCTCTCGCCGAGACCCTCCGCGTGCTGGCGGGAAAGGCCACTCCGATCTTCAGCGCGCTGCGCGGGCGTGGTCAGCGTTCGCTGATGCGCGATGGCCTGCCGACACTGTTGCTGGCCGTTGCGATCCTGCTTTTCGTCTACGTGAATTTCTCGATCGGGCTGACGCCACTCGGCGTCGGCTTCGTCTCGCTGGCGGCTCTGCTCGCCTGTGTCGCGCTCGGCGTTCCGATCGCGTTCGCGCTGCTCGGCCTGTCCTACATCGGCATCTGGCTGACGCGCGACAATCCGATCATCGCCGACAACACCGTCGGCATCACCTTTTCCGGCGCCATCAAGTCCTACGAGTTCGGCGTCGTGCCGCTGTTCGTCATGATGGGCCTCATCCTCGACAAGGCCGATGTCGGCCGTGACGCTTTTTATGTGGCCGTAGCGTTGCTCAGGAAGGTGAGGGGCGGGCTCGGCATCGCCACCGTCGGCGCCAACGCCGTCTTTGCTTCGATCACCGGCTCGTCGATCGCCTCGGCCGCCGTCTTCAGCCGCATCGCCGTGCCGCCGATGATCGAGAACGGCTACACGAAGCGCTTCGCGGTCGGCGTCGTGGCGGGCTCCTCGGTGCTCGGCATGCTGATTCCGCCGAGCCTTCTGCTCATCATCTACGGACTGCTGGCCGAGGTTTCGATCGGCAAGCTCTTCATCGCCGCGATCGTGCCGGGGCTGATTCTCGCCGCCGCCTTCGCCGCCCTCAATTACGGGCTGGCGACCTTCTGGCCGTCGTTCGTCGGCAAGGTTCACGACGACATCGACACCCGCATGACGGCCGGCGAAATGGCGAAGCGGCTCGGGCCGGTGGTCGCCATCGTCGCGCTGGTGATGGGCGGCATCTATGCCGGCTTCTTCACGCCGACCGAAGCCGGTGCCGTCGGCACGTTCTGCGCCTTCATCGTCGGCTTTGCCCGTGGGAAGCTCAACTGGCCCGTGTTGCGCTCGGTCGTCTTGGAGACCGGCTACGTCTCGACGACGATCCTGTTCCTCATCATCGCCGCCAACGTCTATGCCCGCATGCTGACGCTCTCCACCATCCCGATGGAGATGACAAACATTCTCGCCGACTCTCAGCTTGGAATGTTCCAGTTCCTTGCCATCTATTTCATCATCGTCCTCATCATGGGCATGCTGCTCGACTCCACCTCCATCATGCTGATCATGCTGCCGATCGTCATTCCGATCGTCAGCGTGCTCGGGGGTGACCTGATCTGGTTCGGCATCGTCACGGTGCTCGCCATCGAGATCGGCCTGATCACGCCGCCGTTCGGCATCGCGGTGTTCGTCGTCAAGGGCTCCTTTCCACCGACCTTCGTCACCTTGGGAGAGATCTTCACCGGGGCGCTGCCGTTCGTCGCGGTGATGATTGCCGTGACGATCCTGCTGATGGCGGTGCCGTGGCTCAGCCTGATGTTCGTCTGAATGTTTGTAAGTGGGTGACCCGATGCGTGTTCTGCTGATCAAGGGCGGCGCAATCCTGTCGATGGATCCCGCCATCGGCGACCTAGCGACCGGTGACGTGTTGATCGAGGGCGACCGTATCGCCGCCGTCGGCCCAGCCCTCGAAGCACCACCCGGCGCCGAGGTCATCGACGCGGCGGGGATGATCGTCGCTCCCGGCTTCGTCAACTCACACATGCATACGTGGCAGACGGGCATCCGCGGCCTAGCCGCCGACTGGACGATCCCGCAATATCTGCGGGCCGTGCACGCGGGCTTGGCGACGCACTTCCGCCCCGACGACATCGCCATCGCCAACTATGTCGGCGCGCTGTCGCAACTGTCGGCGGGAACGACGACGCTCGTCGACTGGTGCCACAACAATCCGACGCCGGACCATACGGACGCGGCCATCGACGGGCTGGAGCGCTCGGGCATCCGGGCGCTCTTCCTGCACGGTTCGCCGAAGCCGGACCCGAAGGAGGGCCAGCGCCACTTCAGCGAGGTGCCGATGCCGCGCTCGGAGGTTGAGCGCCTCGCCAAAGGCCGGCTATCCAACCGTTCCGCACGAGTGACCCTTGGGCTCGCCATCCTCGGGCCCGGACTGTCGATCTACGAGGTCTGCGACGCCGACCACCGCCTCGCCCGCGAGCACGGCCTCAACGCGAGCATGCACGTCAGCGGCGGGCCGATGAAGGCGCCCGATGGTTTTGACCGGCTGCTGGCGGAAGGCTTCCTCGACGAGACGATCAACATCGTCCACGGCAACAGCCTGTCAGACGACATCCTGAAGCGCCTCGTCGACGCCGGCGTCACGTTCAGCGTCACCGCCGAGGTCGAGCTTCAAATGGGCTTCGGCTGGCCGCTGACGGGGCGCCTGCGCGCGCTCGGCTCCCGCGTCGCCATCGGCTCCGATGTCGAGACGGCGCAGGCGAGCGACATGTTCGCCGTCACCCGCATGACGCTGCAGGCGCAGCGCCACGCCGATGCGCTCGACGCGTTGAAGGCGAAGGGCGCACCGCCGTCGGACATCACCATCACGTGCCGCGACGCGCTCGCCTGGGCGACCATCGATGGCGCCCACATGGCCGGCATGGCGGACCGTGTCGGCTCGCTGACGCCGGGCAAGCAGGCCGACGTTATCCTCGTCGACACCGCCGACATCGGCCTGTGGTCGACGCTCGACTCGGCGGCGATGATGGTGCTGCACGCCGGGCCGCGCGACGTCGACACCGTCATCGTCGCCGGCGAGGTGAAGAAGCACGGCAGGAAGCTGTTGGTGGATGGACTCGACGAGACGCGGGCGCGCCTGGAGGCAACGGGCCGGCGCATCCTGACCGACTTCAACGCCGCCCGCGCCGCCGCACACGCCTGCCCGCGCGGGCGGGTGCTACCGGGCGCAAGAAGGTCTGCGGGGTCTCAGTTCCGCAGGCGGTAGCCGGTCTTGAAGATCCACCATACCGCCCCGAGACAGAGGCTGAGGAAGATCAGGATCATCAGCAGGCTCACGCCGATATCGACGTCCGCGGTTCCGGTGAAGCTCCAGCGGAAACCGCTGATCAGGTAGACGACCGGATTGAAGAGCGTGATCGTCCGCCACACGGGCGGCAGCATGTCGATCGAGTAGAACGTGCCGCCGAGGAAGGTGAGGGGGGTGACCACCAGCAGCGGCACGAACTGCAGCTTCTCGAAGCCGTCCGCCCAGATGCCGATGATGAAGCCGAACAGGCTGAACGTCACGGCGGTGAGCACCAGGAAGCCCACCATCCAGAACGGATGCTCGAGGCGAAGCGGCACGAAGAACGACGCCGTAATGAGGATGATGATCCCGAGCATCACCGACTTCGTCGCGGCCGCGCCGACATAGCCGATCACCACTTCGACAAACGAGACCGGCGCCGACAGCAACTCGTAGATCGTGCCGGTGAAGCGTGGGAAATAGATGCCGAAAGAGGCGTTCGAGATGCTCTGCGTCAGGAGCGTCAGCATGACGAGGCCGGGCACGATGAAGGTGCCGTAGGGGACGCCGTCGATTTCCTCCATGCGCGAGCCGATCGCCGCGCCGAAGACGACGAAGTAGAGCGACGTGGTGATCACCGGTGCGACGACGCTCTGCCAGATCGTGCGGATGGCCCGAGCCATCTCGAACCGGTAGATGGCCTTGATGGCGTGGATGTTCATGTCGCCTCCCGCACCAGGCTGACGAAGATTTCCTCGAGCGAGCTCTGCTCGGTGCGCAGGTCGCGGAAGGTGATCCCCTCCGTTGCCAGGCCCTGCAGCAGGCGCGTGATGCCGGTGCGCTCGGCGGCGGTGTCGTAGGTGTAGACGAGCTCCGTGCCTTCGGTCGCGAGCGTCAGGGCAAAGCCCGCGAGCGTCTCCGGGATCGCGACGAGCGGTGCCGACAACTGGATCGTCAGCGTCTTCTTGCCGAGCTTCGTCATCAGCGCCTGCTTCTCCTCGACGAGGATCAGTTCGCCCTTGGCGATGACGCCGATGCGGTCGGCCATCTCCTCGGCCTCCTCGAGGTAGTGCGTCGTCAGGATGATGGTGACACCGGCATCTCTCAGCCCGCGGACGACCTCCCACATGTCGCGCCGAAGCTCGACATCGACGCCGGCGGAGGGTTCGTCGAGGAACAGGAGCTTCGGCTCGTGCGACAGCGCCTTGGCGATGAGGACGCGGCGCTTCATCCCGCCCGAAAGCGTCATGATCTTGCTGTCGCGCTTCTCCCAGAGTGACAGCTGGCGCAGGATCGTCTCGATGTGGGTGGGGTTGGACGGCTTTCCGAACAGGCCGCGGCTGAAGCTGACGGTCGCCCAGACCGTCTCGAAGGCGTCGGCGGTGAGCTCCTGGGGGACCAGTCCGATCTGGGAGCGCACGGCCCGGTAGTCGCGATCGATGTCGAGCCCGTCGACGGTGACCGAGCCAGTCGACCGCTTGATCAGCCCGCAGACGATCGAGATCAGCGTCGTCTTGCCGGCGCCGTTGGGGCCGAGGAGGGCGAAGATTTCGCCACGTCGGATCGCGAGGTCGACCGACTTCAGCGCCGTCAGCCCGGAGGCGTAGGTTTTCGAGAGACCTTGGATGACGAGGATGGGATCGGGCGCCGCGTTTGCGGCGGGTGGGGGAGGGGACGCTGACATGGCGGCAAGCTAACGTCCCAACGCCCCCCTGCCGTCAAGCCCCGGCGCGCAATCATCGATGGTGCTCGGCTGCCGGCTGCCGGAGCCTTATCCTGTCGCGGCTATCAGAGTCCCATTCCCTCCAGGAGCGATCCGACCCGCATGCCAGTTCCAACTTCCCTCGCCGGGCTGACGATCCCGGTCGTCGGCGCCCCCATGTTCCTGGTGTCCGGTCCAGACCTCGTCATCGCGCAATGCAGCGCAGGCATCGTCGGGTCGTTTCCCTCGCTCAACGCCCGGCCGGAGGCCGAACTCGGCGAGTGGATCAGGCGGATTCGCGACGGGGTCGCTCAATTCGAGGCGGCTCACCCGGGGCGGCGCGGGGCGCCGTTCGCGGTGAACCTCATCGTCAATCAGGCGAACGCCCGGCTTGGCCACGACACCGAAATCTGCCTGCGCGAGCAAGTGCCGATCATCGTCACCAGCCTGCAGGCGCCCGGCGAGATCGTGCCGGCGGTGCACGCCTATGGCGGCCTCGTCTTCCACGACGTCACCACGGTGCGCCACGCCGAGAAGGCGGCGGAGGCGGGGGTCGACGGGATCGTGCTCGTCTGCGCCGGGGCCGGCGGACATGCCGGGGCGATGAGCCCGTTCGCACTGCTGCCGGAAGTGCGGCGGATCTTCCCGGGCACCATCCTGCTTGCCGGCGCGATCTCGACCGGGCAGGGCGTCTTCGCGGCCCGCGCCCTCGGCGCCGACCTCGCCTACATGGGTACGCGCTTCATCGCCACGCGCGAATCGCTCGCCAGTGACGCCTACAAGCGGATGATCGTCGAGGCGGCGGCAAAGGACGTCGTCTACACGCCGGAGTTCACGGGTGTGGCCGGTAACTATCTCGCTCCGAGCATCCTCGCCTCCGGGCTCGATCTGGCGGCGCTGGCTCTGCCCGGTGCGATCAAGACATACCGGTCGCGGGAGAAGTCCGGGGCGTCCGCCTGGCGCGACATCTGGAGTGCCGGTCAGGGCGTCGGTTCGATCGACGATGTGCCGACGGTGGCCACGCTGGTCGAAAGGCTCGCCAGCGAGTACGCGACGGCCCGGGATGCCCTGTGCCGTTAGCCTGGGGCCAAATCGCGACACCGTCATCAGGTACCGAACGGGCGCACCCTGATGCCCCGTGATGTCGAGGAGACCGGATGAGGAACGTCAACGACGACGCGCATTCGCCCCGAGCCGAGAGGTACCTGCCGCCCCTGACGAGACGCGGCTTCGTCGGAGGGTTGGCGGCGCTGCTCGCCATGCCCGGGCGCAGCCAAGCGCTCGTCGCCGAACGGGTTCGCTTCGACCTCGACCCCGCTGGGCAGGCGGACTCTGCCGCCGGTATCGCCCAGGCGATCGCGGAAGGCGCGCGGACGGGGCGGACGGTGGTCTTCCCGGCGGGGGTCTATTCTTACGACAGTCGTCACATCGCGCTGACGGGCCTTGGCGACGTCACGGTTCGATGTGAGCCCGGCGTGATCTTTCGGGATGTCGGCCGCATGGTGACGGGGCCGGACGGCGAGGCCTTCCAGCTCCCCTGGGGGCTCGGTTTCCGCGATTGCACCGGGTCCATCGACTGGAGCGGCGGCATCTTCGAGAGCCTCGGCGCGAGCCTGCGCGGTAGCTCGGCCGGCAGCTTCGACGCCAGCAATGCCCACCTGCGCAAGCCCGTGCTCGGGTTCGAGCGCTGCACTGGAACAGTGCGCCTGCGCGGTGTCGGCCACCGCGGCAATCCCGGGCGGGGCATCGCGGGTGTGGACAAGCCAGATGTGCTGAAAGCACTCGGCTTCGACCCGGCGCCCAATCAGTATGCCGCGATGAACGGAAACGGCGCCTTCTTTTTCGCCTACGACTGTCCCGACATCCGGCGCGAGGACTGCTACCTCGTGCCCGATACGTGCGCCCGCGAGCAGGTGATGTTCGTCGGCTGCAGCGGCGGCTGGCGCAATGAGCGGTCCTGGTCGGAAGGCCAGAACATGGCGTCGCTCGGCAAGGTCATCGGCTGCCGCGACTTCGACCTCGGCGGGTTCAAGGTCCGCGACACCACCCGGGCGTCGATCGTCGACATCATCGGTGAGAATATCAGCTTCACCGATTCCGACCTCGAGTGCCCGAACAGCAAGGCATGTGACGTCTCGCACGAGTGGGGTCCAGCCAACCAGTCCTCCGCCGGCATCCGCATCGATGGCGTCCGCTCTACCGGCCGCGGTGTCATCAATGCAACCGTCAAGTCGACACCCGCACAGGTTGCCGCCGCTCCAATCACCGGTCTGCTGATCCGCGACTGCCAGTTCAACATCGGCCGCACCGACTT
>JAESGX010000520.1_pt1 | contig 13143 bp, 9 predicted proteins | sample 9269801 | NCBI WGS metagenome assembly JAESGX01 (sample SAMN16773122, study PRJNA677054) | algae metagenome | isolation source: Pleurocapsa minor GSE-CHR-MK-17-07R and co-occurring heterotrophs from wet... | place: USA: Lower Calf Creek Falls, Grand Staircase Escalante National Monument, UT ... | reverse complement strand
ATCGCTGCCATGGATGCCTCGCTGCGCGCCACGGGCTTTGGCGACCGCTTCCACTTTGCCATTCTGTCCGACACCCGCAATGATGAGGTGGCCGCCCGCGAACGGATCTGGTTCCTGCGCCTGCTGGCCGATACCCATGGCGAAGGCCGCATCTTCTATCGCCGCCGCGCACAGAACAAAGGGCGCAAGGCCGGCAATATCGAGGATTTCATCAAACGCGCCGGGGCGGCCTATCAATATGCCATCATCCTTGATGCCGACAGCCTGATGGAAGGCGCGACGATGGAGGAAATGGTCCGCCGGATGCAGGCCGCGCCCGATCTGGGCCTGCTGCAGACCCTGCCCACGATCATTCGCGCCAAATCGCGCTTTGGCCGCACCATGCAATTCGCCGGGGCCTTCTATTCCCCGATCTTCGCGCGTGGCCTTGCCATGATGCAGGGCCGCACCGGCCCCTTCTGGGGCCACAACGCCATCGTCCGCATGGATGCCTTCGCCCAAAGCTGCGGCCTGCCGGAACTGTCGGGCCGACCGCCCTTTGGCGGCCATATCCTGTCGCATGACTATGTCGAAGCCGCCCTCCTTGCCCGCGCGGGCTGGACGGTCCGCGTTGACGACGATCTGGTGGGCAGCCATGAGGAGGCGCCTGAAAACATCGTTGATCACGCCAAGCGTGACCGCCGCTGGTGCCAAGGCAACCTGCAACATTCCCGCCTTCTCTTCGCCCCCGGCTTGAAAGGGTGGAGCCGCTTTGTCTTCCTCCAAGGCATCCTCGCCTATATCGCCCCGGTCTTCTGGCTTTCCTTCCTAGCCGCCTCTATCGCTGCGCCTCTGTTCGCCCCGCCCATCGACTATTTCCCTATCGAATACTGGCCCTTCCCGGTGATCCCGGTCAGTCAGGTATCCAAGGCGCTGCTGCTCGCACTTGGCGTGGGCGGCCTCTTGTTCCTGCCCAAGATGCTGATCCTGCTGGATGCCGCCCTGCGCCGCCGCGTCCGCGGCTTTGGCGGCACGATCCGCGCCCTGCAATCGACACTGACGGAACTGCTCTTCTCCTCGATCACCGCCCCCATCTTCCTGATGTTCCAGACCCGCTCCGTCTTGCAGGTGCTGCGCGGGGCCGATGGCGGCTGGCCCGCGCAGACGCGCGGCGACGGCACCCTGTCCTTCCGCGATGCCTGGGCCGCGTCGCACTGGATCGTCACCACCGGGGGCGTGGTTCTGGTCTTTGCACAATGGCTTTCACCGCAGCTGGTGCCCTGGCTTCTGCCCGTGGCAATGCCGATGGTGCTGGCACCCGTGCTGATCTCCTGGTCCTCGCGCCCCAGCCGGACCGCGCTCTTCACCATCCCCACCGAACAGCAGCCCCCGGCCATCATGGCCCTGCATGACCGCATCCTCGCCCGGTGGGAGGCTGACCTGCCCGATCGCGCCGCCGCCTGACCCGCACGCGCAGCATTCTGCCGCTGCACCGCAGCGCCCCTTGCAGATCGCGGCCATTGCGGGCAAGACCCCCGCCAGCCCGGAGATACCCGGCCAAGCGGTGACCCATGCCCGACTCTGCCAGCTCCGTCCGGATCCCTTCGACCCGCGACCCCCGCCTCGATGTGTTTCGCGGCATCTGCCTTGTGATGATCTTCCTCAACCATGTCCCCGGCACGGTGTTCGAGAATTTCACCTCGCGCAATTTCGGCTTCTCCGACGCGGCTGAGGGGTTCGTGCTGATGTCCGGCATCGCCGCAGGCCTTGCCTATTCCGCCGATTTCCGCGCCACCTCCATGCGGCTCTGGACCGGTCTCGCCCGTGTCTGGCGCAGGGTCTGGACGCTGTATCTCGTGCATATCCTGACCACCTTCGCCGCCCTCGCCGCCGCGTCTGCCGTCGCGCTCTGGCTGAACAATTCGGAACTGCTGTTCGAAAACCAGATGAAATGGGTCTGGCTTGACCCGCTGCGCACCCTGATCGGTCTGGTAATCCTGACCCACCAATTCGGCTATGTGAACATCCTGCCGCTCTACCTTGTGCTGCTGGCCGTAGCACCTGTGCTGCTCTTCCTCGCATGGCGCACTCCGCTCTGGCTGATGGCCGTGTCAGTCGCGGTTTGGCTGGTGGCAGGCATCTGGCGGCTTGGCCCGCCCAACTATCCGTCCTCAGGCGTGTGGTTCTTCAACCCGCTGGCGTGGCAGGTGATCTTCATCACCGGCCTTCTCACTGGGGTGGCGATGAAGGATGGCCGCCGCTTCGTTCCTATCCGCCGCTGGCTACAGGTTCTGACGGGGATATTCCTGATCTATGCCGCGCTGTCAGTGCAAATTCCGGCGGTGTCAAAGATCACCGGCAACACGCTCTGGCTGGCCAAGGAAACCTTCCACTTGCCCTGGAACCTGACCGCTTTCGACAAGACCTATGTGACAGGCCCGCGCCTGCTGCATATCCTTGCGCTGGCCTATTTCCTGTCCTCTTTCGCCGTCATCCGCCGCGCCTGCGCCCATTGGATCGCCACCCCGTTCGAACTGTTGGGCCGTCAGGCCTTGCCGGTCTTTGCGCTTGGCTCGGTGCTCTGCATCGGCTTGCAGGGCGTAAAGCATGTGACCGGCGACGATTTCGCCACGGACGCGCTGATCATCGCGGGCGGACTTGCGCTGCAATTTGCGCTGGCCGCCGCGCGGCAATACTGGCCGAAGCCGCCAAAGGTCAGTTGAACTTCGCCGGGTCCGGCCCCGTCCGCTCGCCCGCCTCAAGCGTGGCGATGGCGGCCATCTCGGCCTCGGTCAGGGTGAAATTGAAGATGTCCAGGTTCTCCACCAACCCCGCCGCACGGGTGGATCGCGGGATCACCGAACAACCAAGCTGCACGTGCCAGCGCAGGATGACCTGCGCCGGCCTGCGCCCCGTCCGCGCGGCAGCGGCCTGAACCGGGGCCGCGCCGAAAGACCGCCCCTGCCCCAACGGCGTCCAGCTTTGCGTCACGATCCCGTGCTTGGCATGGAACGCCCGCAATTCCGTCTGCTGCAGGCGCGGATGCAGTTCGATCTGGTTCAGCGCGGGCACCACCCCGGTTTCCCCGATGATCCGCTCCAGATCAGAAATCCGAAAATTCGACACCCCGATTGACCGCACCTTGCCCGCTTCGCGCAGCGCGATCAGCGATTTCCAAGTGTCCAAAAACAGTCCCTGCTCCGGACAGGGCCAGTGGATAAGCATCAGGTCCACCCGATCCAACCCAATCCGCTGAAGGCTATCCTCCACCGCCCGCGCTGTCTCATCGCGCCCCTGCCGGTCATTCCAGACTTTCGTCGTCACAAAGACGCTGTCACGCGACACATCCGCCGACCGCAGCCCCTCGCCCAACCCAACCTCGTTGCCATAGATCGCCGCGCCGTCAATCAGCCGATACCCCGCCGCCAACCCCTCCCGTACCACCCGCGCGGTTTCATCCGCCGGCACCTGCCACAGGCCAAAGCCAACCTGAGGGATCGCGCGCCCATCGTTCAGCGGAAGGATCGGGTGTGTCATGGAAATCTCCAGTCATGATCTGTCGAACCATAAGACATGTCACTAAGCGGAACGCCACCCTCAGGGCTGTACGCATCACGCGCCTTTGTCTTTAACGATGCAAAAACCGCCCGTCCTCGCAGAACATGACACGCAGTTTCGCTGGCTCAGCCTGTCCAGCGGGGCATAGGTTGCATGTGGTTCTTCCATGCGCCGACTGCGCAAAGCGAGGAAAACGGCAATCCCCCGAAACGGATTTTGACAAAGGCCTGACCCTGCCGAAGCCGCAGCCGCAGCCGAAAGTGACCAAGACCCCCGCAGGAGGGCATGCTCATACCCTCCTTCGCACAAATGCGGTTACCCTGCCCAGCAACGCGGCCTTTAAGTCTGATTGTTCTCAGAGAGCGCTTGAGAAAGTGGTGGCGAGGGGGGGACTCGAACCCCCGACCCTGCGATTATGAGTCGCATGCTCTAACCAACTGAGCTACCTAGCCATTGGCGCGGTGCCTACAGACTCCCACGGATGGCGTCAAGCCACGATCCGACGCGGCATCCACCCTTGCGTCCCCTGCGCGCGGTCCGGGGTCATCGCATTGTTCCGCGGCATCATTGAAGGCTGCTTGCGCGGAAAGCGCCCCCCCTCGCGCACCCTTCGCCGTCAGGAATGCGCCACCCTCGGACGGCCAGAGGCAGTGACAGTCACGGTCGCCTCGATGAACATCGAACGGCCCTCCACCTCAGCCTCGCGCACTTCGCGCACCACGTGCAATTGCACCTCTTCAGCACCCGCCGCGCGCGCCCGCGCCTCAGCCTCGGCCAGCAAAGCTGTCTCCATCGCCGCCATCGCAGATTCACGCTCTGCAAATGCCTTCAAGCCGGCTGCCAGATGGGCGACGAACCGCCCCTCGGCAGGGCTGGACACCAGCCCGCTCACCCGCTGGCTCACCTGCCCCACCACGGCGCCGATGGCATTTGCTACCCCCGCATGTTCCGGCAGCACCATCCGACAGCCCAGCCGTTCGCCCACCGCACCATAGTAAGACCCGGCCGAAGCCCCCAGCCCAATCACCGGCACCCCCAGCCGTGCCGTGATCTCGACAATACCGCGGTGCTGCGAAAGCCCGGCCGATGTCAGCCGATGCCGCGCCAGCGTTTCCGGCACCTCGCCCGCAAAAGCCGCATCCTCGGAAAAGGCCGCTTCCAGCAGGCAATCCACCGTCTGTTGCGTCAACTGGTCCACGATCGTTTGCGCCAGCGTCGCCGCATCCGGCGCGAACCGCTCGCCCCGCCCATTGCGCCGCCGTGCCAGCAGCCGCACCGCCTTTTCCGCCGCCGCCCCGTCCCAGGCGTCCAGCCGGCCCAGCACATGGCTGGCATCCGACGGCGTCACCCCGGAAATCATCACCAGCCCCCGCGCCACCAGCCGCTCCAGCGCCGCCACTTCCAGCCGCGATGTCAGCGCATTACCCACCGGCATCGGCCCCGTCACCCGCCCCAGCACCGCCAGATCGCGCGGCCCCAGCCCGCCCGTGTTCCCCCCCATCGGGATCACGAACCGCCCGTCATATTCGCCCACCGCATCCGCCGAAAGCCACCGCTCCAGTGCCGCATGAACCATCGGCCCATGCTCCACCGCCAACAGCGATACCGGCACCAGCCGCCGCGGCCCCAGCCGCAACCCACCGTTCAGCCCTTCGGTGATCAGATGCACCTCGCTGTCACCGCCCAGGCCCGTGGTCCGCATCGCCACCGCCTCGACCATAGTGCGAAACCCGCCCACCCGCGCGCCTAGCGGGTCAATCTCCGGCAGGCCACCCCGCAGCAACGCAACATCCGTCGTCGTGCCGCCGATGTCGGACACCAGCGCATCCGCCTCGCCCGTCAACCACCGCGCCCCCACGATGCTGGCGGCCGGACCTGACAGGATCGTCTCAATAGGCCGCTCCCGCACCATGGCCGCCGAGATCAAAGCCCCATCCCCGCGCACCACCATCAGCGGGGCCGCAATCCCCACCGCATCCAGATGCCGCTCACAGGCCGCCACCAGCCGGTCAATCATCCCGATCAACCGCGCATTCAGCACCGCAGTCAGCGCCCGCTTCGGCCCGTTCAGATTGGCCGACAACTCATGCGAACAGGTCACTGGCCGCCCCGTCACCCGCCGGATCACCGCCCGCGCTGCCACTTCATGCGCCGGATTGCGGGTGGCGAAACTCGCCGCCACCGCAAAACCCACCACCTGATCGGCCAAAGCCGTCACCTCAGCCTCCAGCCGCACCAGATCGAGCGGTGCAACCTCGCCCCCCGCATGGCTATGCCCACCCGCCAGATGGATCACCGGATCGCCTTTCAGCGCCTCGATCAACCCACCCCGCTCCAGATCGGCGGCATCAAACCCGATAAAGATCAGCGCAACCCGCCCGCCCTGCCCCTCAACCAGCGCATTGGTGGCCAGCGTGGTGGAAAGCGATACCAGAGATACCTGCGCGGGCGCGACCCCCGCACCCGCCAGCGCCGCATCCACCGCCCGCCCGATGCCCAGCGCCAGATGCCCCCGCGTGGTCAGCGATTTGGCCGATCCGATCACCCGCGTCGCGGCCTCATCCACGATCACCGCATCCGTGTAAGTGCCGCCTGTATCCACGCCCAGAAAATACGCCATCGCCCGCCTGCAAGACTGTTCTGCCCCGGCACCTAATGCGAAGACTGGCCAAGATCACCCCCGAAGGCGACCCAACAGGTCGCCAAATCGGTTTCTGGCACAGAAACCGCACCGGAATTTGGCACATATTCCGGCACCTTCACGTCTCTCCACGCAGGAACGGCGATTTTTGCGTTCAAAGATCGTCGCAAAATCTGCGTCAGATTTCGCCCCGTCAAACCACATGCAGATAGGGCGCACCCTCCACGACAATCCCGATCCGCACTGCCGGAACCCCCGCCTCCACCAGCGCCGCCAACACCGCACCAGCCCGCTCCTCCGGCACCGCCGCCAGCAACGGCCCCGCCGTCTGCGGATCAAACAGCAGCGCCCCGCGTGGCCCGCCCGGCACGCTCATCCGCCCCACAACCGCGGCACGGTTCGCGGGCGCAAGCGAGCTTGCCACCCCCTGCGCCGCCAAAGCCTCGGCCCCTTCCATCAAGGGCAAATCCCCCAGCGAAACCCGCGCCGCCACACCCGATGCCTCTAGCATTTCCAGCAAATGCCCAGCCAGCCCGAACCCCGTCACATCCGTCATCGCATGGGCGACAGGGGCCAGAATCGCCGCCGCCTTCCCTTGCGGCTCCGACATTGCCGCCCAACAGTCCGCCACCGCCTCCCCCAATATCGCACCGGGGACACGCGCCAGCGCCATGTCCGCCGCCATGATCGTTCCCGACCCCAGCGCCTTGGTCAGGATCAACACATCCCCCGGTCTTGCCCCTGCCTTTGTCACAGGCCGTGCCGCCAGCCCGGTGATGGTGAACCCGATCGTCAGTTCCGCCCCCACGGTCGTATGCCCGCCCACCACATCCGCCCCCGCCGCGCGGAACACCTCGCCCGCCGCGTCCATGATCTCGGCCAGCATATCGGCCTGCAACACCTCCGACAGGCGCGGCAGCGTCACCTGCGCCAGCGCCGCCTGCGGCGCAGCCCCCATCGCCCAAATGTCGCCCAACGCATGAATGGCCGCGATCCGCGCCATCAACGCCGCATCCGCACAGGTCGCGCGCAGATGATCGGTGGTGATCACCTGTACCCCATCCCCATGCCGCAGCACCGCCGCATCATCCCCCGGCCCCGACAGCACATCCCCCCGCACCGGCACCGGCAACCCTTTCAAAGCATCGGTCAAAGCCCCCGGCCCGACCTTCGCCCCACAGCCACCGCAAAGCGGCTTTTCCCCCATCGCCTCGGCCAACCCAATCGCGCCGGGCACCGGCACCACTCGCGCCATCACAGGATAGGCGTCGAACTTCGCCATGAACTTGCGGTCGATCCGGTCCTTCAACCGCCATAACCACGCCCCGCCCGTCCGCAGACCGAACTTGTCCGCCACCGCCTCACGCGGGCCAAGCGAGACCAACTTCAGATAATCCCGCTGCGGCTGATAGGATTGCAACGGCAACCCCGCCGCCGCAGCCCGCAGATTGTGCAGCAGAACAGGTGCCTCACGCACCGCGAAAACCCCTGCCTTCGGTCGCGGCGCATGGCCCAGATGGGCGCAATCGCCCGCCGCAAAGATCGCCGGGTCCGAGGTCTGCAGATGCTGATCCACCGACACAAACCCCTCATGCAGGGTCAGTCCGGTTTCACCCAACCAAGCCTGCGGTCGCGCCCCCGCGACCGACAGGGTGAAATCCGACTCCAGCCGACTGCCATCCGATAGAACCACGTGATCAGCAGCCACCTCGACGGCCCATGTTCCGCTGCGGATCGTCACACCCGCATCCTCCAACCGCGCCAGCAGGGTGACCCGCGCCCGTGCGCCGATATTGGGCAGCACCTCCGCCCCTTGCTCAATCAGCGTGATCCGCGGTCTGCGCCCCGCAGCGCGCAAGCGATGTGCCGACGCCAGCGCAAGCTCCACCCCACCAACCCCTGCGCCGATCAGTGTTAGTCTCGGCTCTGGCGGGGACAGGGCGACAAAAGCCTCCCAACGCCGCGCATAATCGCCCAACGGCTTGGCCGCCACCGCATGTTCGGCAAATCCCGGCACCTCCGGCAAACCCGACCCGATCCCGATATCCAGCGACAAATGATCATAGCGCAGCGCTGCCCGACCCTTCAGCAGAACCCGCTTCGCCACCCGATCAATGCCCACCGCCCGGTCAAGGATCACCCGCGCCCCGGCGAACCGCGCCAGCCGGACCAGATCAATCATGATCTCATCCGCCCGGTAATGCCCCGCAACCAACCCCGGCAACATGCCCGTATAGGGTGCCGCTGCATTGGGATTGATCACCGTCAGCCGCACCCCCGGCAAAGGGTCCATTGCCCACATCCGCAACACCAGCGCATGGGCATGCCCCCCGCCGACCAGCACGATATCCTGAACAAGGGGGATTGGTTCCTGCATCATCACCCGTCTGCCTGTGACCCGCGCGAACCCTATCCCCCGCCGCCCAGAAAGACGAGGGGGGCATCCCGCGCCCAATTGCCCCGCCCACCGCCGGAACAGTTGCACCCCCGGCTCCCCGGCCCTAAGAAAATCCATGGCCACCAATCAGCGGATCGAAGTCACCAACACCCAGCGCCTGCAGCTTTCGATGGCGCTGCAATCCTCGCTGCGCCTGCTCAAGGCCGATGCCGCAGGCCTCACCCGCTATCTCGAAGAACAGGCCGCTGAAAACCCCGCCCTGCAACTCGGCCCGCCCCCGGCGGGCGATTGGCTGCCGCGCTGGGACAGCATGTTCCGCACGGGCGATCCGCTGCCTGACCGCGCAGAATCCCCCCCGCCCAGTCTGATGGCACACGTCACCGACTGGATCAGCCGCCAATCCCTTTCGCCGCCCGAGATGCGCATTGCCCTGGCCCTGTGCGACGCGCTGGAACCCTCCGGCTGGCTCGGTCAATTGCCCGCACGTATCGCAGCCGACTCCGGCACCCCACTGGATCAGGTGGAAATGGTTCTGATCCGCCTGCAGGGCATCGAACCCGCCGGCCTCTTTGCCCGCTCGCTGGCCGACTGCCTGCGCTTGCAAGCCCTTGCCGAAGGCCGAAACGACCCCGTCCTTTTCGGCGTGATCGACAATCTCGATCTTGTGGCCAATGGCGACACAGACCGCCTCGCCCGCAAACTCGGCGCGACAGCAGAGGGTATTGCCCAAGCTATCCGCACCATCCGTACCATGAACCCCAAACCCGGCGCGTCGTTCGAAAGCCTCGCCGCCCCGATCCGCGAACCCGATCTGATCGCTCGCAAAGGTGATCTGGGCTGGACCGTGGCGTTGAACCGCTCCGCCTTGCCCAGCGTCACCATCACGCCCGGCCGCGGCAACGGCCAAGGTCCCGCCCGTGCCCTGCTAAGGCTGGTCGAAGCGCGCAACACCACTCTCCTGCGCGTGGGCCAAGAAATCCTGCGCAGGCAAGAGGCCGCGCTTGATCACGGCGCCGCCCGCCTGCTGCCCCTGACGATGGCCGATATCGCCGCCGCGCTCGGCCTGCATGAAAGCACCATCAGCCGCGTGGTCTCTGGCACCAGCGTCGATACCCCACGCGGCACCCTCTGGCTCCGCGCCCTGTTCTCCGCCCGCCGGGGCAGCGCCACCGCCCCCGATCTTTCCGCCGCCGCTCTGCGCGCCAAACTCGCGGCCCTCATCTCCAGCGAAGATCGCCGCAAACCACTTTCTGACGACGCCCTTGCCCGCGCCCTTTCCGCCGAAGGCGCCGTGATCGCCCGCCGCACTGCCGCCAAATACCGCGCCGTCCAGGGTATCCCCCCGGCCCATCGCCGCAAGACCTGACCCCGCCCCTTCATCTTGGCCCAAATACCCAAAACCCTGAGCCAAGCGCGAATGCGCGCAGGCGAGGCAAAAACAACGCGGGCGAAGGCCCGCTCAATTCAATAAGCCGCGATCAACCCCGCGATCCGGTCGGCAAGGGAGTCCAGATCCTCCAACCCCTCCACCGCCACCTCGGTGACAGGCACCTCCATCCGCGCCCGATGCTTGCCGTAGCGCGGGTCATAGTGCTGCGCCATCAACCCATCCGCCAAGGCGACGAACTCACCCGCCACCACCATGGCCCGCCATTCCGCAATCACTTCACGCGGATGCGCTGCCGCCAGCGACGCCACAACCCCATCCAGCCGCGCGACATCCGCCACCAGATCGGCATAGGCCCGCACCAGGTATTCCGCCCGCGCCGCCCGCGGCGCCTCGATGGAAATGCGCGGTGCCGTCACCATCGCCCGCCACAGCTTTGGCGGCAACCGGCACTCCCCCACCTTGGCGCTCTCGGCCTCCACCACTACCACCCGGTTCGGGTCCAGCCGCGCCAGCGCCAGCGCCAACCGCCCCTCGAATGCCTTCTGGCTCGGCTGTTCTCCCATATGCCCGAACAGCGATCCGCGATGATTGGCCAACCCCTCAAGGTCCACCACCTGCACCCCCCGCGCCGCCAGCCGCGCCAGCACCTCGGTCTTGGCCGTGCCCGTATTGCCATCCAGCACCACCAGCCGATGCGCAAAAGGCTGGTCATACAGCGCCTCCACCACCAGCCGCCGCCAGCTTTTATAGCCGCCCTGCACCACCTCCACCCGCCAGCCGATCTGGCTCAGGATCGACGCGAAACTCCCCGACCGCTGCCCCCCGCGCCAGCAATAGACCAACGGCTGCCACCCCCCCGGCTTGTCGGCCAAAGGCCCCTCCAGATGCGCGGCCGCATTCTTCGCCACCAGCGCCGCGCCCACCTTGCGCGCGGTGAACGGGCTCACCTGCTTGTAGATCGTCCCAACCCGCGCCCGCTCGTCGTCATCCAGCACGGGAAGCGAGATCGCGCCGGGAATATGGTCCTCGGCCCATTCGGCAGGGGCGCGCACGTCGATGATATCATCGAACCGCAGCGCCATCACATCCGCCAGACTGTTTAGCACCACCGCCATCAGAAGCCCGCCTCGCAGGCCGAAACCAGCGCCGCCAGCATCGCCTCGCAGCGCGCCATCTGCTCCAGGCTCACAAACTCGTCCGGCTTGTGGCCCTGCGCCATGGATCCGGGTCCGCAAATCACGGTGGGCACCCCCAAACGCGCATCAAACAACCCACCCTCTGTCCCAAAAGCCACCTTGATTGTCCCATTCGCCCCGGTCAGACCTTTGACGAAATTCACCACCTCCGCATCCGATGGCGTGCCCAGCCCCGGATAATCCCACAGCCGCTCAATCCTGATCTCCGCCTCCGGAAACTCCGCCCGCAGCGGCGCCACCAAAGCCTCGCACCCCGCGCGAACCTCGTCGATCAACCTAGCCACATCCTCCCCCGCCAGCGACCGGATCTCCCAATCCGCCACCGCTGTCTGGGGTACGATGTTCACCTGCACACCCCCATTCAGCTTGCCCACATGCAGCGTGGTGTAAGGCACGTCATAATCCCCGTCCCGCATCCCATCCGCCACCACCCGCGCCTGCACCCCGCGCAGCACGCCCACGAAATCTGCCGCCAGATGCAGCGCGTTCAGCGCCAGCGGCGCCAGCGCCGAATGCCCCTCGCGCCCCACGCATGTCGCCCGCAGCGCAACCTTCCCCTTATGCCCCGTCGCCACCGCCATCCCCGTGGGCTCCCCCACGATGCACATACGTGGCCGTACGGGTGCGCCCTCCAGCATGGTGATCATCGACCGAACCCCCATGCAGCCGATCTCCTCGTCATAAGACAGCGCCAGATGCAGCGGCACCCGCAAGGGACGGTTCGTCGCGCTCAGCATGGCCGCCACCGCGCAGGCGACAAACCCCTTCATATCCGCCGTCCCGCGCCCGTAGAGCCGCCCCTCCGCCTCGGTCAGCTCAAACGGTGGCCGCGTCCAGGCTTGCCCCTCCACTGGCACCACATCCGTGTGCCCCGAGAGCATCACCCCGCCCAAACCCGCAGGCCCCACCGTCGCATAAAGATTGGCCTTGCCGCCACCAGCATCCGGGATCAGCACCGCCTCTATCCCGGCCCCGGCCAGCACCCCCGCCACCCAATCCATCAACGCGCGGTTGGGCCGGTCGCTCACCGTGTCAAAGGCGATCAGCCGTTCCAGTATCGCACGCGCATCCATCGGGCAGCCCTCCATTCGCGCCGTCACCTAATCGCATATGCGCGTGAAGCGGAAGGCCCGCCCCTTCCCCCCACCCCTGCACCGGTGCAAAACAAGACTTGACCATGACGAAAGCGAATCCCATGCGCCTGCCCACCGCCGCCCTTCTGGCCACCCTCGCCACGCCCATCGCCGCGCAAGAGTCAGCGCCCCAATCCCCCCGCGATGCCGGGGCGGTTGCGCAACTCCTCTCTGCGCAGGCCCTCTTTGATCTGGGCCTCGCGCGCAAGGATCCCCTCGCCACCCTCGCCGCCGCACGCCTCGCAGCAGGGATTACTGTCACCGATAGCGACCGACTCCCCGATCCCGCAGGCGAAGCCGTCCCTGCAACCTATCCCGCGCCAGATTTCATGTTCACCGCCGCCCGCGCCCTTGCACAGGAAGACGACCTCGCCACCGATCTCATCGCCCGAACCGAGGCCGAGGTGACACGCACGCCCACCCTCACCGTCATCCGCTCCTCGCGCGGCATCGCGGGCGATGCGGCGCAGGTCTATACGTTCCCCTTCTTCGCCGCCGCGCTGGCCGAGGTGGGGCTTTTGGGGGACGGCAAATCCAATCTCGATCTCTCGGTCACTTTGCCCGACGGCACCCCCGTCTGCCTCGACACCGGCCCGTCCGACCGCGCGCTTTGCGCCTTTTCCCCGACAGAGAACGCCACTTTCTCGATCACCATCACCAACCGCAGCGAAACCCCCGCAACCTACAGCCTGCTAACCAACTAACCCATTGATACAATGTAATTGCTGCGCAGCGAAAACCGCAGCATTTCTACCCGATGCTGCGCAGAAAAAGTGCCCACCTCGCCCATTCACCTTGGCCCAAATACCCCTACCACCCCACCACCGGCGGAGCATCTGAACACCGGG
>JAESGX010000519.1_pt1 | contig 13151 bp, 12 predicted proteins | sample 9269801 | NCBI WGS metagenome assembly JAESGX01 (sample SAMN16773122, study PRJNA677054) | algae metagenome | isolation source: Pleurocapsa minor GSE-CHR-MK-17-07R and co-occurring heterotrophs from wet... | place: USA: Lower Calf Creek Falls, Grand Staircase Escalante National Monument, UT ... | reverse complement strand
CTATATCGAGGCGGGCGCGGCCGGCGTTCACTATGAAGACCAGCTGGCAAGCGAGAAAAAGTGCGGCCACCTGGGCGGCAAGGTGCTGATCCCGACTCAGGCGCATATCCGCAACCTCGATGCCGCGCGCCTCGCCGCCGACGTGATGGGCGTGCCGACCGTCATCTGCGCGCGGACCGATGCCGAATCGGCGATGCTGATGACGTCCGACATCGACGAGCGCGACCATGAGTGGCTGACGGGCGAGCGCACGCCCGAGGGCTTCTTCCGCCTGAAGCCCGGCACGGGCGTCGACCATTGCATCAAGCGGGGCCTGGCCTTTGCGCCGCACGCGGACCTCATCTGGTGGGAAACCAGTCACCCCAACCTCGACGATGCCCGGCGCTTTGCCGAAGCGGTGAAGAAGGAGCATCCGAACAAGATGCTGGCCTATAACTGCTCGCCCAGCTTCAACTGGGAGAAGAACCTGGACAAGGACACCATCGCGAAGTTCCAGCGGGAAATCGGCGCGATGGGCTACAAGTTCCAGTTCGTGACGCTGGCTGGCTTCCATAGCCTGAACCACGGCATGTACGAGCTGGCGCGCGGCTACAAGGAGCGCGGCATGGCGGCCTATTCCGAGCTGCAACAGGCGGAGTTCGCCAGCGAGGTGAACGGCTACACGGCAACCCGGCACCAGCGCGAAGTCGGCACCGGCTATTTCGACGCCGTGGCCGAAGCCATCTCGGGCGGGCAGTCGTCCACCACGGCGCTGAAGGAATCGACGGAATCGGCGCAGTTCCACGCTGCTGCCTGACGATTACCCCGGGGAGGGATGCGCCCGCGGCTGCCGGGAGGCGGCCGCGGGTGCACTTGCGCCTGGGGGCGGGGCAGCATCCGCAATCGGCAAAAGCGCACACCGCGGGCTGTTGTCTTGCCAGTGTCACCCCTGCTTCCTAGTTAGCTGGGGTGAGTCCTTCGCAACCCCCTGTGCCACCCGGGCTGTCGCGGTTGTGGATGGTCGGGTGCGGCTCCATGGCCGGGGCGCTGCTGCAGCGCTGGCTGGAGGCGGGGCTCGATCAGGCCGGGGTTACCGTGATCGATCCGGCCCCCCTCGGCCTGCCGCCCGGATTTACCGGGCAGCTTGTTGCAGAGGTGACCGCCGCTCCAGGTGACACGCCCGATGTCGTGGTTCTGGGCGTGAAGCCGCAGGTGCTGCCGGCCCTTGCTCCGGCGCTGGCGGCGCGTCTCGGGCAGCCGGTGCTGCTGGTGTCCATGCTGGCCGGCGTGCGCACGTCCGCGCTGGCGCAGCTGTTTCCGGCAGCGCGTCTCGTTCGCATCATGCCCAATCTCGCCGCGCGAATCGGGCGCGGCGCGACGGCCATGTACGCGGCTGGCGCCGACGAGGCGGACATTGCGCGAACCGAATGGCTGATGACCGCCGTCGGGACGGCGCTCTGGCTGGATGACGAAAGCCGTTTCGATGCAGTCACCGGGCTGTCCGGGTCGGGGCCGGCGTTCCTGTTCCGCTTTATCGAGGCGCTTGCCGGGGCCGGCGAGGCGGCCGGGCTGGAGCCCGATGTCGCCGCCAGGCTTGCGTTGCAGACCGTGGCGGGGGCTGCCGAGCTCGCCGTGCAGTCGGGCCTTACGCCCGCGGCCCTCAGGCAGCAGGTAACGAGCCCGAACGGTACCACCCAGGCCGGGCTCGACGTGCTGGACGGCGACGGCGCCCTGTCGAGCCTGCTGCGCGCGACGGTGAGGGCAGCGGCCGAGCGGTCGCGCGCGCTTGCCGCTGCCGCAGACGCCGCTGCCGACATGGCGCCCGCGCGCGAGAAAGAACAGGGCCGGGGAACATGAGCATGGATGCGGACGCACGTGCAGTGGATGCCTGGCTGACCGCGATCGGGCTTGCCGGCTGGCATGGCGCGACGCTGGAAGACGCAGCCGCGGCTTCGGGCGTTGCGGCGGCCGATATCCTGCGCCGGGTGGGCGACAGGACGGACGCCGTGTCGGCCTTCCTGGCGCGGATCGCGCAGGAATCCGCCATTGCGGCGCTCGGCGGGCTCGGCACGCGCGAGCGGCTGTTCGACGGCATGATGCGCGGGTTCGACATCCTGCAGGCGCAACGCCCCGCCGTTCTGTCGCTTTGGGAAAGCCGCGATCCCGGCGTGCTGGCGCTTGTGCTCGCCACCGCCGGGCCTGGCGTGCGCCGGCTGGCGTCGGCGGCCGGCGTTGAGGTGGGCGGGCTGCGCGGTCAGGTGCGCCGCGCCGCCTTGCTGGGAATTGCCATTCGCGCCTTCGCAGCCTGGCGGGATGATGAAAGCCCCGACATGGCGGCAACCATGGCCGCGCTCGACAAGCTCCTCGGTCAGGCCGAGCGCGCCGAGACCGAGGGGTTGAGCCCCGAACTGATCGGATTGCCGGGCTTCGGTGTCGGACCCGGCTTCGGCGTCAGGCGTGAGGGCTCGATTTTCGATCGGCTGCCATGGCGACGCGGGCCCGCCGATCAAGTTCCTCCACCATTGCCCGGTCCGCTGCCGGAATAAGGCCGGCGAGCACGGCCCAGAAGCCGCTGACCGCCTGCTGCCCGGCCGCGGCATAGGCCTCGGCAACCTTGGATCTCAATGCTTCGAACAATCGCGCTTCCAGCTCGGCGCCGGCCGGCGTCAACTGCAGCAGGCGCTGGCGCCGGTCCAGCGTGCCCACCGCCTGTTCCACGAGGTTCATGCGCATGAGGTCCGCAAGCACGCGCGACAGCGACTGCTTGGTGATCGCGAGCAGGCGCAGCAGGTCCGACACGGCAAGGCCCGGCTGGCGCGCAATGAAGTAGAGCGCGCGATGGTGCGCCCGGCCCAGCGACTGGTCGGCGAGGATGGTGTCCGCGCCGCGGATCATGCTGGCGTAGCCGAAATACAGGAGTTCGATGCCACGCCGTATCTCGGGCTCGCGCAGGAACAGCGGCGACGCGCGCGAGGCCGCAAGGTGGGCAGGCAGCTGGGAAGATGCGTCAATCATGTTGACCTACTTTGCCGCAACATGCTAGCCGCCGCAAGCGGCACGAGAGAGGCAGACATGAGCACCCAGAGCTTCGACGATCGGGAGGGACAGATCTGGCTGGACGGGAAGCTGGTGCCCTGGCGCGATGCCAATGTTCATATCCTGAGCCACGCGATGCACTATGCAAGCGCGGTGTTCGAGGGGCAGCGCGCCTACAATGGCGAGATCTATGCCCTGTCCGAGCATAGCCAGCGCCTGCTCGGCTCTGCCGACATCCTGGGCTTCCGCATCCCCTGGAGCCGCGACGAGATCGACCAGGCCTGCCGCGACACGCTGGCAGCCAGTGGCATGCAGGACGCCTATATGCGTCCGATCGCCTGGCGCGGCAGTGAGCAGATGGGGGTGGCAGCACCCAATTCGAAGATCCACCTGGGAATCGCCTGCTGGCACTGGGGCGCCTATTTCGGCCCGGAAGCGCTGGCCAAGGGGTTGAAGCTGGAAATCGCGCCCTGGCGCCGCCCTGCACCCTATACCGCGCCGACGGCGTCCAAGGCGGCGGGTCTCTACATGATCTGCACATTGTCGAAGCATCACGCCGCAGACCATGGCTATGACGATGCGCTGATGCTGGACTGGCGCGGCCAGGTGGCTGAAGCGACCGGCGCCAACGTGTTCTTCGTGAAGGATGGCGCGCTGCACACGCCGACGCCGGACTGCTTCCTGGACGGCATCACCCGCCGGTCCGTGATGCGGCTGGCCGAGGCGCGCGGCATTGAGGTGATCGAGCGCACCATCTGGCCCGAAGAGCTGGAGGGATTTGAGCAGTGTTTCCTGACCGGTAGCGCGGCCGAGGTGACGCCGGTGGGCAGTGTCGGGCCATGGCGGTTCGAGGTCGGCGACATGACGCGCCAGCTCATGACCGACTATGCAGCGCTGGTGCGCGGCCTCACGCCAAACAGCTGATCGGGGTCGAGGCGGGCTTGCTGCGCTGCGGCGAAGCGGCCGTTAACTACGACGAAGTCATTCCGCACGTTGGTGTTTGCCTTCAATCCGACGCGGGAGCAGCCTAGAGCCGGAGCGTTATGAGACATGTTGCGTTCGAACCCGGCGCGTCCGATGCCGGGCATGGAAGATACGGAAGACAGATGCGGAGCGAAATGGATCCCCCGGCCCAGACGTCCGCCCGCACAGGTGCGCGCCGCATCGTTCGCAGCGTCGCGATCGTCGGCCTGCTGACGGGCGTGTTCCTGATCGTGCCGTCCGTCCAGGGGTTCGGCCTCGCCGCCGGCCAGGACACGCGGCTGGGTGGCAGCCCGGCGCAACTGGCGGATGAACTTGCCGGCGCCGAAGCGTCGCGGCTCGTGCAGCGTCCCTGATCGCCCGGCGCTTTACCGGGCCTCACAAAAGTCCCTTTCGCGGCGCAGGTTGACCGGCCTCTGCGAGATTCCTAAACCACCGCGGACATGCCGGGGAGTTTCCATTTGACGCGAGTTCCGGGTTGGAGGGGGTCGATTGCCGCCCCAGCGGCTGCACTTCTTGGCATGCTGGCATGGGCTTCGGGCCCGGCGCATGCACAGGCCATAGATCCGCGTGTACTGGAAAGCCTGCAGGGCCAGCTCGGCGCCGGGCAGCTCGGGCGCGAAATCCAGCCGGCACCGCAGCCACGTGAACCTGCGAATCGCGGCGGGACGCAGCTGCCGGGCGGACGGGTGGACACCAACGAGGAACAGGAAGTTCGCCGCGCGGAAGCGCGCCGCCAGCTGCGCGAGCTTTACGAGCCCTCCGAAATCGAGCGCGACTATCGCCGCCGCTTGAACGAACCCCAGCTTCGGCAGTTCGGCTACAGCTTCTTCCAGTCGGCAGCGGCGCCCACCGGGGTCCGGACCGGCGCCATCGGCGACGATTATGTGCTGGGCATCGGCGACGAGATCCAGGTGAGCTTCCGCGGTGCCACCAACCGCACACAGACGATCCGGGTGGACCGCGACGGACGCATCGTGGTGGGCGACCTGCGCCCCATCCAGGCCGCCGGTCGGACGCTTGGCAGCGTGCGCGCCGAGCTGTCGGCGGAGACCCGCCGCACCGTTCTTGCAACCGATGTTTATGCGTCGGTGGGTGAGGTGCGATCCATCAGCATATTCGTGGGCGGAGAGGTCGAGCGGCCCGGCCAGTTCAGCCTGACCTCGCTATCCGACATCGGCACTGCGCTGGCGCAGGCCGGCGGTGTGCGGCGGTCGGGGTCGTTGCGGCAGGTTCGCCTGGTGCGCGCTGGTGGCGGCACGGTGACGGTCGACCTCTATGGCCTGCTGGGGATCGGCGCCCCGCCGTCGGTCCGGCTGCGCGATGGCGACCGGGTGATCGTGCCCGTGATCGGTCCCACGGTGGCGGTGACCGGCGCGGTTGCCCGGCCCGGTATCTACGAGCTGCGCGGGCCGGCCTCGGTCGGCGCCGTGGTCGGGTTTGCCGGCGGCGCGATCCGGCAGCGGGGCGGGCAGGTGGTGATCAGCCGTATTGCACCCGACGGCAGCGAAACCTTCGTGCGCGCACCCTCGGCTGCCAGCAATGTCGTCAGCGGCGACGCGGTGCAGGTGGTGGGCGGCTCGGCCGGTGGTGCCGTCGGGCGGGTGCAGTTGCGCGGCCATGTCGACAACCCCGGCGCGAGGCCGCTTGTCGCGGCCGGAACAGTGGCCGAACTCGTCGGGTCGCCCGAGGACTTGCGGCCCGACAGCTACCAGGTGGCCGCCATTCTTGTGCGGCGCGACCCGGGCACCGGCTCGCGCGTGTTCGAGCTCGTGAACCTCGCGCGCGAGCTGCGCGAACGGCCATCGAGGCCGCTGCAGAGCGAGGACACGCTCTTCATCTTTTCGCGCGCTGACATCGAATTCATGAACGGCGTGGCGGTCCGGCAGGTCGTTCTCGGCCAGGACAACCCGCTGGAGGACTGTGTGTCGCTGCAGCGGCTGGCGACCCTCGTGAAGGACACGGAAGCAAGCCGGTTCAATGCCGTCACGCGCGGCAACTTCGTGGTGGTGACCGAGCAGGGCGCCAATCTCGGCACGGTGGGCGCAGCTCTGGGGCAGGGGAGCGGTCGAACGAGCGAGGCGGCCTCGACCATCCTGCGCGAAGAAGAGGAAGCGGAGGACAATCCCGCTTGCCCCGTGGTTTTCGAGGAAACGCCCGAGCTGCTGCCGATCCTGATGGAGCATGCCGTAAGCATCGGTGGCGCGGTCCGGCGCCCGGGGGCCTATCCCGTCGGCGGCCGTGTGTCCGCGCGCGATCTCTCGCTTGTCGCCGATGGGCTGGTTGCGGGTTCCAGCGACATCGTGCTGGACATCAATCGCGCCCAGGCCGGGTCGCCCGAGCGCGTGCAGGTGGATGGCACGGGCTCGATGCTCGCCCTGACCCAGCTGGGGGCCGGAGACGATATCCGCTTCAACGCGCAGCAGCCGGTATTCGAGGGCTCCGCGATCCTGCTGTCGGGCGAGGTGTCCCGGCCCGGGCTCTATTCCATCCGCAAGGGTGAGAAATTGTCGGAACTTCTGGCCCGTGCCGGCGGGCTGACCAGCTATTCCTATGCTTATGGCACGGTCTTCACCCGCCGCAGCGTGAAGGAAAGCCAGGAGGACGGGTTCCGTCGCACCGCCCGCGAGATGAACAACAGCCTGCTCGCCATCGCCGCGCGATCGACCGAAACCAGCGCAGACGGGATCGCGGGTGCTGCCGCGCTGATCCAGACGCTCGCGCAGACCGAAGCGTCCGGCCGCATGGTCGTGGAATCGGACCCACGGGTGCTGGAGCTGCGCCCCGATCTCGACACCATCCTGGAGCCCGGCGACAGCATCTTCGTGCCGAAACGGCCCAATTTCGTGCTGGCACTGGGCGATGTGAACAATCCTGGAGCGCTGCAGTTTGTCGTCGGAAAGCCCGCCGCCTCCTACCTGCGGGACGCCGGCGGCACATTGTCGACCGCGGACGACGGGAGAGTGTTCATGGTGCTTCCGAACGGGACGGCGCAGCCTGTCAGGACCGGTGGCTGGGGCAGGAGCGGCGGCGGCGTGCCGCCACCGGGGACGACCATCATCGTGCCCAAGAACATCGATCCGCTGTATCGCCTGTCGGTCTTCCGCGACATCACGACGATCATCGCCCAGCTGGCGACGTCGGTTGCAACGGTCGCTGTGCTGGCGACGCGTTGACCATGAGCTTCGCGCTCTGGACGGCGGCCATGGGCGCGCTGGTCGCATTGGTCACGGCGCTGCTTGCACGGCCGATCGGCGACCGTCTGGGCCTGCTCGACTTCCCCGATGCCGACGGCGGTCGAAAGCTGCATGCCGAGGTGACGCCGCTGGTCGGCGGCCTGGGCGTCGTCGGCTCGGCCTTGTTCGCCACGATTGCGATGCTGCTGGCCGGCACGCCCGACATCGAGCAGTCCACGCTGTTCTGGTTTCTGGCAACGGTGCTGGGCATGTTCCTGGTCGGCGTTTCCGACGACCGCTTCGGCCTGACGGCGTCGACCCGGCTCGCCATCGCCTCGGCATTGCTGCTGTCGGCGATCGCGCAGGCGCCCGACTTTTCCGTGAGTTTCCTGCTGTTCGCGGGGCAGAGCGAGTTGGTGCTGCTGCCGGCGCTTGTCGGCGTCGCGTTCACGCTCCTGTGCTTCGTGGGGTTCCTGAACGCGGTCAACATGGCGGACGGCAAGAACGGGCTGGTGATCGGCCAGGCGCTCATCTGGTCGGCCGTGCTGTTCGTTCGGCTGCCGGCAGCCATGGCGCCGCTGATCCTGGCGATTGCAGCAGCGCTTGCGGTGCTGTTCCTTTTCAACATGAAGGGCCGGCTGTTCCTTGGGGACGGCGGCAGCTATGGCCTGTCGGCGATCTTCGGACTGCTTGCGATCTATGCATGGAATCATGGCTTTGCGGATATGCACGCCGATGATGTCGCGCTGATTTTCGCGCTGCCGGTGTTCGATACGCTGCGGCTGATCGCGCACCGGGCGTTGCAGGGGAAGAGCCCGTTCACGCCCGGCCGTGACCATCTTCACCACTATCTCTACACCCGCTGGAGCTGGCCGCGGCCGCTGCCGTGGGTGTTGGCGCTGGTGGCGGTGCCGAACTTCATGGCGATCGCGCTGCCGGGCACCGGGCTCGTCTGGCTGGGGGTCACCCTCATCGGGTATCTCGGCCTGCTGTGGGTCGCGACCAGCGAGCCAAGCGCGCGCACTGCCTGAAAGGCGCTGGTTTCACGCTGATGCGATCTGCGACCACCGGGTCCCGGTCAAGGCAAACAGGGCTGCTGACGAACGGGGCTTGTCGCAGGGGGGGCTTCAAGCTATCAGCGCGCCTCCGAGCGGGCGTGCAGCCCGTCGCAGGATGCAAGTGCGGACGTTCAAGGTTCGCGACGCACCGGCATTGGGGTGTCGCCAAGCGGTAAGGCACCGGTTTTTGGTACCGGCATTCCCAGGTTCGAATCCTGGCACCCCAGCCACCGGCAAGGTCGAGCCAGCCATCGGCAAGGTCGATCGAGCGCCTTCCCGATGTGTGCGGCTGGCAGCGCGCGGGCCCGAGCTGCGTTGACCGCGCCGACGGGACACCGCAAGGTCGCCCGCGATGACAGCCGCTCCGATCTTCGCCGATATCCGCATCGCCCACGCCCGCCTCCTGCCGTGGATCCGGCGCACCCCGATCCTGACGTCGGGCGTGATCGACGACGCGGTTGGGGCGCGACTGTTGTTCAAATGCGAGAATTTCCAGAAGACCGGGTCGTTCAAGGCACGTGGCGCGTTCAACGCAGTGCTGGCGCTGCCGGATGCGGACGCTTCCCGCGGGGTGGTGACCCACAGCAGCGGCAATCATGCGGCGGCACTGGCGCTGGCGGCGCGGGCGCGGGGCATCACCGCGCATGTGGTGATGCCGCGCACGGCCCCGGCCTCCAAGAAGGCCGCGGTTGCCGGCTATGGCGCGACCATACTGGAGTGCGAGCCGACACTGGCAGCGCGCGAGGCCGGGGTGGCGGCACTGGTTGCCGAAACGGGCGGCGCCATCATCCCGCCGTTCGATCATCCGCTCGTGGTGGCAGGGCAGGGCACCTGCGCCGTCGAGCTGATCGAGGATGCCGGGGCGCCGCTGGATGCGCTGCTCTGCCCCGTGGGCGGGGGCGGGTTGCTGGCGGGCACCGCAATCTCCACGGCAGCGCTTTCACCCGCCACCCGGGTGATCGCCGCCGAACCGCTGGCGTGCGATGATGCCGCGCGCGGGTTTCTGAGCGGGGTGCGGCAACCGCAGGTGGTGCCGGTGACCACCATCGCCGATGGCCTGACGACGGCGATGAGCGACATGACCTTCGGGGTGATGCGAACCCTGGTGACAGACGTGGTCACCGTGCCGGAAGACGCCATCGTGGCGGCGATGCGGCTGATCTGGTCGCGCATGAAGATCATCGTCGAGCCGAGCTGCGCCGTGCCGCTGGCAGCGCTGCTGACGGGCGCATGGGATGCGCGCGGCAAGACGGTGGGGATCATCCTGACCGGCGGCAACGTCGATCTGGACCATCTGCCGTGGACGCGCTGAACGCCGATCCGGGCGCCCCGGCGCGCGGCCTCAGCCGGCAGGAAGCCGCCTGGTCGCTGACCGAGGCCGCCAACGAACCCTTCTTCAACCTGGTGCAACGCTATGTGTTCGCGCCCTATTTCGCCGGCACGCTGGCCGCGAGCCAGGCCGAGGGTGCGGCCATGTGGGGCTTTGCGATGGGGGCGGCGGGGCTTGCGATTGCGCTGCTTGCGCCGGTGCTGGGGTCGATCGCCGATTCGGGCTCGCGGCTGAAGCCCTGGCTTGCCGGGGCCGGGCTGGTCGCCTTCGTCTCGTCGGCCAGCCTCTGGTTTGCAGCGCCGGGCGTTTCGCTCCTGCCGGTTGCGATTGCTGTTTTTGCTGGCACGGTTGCGACCGAGCTGATGAACCAGTTCGGCAACGCCTTCCTGCCGGTGGCCGCCCGGCCGGAGCGGATGGGGCTGCTGTCGGGCCTGTCGTTCGGCATCAGCCAGCTGGTGGGGATGCTGGTGCTGCTGGTGGTGCTGGCCGTTTCGCAAGGCGCGCCGGCCATTCTGGCGGCAGTGCCAAACGGGGTGGACCGTCTCGCCGGACCGCTGGCCGCGGCCGCGGTGCTGCTGTTCCTGACGCCGTTCCTGCTCGTCGCGCGCGACCGGCCCGGCGGTGCACAGGCGTCCGTTTCGCAGGGGCTGGCAGACCTGAAGGCGACGCTGGCCGAGGCCTGGCAGGACCGGAACATGCGCATGTTCCTGATCGCGCGCATGGTGTCGGCAGATGGCATGGCAGTCGTGTTCGGCTTCGGCGCCGTGCTGGCGGCGGCCTCCTTCGGGTGGAAGGCGGACACGCTGGCGCGTTTCGGTCTGGTCATCACCACCTTCGGCGTCATCGGCGGCTTCGCCGGCGGCTGGATCGATGGCCGGATCGGCACCCGGCGGCTCGCCCTGCTGGGGCTGGCGCTGATGGGGCTGGGCGCGGCTTCGGTGGTGCTGACCGATGCGACTCGGGTGTTCGGCGTCCCCACCGGGGTGGCGCTCGGGGCACCGCTGTCGACCCCGCAGGAGTGGGGTTTCATGCTGTCGGGCGCGGTGATTGCCGCCGGTGCCGCATTCAACATCGCGGGCATGCGCACGCTGATGGCGACGCTTGCGCCGCGCGCCAAGGTCGCGGCCTATTTCGGGCTCTATTCCTTTGTCGGCAAGGCGACAGCGTTCGTGGGGCCCACCCTGGTTGGAGTGATCGCCACCGCGACCGGCTCTGTGCGGCCGGGCGTTGCCGTTGCAGTGCTGTTCCTCGCCGCCGGCTTCGGCGCGCTGCTCGCCGTGCGCTCCCCAATTCGCCAAGTGGCTTGAGCCGGCAGAGCGCGCACAAGAACAGCTCGAGGAGAACACCGATGGATTTCGCGCTGCCCCCGGAGCTGACCGCCTATCTGGCCGAGCTCGACGCCTTCATCGAGGCCGAAATCGCGCCCTTGCAGGCAGCGGACGACAATGAGCGCTTTTTCGACCATCGCCGCGAATGGGCGCGAACCGACTTCGAGAATGGCGGCCTGCCCCGGCACGACTGGGAGCTGTTGCTGCGCGAGGCGAAGCGCCGGGCCGACAAGGCGGGGCATTATCGCTTCGCCATGCCGAAGGACGTCGGCGGCAAGGACGGCTCCAACCTCTGGATGGCGGTGATCCGCGAGCATCTGGCGGCCAAGGGGCTGGGGCTGTTCAACGATCTGCAGAACGAACATTCGATCGTCGGCAACAACCCGTTCATCCTGATGTTCCGCGATTTCGGCACCGAGGCGCAGAAGGCCGAGTTCGTGGACGGCATGCTGAACGGGACACGCATCATCGCCTTCGGCCTCACCGAGCCCGAGCATGGCTCGGACGCGACGCACATGGAGACGCGCGCCGTGCCCGAGGCGCGCAATGGCGTGGCGGGCTGGCGCATCGACGGCGAGAAGATGTGGATCACCGGCATGCATGTCGCCACCCACTGCGCGCTGTTCGCGCGGGTGAGCGGCAAGGACGGCGACGCGGCGGGCATCTCCTGCTTCCTGGTGCCGACCGACACGCCGGGTCTGAAGATCGAGGAGTATCTCTGGACCTTCAACATGCCGACCGACCACCCTCGCATCAGCTTCACCGACGTCTGGGTGCCGGACACTGCGCTGTTCGGCCCGCCGGGGGGCGGTCTCGCGCTGGCGCAGCATTTTGTGCACGAGAACCGGATCCGGCAGGCCGCGAGCTCGCTGGGGGCCGCCAGCTATTGCGTCGAGGAGGCGGTGAAATATGCCCGCCACCGCAAGCCATTCGGCAAGGCGCTGGCAGAAAACCAGGCGATCCAGTTCCCGCTGGTGGAACTGGCGACCCAGTGCGAAATGCTGCGGCTGCTGATCCGCAAGACCGCCTGGGAGATGGACCAGATGACCAAACCCGAGGTGGAAAAGCGCCTGTCGGACAAGGTCAGCATGTGCAACTACTGGGCAAACCGGCTGGTGTGCGAAGCCGCCGACCGGGCGATGCAGGTGCACGGCGGCATCGGCTATTCGCGGCACAAGCCGTTCGAGCACATCTACCGCCACCACCGGCGCTACCGCATCACCGAGGGCAGCGAGGAGATCCAGATGCGCAAGGTGGGCGCCTGGCTGTTCGGTTATCTCGGGCCGAAACGCGAGCAGTATCGGTCGGAGATGAAAGCGGCTGCCGAATAGGTCAGCCGAGCCAGGCCCAGGGCCGCGCCGACCTGTCGCGGGCCTGCCACGCCGCGATGGCGTCGGCATGCTTCAGGGTGAGGGCGATCGGGTCGAGCCCCTCCAGCAGCATCTGCCGCGCCTCCCCCGGCAGGGCGAAGGGGTGGCTGCCGATGGTCATGGCCTCAAGATCGATGCTGACGGGGTTCCCGAGCGTGGCGATGACCGCGGCCGACAGCTGCACCGGGGCGATGCCGTTGCGAACGCAGTTGCCGAAGAAGATGGGGTTGAAGCTCGGCGCGACGATGGCGCGGATGCCCCATTCCGCAAGCGCCCAGGCGGCATGTTCCCGGCTGGAGCCGCAGCCGACATTGGCACCGGTCAGCAGGATGTGCGCATCGGCATAGGCGGGCTGGTTCAGCACGAAACCTGGGTCCGGGTCGCGCGTGCCGGGCAGGTAGCGCCAGTTGGCGAACAGGCCGTCGGCGAGACCGGTCTTGCCGGTCGTCTTCATCTCGCGGCTTGGGATGATGATGTCGGTGTCGATATTGTCGATGGGCAGCGGCGCTGCCGTCGCCGTCAGGCGGCGCAGCGGCTCAGCCATGGGCATAGCACCGTGCGTCGGCAATCCGGCCTTCGATGGCGCTCGCGGCGACGGTCTCGGGGCTTGCGATGTGGGTGCGGGTGCCCGGCCCCTGCCGGCTTTCGAAATTGCGGTTGGTGGACGAGATCACGCGCTCCCGGGGCCCGAAGCTCTCGCCGCCGGCGTAGAAGCACATGGAACAGCCCGAGTTGCGCCATTCGAAGCCGGCGTCGGTGAAGATGCGGTCCAGCCCCTGCGCCTCGGCGGCGCGCTTCACGGCCATGCTGCCAGGCACGATGATGGCGCGCACGCCCGGCGCGACGTGGCGGCCCTTCACGATGGCGGCAGCGCGCTGCAGGTCGCTCAGCCG
>JAESGX010000518.1_pt1 | contig 13155 bp, 12 predicted proteins | sample 9269801 | NCBI WGS metagenome assembly JAESGX01 (sample SAMN16773122, study PRJNA677054) | algae metagenome | isolation source: Pleurocapsa minor GSE-CHR-MK-17-07R and co-occurring heterotrophs from wet... | place: USA: Lower Calf Creek Falls, Grand Staircase Escalante National Monument, UT ... | reverse complement strand
GGGCTGCGCCACATCTTCTTCAGGCCGAACTCGGCGACGCGCGCCTCATCGGGGGTGATGGTCGCGCACTTCACGCCCACGCCGTACTGCTTGGTCGCGTTGGCCGCGTCCACCGTCACCTGGTCATCGGTCTGGTCGCGATACTCGATGCCGAGGTCGTAATACTTCAGGTCGATGTCGAGGTACGGCAGGATCAGGCGGTCCTTGATGAACCCCCAGATGATGCGCGTCATCTCATCCCCGTCCATCTCGACGACGGGGGTTTTCACCTTGATCTTTGCCATGTCCTGCTTGCCCTCTGCGCCGCCCCTATGTGCCGTTCGGCTGGGCGGTCAACCTTGATGTTGCACTGCGGTGCGCACAATCGCACCCGCGCCAGCCCGGGACAAGCCCGCGCGCCGATTTGCCGCTTGCGGCACGGAGACACTGTCTGTTTATTGGAACGACCACCCTGAGGGTTTCCCAGCCATGGCCATGTCGGCCCGCGCGCTGATCCAGTCCTTGCTGCACCGCTCCTCCATCGCCTTCATGCTGCTGGTCACGACCCTGCTGGTCGCGAGCTGGCTGCTGATCGAGGACGGCACCCATGGGCTGCGCCAGGCGGCCCTGGCCCGCGCGACCCAGGCCTCCGCCCGCGCCGCGCTGGCCGTGAAGGAGGAGCTGCAGCCGGTCGAGGCGCGGCTCTGGCAGGCCCAGCGCGAGGGGCGGCCGCTGCCCGGCGTGGCCCTCGCCCCCCTGCCGCCCGATGTCACGGCCACGCTCCCTGGCGCCGAGACCGGGCAGCTGCGCTTCTGGCCGCTGCCGCGCGGCGGGGCCAACCCGCCGGAGGTGCTGGCCTTCCTCGTGCCCGCCCAGCCCGGCGCGGCCACGCCCATGCTGCGCATCCCCGTCGCCACCCTGGAAGCGCTGCTGGCCCCGCCGCCGCACACCGCCCTTCGGCTCGTCACCGGTCTCGGCACCGAACTCGCCGCCGCCGGCACGCCGGGCGACGTGCCGGCGAGCCTCTGGGTGCGGGAGGGCGTGCTGCGGGTGGATGCCAGCACCACGCCCGAGACCATGTCCCTCGCCGTGCTGCTGATCCCCTTCTTCGGGCTCGGGACGCTCGGCTTCATCTTCCGCCGCCACCTCGAGCGGACCGACCGGGTGGAGCTGAAGCTGGCCGCGCTGCGCGGCAGCCTCGCGCGCCACGCGGCGCAGCTCAGCGTGAACGAGGCGCGGATGCGCCTCTCCCAGACCGAGCGGCTGGCGGCGGAGCGGCGGGAGGCGGAGCTGATCGAGGCCTGGCCGGCGCCGGTCGCGCTGCTCGACCCCGAGGGCAAGCTTTCCGCCTGGAATGATGCCTTCGCCGCGCTGCTGCCGCCCGAGACGCTGCGGCGCGACTTGCCCTCGGGCATGCTGACGCGGCACCTGGATATCCGCGCGCCGGCCAAGGACAATGGAAGGCGCGGCCCCGGCAACCGGCCGCGGGCGCGCTCCATCACCCTGGCCGATGGCAGCCGCCTGCTGGAGGCGTTGCCCGACGCGCCCGCCAAGGGGTTGGACGATGCGCGTCAGCTTTGCCGCGAGGAGATGCTGGCCCTGGCGCCGCAGCTGCGGGAGGCGGTGCGCCTGGGCGATGGCGCGGCAGCGCGGCGCCAGGCGCACGCCTTGCGGGGGCTGGCCGGGAATTTCGGCCTGGCGGCGCTGGTGCCCGTGCTGCAGGCCCTGGAAACCGCCGTCGGCGCGCCCCAGATGGCCGGGCTGGACGCGGCCCTGGCCGCCTTCGAGGCCGAATTCGACGCGGCACTCCGGCAATTGGGCAGCGCCGCGGCCTGACCTGTCCTGCGCGGTTGCATGGCCGGTAACGAAGCGCGAGACTGGGGCCAATCAACCTCTCGGAGGGCATTCGCCATGGATATCGTCATCGCCTCCGCCGCGCGCACGCCGGTGGGCAGCTTCAACGGGGCCTTCGCCAGCCTCTCCGCCCATGACCTGGGCAAGGTCGCGATCGAGGCCGCGCTCTCCCGCGCGGGCGTCGCGGGCTCCGATGTGGACGAGGTGATCCTCGGCCAGATCCTCTCGGCCGGCGCGGGGCAGAACCCGGCCCGCCAGGCCGCCGTGAACGCCGGCATCCCGGTCGAGCGCACCGCCTTCGGCATCAACCAGCTCTGCGGCTCCGGCCTGCGGGCGGTGGCCTTGGCGGCGCAGCAGATTTCGAGCGGGGACGCCACCATCGTCGTCGCCGGCGGGCAGGAGAGCATGACCCAGGCGCCGCATTGCGCGCAGATGCGCGCGGGCACCAAGATGGGCAGCCTGGAGCTGGTGGACACCATGCTGCGCGACGGCCTGATGGACGCCTTCCACGGCTACCACATGGGCAATACGGCCGAGAATGTGGCGCAGAAATACCAGCTGACCCGCCAGGAGCAGGACGAGTTCGCCGCCAACAGCCAGCGCAAGGCGGGCGAGGCGATGGCCGCCGGCCGCTTCAAGGACGAGATCGCGCCCGTGACCGTGAAGACCCGCAAGGGCGATGTCGTGGTCAGCCAGGATGAATACCCGAAGCCCGAGACGACGGCGGAGGTGCTGGCCAAGCTGCGCCCCGCCTTCAACAAGGAGGGCACCGTCACCGCCGGCAACGCCTCGGGCATCAATGACGGCGCGGCCGCCGTGGTCGTGATGTCGGCCGAGGAAGCGCGCCGCCGCGGCATCACGCCGCTCGCGCGCATCGTCTCCTGGGCGACGGCGGGCGTGGACCCCTCCATCATGGGCACGGGTCCGATCCCGGCCAGCCGCAAGGCGCTCGCCAAGGCCGGCTGGACGGTCGGCGACCTCGACCTGATCGAAGCCAACGAGGCCTTCGCGGCGCAGGCCTGCGCGGTGAACAAGGACCTCGGCTGGGACACGGACAAGGTGAACGTGAATGGCGGCGCCATCGCGCTCGGCCACCCCATCGGCGCCTCGGGCGCCCGCGTGCTGACCACGCTGCTCTATGAGATGCAGCGCCGGGACGCGAAGAAGGGCCTGGTCACGCTGTGCATCGGTGGCGGCATGGGTGTCGCCATGTGCCTGCAGCGCGATTGAGGCGCTGAACGGGGGCGGCCTAGCCGCCCCCCCCTCAGATGAACTGCCCGCGCAGAAAACCCAGCGCCGGCAACGGCGTCCACTTCCGCGGCAGGTCCGAGCGGCGGATGGGCGTCACCGAATAATGCGGCAAAGGCTGTTTCGAGCGCTCCAGGAAATCGGCATAGGCCCGCACCTGCTGGGCCCGCCAGGCGCGGTCCTCCAGCGCGGCGGCGCGGCTGCGGAAGATTTCGGCCACGCGGTTGGCGCGGCCGACGGTGGCGACCACCGCCCATAACGTGTCCTCGTCGCCACGCGGCGCTGCCGTGAGATCGCGCATCCCGCAAGTGAAGGGAAAACACCCGCGCCGCGTCAAGTCATCCGTTGCATTGCGCCGCCTTCACCGGCCCGGATACTGGAAGCGGCCAGCAAAAGGACGCCCCCATGCCCATCGAGGATATCGCGCTGCGGCTCGTTGCCGCCCTGCTGCTGGGCGGCATCATCGGCGTCGAGCGGCAATGGCGGCAGCGTTCGGCGGGGTTGCGGACCAATGCGCTGGTCGCGCTGGGGGCCGGCGGCTTCGCCCTGATCGGCCTGACCATGCCCGGCGAGAGCAGCCCCACCCGCATGGCGGCTCAGGTGGTCTCGGGCATCGGCTTCCTCGGCGCGGGCGCCATCCTGCGCCAGGGCCTGAACGTGAAGGGCCTGAACACGGCGGCCACGCTCTGGTGCTCGGCCGCGGTGGGGGTGGCCTGCGGGGCCGGGCTGCTCGGCCTGGCGCTCCTGGTCACGCTGCTGATCGTGGTGGCAAACTTGGTCCTGCGCCCCATCGTCGCCGCGGTGGACCGCACGCCCATGGCTGGCGCTGAGGTGGAACGTGCCTGGCGCGTGACGGCGACCTGCACGGCGGAGGCCGAGGCCGCCATCCGCCTTCTCCTGCTGAAGCAGATCGCGCTGGCCGGGCTCCGGCTGCACCGGCTCGAAACCGAGGATCTGCCCTGCCCCGAGGGCGGCACGCTGCGCGTCGCCCTGGCCGCGCAGGTGACCGCCATGGGCGAGGCGATTGAGGCGCTGGAAGGCATCGTGGGCCGCCTGAGCCTGGAACCGAGCGTCACCCGGGCGGGCTGGGCGGAAGTCCCGGAGGCGGAGGCCTAAAAAAAGGCGCCGGAGGTTTCCCCCCGGCGCCCCTCGATTCCCCCAAAGGGTATGACGAAGGCCTACCCCAGGCGCTCGCCATGCTGCGTGACGTCCAGGCCCTCGCGCTCCTCCTCTTCGGAGACGCGCAGCCCGACCATGGCATCCACGATCTTCAGCAGGATGAAGGTGGCCACGGCGGAGTAGGCCATGGTCGCCAGCACCGACTTGGCCTGGATCCAGAGCATGTCGGAATTCCCGTAGAGCAGGCCGGAATAGGCCACCGCGGCTTCCGCGTCGTCGGTCTTGTAGAGCATGCCATAGGCGAAGACGCCGGTGAGCAGAGCGCCCACGATGCCGCCCACGCCATGCACGCCGAAGGCGTCGAGGCTGTCGTCATAGCCCAGCGCCTTCTTCAGCGCCGTCGAGGCCCAGTAGCAGATGATGCCGGCCGCGCCACCGATCACCAGCGCCGCACCCGGGAAGACCCAGCCCGAGGCCGGCGTGATGGCGACGAGGCCCGCCACCGCGCCGGAGATGGCACCCAGCGCCGACGGCTTGCCCTTGGTCGCCCACTCGGCGAAGACCCAGGTGATGGTGCCCATGGCGGCGGCCACCATCGTGACCAGCATAGCCATGCCAGCACGGCCATCGGCCGCCAGCGCGGAGCCGGCGTTGAAGCCGAACCAGCCCACCCAGAGCAGCGAGGCGCCGATCATGGCGAGGCCGAGATTGTAGGGCGACATGTTGTCATTGCCGTAGCCCACGCGCTTGCCCAGGACCAGGCAGGCCACCAGGCCGGCGATACCGGCATTGATGTGCACCACGGTGCCGCCCGCGAAGTCCAGCGCGCCCCAGGCCCAGATGATGCCGGCCGGATGCCACACCGCATGCGCGATCGGCGAATAGACCAGCAGCGACCAAGGCACGATGAAGAGGCAGACGGCGCTGAACTTCATGCGGTCGGCCACCGCGCCGAAGATCAGGGCGGCCGTGATGATCGCGAAGGTCATCTGGAACATGGCGAAGACCGTCTCGGGGATGGTCGTCGCCACCTCGCTCTCACCGCCCATGCCGGCGCCGAGGATGAAGGGGCCGTTCCAGTTGATGCCGGAGAGCATGACCTTCGAGAAATCGCCGAAGAACTGCCCGCCATTGCCGAAGGCGATGGAATAGCCCGCCACCATCCAGGTGACGGCGATGAGCGCGGCCACGAAGAAGGACTGCATCATGGTGGCCAGCACCGTCTTCTTGCGGACCATGCCGGCGTAGAAGAGGGCGACGCCCGGGATGGTCATCATCAGCACGAGGCAGGTGGCGACGATCATCCAGGCGGTGTTGCCGGCGTCCAGCTTGGGCTCGTCGGCCGCCAGCGCCGGCAGCGCGGCCAGCGCCAGCATCGGTGCGGCCAACAGGGCGCCGCGCATCCAGGGTTTCATGGTCAGGCTTCTCCCAGGGGAAAGGGCGCGCACGGGCGCCGTGTCAGGTTGCGTGGGCCGGTTCACAGGGCCGAACCGTCGGTTTCGCCGGTGCGGATCCGCAGAGCGCGGTCGAGGTCGAGGACGAAGATCTTGCCGTCGCCGATCTTGCCGGTGCGGGCGGCGGCGGCGATCGCCTCCACCACCGCATCGGCCAGCTCGGAGGCCACTGCCACCTCGATCTTGAGCTTGGGCAGGAAGCTCACCTGGTATTCGGCGCCGCGGTAGATCTCGGTCTGGCCCTTCTGCCGCCCGAACCCCTTCACCTCCGTCACCGTCAGCCCCTGGACGCCGAGCGGGGTGAGCGCGTCGCGCACCTCGTCCAGCTTGAAGGGCTTGATGATCGCCATCACGAGCTTCATCCGCCTGCCTTTCATGCAAAAAAATCGCCGGCTCGAGCCCGGCTCCGCTGGAGCTATCCAAGAGTCGTGCCAGCCGTAAAACCCTTGTGGGACCGGGTCTTGGCCGCAGGGATGCTCAAATTCCGTGCAATTGTGCGGGCGCGAAGACGAGTCTTTCGCCCTCTCCGGTGCCCCTCTCTTGCACAATGCGCGAATGGCCTAAGCTCTCCGTCATGAACCTGATCGCCGCGCCTGACCTGATCTCCCCGCCGAGCCCCGCCCTGGAGGTCGCCGTCGCCATCATCGGCGCCGGCCCGGTGGGGGCCACGCTCGCGGCCGCGCTGGCGGCGCGGGGCGTGCCGGTGGCCGTGGTGGACGCCGCGCCCCTGCCGCCCATGGAATTGGCGGGCTTTGACGGCCGGGCCTATGCCATCGCGCTGGCCTCCAAGCGGCTGCTGGAGCGCGCCGGCATCTGGGAGCGCCTGCCGGGCGCGCCCTGCCCGATCGAGGGCATCAAGGTGGCCGATGGCCGCGTGGGCGAGGCGCCCTCCTCGCTCGACCTCGATTTCGAGGCGAAGGAGGTGGCGGACGAGCCCTTCGGCTGGATGGTGGAGGCGCGGGCCCTGCGGGTCGCGTTGAATGCCCGCCTGCCGCATCTGGCGCATCTGCACGCCTTCGCGCCGATGACGGCGAAGGTGGCGCGCGGGCCGGAGGGCGCGGTGGTCATCCTGGCCGATGGGCGGGTGGTCCGCGCGGCGCTGGTGGTGGGCGCCGAGGGCCGAGGCAGCCCGCTGCGCCAGCAGGCAGGAATCGGCACGGCGCGGCATGATTACGGGCAGATCGGCATGGTCGGCGCCTTCGCGCAATTGCCGCTGGCGAGCCTTGGCAGCTACGGCACGGGCACGCTGCCGCATGCCTCCAGCTTCGTCTGGACCGAGCGGCGCAGCGTGGCGACGCGCATGCTGGCACTCTCCGACGCCGATTTCGCGCGCGAATTGCGCCGGCGCATCGGCGACCACCTGGGCGCCATCGAGCCCATCGGCCGCCGCTGGCACTATCCGCTGACGGCGATGCACGCGACGCGCTACGTGGCCGAGCGCCTGGCCCTGGTGGGCGATGCCGCGCATGGCATGCACCCCATCGCCGGGCAGGGGCTGAACATCGGCTTCCGCGACGTGGCGGCGCTGACCGATCTGGTGGCTGAGGCCCATGCGGCGGGCGAGGATGTCGGCAGTGCCGCGCTGCTGGCGCGCTACCAGGCGCAGCGCCGGCCGGATGCGCTGATGATGATCGGCGCGACCCATGTGCTGGAGAAGCTGTTCGGCAATGATGTGGGCCCAGTGCGCTGGGCGCGGCGGCTGGGCATCGCGGCGGTGGACCGGATTCCCGGTCTCAAGCGCGCCTTTGCGCGGCAGGCGATGGGGCTGCCGATCCGCGGCTAGGTCTGGCGATAGATCGTCCGACCCCGCTTGATCGTCTCCACCACCTGGATGTCTTTGATCGCGTCCGGCGCGACCGTGATGGGATTGCCGTCGAGGATCACGAGATCGGCGATCTTGCCGGCGGTGATCGTGCCCTTCTGCGCCTCCTCCCGGTAGTTGTAGGCGGCCTTGCTGGTGACGCCCTGGAGTGCGGCATAGGGGCTCAACCGCTCCTCCAGCCCCATGACCCGGCCGGTCAGCGTGGTCCGGGTGACGGCGGACCAGATGGTCTCCATCACGCTGGGCGAGGCAGAGGGATAGTCGCAATGCAGCGTCGTCCGGACGCCCAGACCCAGGGCGGTGGCCATCGGCGATTCCTTGTTGGCCCGCGCCGCGCCCAGCAGGCCCAGCTGCTGGTCGCCATAGACCGTCATGTGCAGCGGCATCATGGAGGTGCCGATCTCGAGCTGCTTGTAGCGCGCGAGCTGATCGGGTCGCGCGAAATAGGAATGCGCGATGATGCTGCGACGGTCGCCCGTCTTGCCCGTCGCGGCGATGGCCTTCTCGATGGCGGACAGGCTGAGATCAATGCCCGCATCGCCGTTGCTGTAGGCGAAGAGCTGGATGTCGTTCGCATAGGCGTAGGCGACCCATTGCTCGACCATCTCGCGGGGCAGCAGCGAACCTTTCCACCCGTCGGGGAAGCCCCGCGTGTCCTGATAGGGCTGTGTGAAGGCGGCCAGGCGCAGCTGCGGCGCCGCATCCGTGACGACCTGGTAGCCCGCGACCTTCAGCCCCCGATCGCCATGGCTGTAGCTGCCCCAGCGCCAGTCATTCTGGGCGACCATCTGCCCGGAGGCGGCATCGGAGACCGCGGGCAAGCCCATGATGTCGAGCGAGATCACGCCCTGGTCGAAGGCGGCGCGCAGGGTGGGCACGTCGCCCGGCATCAGCTGGTAGCTCTGGGCGGTGGTGAAGCCCTGGCGGGCCAGCAGGGCCTCGGCCGCGCGGAAGGTCTGGAAGGCGCGCTCCTCGGGATAGGTGCCGAGGGAAGCGGCGCGCGCGGCGAGGTAGGGCGTGAAGAGCAGGTCGCCGGTCAGGCGCCCGGTCGCGGGGTCCTTCACCACCACACCGGGCTGGGCCACCGGCGTCGAGGGCGTGAGGCCAAGCTTGGCCAGGCCCGCGCTGTTCGCCTTTCCCGTCAGGGTGGAGAGCGTGCCGATCAGCACCGGCGTGTCGGGAAAGGCGGCGTCGAGATCAGCCAGCGTGGGCGGGCCGTCCGAAAGCAGGGCCTTGGAATAGCCATAGCCGGTGATCCAGCCGTTGAAGGGTGCGGTGGCCCGTAGCAGCCGGATGACGTCCGCCTTCGTGCGGGGCGGGTCGTCGGCGAAATAGGCGAGGTTCACGCCCAGCGTCTGCTGCGCGAAGAGCAGGAAATGCCCCCAGGTGTCGATGAAGCCCGGCAGCATGGTGCGGCCCTGGAGGTCCACCAGCCGCGCATCCGGCAGGGCGGCGCGGGCGGCTGCGCGCGGGCCGGCGAAGACGATACGCCCGTCGCGGATGGCGACGGCCTCCAGATAGGCGGGGGCATCACCCTCCATCGTCAGGATCTGGCCGTTGACGTAGAGCACGCCCGGGTCCGCTGCGTTGGCCTGGGCCTTGGCGCCTGCCGGCACGAGCGCGGTGGCCGCGCCCGCGGCGGCCAGGAATTCCCTGCGGTGCAGTGCGTCGGCCATGTCGGGCTGCCTTGCTGGAAGAGAGAGGCGATTGCGGCGCGGGGAGTGTTCACCCCCCGTGCAGGTCGCGCAACCGCGCCCAAAAGGGGAAGCTCCGCGGCCAGCGGGTGCCGCGATGATTGACAGGCGCCGCGGCCGCCGTGTCCCCTCGCCAGAAATCAATTAGGACGCGCCCGATGGACGATCACGACCAGACGAAGAAGCCCTTCAAGCTGCGCAGCCAGCGCTGGTTCGATGACCCCGCCGACCCCGGCATGACCGCGCTCTATTCCGAGCGGCAACTGAATTTCGGCATGACCTTCGACGAGTTGCAGTCGGGCCGCCCGATCATCGGGATCAGCCAGACCGGCAGCGACATCGCCCCCTGCAACCGCCACCACACCATCCTCTCCCAGCGCATCAAGGAGGGCATTCGCGATGCCGGCGGTGTGCCCCTGGAATTCCCGGTCCACCCCATCCAGGAAACGCTGAAGCGCCCGACCGCGGCCCTCGACCGCAACCTGCAATACCTGTCCCTGGTCGAGGTGCTGCACGGCTACCCGCTGGATGGCGTGGTGCTGACCATCGGTTGCGACAAGACGCCCGGGGCGGGGCTGATGGCCGCGGCCACGGTGAATATCCCGGCCTTGGCCTTCTCAGGCGGGCCGATGCTGGATGGCTGGCACAAGGGAAGGCTGGTGGGCTCGGGCACCGTCGTCTGGGAGGCCCGGCGCATGCTGGCGGCGGGCGAGATCGATTATCGCCAGTTCATGGAGATGGTGGCGGCCAGCAGCACCTCCTGGGGGCATTGCTCCACCATGGGCACGGCGCTTTCGATGAACTCGCTGGTGGAGGCGGCGGGAATGAGCCTGACCGGCTGCGCCGCCATCCCCGGCCCGCACCGCGAACGCGCGCAGATGGCCTATTGGTCCGGCCGGCGCATCGTCGAGATGGTGCGCGAGAACCTCACCCCCTCCCGGATCATGACGCACAAGGCCTTCGAGAATGCGGTGGCGGTGGCGAGCGCCATTGGCGCCTCCTCCAACTGCCCGCCGCACATGATCGCCATCGCGCGGCATATGGGCGTGGAACACAATCTGGAAGATTGGCAGCGCATCGGCGCCGATATCCCCCTGCTGGTGGATTGCCAGCCCGCCGGGCGCTTCCTGGGCGAGGCTTTCCACCGCGCCGGCGGCGTGCCGGCGGTGATGCGCGAATTGCTGGAAGCCGGGCGGCTGCATGGCGATGTGATGACCGCCACCGGCAAGACGGTGGCGGAGAACCTGGCCGCCATCACGCTCTCGCCCGACCGCGAGGTGATCCGCGCCTATGCGAAGCCGATGAAGGAGCAGGCGGGCTACCTGGTGCTGACCGGCAACATCTTCGACAACGCCGTCATCAAGGTCAGCGTCATCGACGCCGAATTCCGCCAGCGCTTCTTCTCCGAGGATCCCGACGTCTTCGAAGGGAAGGTCGCGGTCTTCGAGGGGCCGGAGGACTACCACGCGCGCATCGAGGACCCGGCGCTGGGCATTGATGACAAGACCGTGCTGGTGATCCGCAATTGCGGCCCGGTGGGCTATCCGGGCTCGGCCGAGGTGGTGAACATGCAGCCGCCCGCGGCGCTCATCAAAGCCGGCATCAGGGCGCTGCCCACCATGGGGGACGGGCGGCAGAGCGGCACCTCGGGCTCGCCCTCCATCCTGAATGTCTCGCCCGAGGCGGCGGTGGGCGGCGGCCTGGCCCTGCTGCGCCATGGCGACCGGATCCGGATCGACCTCAAGACCCGGCGCGTGGAGGTGCTGATCCCGGAGGCGGAGCTCGCCGCACGCCGCGCGGCCTGGGTGCCGCCGGTGCTGCAGAACAAGACGCCCTGGGAGGAGATCTACCGCAATTCCGTGGGGCAGCTCGGCAATGGGGCCTGCCTGGAGGCGGCGACGCTTTATCTCAATATCCTGGAGACGCGCGGCGAGAGCCGGCATAACCACTGAAGGGTCAGCAAATCGTGGGGAAAGTGGTGGAGCTGAGGGGAATCGAACCCCTGACCTCGTCATTGCGAACGACGCGCTCTACCAACTGAGCTACAGCCCCGCACCACATGAACGGCACTGGCGCGCCGTCTGCGGGGCGCGTCATGCGGGAAGGGGGCGGGGGTGTCAAGCGCCCCCCCGAGGAAGCCATCGTCATCCCCCTTGCCGGCCCCGCGACCTTCCGCGACAAGGAAGCTCTCACGCCGTCCCTTTCGGAGCGCCGACGCCCATGATCCTCGACGCCTTGTTCTTCCTGATCCAGGCGGGGCTCACCCTGTTCTTCTGGGCCATCCTGATCGCGGCGGTGCTCTCGCTGCTGATCGGCTTCAACGTGCTCGACACGCGCAACCGCATGGTCTGGACCATCTCGGATTTCTTCTACCGCGTGACCGAGCCGGCCATGCGCCCGGTGCGGAACAGGCTGCCGAATCTGGGCGGCATCGACCTCTCGCCCCTCGTGGTGCTGCTGCTGGTCCAGGCCGCCATGCTGCTGGTCAGCGCGATCAAGGGATACATGATCGAATTCGGGCTGTATTTCTGAGCCATGACGCAGATCCTCGACGGCAAGGCGGTCGCTGAGCGCCTGCGCGGCCAGCTCGCCACCCGCATCGCGACGCTCGACTTCAAGCCCGGCCTCGTGGTGCTCCGCGTGGGCGAGGACCCCGCCAGCGGCGTCTATGTCCGCAACAAGGACAAGGCGGCGACGGCCGCCGGCTTCGCCTCCCGCACGCGCCACCTGCCCGAGAGCACGAGCGAGGCCGAATTGCTGGCCGAGATCGCCGCACTCAACGCCGATCCGGCCGTGGACGGCATCCTCGTCCAGCTTCCGCTGCCCGCCCATATCCGGGCCGAGGCCGCCATCGCCGCGGTGGACCCGGCGAAGGATGTGGACGGCTTCCACCCCATCAATGCCGGGCGCCTCGCCTCCGGCCTGCCGGGGCTGGTGCCCTGCACCCCGCGCGGCGCCATGCACCTGCTGGCCGAGGCGAAGGCCAATCTGCGCGGCGCCCGCGCCGTGGTGGTGGGCCGCAGCCAGATCGTCGGCCGGCCCATGGCGCAGCTGCTGCTGGCCGCCGACTGCACCGTCACCATCGCGCATTCCCGCACCCGCGACCTGCCCGAGGAATGCCGCCGCGCCGATATCCTCATCGCCGCCGTCGGCCGCCCCGAGATGATTCGTGGCGACTGGGTGCGTGAGGGCGCCATCGTCATCGATGTCGGCATCAACCGCCTGCCGGACGGCAAGCTGGTGGGCGACGTGGCCTATGTCGAGGCCATGCCGCGCGCCGCCGCCATCACGCCCGTGCCGGGCGGCGTCGGCCCGATGACCATCGCCTGCCTCCTGGAAAACACCCTGGAAGCGGCGCTGGCACGCCGCCAATGAGGGTGGGCGCATGATCCTGCATCGCGCGCTGCAGCTCTTCGGCGCCCTCGCGCTGCTGGCCTGCCTGCATCTCGCCTGGGGCGCCACGCCCTGGGGTGGCGAGGGCTGGTCCCGCGCCCGGATGCTCTATGCGGGCGCGGGCGGGGTTTCCTCGCTGGCGCTGATCGCGATCGGCGGCCTCGGCATCGCGCTGCGGCGCCAGCAGGAGGTTCTGGCGCGGATCGAGGCTGCCCTGCGCCAAAGGCAGGGCTGAAGCTTCCCATCGGCGGGTAGCCTCGCCAGCAGACTGACCGGGCCGCCGTCATCAACCTTCTGCTCGCCACGCTCTACGTCCTGATGTGGGGCTCCGCTTTCAACGCGGCGCGGCTCGTGGCGCTCGAATGGCCGCCGCTCTGGGCGCTTGCCATCCGCTTCGTGGCCGTGGTGCCGCTGCTTTGGCTCATCTGGCGCTGGCGGCGCGTGCCCTTTCCGGTGGGCGAGGATCGGTGGCGCCTGGCTCTCATGGGCGCCTTCGGCATGGGCGGGTATCTCGCCTGCGCCTGGGTCGCCTCGGCGCATGTGCCGTCCGGGCTGGTGGCGCTGCTGGCCGCCTGCGCGCCGCTCTTCGTGG
>JAESGX010000517.1_pt1 | contig 13180 bp, 13 predicted proteins | sample 9269801 | NCBI WGS metagenome assembly JAESGX01 (sample SAMN16773122, study PRJNA677054) | algae metagenome | isolation source: Pleurocapsa minor GSE-CHR-MK-17-07R and co-occurring heterotrophs from wet... | place: USA: Lower Calf Creek Falls, Grand Staircase Escalante National Monument, UT ... | reverse complement strand
ATCTCGCCGGGCGCGATCTCGAGCTGCACGTCGCGCAGCACCGTGCGCGCCTCACCGCCGCGGGCACCGGCAAACGTGCGACCGATGCCGCGCAGCGAGACCGGCAGTGCCGGTGTTGCTGCGACGGGCGTGGCAGAGGAGGACGACATGACGCCACCGTACGAGCGGTTCTCGCGCGGCGGCAAACCGGCTCGACACGCGACGACACGCAGTGCAACACAACGTCACACAGGCGTCATGGATGCCGTGCGGTCAATCCCGCACGTCGTCGGCGATCGAGCCCAGCACACCGTTCACGAACGGCGCGCTGTCGTCGGTCGAGAGAACGCTGGCGAGCTCCATCGCCTCGGCGATCGCGACGGCCGTGGGAATCTCGGGGTTGTCCCGCAGCTCCCACGTGGCCATGCGCAGGATGGCCCGGTCGACCACGGGCATGCGGGCCAGCGTCCAGCCCACGGCGTGCTGCTCGATGAGCGCATCGATCTCGTGCCGCGTCTCGTCGACCCCGCGCACGATTTGCTCGGCATAGGGCCAGCTCGAGGCGCGCTGCGGCGCCGCGGCAGCCCGCCGGGCCTCGTCGCCGAGAACCTCGGCGATGGGCACCTGCCGCACATCGGCGATGTAGAGCATATCGAGAGCCCGCTTGCGGGCCTTGCTGCGGGCGCTCACTACTCGCTGACGCGGCCCAGGTAGTCGCCCGTGCGCGTGTCGACCTTGACCTTGGTGCCCGTCTCGAGGAACAGCGGCACCTGGATCTCGTAGCCGGTCTCGACCGTGGCGGGCTTCGTGCCGCCCGTCGATCGATCGCCCTGCAGACCGGGCTCGGTGTAGGTGACCTCGAGCACGACCGAGGCCGGAAGATCGAGGTAGAGGGGGGCGCCCTCGTTCATGGCGATCGTCACGATCTGGTTCTCGAGCATGAAGTTCGCCGCGTCGCCGACGACCGAGGCCGGCACGGTGACCTGCTCGTAGTCGCTCGTGTCCATGAAGACGTAGTCGGCGCCGTCCTGGTACAGGTACTGGTAGTCGCGGCGGTCGACGATCGCGAAGTCGACCTTGGTGCCCGCGTTGAAGGTCTTGTCGACCACCTTGCCGCTCATGACGTTGCGCATCTTCGTGCGCACGAAGGCACCGCCCTTGCCCGGCTTGACGTGCTGGAACTCGATGACGTTCCAGAGCTGCCCGTCGAGGTTGAGCACGCTGCCGTTCTTGATGTCGTTCGTGGTCGCCATGAGTCTGAGAGGTCCGTTCCGATGAGAAGCAGTGAGTACCGGCGCACGCGAGCGCGCCGCCGCGAAAGTCTAGTCGACCACCGCGGGCGCGCCCCTACGGGCGGCGCAGCAGCTGGTCGAGGGCGAGCCGGTACGAGCCGAAGCCGAAGCCCGCGATGACGCCCGTCGCGACGGCCGAGATCACGCTCGTGTGCCGGAACTCCTCGCGCGCGTGCGGGTTCGACAGGTGAACCTCGATGACCGGGATGCCCGCTTCGGTCACGAGAGCGACCGCGTCGCGCAGGGCGTAGCTGTAGTGCGTGAAGGCCGCGGGGTTCAGGATGACCGGGGTGCGGGCATCCACCGCTTCATGCAACCAGCCGATGAGCTCGGCCTCGTCGTTCGACTGCCGCAGGTCGATCTCGACGCGCCCGGCCGCCGCGCCGAGCTCGGCCCGCAGCTCGTCGAGCGTCGCCGTGCCGTAGATCTCGGGCTCGCGCGTGCCGAGGCGGTTGAGATTGGGCCCGTTGAGCACGAGCACGCGAGTGACGGCGGTCATGGCCCCAGCCTATTGCGCCGGGCGCTGGCCGAGACGGACCTCGAGATCGACGATGCGATCAGCGGGCACGATCTCGAGGAGCCGGTGAACGATCACGTCGGCACCCTTCCACGCCGCGAAGGCGATCTCGAGGCTCCAGCTCGCGCGGGTCGTGATCTCGACTCCCGCCTGCGATCGCAGCAGCAGGGCGGTGTCAGAGAGGTCGACGACCCAGCCGGTCGCGCCGTCCGTGATCATGAGCAGCGCGTCGTCGAGCACCAGGCTGGACCCCGCCATCGGCGATCCGCGACGGCCCTTCGCCGTGAGTGTTCGCCCCGAAGCCCCCCGCGCAGCCCAGGTGAGCGTCGAGCGCTGCGGCCAGTCCGCGCCCGGCAGCGTCGGCGTCGTCAGGCGCCAGTGCTCGGCCGTCGCGTCGTCGACTCCCCCACTCGCACCGTTGACCGTGACGACCAGGCCCTCGGCCACCGGTCTCAGCGCGGCTGCCAGCTCGCCGGCGCCGAGGTCGCGCACCATCTCGATCGCCGTCTCGGCGTCGGTGCGAGGTCGACGCCACGCCAGAGACAGGGCCGTTGCCGCTGCGTGGGCGTCACGGCCGCCCTCGCTGCCGAGGTCGTCGAGTAGTCGTGAGCGCGTGCGCTCGAGCAGCCCGGGGTCGAAGGAGCCGGCGGCGTGCCGGTCGAGCAGTTCCAGCAGCACGCCCAGTGCCTGGGTCGACTGGGCGGGCTGGGGATCGAGGTACATCGCGAGGGTTCGCAGCTCGCGCGTGTGGCTCAGGTACTCGCTCATGACCGAGTAGATGAGGGAGCGGTCGTGGCGCAGCTCGCTCATGATGCTCGACTCGAGCAGCGTTCCCAGAAACGCGGAGACCGGCCAGTCGCCCGCAACGTCGAACGACAGTGCGAGGGGCGCGGCTTCCGACCACGCCCACGACCGCTCCGTCAGCGGATCCGGTGCTGCCTCGACCGCGCGCGCCCAGCCCTCCGGTGCCGGCGGCAGGTCGATGTCGAGGTCGAGGTCGACCTCGCCCAGCACGAGCAGTGCGGCGTTGTCGCGATGCAGGTGCGCGCACACCCAGTCGACCACGTGCTCGGGAGACATGCGGTCGATCGTCGGGGCCCCGAACTCGGCGAGGGCCTGGCCGTGATAACCGAACCGCCGTGCCAACGGACCGGCCGTCGGCAGGAGATTGATTCCCATCTCTGCGTCGATTGCCGCCACATCACGATGCAGCTCGCTGACCTCGCCCGCCGCCACTCGTCGAATCGATGCGGTCACTGCCGCCACGAAATCACGCAGCTGGTGCGGCGCTCCCCCAGCGAAGAATGTCATCGCGTCGCGCTCGGTCACGGCGTTGTGCTCGCCCACGGGGACGCCGACCCCGCGCATCACGACGTGCTCGACCAGGTGCGGCAGGCCCGCGCTCGCGATCGACGCCGAATCCTGCCCACTGCCGAAGACCAGGGCGATCTGCGCGTCGCCCGGTCGGGATCGATGCACGACCGGAACGCCGGACGCGGTGGTGCCCACGTGAAGATCGGTCATGACCTCATTCTGACCGATCGTCGACCTGCTACTCGCCCACCTCTTGGTAGGCGGCGAAGAGCATCGACTCGTCGGTGCCGTTGAGCACGCGCGGCCGGGCCACGTCGTCGAGCACGATGAACCGCAGCATGCCCGCCCTGGCCTTCTTGTCGCGCTGCATCGTGGCGAGCAGGGTCTTCCAGCGGCCGAGCGGGTAGCCCGTGGGCAGGGTGAGCGAGGCGAGGATGCGCCGAGTGCGGTCGACCTGCTCGGCCGGTAGCGAGCCGGCGAGGTGCGAGAGCTCGGCCGCGAAGACCATGCCGATCGCGATCGCTGCCCCGTGCCGCCAGCGGTAGCGCTCGGCGTGCTCGATCGCGTGGCCGAGGGTGTGGCCGTAGTTGAGGATCTCGCGCCGGCCCTGCTCGGTGAAGTCGTCACTGACGACAGCGGCCTTGACGCGGATGCTGCGCTCGATCAGTTCGCGGAAGACGGGGCTCTCGCGGTCGGTCGCGACGCTCACATCGGCCTCTAGCAGCTCGAGGATGACGGGGTCGGCGATGAAGCCGCACTTCACGATCTCGGCGAACCCGGCGAGGATCTCGTTCTGGGGCAGCCCGGCGAGCAGGTCGAGGTCGACGAGCACGGCCGTGGGCGCCCAGAACGCGCCGACGAGGTTCTTGCCCTCGGCGGTGTTGATGCCGGTCTTGCCGCCGACGGCCGCGTCGACCATGCCGAGCACGGTCGTCGGCACCTGCACGACGGCCACGCCGCGCAGCCATGTGGCGGCGACGAAGCCCGCGAGGTCGGTCGTGGCTCCCCCACCCAAGCCGACCACGGCATCCGTTCGGGTGAAATCGGTCTGGCCCATGATCTGCCAGCAGAAGGCCGCCACCTCGATGCGCTTCGCACCTTCGGCATCGGGCACCTCGGCGAGCAGCACCTCGACACGACCAGCGAGCTGGGTGCGCAGCGCCTCGGCCTGCTCGGCGAGCGGCGGGGCGTGGATGACGAGCACCTTGGTGGCAGCGGGCGGCAGCGCGGAGGACAGGTCGGCGAGCAGCCCGCGGCCCACGCGCACCTCGTAGGGCGAGGTTCCCGTGACGGGGATGACGGTCGTGTCGGTCATGATCCTCCGGCCGCAGCGGCGCGCTCGCGCGCCCACTCGGCGATCTCGTCGGCGATGTGGTCGATGGGGCGCGACGAGGTGTCCCACGTCGCGGCGGCGAGGGTCGTGTAGGTCGGCATGCGGCGCGCGACGAGCTCGACCCAGGCGCCGATGCCGTCGCGCACGAGCGGTCGGGTGTCGGGGTCGAGTCGCTCGGCGGCCGCGTCGGGCGTGATCGTGAGCAGCACGACGGGCCGGCCCTCGAGCGCTGCGGCCACGCTCGGGGTCATGACGGCTCCCCCGCCCAGCGCGACGATCGCGCCCGGCTGCTGCAGGGCGTCGGCGACCGCCTCGGCCTCGAGCGCCCGGAAGGCTGCCTCACCCTGCTCGGCGAAGATCTCGGGGATCGGGCCGTGGACGGCTGCGATCTGCTTGTCGGTGTCGATGACCGGCGCATTCAGGATGCGCCCGAGCCGCTTGCCGACGCGCGACTTGCCGGCGGCGGGCGGGCCGATGAGCACGACGAGCGGGCCCGTGCCGCGCCCCGGCCCGGCGGCGTCAGCCACGGCCGTCGGAGACCGCCGTCGTGAGCGTCGCGGGGATCGCCGCGAGGTAGCCCTCGAGGTTGCGGCGGGTCTCGGCGATCGAGTCGCCCCCGAACTTCTCGAGCACCGCCTCGGCGAGCACGAGCGCGACCATCGCCTCGGCGACGACTCCCGCGGCCGGCACCGCGCACACATCGGAGCGCTGGTGGTGGGCGGCGGCGGCCTCGCCCGTCGAGGTGTCGACCGTGCGCAAGGCGTGAGGCACGGTCGCGATGGGCTTCATGCCCGCGCGCACGCGCAGCACCGTTCCCGTGCTCATCCCGCCCTCGGTGCCACCCGCGCGGTCGCTCAGCCGCTCGATGAGCCCATCGTCGACGACGAGCTCGTCGTGCGCGGCCGAGCCGCGGCGGCGCGTGGTCTCGAAGCCGTCGCCGACCTCGACGCCCTTGATGGCCTGGATGCCCATGAGCGCCGCGGCGAGCTTGGCGTCGAGCCGGCGGTCCCAGTGCACGTACGAGCCGAGCCCCGGCGGCACGCCGTAGGCGAGCACCTCGACGACGCCGCCGAGCGTATCGCCGTCTTTGTGGGCCGCATCGACCTCGGCGACCATCGCCGCGCTCGTCTCGGCGTGCAGGCAGCGCAGCGGGTCGGCGTCGAGGCGGTCGACGTCATCGGGCAGTGGCAGCGGCGCGTCGTCGGGCACGCGCACGGGCCCGATCGCGAGCGTGTGGGCGACGAGCCGGATACCGAGCTCTCCGAGGAACGACCGCGCGACGGCGCCGAGCGCGACGCGGGCCGCGGTCTCGCGCGCGCTCGCACGCTCGAGCACGGGGCGCGACTCGTCGAAGCCGTACTTCTGCATGCCGACGAGGTCGGCGTGCCCGGGGCGCGGCCGCGTGAGCGGTGCCCCGCGTGCTCCGGTGAGCTCGGCCGGGTCGACCGGGTCGGCGCTCATGATCGTGGTCCACTTGGGCCACTCGGTGTTGCCGATGCGCAGCGCGATGGGGCTGCCCATGCTCACGCCGTGGCGCACACCGCCCGAGATCGTGAGCTCGTCCTGCTCGAACTTCATGCGCGCACCGCGCCCGTAGCCGAGCTTGCGGCGCTGCATGTCGGCCTGGATGGCCTCGCGCAGCACGGGCACGCCCGCGGGCATCCCCTCGAGCACGGCGATCAATTCAGGGCCGTGGGATTCCCCGGCGGTCAACCAGCGCAGCATGCCCCCATCCTCCCATGATCGATGCGGGCAGGATGCCGCGAGCCGGCTCAGACGGCGTCGAGCGCCGCGCGCATCGCGGCCTCGACACCCGCCTCATCGCCGAGCGGCGAATCGGTCTGGCCCGACACGAAGAACCGCACCTGGCGCACCGCTTGATGCAGCAGCATGTCGCGGCCCGACGCGACGCGCCCGCCGACCTCGAGCCACTGGGCGGCGAGCGGTCCCGGCCAGGGGTGGTAGGTCACGTCGAGCGCGACCGCCGTGGTGCGGGCGTCGAACGGCAACTGCTGGCGCAGACCCACGCCGTTCGGAAGCGTCCACGCGACCATGTCGGCACCCTCGACGACGTGCTCGAGGTCGCCGAGCCGCACGACGTCGAGCTCGAGCCCGAGATCGTCGGCAAGCTGCGCGAGCGCTGCGGTGCGGGCGGGTTCGCGCACGGCGACGGTTGCGCTGCGCACCCCGAGCCCGTCGAGCGCCACAAGCACCGAGCGGGCCGTGGCTCCCGCGCCCGCGACGACGGCGTGCCGTGCGCTCTCGAGCCCGGCGTCGAGCAGAGACCGCTCGATGCCGGCGACATCGGTGTTGCGCACGATGCGGCGTCCGTCGTCGGCCAGCACGAGGGTGTTCGCGGCGCCGGTCAGCGAGACGGCGTCGTCCCATTCGTCGGCGAGACGGTACAACTCCTCCTTGAGCGGCATCGTCGCCGACAGCCCTCGCCAGCTGCGGTCGAGACCGTCGACGAAGCCGCGCAGCTCGTGCTCGCGCACCTCGTGCCGGTCGTACTGCCAGTCGAGGCCGAGCTGCCGGTAGGCCGCCGCGTGCAGCACGGGCGAGAGCGAGTGCTCGACGGGGTGCCCGAGCACCCCGAGACGCCTAGGCACAGTAGGCCGCATTCTCCTCACTCGCGCGGCACCAGGCGCGCAGCTGCGCCACGCCCTGCTCGTGCTGAGCGATCGTCTCCGAGAACTTCGTCTCGCCCGTCGCGAGGTTGACGGTCACGAAGAAGAACCACGGACCGTCGGCGGGGTTGAGCACCGCGTCGATCGCGACATCGCCCGGCGCCGCGATCGGGCCGATCGGCAGCCCCTCGATGACGTAGGTGTTGTAGGGGTTGTCGGCGTCGAGGGCGTCTCCGCTCGACCAGACCGAGCCCGTCTCGCCCGCGCCGTACTGCGTCGACGAGTCGAACTCGAGCCGCCAGCCGCCCGCCAGCCGGTTCTCGATGACGCGCGAGACACGGTAGAAGTCGTCGGCGAGCCGCGCCTCGCGCTGGATGAGCGATGCCTTCGTGAGCACCGTGTGGCGATCCTCGACCGCGACCCCCGCCGCGTCGAGCCGCGAGAACATCTCGTCGACGAGCACGCGGATGTGGTCTTCGGCGGTCGTGTTCGGCTCGAACGTGTACGTGGCCGGGAACAGGTAGCCCTCGATATTCGGCGCGATCTCGGGGATGCCGTAGATCGACGGATCGGCGATGGCGGCCTCGTAGTCGGCGATCGGCAGCCCCGTGCCCGCCGACAGCGCTTCGATGACCTCTCCCGCGCGCAGGCCCTCGCGCACGGTGGCGCTGAGCTCGACCTTATTGGCCGGGTCGAGCAGGGCATCCAGCGCGGACTGCGCCGACATCTGCTCTTGCAGACGGTAGGTGCCCGGAATGAACGCGATGGAATCGTCGGCGAGCAGCAGGTCGTAGAACGCGTCGAAGGTCATCGTCACGCCCTGCTCGACGAGCGAGGTCGCAACATCGGCGCCGATCTCGCCCGAGTAGATCGTCACGAGCACCTCGGTGCCGTTGCCGCTGCCCTCGAAGTCGTTCGGCAGCTCCCAGCCGAGCACCTCGCGCACCTGCTCTTCGTAATTCGTCCAGACGTACCACGCGCCCGCTGCGGCGATGCCGGCGAGCAGCGAGAAGATTCCGAGCACGACCCAGGGCCATCGGCGACGACGGCGCGGCGCACCGCCCGACGGGCCACGACCGCGGCCGGTGCCGCGACGCGACTCGCTCTCGCGGGCGGCCCGTCGACTGGCCGGGGCCTCGCCGACGCTCGTCGCCGGGCTCGCCGGTGCGCTCGGCGCGGCGCCGGGCTCGTTCGGCTGCGAGCGGAAGATGTCGTCCCAGGGATCGGAGTCGGTCACGCGGTCGGTCGTCCTTCGTGCGGCTCGACGAGCGCGCCGGGCGGGTTCCCGGTCGAGCGCTCGAGGTCGAGGGCGTGCTGGAGCAGGATAACAGCGGCGACCTGGTCGACCACGGAGCGCGAGTTCTTCGCGGTACGCCCGGCCTCGCGCAGCCCGCGCGCCGCGCTCACGGTCGTCAACCGCTCGTCGACGAGGCGCACGGGCACGGGCAGCAGCGCGGCGAGCAGCTCGGCGATATCGCGGGAGTCGGCCGTCGACGCGGTCTCGGCGCCGCTGAGCGACAACGGCAGGCCCACGATCACCTCGATCGCCTCGTGCTCGTCGACGATGCGCCGGATGCTCTCGACGGGCTGCTCGCGCCGGGCGAGCGTCTCGACCGGCGTGGCGAGCATGCCGTGCGGATCGCTGCGCGCGACTCCCACGCGGGCACGGCCCACGTCGATGGCGAGCCGCACGCCCGTGCGCATGCTCAGTGCCGCAGCTCTGCGAGCACGGCCTCGATCGCCGCGGGGATCGCCGACGGGTCGGCGCCCCCGCCCTGGGCGAGGTCGTCCTTGCCGCCGCCACCGCCGCCGAGCACGCCCGAGGCGGTGCGCGCGAGCGCCCCGGCCTTCGCGCCCGCCTCGCGCGCGGCCGGCGTCGTCGCGACGATGACCGTAGCCTTGCCCGCGACCTCGGCGGCGAGCACGACGACCGTCGGGCCGTCGTTCAGGCGGCCGCGCACGCTCGTGGCGAGCATCCGCACGTCGTCGGCCGACCCGAGCGTGCCGAGGTTCTCGGCGACGACGGTGTAGCCGCCGAGCGTCGTGGCTGCCGCGACGAGCGCGGGCACGCGCTCCGTCAGGCGCGCCGACTCGTACTGCGCGATCGTCTTCTCGGCCGCCTTGAGCTGGGCGCTCAGGTCGGCGATGCGCTCGGCGAGCTGGTCGCGCGGCGTCTTGAGGCTGCTCGTGAGCTGCTGCACGAGCGCGCGCTCGGCCGCGAACTCGCGGAAGGCCTCGAGGCCCACGAGCGCCTCGACGCGGCGGTTGGTCGAGCCCACCGACGACTCGCTCACCAGGCTGATCATGCCGATCTCGGCCGAGGCGCCGACGTGCGTGCCCGCGCAGAGCTCGCGCGACCACGGGCCGCCGATGTCGACGACGCGCACGGTCTCGCCGTACTTCTCGCCGAAGAGGGCCATCGCGCCGAGCGACTTGGCCTCGTCGAGCGCCATGACGCGTGTCTGCACGGGCAGGTTGTCGCGCACGGCGATGTTGCTGATCTCTTCGATCTCGCTGCGGGTCGCCGGGCTGAGCGCCTGGTTCCAGCTGAAGTCGAGCCGCATGTAGCCGGCCTTGTTGTACGAGCCGGACTGGTGGGCGTCGCCACCGAGCGTCTGCCGCAGCGCGGCGTGGATCACGTGCGTGGCCGAGTGCGCCTGGGTCGCCGAACGGCGGTAGACCGGGTCGACCTGCGTGCGCGCGGCGTCGCCGACGTGCACCTCGCCCGAGCGCACCTGCACGGTGTGGCTGATGAGCCCCTTGACGGGCTTCTGGACATCGAGAACCTCGAGGTCGAAGCCGCTGCCGACGATCGCGCCCTCGTCGCTGTCTTGACCACCCGACTCGGCGTAGAGCGTCGTCTCGGCGAGGATCACCTCGGCGATGTCGCCCGCCTGCGCGACGGGCACGCTCTGGCCGCCCACGAGGATTCCGAGGATGGTCGTCTCGGTCTCGAGCTCGTCGTAGCCGAGGAAGGCCGTCTCGCCCGCCGCGCGGAACTCGCCGTAGACGCTCAGGTCGGCGAGGGCGCCCTTCTTCGACTTCGCGTCGAGCTTGGCGCGCGTGCGCTGCTCGGCCATGAGCCGGTCGAACTCGGCGCGGTCGACCGTGAGGCCATTCTCCTCCGCCATCTCGAGCGTGAGATCGAGCGGGAACCCGAAGGTGTCGTGCAGCTGGAAGACCGTGTCGCCCGGCAGGGTCGAGGCGCCCGATGCGGTCGTCTCGGCCACGGCGAGGTCGAGGATGGTCGTGCCCGCCGCGAGCGTGCGCAGGAAGGCCTCTTCTTCGCCGAGCGCGAGCCGCGAGACGCGATCGTAGTGCTCGGTGATCTCGGGGTAGGCGGCGCTCATCGCATCGCGCGACGCGGCGAAGAGCACGTCGAAGCTCGGCGCGTCGACCCCGAGCAACCGCATGGCCCGGATGCTGCGCCGCAGCAGGCGGCGCAGGATGTAGCCCCGGCCCTCGTTGCCCGGTGCGACGCCATCCGTCATGAGCATGAGGGACGAGCGAACGTGGTCGGCGATGACGCGCATGCGCACGTCGTCGCCGTGGTCGGCACCGTAGCGGCGCCCCGAGAGCTCGGCAGCGGCATCCAGCACCGGACGCACCTGGTCGATCTCGTACATGTTCTCGACGCCCTGGGTCAGGAACGCGACGCGCTCCATGCCCATGCCGGTGTCGATGTTCTTGTTCGGCAGCTCGCCGAGGATCTCGAAGTCGTTCTTGCCGGTGCCCTCGCCCCGCAGGTACTGCATGAAGACGAGGTTCCAGATCTCGACGTAGCGGTCGTCGTCGGTCGCCGGGCCGCCGTCGACGCCGTAGGCGGGTCCGCGGTCGAAGAAGATCTCGGAGCACGGGCCGGCGGGGCCGGGCTGACCGGTCGACCAGTAGTTCGTGTCCATGCCGAGGCGCTGGATGCGGTCGTCGGGCAGGCCCGCGATCTTCTTCCAGAGCGCGATGGCCTCGTCGTCGTCTTTGTAGACCGTGACCCAGAGGTCCTTCTCCTGGAAGCCCAGGCCGCCGTCGGTCTGCGAAGTCGTGAGCAGCTCCCAGGCGTACCCGATCGCGCCCTCTTTGAAGTAGTCGCCGAACGAGAAGTTGCCGTTCATCTGGAAGAAGGTGCCGTGGCGCGGCGTCTTGCCCACTTCTTCGATGTCGTTGGTGCGGATGCACTTCTGCACGCTCGTCGCGCGCGGGTACGGAGCGGGCACGACCCCCGTGAGGTACGGCACGAAGGGCACCATGCCGGCGACCGTGAACAGCAGGGTCGGGTCGTCGCTGACGAGGGAGGCGGAGGGCACGACCGTGTGACCGCGGGTTCCGAAGAACTCGAGCCACCGGCGCTGGATGTCGGCGGTCTGCATGAGGGGCTGTGGCGTCCTGGATCGAAGGTGAGAGACGGGGCGCGGAGCCCCGTCGACTACTTGAGGCGGTTCGTGAGGTCGGCGATCGTGTCTTCGGCCTCGGCGACGGCGGCGCGCAGCTCGGCCTCGCGCTGCTTGTAGCCGTCGACGACGGCCGAGCCGAACTCGCGGGCCTTCGAGTCGACGTCGTCGAAGAACTGCTTGCCTTGGGGGGTCTTCGAGACCTGGTGGGCGGCGACGAAGCCGAGCGCGATGCCGACGATGAGCCAAGCGGCGTTCTTCATGAGTGCTCCCTCGTGAGAAGTCGAGTGTGGTGGGTCACCAGCCTAGCGGCCGAACGCGAACGGGGGCCTGGCGCGATGCCGGGCCCCCGTTCGACGGAGCGTGCTGCGAGCGACTAGCGCGCGGCGTAGTACTCGACGACGAGCTGGACCTCGCAGGTCACGGGAACCTCGGCGCGCTTGGGGCGGCGCACGAGTCGCGACTGCAGCTTGTCGAGCTCGACCTCGAGGTAGGCCGGAACCTTGGGGAGCACGTCGACGTGACCGCCGGCGGCGGCGACCTGGAACGGCTCGGTGCCCTCGGAACGCGGCTTGACGTGGATCAGCTGACCCGGCTTGACGCGGAACGAGGGGCGGTCGACGAGCTGGCCGTCGACCATGATGTGGCGGTGCACGACCATCTGGCGCGCCTGCGCCGTGGTGCGGGCGAAGCCCGAGCGCAGCACGAGGGCGTCGAGGCGCATCTCGAGCAGCTCGACGAGGTTCTCACCCGTCAGGCCGGCCGAGCGGCGCGCCTCGTTGAACGCGATCTTGAGCTGGGCCTCGCGGATGCCGTACTGGGCGCGGAGACGCTGCTTCTCGCGCAGACGCACGGCGTAGTCGCTGTCGGCCTTGCGCTTGGTGCGGCCGTGCTCACCGGGAGCGTAGGGGCGCTTCTCGAGGTACTTGGCGGCCTTCGGGGTGAGAGCGATGCCGAGCGCGCGCGAGAGACGGGTCTTGCTGCGAGTGCGTGACTTGGTAGACACGGTTTCCTTCCATGGGCGTGGCCGAGAATTTCAGCGGCTCACGGGCGTACACCGCTCCGTCCGGTCCGGACGCACGCCGAGGCGTTCCGGTGGAGGCTACGAGGGAGGGTGTGCCCATATCTGACGGGCCGAGCAAGCCTACCAGAGGCCGGGCCGACCGTCAGTCGGCCGCCGCCTCGCCCCGCGTGATCGCGCGCAGCTTCGCCAGCCGCGCCGCGATCTCGCGCTCGTGACCGCGCTCGGTCGGCCGGTAGTACTCGGTGCCGACGAGCGGGTCGGGTAGGTACTGCTGCTCGGCGACCCCCACGGGCTCATCGTGCGGGTAGACGTAGCCTTTGCCGTGCCCGAGCCGCTTCGCACCGGGGTAGTGGGCGTCGCGCAGCGGTTTCGGCACGCGACCGAGACGTCCCGCGCGCACATCGGCGATCGCGGCATCGATGCCGACGTAGGCGGCGTTCGACTTCGGTGCCGTCGCGAGATAGACGACCGCCTCGGCGAGCGGGATGCGCCCCTCGGGCATGCCGATGAGCTGCACGGCCTGGGCCGCCGCGACGGCGATCGGCAGCGCCTGCGGGTCGGCCGTTCCGATGTCTTCTGCCGCCGAGATGATGACGCGCCGCGCGATGAAGCGCACGTCCTCCCCCGCCTCGATCATGCGGGCCAGGTAGTGCAGCGCGGCGTCGGGGTCGCTGCCCCGGATCGACTTGATGAAGGCGCTGATGACGTC
>JAESGX010000516.1_pt1 | contig 13181 bp, 13 predicted proteins | sample 9269801 | NCBI WGS metagenome assembly JAESGX01 (sample SAMN16773122, study PRJNA677054) | algae metagenome | isolation source: Pleurocapsa minor GSE-CHR-MK-17-07R and co-occurring heterotrophs from wet... | place: USA: Lower Calf Creek Falls, Grand Staircase Escalante National Monument, UT ... | reverse complement strand
CTTTAGCGGGGCCTGGGCGGCAAGTCCAGGGGGCGCGCAGGGACGCCCTGCCATGCGCCTCCCGTCGGCCGCGCCTCAGGGCGCGGTGGTCTGGCCGGCGATGGGCGGCAGGGTCGGCGCGCTGGCCATGGCGGGGGGCGCCGCGGGCTCGGGCGTGGCCTGGGCGGCCGGCTGGGGTGCAGGCGGCGGCTCGGCCGCGGGGGCCGCCGGCGGCAGCGCCTCGACCACCGGGGCGGGAGGCGCGGGCGCCGTGGCGGGCGCGGGCGTCGGCGCGGGCTCCGGGCGCGGCGTGGCGGCCGGGCGGCGCTGGCCGCTTCGCGCCGGCGGCTCGGCCTGGGTCGCGATATAGTCGGGCACCACGCGCGCCTGGTTGCCTGCGATCACCAGCACTGCCGTGCCGAGGGGGATGGGCACCTGGTCCCGCTGGGTCACGGAGATCAGCTCGCCATCGCCGTTCTTGCGGATGATGTATTCCACGGCGTCGGTGTTGGCCGAGGCGCGCTCGGCCGCCGTGCCGACCAGGCTGCCCAGCAGCGCGCCGCCGACCGCACCCAGGGCCGTGCTGACGGAATTGCCTGCCGCCGCCGCGCCGCCCACGGCGCCACCCGCGGCCGCGCCAGCGGTGGCGCCCGTCTCGCCGCCGGCCGCGATGGCGACGCGGCGCGAACCGACGATGGTGCCCTGCTGCACAGGATTGGCCTGCTGCACGGCACGCGCCGCATATTCATTGGCCGAATAGCTGCTGCCGCAGGCGCTGAGCGCGCCGAGGGCGAGCAGCCCGGCGAGGCGGAGGAGGGGGGAGCTTGTCATGCGGGCAGGACATAGGCCCCCGCACCCCTTCGCGCCAAGTCTTTGCATGTCCTATATGCAAGCCATGCAAGTCCCCTTCCTCAAGATGCATGGCCTGGGCAATGACTTCGTCGTGCTCGACGCGCGCGCCGAGGCGCGTCCGCTGGCGCCCGAGACCATCCGCTGGGTCGGGGACCGGCATCGTGGGGTCGGCTTCGACCAGCTGATCACGATGGAGCCGGCCAGCGACGCCGATGTCTTCTTCCGCTTCCACAATTCCGACGGGAGCGAGGCGGGGGCCTGCGGCAATGGCACGCGCTGCGTCGCCTCGCTGGTTCTGGCCGAGACCGGGCGGCAGAGCATCTCCATCCGCACCATCGCGGGGATGCTGGGCGCCGAACGCCTGGCCGACGGCACGGTCCGCGTGGATATGGGCCCGCCGCGCCTGGGTTGGCAGGATGTGCCCCTGGCGCGCGAGATGGACACGCTGCATGTGCCCATGGCGGCCGATGGCGTGGGCGACGCGGCCTGCTGCTCGATGGGCAATCCGCACGCGAATTTCTTCGTGGACGACCTCGATGCGCTGGACGTCTTCCGCATCGGGCCGGAGCTGGAGCGCCACCCGCTGCTGCCCGAGCGCGCCAATATCGGCTTCGTGCAGGTGCTGGCGCGGGATCACATCCGGCTCGTCGTCTGGGAGCGCGGCGCGGGCTACACGCTGGCCTGCGGCTCGGGCGCCTGTGCCGCGCTGGTGAATGCGCGGCGGCGCGGGCTGGTGGACGCACGCTCCACGGTCACGCTGCCGGGCGGCGACCTCGTGATCGAGCAGCGCGCGGACGGGCATGTGCTGATGAGCGGGCCGGTCGCCACCTCCTTCAAGGGCGAGCTTACCCTTGCCGTCTGATCGCTGGAGCGCCGAAGCGCGCGGAAGCGTGAATCAGCCGGCGGGCGAAGCCCAAACGCTCACCTTCGGCTGCCGGCTGAACCTGGCCGAGAGCGAGACCATGCGCGGCCTCGCGGCCCGCGCGGGCTTCGCCGATGCGCTCATCGTCAACACCTGCGCCGTGACGGGGGAGGCGGAATCCCAGGCGCGGCAGGCGATCCGCCGCGCCGCGCGGGAACAGCCCGGCCGGCCCATCCTGGTGACGGGCTGCGCCGCGCAGATCGCGCCCGAGGCCTGGGCGGCGCTGCCGGGCGTGGTCCGCGTCATCGGCAATGGCGTGAAGCTCGACCCGGCCAGCTGGGGCGCGCCCGTTGCGCCCATCGAACGCGCGGCGCCCATGGGCATCGCGGCCGGCGGCGGCACGCGCGGCTTCCTCGCGGTGCAGCAGGGCTGCGATCACAGCTGCACCTTCTGCATCATCCCGCAGGGGCGCGGGCCGGCGCGGGCGCTGCCCATCGCCGAGGCCGTCGCCGCGGCGCGGGAGCTGGCCACGCGCCATGCCGAGATCGTGCTGACCGGCGTGGACCTGGCCAGCCACCCGGAATTGCCCGCGCTGATCCGCGCCATCCTGCGCGAGGTGCCGGAATTGCCCCGCCTGCGCCTTTCCTCGCTCGACCCCGCGGCGCTCGATGAGGCTTTCTGGGCCGTCTTCGCCGAGGAGCCCCGGCTCATGCCGCATCTGCATCTCTCGGCGCAGCATGGGCATGACCTCATCCTGAAGCGCATGAAGCGCCGCCATTCCCGCGCCGACCTGCTGCAACTTTCCGTCCGCGCCCGCGCTTTGCGTCCGGATGCGGCGTTGGGGGCCGACCTCATCGCCGGTTTCCCGACGGAAACGGAGGCGCATCTATGCGCGATGCTGGAGCTGGTGGCGGAGGCGCATCTCGCCTTCCTGCACGTCTTTCCCTATTCCGCCCGGGCGGGCACGCCCGCCGCGCGCATGCCGCAACTGCCCATGGCGGTGCGGCGCGAGCGGGCGGCGCGGCTGCGGGCAGCGGGCGAGGAACAGCGCGCGCGCTTCCTCGCTGGCCGCGTGGGTCATATCGAGCACAGCCTGATGGAGGCCGACGGCATGGGCCACACGCAGCATTTCGCGCCGATCCGCGTGGCGGGCGCCCTGCGCGGCAGCCTGGTCCGGGCGCGCGTCACCGGCCACGATGGCCGCATCCTGCTGGCGGAGGTCGCCTGATGGCGCTGCGCGACCTCTGGGGCAAGCTGACCGGCAAGGCGCCCGCCCCGCCCGAGCAGAGCGGCGTGCCGATGCCGCCGGTGGAAATGCCGCCGCCCTCGCCCGAGCCGGTGCAGCCGCCCACCCCGCCGGAGACGCCGCCGCCTGCGCCGGAACCCATCCGCGAGCCGCCGCCGCCCGAGGCGCCGCCGCCAAGCTTCCCGCCGGCCGAAATCCCGCAGCCCATCGAGGCGCCGCCCGCCCAGCCACAGGGCTTTTTCGGCCGCCTCAAGGCCGGGCTCGCGCGCTCCACCGCCAAGCTCACGGATGCGATCGGCGGCGTCTTCACCAAGCGCAAGCTGGATGACGCGGCCCTGGAAGAGCTGGAGGAGACACTGATCGGCGCCGATCTCGGCGTCAGCGCGGCAGGCCGCATCGTCGAGGGCTTCCGCCGCACCCGGTTCGGCCGTGAAGTGACGGATGAGGAGGTGAAGTCGGCGCTCGCCGAGGAGATCGCCGCCATCCTCGCCCCCGTGGCGCAGCCGCTCGTCATCGCCCGCGCGCGCGCGCCGCATGTGGTGCTGGTGGTGGGCGTGAACGGGACGGGCAAGACCACGACCATCGCCAAGCTGGCCGAGCAGTATCGCGCCGAGGGGCTGAAGGTCTGGATGGTGGCGGGCGACACCTTCCGCGCCGCCGCCGTGGAGCAATTGCAGATCTGGGGCGAGCGCACGGGCGCGCATGTGGTGGCCCCGGCCAAGCCCGGCGCCGATGCGGCGGGCCTCGCCTTCGACGCGCTGCGCGATGCGCGCGCGGCGGGCGCCGACGTGCTGCTGGTGGACACGGCCGGTCGGCTGCACAACAAGTCGGCGCTGATGGAGGAGCTGCGCAAGGTGGTGCGCGTCCTCAAGCGCGACGACGCGACCATCCCGCATGACACGCTGCTCGTGCTGGATGCGACCACGGGGCAGAACGCGGTGAGCCAGGTGCGCGTCTTCAAGGAGATGGTGGATGTGACGGGTCTCGTCGTCACCAAGCTCGACGGCTCGGCCAAGGGCGGCGTGGTGGTGGCGCTCGCGCAGGAATTCGGCCTGCCGGTGCATGCGGTCGGCGTGGGCGAGAAGGCGGCCGACATGCGGCCCTTCGAAGCGCGGGACTTCGCGCGCAGCCTGGTGGGGCTGGACGATTAGCCTCGGTCTCCGCAAGCTTCGTGCGCAGCAGTAGGGAGGCACGCATGCTCGAAATCGAAAAGCCCGCCGACATGGCGCAATGGGTCGGCAAGAAGCTCGGTACCAGCGAGTGGTACACGGTGGACCAGCGCACCATCGACCTGTTCGCCGAGGCGACGGGGGATCACCAGTGGATCCATATCGACACCGAGCGCGCGGCGCGGGAGTTGCCGGGCGGCAAGACCATCGCGCATGGGTTCCTCACCCTTGCGCTGCTGCCGCGGCTTTCGCCCATGGTTTACCAGATCAGGCAGCGGTCGCGCGCGCTGAACTACGGCAGCAACAAGGTGCGCTTCACGGCGATGGTCCCCGCCGGCTCCCGCGTGCGGCTGCACCTGACGCTGAAGGCCTGCGAGCCGATCCAGGGCGGCGTGCGCCTCACGGTCGAGAACGAGATGGAGGTGGAGGGCAATGCGCGTCCCTGCCTCGTCGCCGAGACGCTCAGCCAGGTCTACGACTGAGCGCCTCCGCCTCTCAGCGGAAGCCCTGCGTGAAGCTGCTTGTCCCGGTCGGGAAGCCCGAGGGCGCGGCCGAGGGGAAGCTCGGCGTGCGGGCGGGGCCGGCGATGGGCGGCAGCGAGGTGGGTGCGCCGGGCAGCGGGTTCGGGCTCGGCACCACCAGCCCATAGCCGGGCAGGGGCCGGCCCGCGGTGATGACCGGCAGGGAGGGCGCCGGGGTGGCGGCCTGGGCCGTCGGCGCGGGCGCCGCCATTGGGGCGGCCGGCGGCTCCTGGCGGGCGACGGCGGGCATGGGTGCGGCCTCGGGCGCGGTGGGGGGCGCCGCGACGGCGCCGCTTTCCAGGCGCGGCAGCAGCACCAGCGGCGAATCATCGGGCGGCGGCATACGGCGCGGCACCGGCGCGGTGGCCACGAGGGATTGCCCAGGCGGCGGCGCGAAAAGCGGCTGGGCGGTCATCGGCGGGTTCGCGGGCGGCACATTGGCGTCGGCCGGCTGCCAGGCGGCGGCGGGCCGCGCGTTCTGCTCGATGGGCGGCAGGGTCGCGGCGAAGCCGAGCGGCGCGCCGGTGCTGGAAGTCTCGGCCGCGCGGGTCGCGCGGCGGCCCCGGGATGCGCGGGCGGGGGGCGGCGGGGGTGGCGCCGCGGCCACCACGGGCGGCGGCGGCACGTTGCCCGGGGCCACGCAGCGGAACTCCACGCGGTAGCTGCTGGAACCGACCTGGCTGCTGGTCAGGACGAAGAGGCGGCCGCGCTCCCCGCAATAGCTCTGCGCCTGGGCCAGGCCGTCCTCCACCGCCGCCACGCCGCTCACATGCGCGACCTCGATCACGAAGGCGTCGCCGCCCGTGTTTTCGATGCCGGGGGTCTGGCTGGCGCAGGCGGCCAGCAGGGCGGCCGGCAGGCTCAGGAAAAGGGGCCGTCTCATCGCATTCATCTCATGCCGTTCCGCATTGTCTTAACCCGGCCGCGCCGCCGCCGCCATGGAGCGTGATTCACGTCACCGCGCGGCATGCTATAGCGACGCTAACAGGAGGACCATGATCATGCGCCGCCGCAGCCTGCTCGCCGCCCCGTTTCTCGCCGCCCCCGGCCTCGCGCTCGGGCAGGAGGCCTGGCCGACCCGCCCGGTCAACCTGATCGTGCCCTGGGCGCCGGGCGGCTCCAACGACGTGACGGCCCGCCTCTTCGCCCCGCAATTCGAGGCGCGGCTGGGCCAGCCCTTCCTGGTGGAGAACCGCCCGGGGGGCGGCGGCACGGTGGGCATGGGGGCCGCGATGCGGGCCCGGCCGGATGGCAGCACCCTGCTCGCCTCCTCCGCCTCCAACCATGTCTTCCACCCGCTGATCTCGGGCGAGCTGACCTACGACGTGCGCGAGGCCTTCCACGGCATGGCCATGTGGACCGATGTGCCCAACGTCATCGCCGTGCATCCGAGCGCGCCGGTGCGCAACGTGCCGGAGCTGATCGCCTGGATCCGCGGGCAGCGCGGCGGCGTCAGCTTCGGCTCCTCGGGCGTCGGCTCCTCCAACCACCTGGCGGGTGAGCTGTTTCGCATGCGGACGGGGCTCGACATGACGCATGTGCCCTATCGCGGCGGCGGGCCGGTGCTGACGGACCTGCTCTCGGGCACCATCCAGCTGGGCTTCATGAACCTGCCCACGGTGATCCCGCCCGCCGAGGCGGGTCGCATCCGCATCATCGCCGTCTGCACGGCCGAGCGTGTGGCGCTGCGGCCGGACATCCCGACCGTCTCGGAAGGCGGCGTGCCGGATTACGCCGTGCGCTCCTGGATGGGGCTTTTCGCGCCGCGCGGCACGTCGCCGCAGATCGTCGAGCGGATGTCCGCCACCTCGAAGGAGGTGCTGGAGGCGCCGCAGACCCAGGCCCGCCTGCGGGACCTCGGCAGCGAATCCATCTGGATGGATGCGGCGACGACCGACCGCTTCGTGCGCGAGGAATATGCGCGCTGGGCGCCGATCATCCGCGCCGCCGGCATCAAGATCGAGTAGCGCCCTCCGCCAGGGCCGGCAGCAGGAAGTCCAGGAAGCGCGAAGGGTTCTCCGCGAAGGGAAAGTGGCCGATGCCTTCCATCATGCGGAAGCGGGCGCCCTTGATCTTCGCCGCCGTCTCGGCCGAGTGCTCGGCGGTGCAGGAATAGTCGTATTCGCCGGTGAGCATGGTCAGCGGGCAGCGGGTCGTATCGATGCGGTGCACGCGGTCCCGCGCATCCCAGTCGCCGGAGTAGAACAGGATGTCGCCCGGGAAGGTGCCGGCGCCGCCCTGGCTGTATTGCCACCAGATCTCGGCCGCGCATTCGGCGGGCGATTGCGGCGCCATCAGCCCCTCGATCCATTCCGGCGTGAAGATCGCGGCGTTGACCTTCGGATGGTCGGGGAAGGGGGTGCGGCGGCCCACGATATGCTCGGAGGATTCGCAGGCGATGATCTGGGCGAAGCGCTCGGGGGCGCGGAGCGCGATCTCCAGGCAGATCTCGCCGGACATGGAGGCGCCGAGGAGGACGGGCTTCTCCGCGAAGCCCCAGGCCTCGCGGAAGCCCAGGATGAGTTCGGCGTAGAGATCGGTGGTCAGCGCCCAGGCGCCGGGCTCCACGATGGCGGGGGAGCGGCCATGGCCCGGCAGGTCGAAGGTGGTCAGCGCATGGCCGGCCGCGGCCAGGCGCGGCTCGGCCATCAGGCGGTGGAATTGCCGGGAGTCGGAGCCGGCGGTGTGCATGCCAAGGATGGGGCGGCCCGTGCCGCTGCTCTCGCCATAGAGGACGTGGTCGCGCCCCTGGGCGCGCACGGTGACGTACCGGCCCTGGGCGGCGGGGCAGGGGGTGGGCGTGCCGAGGCGCGGGCGCAGCGAGGCGGGAGCCGGGCCCGTCTCGCCGCGCGCCAGCCAGCGGCCGAGGTCGAGCACGCGGCGGATGAGATGCACATGCTGCGCCCAGGCGAGCTGGTCGCCCTCCGCCGTGAAGTCCGGCACGCGCATGCGCATGGCCAGCAGGTTCTGGTGGTGGCGTGCCGGCATGGGGGCAAGGAAGCGGCCCCAGCTGGCGGCGCTGGCGGCGAAGATGGTGGGCGCCTCGCTGCCCTCGGCGAGTGTGACGCGGCCGTCTTGGAAATCGAGCGTGACGCCACGGCCGGGCTGCACCACGGCGAAGCTGCCCTCGGCGCCGGGCAGGCGGTGGCGGAGCGTCGCATCCGTGTCGCAGAGCTTCTGCCAGGCCGCGAGCGCGCCCTCGGCGCCGAGCCAATCCCAACCGCGATCCATGCGTTCCTCCTGTGTTGGCGGCATGTTCGGCGGCTGCGGCGCGATGAGCAACCTCCCCCCGGCTTGAAAGCCGCGGCGCGGCGCGCGAGCATCCCGGTCATGAAACTCCCGGCCCATCACCGCTACGCGCATAGCGCGATCCCCTCACGCCCGGTCTATGACTGGCCCGGCGGCAAGCGCCTCGCGCTGCTCGTCGTCAACAACATCGAGCATTTCGCCTTCCGCGCCGGCCTGGGTTCGGACAGCACGAGCCTCAGCCCGGTGCAGAACCAGCGCAGCTATGCCTGGCGCGACTACGGCAACCGCGTGGGCCTCTGGAACATGCTGGACACGCTGGATGAGCTGGGCATTCCGGCCGGGCACAACATCAATTCCGCCGCGCTGGAAGCCTGCCCCGAGATCGGCCCCGCGCTGCGCGCGCGGGGCGACGAGCTGATCGGCCATGGGCGCAGCAATTCCGAGCGGCAGGACATCCTCTGGGAGGAGGATGAGCGCCGGCTGATCGAGGAAAGCCGCGACGTGCTGGCCCGCCATGCGGGTGTCCCGCCCAAGGGCTGGCTCGGCCCCTATATCGCGCAGAGTTCCGTGACGCCGGATCTGCTGCAGGAGGCGGGCTTCACCTACGTGATGGACTGGCCGGCGGATGACCAGCCCTTCTGGATGAAGACGCGCGGCGGGCGCATCCTCTCCGTGCCCTATTCGGTGGAGCTGAATGACAGCCCGGCGCTGATCGCCCGCCAGCACAGCGCGCGCGAATTCGCGGAGATGATCACCGACCAGTTCGACGAGATGCTGCGGCTTTCGGAGAAGCGGCCCCTCGTGTGCAGCATCGTGCTGCACCCCTTCATCCTGGGCCAGCCGCATCGGCTCCGGCCGCTGCGCCAGGCGCTGCGGCATGTGATGGCGCACAAGGACCAGCTCTGGGTGACGCGGCCGGGCGAACTCGCGGAATACGCGGCCGGCCTGCCGGCGGGCATCATCCCTGGTTCGGAGGCATGAGCTGCGCCGCCGATTCACGCCTCCGGGCATCCGCCCTCCGCCGATCGGAGGCGTGATGCGCGATTTCGAAGGCTACGGCCGCAACCCGCCCGACCCGCGCTGGCCGAACGGCGCGAAGCTGGCGCTCAACTTCGTCATCAACCACGAGGAGGGCGGCGAGGAGAGCTTCCCCGATGGCGACCCTCGCAGCGAGAACGCGCTGACCGAAGGCAGCACCGCCCCCGTGAAGGGCCGCGACCTCGCGGCCGAAAGCATGTTCCAATATGGCAGCCGCGTGGGCTTCTGGCGGCTGCATCGCCTCTTCACCGAGCGTGGGCTGCCCTGCACCGTCTTCGCCGTCGCCCGCGCGCTGGAGCGCACGCCGCAGGCGGCCGCCGCGATGCGCGAGGCCGGCTGGGACGTGGATGGCCACGGCCTGCGCTGGGAGATGCATATCGGCATGGAGGAGGCGGAGGAGCGCCAACGCATTGCCGACGCCACCGCCCTCATCACGCGCATGATCGGCACGCCGCCGCTCGGTTGGTACACGCGCTACGCGCCCAGCCTGAACACGCGCCGCCTGCTGGCCGAGGCGGGCTACCTCTATGACAGCGACGCCTATGATGACGAGCTGCCCTACTGGCGCGACCTGCGCGGCACGCCGCGCCTCGTTGTCCCCTACAACCTCGCCCACAATGATGTGCGCTTCCAGCGGACGGCGCTGACGACGGGCGAGGAGTTCTTCCAGTACATCAAGGGCGCGGTGGAACTGCTGCTGAGCGAGCCGAACGGGCGCATGCTGAGCGTGGGGCTGCACAACCGCATCGTCGCGCATCCCGGCCGCGCGGCGGGCCTCGCGAAGCTGCTGGACTGGGTGGCGACGCAGCCGCAGGTCTGGGTCTGCCGTCGCGGCGACATCGCGCGGCACTGGATCGCGAATCACGCGCCAGGCGGCTGACCGGCCAGGCGCCGATCACGCTTCCCCTCCTGCGCCCGGTCCGAGGGCAACCCGGATCATGCCCGGCCGTTGACCTGCGTGAATCTCACCGCCCGCCGTAGCGGCGGGGGAAGGCCCCGACCATCGGGCCAGGGTCGTGGGCGCCAATGCCCGATGCCCCGGCACTCAGGAGATCGCGGCCATGGATGCCATCGCACCGATCGTCGCCGGGCTGGGCGAACCGCCAGCGCGCGGGATCGTCGTCGTCCTGCGCGAGCATCGCCGGGCGGGCGGGCGGGACGGCCGGCCTCCAGCCCCGCCGGGGGGCGAGGGATGAGGCATGATCTCCGCGAAAGACTCGAAGCGCTGGGCGATGCCTTCTGGCTTCGTCCCGCGCTGCTGGTCCTGGCCTGCATCATCCTCGGCGAGATCTCGGTCCGGGTGGAGCGCGAGGGCGGGGACGGGCTCGTCATCCCCGACGCCTGGCTCTATGCCGGCGGCGAGGCGGGGGCGCGCTCCCTGCTGGGGGCGGTCGCCGCCTCCACCATCGGCGTCGCGGGGACGACCTTCTCCATCACGATCGCGGCCCTCTCGCTGGCCTCCGCCCAGATGGGGCCGCGCCTGCTGCGCAACTTCGTGCGGGACGCGGGCAACCAGATGGCGCTGGGCATCTTCCTCGGCACCTTCGCCTATTCGCTGGTCGTGCTGCGAACGGTGCGGTCGCTGGAGGAGGGGGCCTTCGTCCCGCATCTGGGCGTCACGGGGGCGCTCATCCTCGCGCTGCTGTGCATCGCGACACTGGTCTGGTTCGTCCATCACATCGCCACGGGCATCAATGTCGAGACGGTGATCGCGGCCGTCCATGACGATCTCGGCGCCGCGATGGCGCGCGTCACCCTGGCCGACCGGGAGGAGGATGCCGCGCCGCCGCCCCGCGATGGACAACCGGTGACGCTGGACGCAACCGGCTACCTGCGGAGCCTCGACGAGGAGGGGCTTGCTGACTGGGCCGCGGGGGCGGGCCTCACCCTCATCCTGCTCGCGCGGCCGGGCGACTATCTTTTCCCCGGTGTTCCCCTGGCCCGGGTGACGCCGGCGGGCGCGGAGCGCGGCGCCGAGGCGGCCGAGCGGCTGCGCGCCGCCCTCACGACAGGCCCGCGCCAGGCGGCGGCGCAGGATCTGGAATTCGCGGTGCGGCAACTCGTCGAGATCGCGATCCGTGGGCTCTCCCCGGGCATCAACGACCCCTTCACCGCGCTGGCGGTGCTCGACCGCCTCGGCGCCGCGCTCTGCGCCTGCCGCGGCCGCCACCTGCCGGGGCCCGCCATCCGGCGCGATGGCCGCGTGGTCCTGTTCCGCCGGGTGACCGACTACGAAGGCCTCACCGATGCCATGTTCCACCTGATCCGCATGAACGCCGCCGCTTCCGCGGCCGTGCTGATCCGGCTGCTCGAAGTGCTCGCCGCCGTGCTCGAGGTCGAGCGCGATCCGGGTCGCCGGGCGGTGCTGCTCCGACCATGCCGGGCTGGCCCATGCGCTCGGGCGCGACACGCTGCGCGATGCCGCCGCCCTGGCGGACCTCGATGCGCGTCACGAGACGATCATCGGCGCGCCAGCGCCCGTGCCGTGATCGGGCGCCGCCGCCATCTGGCGCTGCGGCCGTGATGCTTTACAAAATCGCGGCATGAGCACCCGCATCGCCCAACGCGCCCTTTGCCTCGATGATTTCGAGACCATGTCCCGCCGCCATCTGCCGCGCCCCATCTTCGGCTATGTCGCGGGTGCCACCGAGCGCAACGCGGCGCTGGCCGACAGTGCGCGGGCCTTCACCGAATACGGCTTCGTGCCGCGCGTGCTGCGCGATGTGTCGAAGCGCAGCACCAAGGCCACCATCTTCAACCGGGAATGGGCGGCGCCCTTCGGCATCGCGCCCATGGGCCTCTCGGCGCTGGCGGCCTATCGCGGCGACCTCGTGCTGACCGAGGCGGCCAAGGCGGCCAATGTGCCGATGATCCTCTCCGGCTCCTCGCTGATCCGCATGGAGGAGGTGATCGCCGCCAACCCCGACGCCTGGTTCCAGGCCTATCTCCCGGGCGATGCCACGCGCGTCGAGGCGCTGGTGGATCGCGTGGCGGCGGCGGGCTTCGGCACGCTGCTGCTGACGGTGGACACCGCCGTGCTGCCCAACCGCGAGAACAATGTCCGCAACGGGTTTTCCACGCCACTGCGCCCCTCGCTGCGGCTGGCGCTGGACGGCATCACGCACCCGATGTGGTCCTTGAACACCTTCCTGAAGACCTGGCGGCTGCACGGCATGCCGCATTTCGAGAACAGCTTCGCCGAGCGCGGCGCGCCCATCCTCGCCAGCAACGTGCTGCGCGACTTCACCGCGCGCGACCATCTGAACTGGGAGCATCTGGCGCTGATCCGCCGGCGCTGGCCGGGCTGGCTGATCGTGAAGGGTGTCATGCACCCCGAGGATGCGGCGCGTGCCGCGGCCGAGGGCGCGGATGGCATCATCGTCAGCAATCATGGCGGGCGGCAGCTGGACGGCACCTCGGCCCCCTTGCGCGTGCTGCCGGAGATCCGGGCCGCGGCGCCGAACATCACGGTGATGCTGGATGGCGGCATCCGCCGCGGCACGGATGTGATGAAGGGGCTGGCGCTGGGCGCGGACTTCGTCTTCATCGGCCGGCCCATGCTGCATGCGGCGGCGGTCGCAGGCCGCGAGGGCGTGGACCGTGCCATCGCGCTCCTGCTGGGGGAACTGGAGCGCAACATGGCGCTGCTCGGCGTGAACTCGCTGGCCGAAATCACGCCGGAATGCCTGATCCGCGTCGGGAACTGACCCGCCTCAGGCCGCCTTCACCTCCGTGAGGAAGCGGTCCAGCTCGGCCTGGGTGGAGGCCGCGTAGCGGGAAAGTTCCCCCGCCGCCTCATGCACCTGGCCCGCCGCGCGGCCGGTGGCGCCGGCCAGCTCATTCACGGTGGCGATGCTCTCGGTCACCGCGCGCGTGCCGGAGGCCACCTCCTGCACATGGCCGCTGATGGCGCGCGTCGCCCCCTCCTGCCGCTCGACCGAGGCGGCGATGGCGGTGGTGATCTCGCTCACCTGGCCCACCGTGCCCGCGATGCCGCGGATCGCCTCGACCGCATCGGTGGTGGCGGCCTGGATCTGGCCGATCTGCGAGGCGATCTCCTCGGTGGCTTTGGCGGTCTGTTCGGCCAGTGTCTTCACCTCGCCAGCGACGACGGCGAAGCCCTTGCCGGCCTCTCCCGCGCGGGCCGCCTCGATCGTGGCATTGAGGGCCAGGAGGTTGGTCTGCGAGGCGATCTGGCGGATCAGCGTCACCACCTCGGTGATGCGGGCGGCGCCGGCGGCCAGCTCGCGCACCACGCCATCGGT
>JAESGX010000515.1_pt1 | contig 13246 bp, 13 predicted proteins | sample 9269801 | NCBI WGS metagenome assembly JAESGX01 (sample SAMN16773122, study PRJNA677054) | algae metagenome | isolation source: Pleurocapsa minor GSE-CHR-MK-17-07R and co-occurring heterotrophs from wet... | place: USA: Lower Calf Creek Falls, Grand Staircase Escalante National Monument, UT ... | reverse complement strand
ACGGCGGCGGGCTCAGGGTCAGCCGTGACTTCCTCGACCTGGGGCCGGGCATCACCCAGACGGAGCGCGACACCTATCGCATCGTCGCCGGCGTGCGCGGCGAACTCGGGGCAAACCTGAAATACGACTTCGCGGCGAACTGGGGCCGCACCGACGCCACCAGCACCTTCTCCAACTCGGTGCTGCCCGACAGGCTGTTCGCCGCGCTCGACGCCGTGCGCGCGCCCGACGGACGGATCGTCTGCCGCTCGGACCTCGATCCGACCGCGCTGCACCCCGGGTCGGAATATTTCCCGGTCATCCGGCCGGGCAACTTCACCTTCTCGCCCGGGGACGGGACGTGCCGTCCGGCGAACATCCTGGCCGGTTCCAACTCGATCAGCCAGGAGGCGGTCGGCTTCATCACCGTGCCGACGACCGACCGCTATCGCACCGAGCAGTTCGTGGCGACGCTCGCCTTCACGGGGGACTCGGGGAAGCATTTCGAGCTTCCCGGCGGCCCGGTGCAGTTTGCGGCCGGCGGCGAGTATCGGCGCGAGATCGGCCGCACGACCTTCGATCCGCTGACGCGCGGCATCCTCGCGAACGGCAGCTTCATCGGGGACGTGCCGCAGGGCCAGGTCTTCGTTCCCGGCTCGCCCGGTGACTATCCGGACAGCCAGGTGAACCTCGCGCTCGACTTCGATGCCCAGACCCGCATCTTCAACGGTGGCGGCAAGTTCGACGTCTGGGAGGTTTTCGGCGAAATCAATTTGCCGATCCTGAAGGAGCGTCCCTTCTTCGAGGAGCTGTCGCTCGGCGCGGCGGGCCGTTATGCGGACTATTCGACCATCGGGGGTGCATTCACCTGGAACGTCGTCGCCACCTGGGCACCGGTGAAGGACGTGCGTTTCCGCGGCGGCTATTCCAAGGCGATCCGCGCCCCCAACGTCAACGAGCTGTTCGAGCCGCAGCAGGGCGCGACCTTCCGCCCCGACGATCCGTGCAACCAGTCGACCCTCGATGCGCTGATCGCCGACGGCGCGAGCAATGCCACGACCCGGGTCGCCAACTGCCGGGCCGACGGCATTCCGGTCGGCTATGAGGACCCGCTTTCGGCGCGCTTCTCAGGCACGTCCGGCGGTGACCCCAACCTGGTGGAGGAAAAGGCGACGACCTGGAACGTGGGCGTGGTGGTGCAGCCCCGCTTCGTGCCGGGGCTGACCCTGTCGGCAGACTGGTATTCGATCGAGATCAAGGATGCGATCCAGGCGGTCACGTCGCAGGATATCGTCGACACCTGCTATGACCTGACCACCTTCCCCAACCAGTATTGCGCGCTGTTCAGCCGCAACCGGGATCCCGCCTCGCAGACCTTCCTGGGCTTCAATTTCCTGCGGCAGACCCAGATCAACTTCGGCCGGCTGGAAACCTCGGGGCTCGACCTCGCGCTGAACTACGGCTTCGGGTTCGGCGAGCATGATTTCGCGTTCCGGGCGTCGGCGACCTATGTGGAAAAGCTGAACCGCTTCTTCGATCCCATCGATGTCGATCTGGCGAACCCGGGCCTCAGGGAGCTGGGCGCCCCGCAATGGTCGGGCCTCGGCTCGCTGACCTGGGCCTTCCGCGGCGTCAGCCTGACCTACCGCCTGCAGTATATCGGCGAGCAGGGCGCGGCAGCGGCGGTGCAGATCGAGGATCTCGACACCGAGTTCGGCCCGGAGGGCCTGGCGCCGGAATATTGGCTGCACGACATGAGCTTCAACCTCGATGTGGATGACAGGTTCAGCTTTTATGGCGGTGTCAACAACCTGACCGATGCGCGACCCTATCCGTCGAGCACGGGGTACCCGGTTTCGGGGATCGGCCGGAGCTTTTTTGTGGGGGCAAGGGCGAGGTTCTAGGCCAAGTGCGGCTGCGAGTCAGCGCGCAGCGCTGATCCGCAGACTCGCACGCAGTGCCCGGCCGGCGTGCGATTGCGGTAGCACCGCAATCGACACGACCGACGGCGCGGCTTTGCCGCGCTCTTTCTTTCTTGCTTTGCGTACCCTGCCGGACTCGGCGGCCCCGCCGCCGGCCGGCCCCTAAAGCTGCACCCCGAACCGCGCCAAAACCCACATTGTCCCCAGGTACAGCACCACCGTCAGCGCACACCCCACCGCAAACGCCGGCCAGAAGCCCCAGCCGGTGCGCAGCAGCCCAGCGATGACGAGAAACATCGGCAACGTCGGCAGCACGAACCAGAAATTGGCGACGGAATAGCGGATCATCTCGGCGGGCTCGGCGCCGCCGCGCCACAGCCAGATGAGCGTGATGGCGGAGACCAGGGGCAGCGCGCTCAGCATTCCCCCGGCCGCCGGGCTGCGCCGGCCGGCTTCGCTGGCAGCCGCGATCAGCAGGCCGGAGATGACGGCTTTCAGCCAGAACATGACCACTCCCTAATTTGCTGCTCGTAGCAGCTCCCGTGCAGTGATGACCCGCATGATCTCGTTCGTGCCCTCCAGAATCCGGTGCACCCTGAGGTCCCGCCACAGCCGCTCGATGGGATAATCCTGCAGATAGCCGTAGCCGCCGTGCAGTTGCAGGGCGCGATCGACGACGGCGCTGCCGGTGTCGGTGGCGAGGCGCTTTGCCATGGCGGCGAACTTCGTCTTGTCGGGCGCGCCGGCGGAGACCTTGGCGGCCGCGAGATAGAGGAGGGCGCGCGCGGCTTGCAACTCGGTTTCCATGTCGGCGAGCGTGAACTGGGTGGCCTGGAAATCGACGATCGACTTGCCGAACTGGCGCCGTTCGCGGGTGTAGGCGATGCTTTCATCGAGCGCGCGCTGGGCGCCGCCGAGCGAGCAGGCGCCGATGTTGAGGCGCCCGCCGTCGAGGCCGGCCATGGCGATCCTGAAGCCCTGGCCTTCCGCGCCGACGAGGTTTTCCACCGGCACGCGGACGCCGTCGAAATGGACCTGGGCGGTGGGTTGCGAGCGCCAGCCGAGCTTCTTCTCGTTGGAACCGAAGGAGACGCCGGGCATGTCCTTCTCGATCACGAGGCACGAGACGCCGGCGGCGCCGTCCCCCCCGGTGCGCACCATGGTGACGTAGAGCTCGTTGGCACCGGCGCCCGAGATGAAGGCCTTGCTGCCGGTGACGACATAATGGTCGCCTTCCAGCACGGCGGTTGTCTTCATGGCGGCCGCGTCCGAGCCGGAGCCGGGTTCCGTCAGGCAATAGCTCGAGATGATGTCCATCGGGATGAGCGCGGGCAGGTATTTCTCCTTCACCCGTGCCGAGCCGAAGCCGTCGATCATCCAGCTTGCCATGTTGTGGATGGAGATGAAGGCGGAGGTGGAGGGGCAGCCATAGGCCATCGCCTCCATGATGAGTGCGGCCTCCAGCCGCCCGAGGCCGATGCCGCCCGAGGCTTCGCTGACATAGATGGCGCCGAAGCCGAGTTCGGCCGCATTGCGGATGGTGTCGCGCGGGAAGATGTGATGCTCGTCCCAATGGGCGGCGTGGGGTGTGATTTCGGCCGCAGTGAAGCGCTCGGCGGTTTCGCGGATGGCGATCTGGTCGTCGGTGAGGTCGAACTGGGTCATCGGAGGGCCTTATCAGGCCATCCGGCGGGAGGGGAGGGGACAAATTGCCAGTTCCCGGTCGCCGCCACTGGCCTGGTCCCCGGCAGCCGCCTTGACCGCGCTGTCGTCTGCCGCTATGCGCCGCGCTCGATTTTCCGATAGTTTCGAATCCCGAAGGCCCGAACGATGAAGCGCACCTATCAACCTTCCAAGCTGGTCCGCAAGCGGCGCCATGGGTTCCGTGCCCGCATGGAAACGACCGGCGGCCGCAAGGTGCTGGCGCGCCGTCGGGCGCGCGGCCGCAAGGTCCTGTCGGCCTGAGGCCATGACATCGGGCCACCCGCCGCACGCGGCGGACGGGGGGCGTCCTCTCGACAACAGGCAGACAGTGAGCCGGGTGAAAGCCCGGCGCGACTTCCTGGCGGCCAATGCCGGCGTCCGCGTGCCGATGCCCGCATTCATCCTGCTGGTGAAGACCACCGACCTCGGCGAAACGCGCGCCGGGTTCACCGTCTCCAAGAAGATCGGCAATGCCGTGGCGCGCAACCGGGCGCGCCGGCGGCTGAAGGAAGCGGCGCGTGCGGCGATGCCCGGGGCCGCCGTGCCGTCGGCCGACCATATCTTCATCGCCCGCCGGATGGATGCCGAGCGGCCGTTCGCGGCGCTGGTGCAAGACACGCGCCACGCGCTCGGCAAGGCTGCGCGCAAGCTGGCGGCGGGCGCATGAGCGGCGGCAGCCTGCCCGTCCGCGCGGTCAGCGGGTTGTTCCGGCTGTGGCAGCTGACCGTCTCGACGCTGCTGCCGCCATCGTGCCGGTTCCAGCCAAGCTGTTCCCACTATGGCATCGAGGCGCTAAGGCGGCACGGCCTCGTTGCCGGCCTGTGGCTGACAGCGGCGCGAATCGGGCGCTGCCACCCCTGGGGTGGCCAGGGCTTCGATCCCGTTCCAGACCAGTTCTCCCCATTTCGCAGAGGCGCCCCCACCGTGAGCCAGGACCCCAAGTGACCCAGGAAAATCGCAATCTCATCCTGGCGGTGGTGCTGTCGGCGTTCGTGCTGTTCGGCTGGACCTTCCTGTCGGAACGCTTCTTCCCCGCAGCGCCGCCGCCGGCCGCAAGCGCGCCCACGACCCCGGCCGCCGATGGGCCGGTGGCACCCGCGGCGGGTGTTGCGGCGAATGTGCCGGTGGGGGGTGTAGCGAGCCTCCGGCCGCTGCCTGCCGTGATTGCTGCCTCGCCGCGGGTCGCGATCGACACGCCGCGCCTCAAGGGCTCCATCAACCTCATCGGCGCCCGCTTCGACGACCTGGTGCTGAAGGACCACAAGGTCTCGATCGCGCGCGATGCCGCCCCGGTGCGGTTGTTTGCACCGTCGGGCGCAAAGGGCGCCTATTTCGCCGGCTTTGGCTGGACCGGGCCGGGCGCGCCGCCTGCCGACGCGCGCTGGACGGCATCGGCCGGGACGCTGTCGCCGGGCAACCCGGTGACGCTGCGCTGGACGAGCCCGGACAAGCTGGTGTTCGAGCAGGTGATTTCCGTCGACGGCAATTTCCTGTTCACGGTGACGGAGCGGGTACTGAACGGCACTGCCGCGCCGGTCGCGCTGCGCAGCTTCGGCTATGTGAACCGGACCGGGCGCGGGCCCGATAAAAGCCTGTTCAACCATCATGTGGGACCGCTGGGCATCTTGGGCGGCACGCTGAAGGAAATCAGCTTCGACGACCTGCGCGAGTCCGGGCCGGAAACATTCCCCTCGACCGGCGGCTGGCTCGGCATCACCGACTACCACTGGCTGGCGTCTGTCATTCCCGACCAGAAGGCGCAGGTCGAGGCCCGCTTCGTGGCCGCACCCGACAACCGCTACCAGGCCGATTTCGTGAAGCCGGCGGTGCTGCTGGCCCCGGGCCAGTCCACCCAGACCCGCGCGCTGCTCTATGCCGGCGCGAAGGAAGTGGCCGCGATCAACGCCGTGCGCGACGAGCAGGGGGTCGCCAAGTTCGACCTTGCCATCTCGTGGGGGTGGTTCGGCTTCATCGCGAAGCCGATCGCGGCGCTGCTGCACTGGCTCTATGGCATCTTCGGCAATTATGCGCTGGCGATCGTGGGGTTGACGCTCATCGTGCGCGCCGTGCTGTTCCCGATTGCCAACCGGCAATATGCCAGCATGGCCAAAATGCGGATCTTCGCGCCGAAAATGAAGGAAATCCAGGACAAGTACAAGGACGACAAGCCCAAGCAGCAGATGGAGATCATGGAGCTCTACAAGCGCGAGAAGATCAACCCGCTGGCCGGCTGCCTGCCGATCCTGCTGCAGATCCCGATCTTCTATGCGCTCTACAAGACGCTCCTGATCTCGACCGAAATCCGCCACCAGCCCGGCTTCCTGTGGATCAAGGATCTGTCCGCACCCGATCCGCTGACGCCGTTGAACCTGTTCGGGCTGATCCCGTGGGACCCGCCGGCCATCATTGCGCTGGGCATCCTGCCCATCATCCTGGGCGTCACCATGTATGTGCAGTTCAAGCTGAACCCGCAGCCGATGGACGAAATCCAGCAGAAGGTGTTCGCCTGGATGCCGTGGATCTTCATGTTCATGATGGCGCCGTTCGCGGCGGGCCTGCAGATCTACTGGATCGTGAACAACCTGGTGTCGATCGCGCAGCAATGGTTTCTCATCAGGAAGCATCCGGCGCCCGCGCCGGCGCCGGCCAAGTGAGCGGCGCGCGGCAGCACGAGCCGAGCGCCGACGCGCTGATCGAGGATGCGCGCCGGCTGTTTGCAGGGCCGATCGAGTTCCAGCTCTCGGCGCCCAAGCTCGAGTTCCTGCCGCCGGCGACCCTGCCGGAAGTGGCGTTCGCGGGGCGCTCCAACGTGGGCAAGTCCTCGCTGCTGAATGCGCTGACCGGGCGGCAGGGGCTGGCGCGCACCTCCAACACGCCGGGGCGAACGCAGGAGCTGAACCTGTTCCTGGTGGGGCAGCCGCCGGTGTTCCGGCTGGTGGACATGCCGGGCTATGGCTATGCCGAGGCGCCCAAGGACATCGTGCGGCAATGGGCGCTGCTGATCGGCGATTATCTGCGCGGGCGGGCGACCCTGAAGCGGGTGCTGGTGCTGGTGGATGCGCGCCACGGGCTGAAGCCGGTCGACCTCGAGATCATGGAACTGATGGACCAGTCGGCGGTTTCATATCAGCTGGTGCTGACGAAGGCGGACAAGGTGAAGCCGACCGCGCTCGCCGTGACGCTGGCCGCGGTGGCGGAGGTTGCGCGCAAGCACCCGGCGGCGCACCCCGAGCTGGTTGCGACCAGCAGCGAGAGCAAGGCCGGCATTCCAGAACTGCGCGCAGCAGTCGCGGCGGCGGCCTTCGCCTGAGACTTGGCAATCGCTGTGCAATATGGTGCAGCAATCCCGCAGCGCGGCTGCTAGACTGTGCCGCCACAGGAGATGAATTTGATTGCGTTGAATCCGCTTACCATCGGTGGCCGCACCTTCCTTCCGCTTGTGGAAGGGGGGAAGGGCGTGTCTGCCACCAACCACGCGTCGGCCGGCGCCTGGGCACGGGCCGGCGGGCTGGGCACGGTGTCGGCCGTCAATGCCGACAGCTACGATGACAATGGCGACGTCATCCCGCAGGTCTACCACAGCGCGACGCGCGTCGGCCGGCACGAGGAGCTGGTGCATTATGCCATCACCGGCGCCGTCGAGCAGGTGAAGCGCGCGTTCGACATCGCATCCGACGAGCTGCGCGCCGGGCGGGGCGCGATCAACATCAACGTGCTGTGGGAAATGGGCGGCGCCCAGCGCGTGCTGGAAGGCGTGCTGGAACAGACCAAGGGGCTGCTGCATGGCGTGACCTGCGGCGCCGGCATGCCCTACAAGCTGAGCGAGATCGCGGCGCGGCACGGGGTGCATTACTACCCGATCATCTCGTCGGGCCGGGCGTTTCGCGCGCTGTGGAAGCGGGCGTATTCGAAGGCCGCGGAATGGCTGGGGGCGGTGGTGTATGAAGACCCCTGGCTTGCCGGCGGGCACAACGGGCTCTCCAACGCGGAAGACCCGCGCGCCCCCCAGGACCCTTATCCGCGCGTGAAGGAGCTGCGCGAGGTGATGCGCGAGGGCGGCCTGCCCGACAGCGTGCCGATCGTGATGGCGGGCGGCGTCTGGTATCTGCGCGACTGGGCGCACTGGCTGGACAACCCCGAGCTTGGCACCATCCTGTTCCAGTTCGGCACGCGGCCGCTGCTGACGCAGGAAAGCCCGATCCCTGATGTGTGGAAGGCACGGCTGCCGCACCTGGATGAAGGCGACATCCTGCTGCACAAATTTTCGCCGACGGGCTTTTATTCCAGCGCGGTGCGCAACACGTTCCTGCGCAACCTGGAGGGCCGCTCGGAACGGCAGATCGCCTTTTCGACCGAGGCTGCCGGCGACCACCAGTACACGCTGGATGTGGGGGTGGGGCGCAAGACCTATTATGTGACGCGCGACGACCTGAACCGCGCGCGGGAATGGCATGGTGCGGGCTATGACACCGCGCTCAAGACACCGGACAACACGCTGGTGTTCGTGGACGCGGCCGAGGCCAAGGTGATCCGCAAGGACCAGGCCGACTGCATGGGGTGTCTGTCGCATTGCGCCTTCTCGGCCTGGAAGGACCATGGCGACAACACGACCGGCTATCTGGTCGATCCGCGCAGCTTCTGCATCCAGAAGACGCTGCAAGACATCGCGCACGGGGCCGACCCGGAGCATGAGCTGATGTTCGCTGGCCACTCGGCGTTCAACTTCAAGACCGACCCGTTTTACTCGAACGGCTTCGTGCCGACGGTGAAGCAGCTGGTCGAGCGGTTGCAGACGGGGGATTGATGCTCACCGTAATGGCGTTGCTGGCCTCGGTCGTGTCGGAGATTTCCGCAGACGCCCGGGAGGTGCCGCAGACAGGCGTGCCGCAGGCAGCGACGGCGCAGCTCGCACGTGGCACACCTGTCGCGCTGCGCCTCATTTCGCCGCTCAGCTCGCGGCATTCCGAGGTCGGGGACCGGTTCCATATGGCGCTGGAGGCGCCAATCATCATCGACGGGCAAATCGTCGTGCAGGCAGGCGCGCGGGCGGTCGGCGAAGTCATCGCAGTCGAAACCAAGGGTCTTTTCGGGCGCCCCGGCTCCATCTCCGTCACGCTGCTGCATCTGCTCGCGGGGACCCGGCTCGTCAGGCTGGAAGGCCATGCCGACAGCGTCGGGGGCGATCCGGACGACCGGGCGGGGCTGGTCGTGGCGGCTATCCTGCTGACGCCGTTCGTGAGTGGCCGGTCCGCAGACTTTCCGCCCGGCACAAAGCTGTCGGGACGCGTTGCCGAAACACTGACACTCAGCGTTGCGGCTGCGTCGCCTCCGCCTCAGGTGCTGCCACAGGCACCGCCACCGCCTCAGGTGCTGCCGCTGCCACAGGCACAGCCGCCGCGTCAGGCGCAGCAGCGGCCGTGAACTTGATGGCGGTGCCGCTGGCGTCCGTCTGGCCCCAGCTCATGGCGGAAATCTTGCTCTCACCATAGCGTGCGTTCACGACGGCATCCGCGCCCATCTTCTCGGCCCGTTCCCAAAGCTCTCGGTAGATTTTCCCTTGGCTTGCCTCGGCCGAGAACAAAGTTGCCTTGCGTACACCGGCCTTGACTTCGCCCAACACGGTATAGGGCCGGTCCGTGATGTCGTTCGGAAACACCGGGACGCCGGCGACATCGTTCACGACGACAAATGCCTTGGACGGCTTGTCGGCTGCGACAACAGGTGCGGCAAGGCTGAACATCAGGATGAAGGCGGCACAGCGCATCTTGCAAGAACTCCCCCGGAATGGATATGTCAATATCGACCGGGGCATTGCCCGTGTCAATTGCGTCAGGGGGGCGGTTCGCCCGACGCGGGGGGAAAAATCGTGCACCCATCGAAGATGTTCGTTTTAACCGGTCTCTTGCTGCTGCAGTCCGTTGCCGGTTGTGCGGCCGAGGTGGAGGGCGGCGCTGTCCCGCCGGCAGCGCTGGCCATGCCATCGGCAGCGTTGGTGTCGATGCTGCCTGCACGCACGCCGGTACGGTTGATGGTGTTGAACGAGGTCAGCACGAAAACGGCGAAACCCGGCGACCGCTTTCCGCTGGTCGTGGACGAGCCGGTCATCGTCGGCGACCGGATCGTCATCCCGGTGAATGCGAAAGCCTGGGGCGAAGTCAGCACCGCATCGGAAAGCGGCGGCGCGGGCAAGTCGGGCAAGCTCCTGGCGCGGCTGTTGTTCGTGGAAACAGCGGTCGGACACGTCGCCCTGGACGGGTCGCCAGCATCCGCCGGGGAGAGTGGCACCGTGCAGACGGTGCTCGGCGTCCTGGCGCTCGGCCCGCTCGGTCTGTTCGCCCGGGGCAACAACGCCAAGCTGAAGGCCGGAGAGACACTGACGGGCTATGTCGCCAGCGATGTGGATTTCGGTCCCAAGCCTTTGGCCACCCCTTGAGGCTTCCATCCCTGCGCGGCATCAGGCATCGGCCGCGACACCCTTCGCGTTGACTCGTCCCACGCCGTTCGCGCATTGGGAACCGGCAAAAGCCAAGCAAGCCTGGGAGCGACACGCCCATGAAGATTCTCGTGCCCGTGAAGCGGGTGGTCGATTACAATGTGAAGGTGCGGGTGAAGCCCGACCAGTCGGGCGTGGAGCTCGCCAATGTGAAGATGAGCATGAATCCGTTCGACGAGATCGCTGTCGAGGAGGCTGTGCGGCTGAAGGAAAAGGGCATCGCGACCGAGATCGTGGTGGTGTCCGTGGGGCCGCAGCAGGCGCAGGAGACCATTCGCACTGCGCTTGCGATGGGGGCCGACCGCGGCATCCTCGTCACCGTCGACGGGCCGACCGAGAGCCTGGGGGTGGCAAAGCTGCTGGCGAAGATCGTGGCCGAGGAAGCGCCCGGCCTCGTGATCCTGGGCAAGCAGGCGATCGACGACGACGCCAACCAGACCGGGCAGATGCTGGCCGCGCTGCTGGGCTGGGGGCAGGGCACCTTTGCCTCCAAGGTGGAGCCCGCAGACGGCACGGTGGCGGTGACGCGCGAGATCGACGGCGGGCTGGAGACGGTGGAGCTGAAGCTGCCCGCGATCGTGACGACCGACCTGCGCCTGAACGAGCCGCGCTATGCGAGCCTGCCCAACATCATGAAGGCGAAGGCAAAGCCGATCGCGGCGAAGACGCCGGCCGATTATGGTGTCGATGTGACGCCGCGTCTTTCCACGGTGAAAGTGACCGAGCCGCCCAAGCGGAGCGCGGGCATCAAGGTGAAGACGGTCGACGAGCTCGTGGAACATCTGAAGACCGCAGGAGTGATTGCATGAGCGTCCTCGTTCTTTCCGAGCACGACAACACGCATCTGAAGGATGCGACGCTGAATGCAGTGACCGCCGCCAGGGCGCTGGCCGGGCATGCCGGCGGCGATGTGCATGTGCTGGTGGCCGGCATGGGTTGCGGCGCGGTTGCCGACGCGGCGGCCAAGGTGGACGGCGTGGCGAAGGTGCTGGTCGCCGATGACGCGGCCTATGGCGATGCGCTCGCGGAGAATGTGGCGCCGCTCATTGTCGGGCTGATGGCAAGCTATGATGCGGTCTTGGCGCCGGCGACATCGCGTGGCAAGAACATCCTGCCGCGCGTGGCTGCCGCCCTCGATGTGGCGCAGATTTCCGAGATCCTGTCGGTGGAAAGCGCCGACACCTTCACCCGGCCGATCTACGCCGGGAACGCGATTGCGACTGTGCAGTCGTCGGACGCGAAGAAGGTGATCACCGTGCGCGGGACGTCCTTCCCGAAGGCCGCCGCGACGGGGGGCTCGGCCGCCATCGAGGCGGTGCCGGCCGGCGGCGACGCGGGGCTTTCCAGCTTCAAGGGGGCAGAACTGACGGTGTCGGCACGGCCGGAGCTGACGGGGGCCAAGATCATCGTCTCGGGCGGCCGCGCGCTCGGCTCCAGCGAGAAGTTCCACGAAGTTATCGATCCGCTGGCCGACACGCTGGGGGCCGCCGTGGGCGCCTCGCGCGCAGCGGTCGATGCGGGCTACGCGCCCAACGACTATCAGGTTGGGCAGACGGGCAAGATCGTGGCGCCGGAGCTTTATGTGGCGGTCGGAATCTCGGGTGCCATCCAGCATCTGGCCGGCATGAAGGATTCGAAGACCATCGTTGCCATCAACAAGGACGAGGAAGCGCCGATCTTCCAGGTGGCGGACTTCGGGCTGGTGGGCGACCTGTTCGCGATCGTGCCCGAGCTCACCTCCAAGCTGAAATGATGCGGCGGGCGCGATCGGTCGCGCCGGCCGGTCGCGTTAATCTCTTGCAACAGGTCTGCCACAAAAGAGTCAACGCACGGTAACCAAGCGTGCGCATCGCATCGGAACCATCTGGAACGGGGGTTCTCATGCTTCGCACTGCTTTCGCCGGCTTCGCTCTGGCGCTGTCCACGTCTCTCGCAACCACGGCATCCGCCGCCATCGTCTTCACCGGCAGCGCCATTTTTGCCGGCGACGCGACGGACCTCAGCGGCATCGATCCGGCCTTCGGCGGCAACCGCCTCTCGATCGGCTCAGACCTCTTCTATCAGACGTCGTCGAACAGCTATTGGGGCAATACCGATCGCGGGCCCGGGGGCGGGTTGATCGATTTCGCGCCGCGCGTGCACAATTTCAGCCTCGATATCGCGAGCGACGGCGCGGTCGGCGGCTATACGCTGCTGAAGACGGTCGTTTTCAAGAAGGATGGCGTGGCCTTCACCGGGCTCAACCCGCGCCTCGCGCCGCAGGCCGATGCCTCGGTGCTGGGCCTGTCCTACGACCCCGAGGGCCTGGTCGTTCTGAAAAACGGCAATTTCCTGGTGGCCGACGAGTATGGCCCCTCCGTCTATGAGTTCACCAGCGAGGGCGACTATATCCGTGCCTTCACCCCGCCGGCCAATATCCTGCCGCGCGACGCCGGGGGCAATCTGAACTTCGTCGACGGCCGCCCCACCATCGTGTCCGGCCGGCAGGACAACCGCGGCTATGAGGGACTGACCGTCTCGCCCGACGGCAAGACCGCCTATGCCGTGCTGCAGGACCCGCTGGTGAACGAGGGCACCCCCGACGGCCGCCGCAGCCGCAACGTGCGCATCGTCGCCTATGATGTCGCGACCGGCGAATCGACGGGGCAGTTCATCTACCAGCTGGAGAGCCTGGCCGACATCAACGCCCGCGTGCCCACAGACACGTTCGGGGCGAATGCCCAGGGCCGCAACATCGGCCTGTCGGCGATCATCGCGCTGGATAACGGCAAGTTCCTGGTGATCGAGCGCGACAACCGCGGTCTGGGCGTCGATGATCCGAACGCGCTGACGCCGGTTGCGACCAAGCGCGTCTACCTCGTCGATCTCGCGGGCGCCACCGATGTCAGCGGTGTCAGCCTTGCCGGCAGCAACGACCTGCCCGGCGGCGTGGTTCCCGTCTCGAAGTCGCTGTGGCTCGACATGCAGTCCGCGCTCGAGGCTGCCGGGCTGGTCGTGCCCGAAAAGATCGAGGGAATCAGCTTCGGGCCCGCGCTCGATGGCGGCTATGCCTTCGTCGTCGTCACCGACAATGACTTCTCGGTCACCCAGACCGGCGAGGGCGTGCAGTTCAACCGCTGCACCTCGGGCCCCGGCGGCTCGTTCGTGG
>JAESGX010000514.1_pt1 | contig 13256 bp, 12 predicted proteins | sample 9269801 | NCBI WGS metagenome assembly JAESGX01 (sample SAMN16773122, study PRJNA677054) | algae metagenome | isolation source: Pleurocapsa minor GSE-CHR-MK-17-07R and co-occurring heterotrophs from wet... | place: USA: Lower Calf Creek Falls, Grand Staircase Escalante National Monument, UT ... | reverse complement strand
CCCACGCCGGCAAGGCCATGGATCGCGCCGATGGTGCGGCGCGCATAGTCGAAGCCCGAGGCCGCGATGGCGATGCCGAGACTGTCGAGCATATGGCGCTTGGCCTGCTCGATCACGTCGGCGGGGATGTCCTCCACGCGGAGCGCAGTGGCGAATTCCCCCAGCTGCAAGGAAATGGGCGTGCGGGTGGCGAGCTCAGTCGGCAGGCTGTCCATGGCGTTTGTCTCCCTTTCCGCGAAGGATGGGCCGGTCCAGGCGTTCCTGTCAAACATACGGACAAATCTATCTGGACGCCGCCCGACGCCGCGCCTATCAGCGAGGCAACATCGCAGGAGACGCCGCATGACCGCCCCCAACCGCACCTTCCTCTTCGCCCCCGGCGACCACGCGCGCCGCGCCGAGAAGGTGCTGACGTCAGGCGCCGATGCCTGCATCCTCGACCTCGAAGATGCCGTGGCGATCTCGGCCAAGGTGGCAGCGCGCGCCCTGGTCAACGCTGCGTTGGAGCGGCCCCGCACCTGCCGCGGCTTCGTCCGCGTGAACGCCTTCGACACCGAATTCTGCCCGGGCGACATCCAGGCCGTGATCGGCCCGCGACTCGATGGCCTGGTGCTGCCCAAGCTGGAGGATCCGGCCCAGCTCATCGCCGTGGACTGGCTGATCAGCGGCCTGGAGCGTGAGCGCGGCCTGCCGCATCGCGGCATCGAGATCATGCCGATCATCGAGACGGCGCGCGGCATGGCCGGCCTTGCGGCCCTCACCGCCTGCGCCGCCGCGCTCGGCCCCCGCGTGCGCCGCTTCAGCTTCGGCGCGGGCGACTACACGCTCGATCTCGGCATCACCTGGGACCTGGCCGAGACGGTGCTGGAAGGTGCCCGCGAGAAGATGGTGTTGCACAGCCGCGCCGCCGGTCTGGAAGCGCCGATCGACACCGTCTGGATCGAACTGCGCGAGATGGGGGCCTTCACCGCCTCCTGCGCGCGCGGCGTCGCCATGGGCTTCCAGGGAAAGCTCTGCATTCATCCGGACCAAATCGCCATCGCCAACACCGCGTATTCGCCGGCCGAGGCCGAGGTGGCCCGCGCCCGGCGCATCATCGCGGCCTTCGCCGAGGCCGAGGCGCAGGGCCTCGCTTCCATCCAGGTCGAGGGGCGCTTCGTGGACTACCCGATCGTGGACCGCGCGCAGCGCATCGTGGCGCTGGCCGAGCGGATCGGCCTCACACCTCGCGCTTGAGCGTGGCGCGATAGGTGAAGCGCGGCGCGGGGTGGCAGCCATCCGACACCTCGAAGACGCGCCCATTCTGGTCGAGATAGCGGCGGCGGATCATCAGCGCGGGCGCGCCCGGCTCCACCTCGAGCAGGGCGGCCTGCGCCTCGGGCACGCCGCCGGCGCTGAGGTCCACTTCGACGGCGGACAACTGCAGGCCGAAGCGCCGCTCGATCAGCGTGTAGACGGAGACGGGCTGCTGGCCGATCTCCTCGATCACGGCGGCGTATTCCGTGGGGATGTGGATGATGGTGAAGGCGATGGGCGCCGTGGTCAGCCTGACCCGGCGAATCCCCTCCACCCGCAGCCACGCCTCGCCGACCGGGACGCCGGGCACTTCGCTCGCCGGCACCTCGCGCGCGCGCAGGACCGTGAGGCGGGTTTCCTCCGGATATTGCAGCAGCCCGCCCATATTGGTGAGTTCCTGCACGAAGCGGCCGCGATTCTCATGCGCGATGACGGTGGTGCCGCTGCCCTGGCGGCGTGCGACCAGCCCCGCTTCCTCCACCAGGCGCAGCGCTTCGCGAATCGTGTGGCGCGAGGCGCCATACAGGGAACAGAGCTCGGTCTCGGTGGGCAGCATGCTGCCGATGGCGTGCTGACCGCCGCGGATCTGTGCCAGGAGCTCGTCGCTGATCTGGCGGTAGCGCGGGCGCGGATCGGTTGCGGCATTCCCGGCATCACGCCGGCCGGCGCCATCGCCCTTGCCGCTGTCGCTCTTGCCACCGTCACCCTTGATTGTGTCGCCCTTGGTCACGACGCCCCCCGATTGTATTCCCTTCTTTAGTTACCCGGGGTCCTTCACCAAAGCCAGCAGGGACCGCCAGCGGGGGTCCGTTGCGTCCTCGGCCCATTCGAAGCCGGCCATCTCCGTGGTGATGACGTCGGCGCCGGCCCGGGCGAGCCGGGCCAGCGCCGCCTCCCGGCTGGCGGCGCGGCGCGAGCCCATGGCGTCCCGCACCGCCCAGACGCGGCGGCCGAGGCCGAGCAGGCCCAGGGCCGTCTGCATCACGCAGACATGCGCCTCATAGCCGCAGATCACGATGTCGGTCCGGTCGGCCGGCAGGGCATCGCGGAAGGCGGCGGTGCGGCAGGCGTCGAAGCTGGTCTTGTGGAAGGTGTTCTCGCTGAGCGCGGCGAGCTCCGGCAGCAAGGGGCCGATGCGGTCCGGGCAATGCTCGGTCGCCCAGACCGGGATGTCGAAGAGCTTGGCCAGATGCGCGAGGCGCAGCGCCTCGCGCAGCACGGCCGCGCCATCCTCGATGGCAGGGTGCAGCCTGCCCTGCAGGTCCACAAGCAGCAACAGCGAGGTCCGGCGGTTCAGGGTCAGCATGGCATGCGCTCCAGCAGGCGTTGCATCAGCCCGCGTGCGGGCAGACCAAACAAGCGCAAACGGCGGGTTTCGGAAAGGACCAGCAGGCCGACGGCCTGGGCGAAAACTTCCGCCACCAGCGCATCCGGCGCGGCCGAGCGCTCGGCCGCAGCGGTGCGGACCGGCAACAGCGCCTCGAGCAGGAGAGCGTTCAGCTCCGGGTCCACGCCCTGCCCCAGCCCGCGCGGCGCCGGGCCGCCGGGGCCGAGATAAAGGCCGAGGGCGAGCTCCTGCGGGCGCGCCGCGTAGAAATCGAACAGCCCCATCGCGCCCGCGCGGAAGGCGTCCGGCCCGATGGCCGCCGCGCGGATGGCAGCGGCGAGGTCGGCGAGCGAGGCCCGCAACAGCTCGGCATAGATCGCCTCGCGGCTGTCGAAGTGAAAATAGAGCGCGGCCGGCGTGTAGCCCGCGCGCGCCGCGATGGCGCGCAGGCTGGCCCCTTCGAGGCCCTGCTCCGCGAAGACCTCGCGCGCCGCATCCAGGATGCGCTGCCGGCCCAGCTCCTTCTTGGTGGATGTACTCATTGACGCGGATAATCGAACAGCGTTAGATTTTTCGCAAGCACACAGGAAACGCCATCATGCTGATCTCCGCCGAGGCCTATCGCGACTCGCTCCGCGCGCTCTCGCCGCGCGTCTTCGTCAATGGCCAGCAGGTGAAGAGCGTCGCGGATGAACCACTGCTGGCGCCGGGCATCAACGCGCTCGGCGTCACCTATGACTTCGCGCTGCGGGACGAGTATCAGAAGCTGATGGTGGCGACGCAGCAGGGGTCGGGCCGCGTCACCAACCGCATGCTGCATGTGAATGGCAGCACGGATGACCTGCTGACCAAGCTCGAGGCCGTGCGCCTGCTCTGCCGCGAATCCGGATGCGCCCAACGATATCTCGCGCATGACGCCCTGAACGCGCTGCACCAGGGCACCAAGCGTGCCGATGACGAGCATGGCGGCGAGCGGCATGCCCGCTTCCTCGCCTATCTCGACGATGTCCAGGCGCGCGACCTCTCCATCGGCATCGCGATGACGGATGCGAAGGGTGACCGCTCCAAGCGCCCCGGCCAGCAGGCCAATCGCGACGTGCATGTCCACATCAAGGAGCGCCGGCCGGACGGCATCGTCATCCGCGGCACCAAGGCCATCGTTACCGGTGCGCCCTACATGCACGAATTCCTCGTCATGCCCTGCCGCACCATGACGCCCGAGGATGCCGATTTCGCCGTCTGCTGCGCCGTGCCCGTGGATGCCGAGGGCATCACCATCGTGGCCCGCCCCGCCGGCCGCCCGGGCGAGGCCGCGGCCCGTTTCAGCAACACATACGGCCAGTCCACCGGCGTCGTGATGTTCGAGGACGTGTTCGTGCCGTGGGAGCGTGTCTTCTTCGCGGGCGAGACGGCCGAGGCCGGCTTCATGACGACGAGCTACGCCACGCATCACCGCCATTCCTGCATCGCCGCCCGCGCCGGCTTCGGCGACCTGCTGATCGGCGCCGGCGCCCTGATGATCGAAGCCAACGGCCTGGACACCGACCGCCACGCCCATGTGCGTGACGCGATGGTGGACCTGATCAAGATCGTGGAAGGCTTCTTCGCCTGCGGCGTCGCCGCCAGCGTCTATGGCACGCGCGACCCCTCGGGCGCCGTGATGCCGGAGACGGTGTTCAGCAATATCGGCAAGCTGCTGCTGGCGATGCAGATCTACGACATGCACCGCCTGGCGCATTACGTCTCGGGCGGCCTGATCGTCGCCCTTCCGGGCCCGGATGAGGACCATAACCCCGAGACCGCGGCATCGCTCTCCGCCGTGCTCGCCGGCCGCGCGGACATCCCGGCCGAGAAGCGCCTGGATGTGGCGCGCTTCATGGAAGACCTGACGGCCTCCAACCAGGGCGGGTGGTACTCCGTCATCTCGCTGCACGGCGGCGGCAGCCCCGAGGCGATGAAGCGCGAGATCTGGCGCAACTACCCGGTGGAGGAGCGCAGCGCGCTGGTCGGGCGGCTGCTGGACCGTGGCATCCTGGATGAGGGCCAGCGCACCTCCAAGCAGCCCGGCCGTTGCTGCGAGACGGGGTGCGAACCCCCCGCCCTGCCCGCGCGCAACGCGGCCGAGTAAGGCTACGCCGCGCGGATCGCGCCCAGGAAGCCATCCACCTTGCCACGCAGGGCGGCGGCCTGTTCCGAAAGACCGGCTGACGCCTCACGCAGCCCCAGGGTGGCGGCGGCCGTGACCTCCGCACCTTCGCGCACCTGGGCGGTCTGCCGGGAGACTTCCTCGGTGCCGCTGGCGGCGCGGGAGACGGCGCCACCGATCTCCCGGGTCGCCGCCGCCTGCTCCTCCGCCGCCGCCGCAACCTTTTCGGCGATGGCGCTCACCTCGGCGATGGTGCAACCGATGCCACGGATGGCATCGGCTGTCCGCGCCGTCTCACCCTGCATCGCCCCGATCTGCTCGCGGATCTGATCCGTGGCCTTGGCGGTCTGCGCGGCCAGCGCCTTCACCTCGCCCGCCACCACGGCGAAGCCCTTGCCCGCATCACCGGCGCGCGCCGCCTCGATCGTGGCATTGAGCGCCAGCAGGTTGGTCTGCGCAGCGATGGAATTGATCAGCACCACCACGTCGCCGATGCGCTGAGCGCCCTCCACCAGGACGCCGACGGCCGCATCGGTCGCGCGCGTATCCTCCGCCGCCTTCGAGGCGATGCGGGCACTTTCCGCGACCTCGTGCGCCACCTGGGCGATGCTCGCCGCGAGCCCCTCCGTCGAATGGGCGACCAGGCCGACCTCCTCGAAGGCGCTGCCGGCAGCGCGCGCCATGTCCTCCGCCCGGCCGCGTGCATCCTCAGCCGCGCGGCCCAACTGGTCGGCCGTCCCGTCGAGCGGTGCGGCGGCGGCCGCAAAGGCGCCCAGGGTTTCCGCGACCTCGGCCTCGAACGCCCGGATCAGGCCTTGCGTCCGTTCGCCCTCGGCGAGCTTGGCGGCCTGCGCCGCGGCGGCCGCGGCCTCGGTCGCACGCGCGGCCTCGGCATTCTGGCGCAGCACCTCGAGAGCGCCGGCCATCTGGCCGATCTCGTCCCGCCGCCCGTCATGCGGAATCTTCCGGGTCAGGTCACCATCCGCCATGAGCTGGACGCTTCCCGTCAGCTCCAGCACCGGCGTCACGACGCGCCGCCGCAGCAGGGCTGCCAGGCCCACCAGCAGCAGCCCCGTGAGCAGCGCGCCCGCCAGCACCATGGCGAGGCTCCGCCAGGCTGCGGCCTCCGCGGTCCCCGCCTCGGCCACCGCCGCTTCCAGGGCGGCGTCGCGCAGCAGGAGGATCTGTTGCAGGCTGGGTGTCGCAAAGGCCGTGAACGCATCGCCGGTCAGCGGATAGGTGGCGCCGGTCCGGCCTGCCGCGACCAGCGCTTCGGTCATGCGGGCCGGCTCGCCGAAATAGCGCGTCTGGACCTCGGTCACGGCCTGCGCGACGCGCGGCGGCTCGCCCAGCATGCGCACCACCATGCGCGCGCGATTCCAGCCGCTCTCGACGGCAAGGGCCGCCCCGGCAATCGTCTCCAGCTCGGCAGGCGTCAGCGCGCGGCCGCTGTTCAGCGCCGTGCCGATCGGCACGATCCGGCGGCTGGCGGCATCGCGAATGTCCCAGGTGATGCGCGCGACCAGCAGCAGGCCCTCAAGCCCGCCCCCGGCCACCGCCACGGCCCTGTGGCTACCATCGAGCAATTGGCTCACGCTGGCCAGCATGTCGCCATAGGCGGCCTGGGGCCGGCCCCGCAGCGCGGCATCCCGCGCGGCGAGCGGCTGTTGGGCGGCGGGGCGCAGGGCGCCGCGCAGCGCGGCAAGCTCGGCCGGCATGGCTTCCAGGCGGCCTACCCCGGCATTGATCCCCGCGGCGCGCAGGGCGTCCAGCGTCCTCTGCAACGCCGCATCCGTCTCGACCTCCAGCGCGCGCAGCCGGTCCATCATGCCGGAATCCGCGGCGCCGGCCGCGTTCATGCGGATCACGTAGTTCCCGCGCTCGATCACCAGGCGCTCCGTCAGGCGCAGGAGGTCGGCCGAGACGGCGACCTGCCCGGCCGCCTCGCGCGCGGCCACCGCCTTGCGGAACTCGCCCATGGCGAGGCCGCCCGCAACAATGGCGGCGACGCATCCGATCGACAGCATCGCCAGGTTGAACAAAGTGCCCACGCGCATCGGCCCAAATCCCTCTCGACCACCGGCGGGGACGAATAGGGCCGAAGCGTTGCCGATACGTGAAGATCGGCTGTTAACCGCGACTTCATGCGTCCTCTCCTATCCCCGCATCGTTTTCCGATGCACGAGGTGCCCAAGCATGCCGAACGAGATCACGCCTGCCCTGCAGGACGCGCTGACCGCCGCCGTCGGCGCTGCCGTGCGCGCGGAGGTCCAGCCGCTCTTCCAGGAGCTGAACCGCTTCGTGGACCGCCGCGTCGCGGAGCTCAGCGCCGAGCTGCACGCCAGCGTCCAGCTCGCCGACATGACGGAGGAGAAGCTCTCCCGCGAGTTGGCCCAGGTGCATGAGCGCATCGCGAACCTCGTCGCCATGCCGGCGGAGGCGAGCCGCAACAGTGGCGTCGAGCTGGAGGCGGTGGTGATGGCGACCGAGTCCGCCGCCAATGTCATCCTCGAAGCGGCCGAGGCGATCCAGGACTGGATCACCGGCGGCCCACGCGATGCCGCCGGCATGCAGGACCTCGCTGCCAAGGTGAACGCCATCTTCGAGGCGTGCAGCTTCCAGGACGTGACGGGACAGCGCATCCGCCGCGCGATCCAGCACCTGCAGCAGGTGGAGACGATGCTGGAGCGCGTCCTGCCAAGCCAGGCACGTCCGGCCGAGAGCAAGGTCGTGGTCCGCACGCAGATGCAGACCGTGGCCGCCGCCCCCAATGCGGCGGACCTGGCTCAGGCCGATATCGACGCGCTGCTCAACGGCTGAGGCGAAGCGCCCAGCCCAGAAGGCCCAGCGCGCCGGCCAGCGCCAGCATGACCACGGCCAACGCATTCGCCTCGGGCGTCATGCCCAGGCGCAATTGCGAGAACAGGTAGACCGGCAAGGTCGTGGCCCCCGGGCCGGAGACGAAGCTCGCCAGCACCACGTCATCGAGGGAGAGGGTGAAGGCCAGCAGCCAGCCTCCCGCAAGGCTTGGCGCGATGAGCGGCAGGGTGATGGTGCGGAACACGATGGCGGGGCTCGCGCCCAGATCCGCCGCCGCGTCCTCCAACGCCGGGTCGAGCCCCGCGAGCCGCGCCTGCACCAACACCGCCACATAGGCCATGCCCAGCGCGGCATGCGCGAGCCAGACGGTGATCGCGCCGCGCTGGGCGGGCCACCCCGTCAGCGCCTGGAGGCCGACGAAGAGCAGCAGCAAGGCAAGGCCCATGACCACCTCGGGCAGCACGAGCGGCGCGCCGGCCAGGACGCCGAAAAGCGGCCGGCCCGCAAAGCGCCCGTGCCGCGCCAACACCCACCCGAGTGCCAGGCCGAGCAGCGTGGCGAGCGTGGCGGCAGCGGCGCCGATGCGCAGCGAGAGCCACGCCGCTTCCAGCAGCCGCTCATTGCCTGCCAGCGCCGCGAACCAGCGCAGCGAAAAGCCGCCCCATTCGAAGGGAATGCGACTGCCGGAAAAGGCGTAGGCGGCCATGAGCGCGATGGGCGCCCAGAGGAACATCAGCCCGAGCGCGAGCAAGCCCCGCTTCATCGCACCACCGAAAGCCGCTGGTAGAGCGCGATGGGGAGCAGGAGCAGCGCCAGCAGCGCGGTGGAGAGCGCGGCCGCGGCCGGCCAGTCGCGCGTCTGGAAGAACTCGCCCCAGATGGCGCGGCCGAAGAGCACGGAATCCGGCGCGCCCAGCACCTCGGGGATCACCACCTCGCCCGCTGCGGGGATGAAGACCAGCAGGAAGGCCGCGGCGGCCGCGGGGGCCGCGAGCGGGAGGGTGATGGTGAGGAACACCATCCACCGGCTGGCGCCGAGGTCAGCGGCGGCCTCCTCCAGGCGCTGGTCGCGCCGCGCCAGCGTGGCGGTGAGCGGCAGGATGGCGAAGGGCAGGTAGCCATGCACCATGCCGAGCAGCATCGCGCCCTCGCTGTAGAGCAGCGGCAGCGGCTCGGCGATCACGCCCGCCCGCAGCAGCATCGCGTTGATCCACCCGCCATCCCGCAGCAGCCCGACCCAGGCGGCCAGGCGCAGCACGAAGCCGGACCAGAAGGGCAGCAGCACAAGCGCCAGCAGCGGCGCCTGCCAGCGCGGCGCGGCCGAGGCAATGCCGAGCGCCATTCCGAAGCCGAGGACGAGGCAGAGCGCGGCCGTGATGGCGGCGAGCCGGAGCGAGCGCAACGCGGCGTCCAGGTAGTAGGTGTCGGCGAAGAGCAATCCCCAGGCCTCGAGGCTGCCCTGCCAGCCCTCGCGCCCGATGGGCGGAATGACCGGCGGCACGCCGGGGGCCGAGGTGCCGAAGCCCATGCCCAGCACGATCACCAGCGGCGCCGCCACCAGCAGCAGCAAAGCGAGCCAGGCGCCTGCGCGGATCACGCGGAGAGCGGCGCCAGCGCGGCGGCGTCCCATTCCAGGATGATCTCCGCCCCCGGCGTCGGCAGGGGCGCACCGGCGGGCAGGATCAGGCGCAGCGCCTGGCCCTGGGCTTCCGCCAGCACCAGCGCATCGGCGCCGCGAAACGCGATCTCGGTCACCACCGCGCGCGCGCCATTCACATCGGGCAGGCGGTCCGCGATGCGGATCCGCTCGGGACGCAGCGCATAGGCCGGCGCAAGCACCTCGGCGCTCAGGGAGAAGCGCTCCGGCTCCAGCACATTGGCCGCGCCCAGGAAGCGCGCGACGGAGCGCGTCCCCGGCCGCTCATAGAGTTCGCGCGGCGGCGCAACCTGCGCGATGCGCCCCCGCTCCAGCACCGCGACGCGATCCGCGAGCGCCAATGCCTCGGCCTGGTCATGCGTGACCATGACGAAGCTGGCGCCGAGCCGGCGTTGCAGCGCGCGAAGTTCCAGGCCGGTGCGTTCGCGCAGCCCGGAATCCAGCGCCGCCAGTGGCTCGTCCAGCAGGACCAGGGGTGGCCGCCGGGCCAGGGCACGGGCCAGGGCCACGCGCTGCTGCTGCCCGCCGGAGAGCTGCTGCGGCCGCCGCGCCTCCAGTCCCTCCAGGCCCAGCAGCGCGACGAGTTCCGCCACGCGCGGGCCGGGGTCGCGCTGACCCGCCCGGCGCAGGCCATAGGCGATGTTCTCGCGCACGCTCATATGTGGGAACAGCGCATAGGACTGGAACATCATGGCGAGGTCGCGCGCGGGCGGCGGCAAGCGCGTGATGTCGTGGCCTTGCAGGGTCACGCGCCCCGCATCCGGGGCTTCGAAGCCCGCGATCACCCGGAGCAGCGTGGACTTGCCCGAGCCCGAGCCGCCCAGCAGCGCGAAGAACTCGCCCGCGCCGATCTCGAGCGAGAGCGCGTCGAGTGCCAGGGTGGCGCCGAAGCGCTTGGTGAGGCCGTCGAGCGCGAGCAGGGTCACCGGCCCGCCTTGAACCGTGCCCAGAGCCGCGCGCGGGCGCGCTCGCCCGCCTGGGCCGGCGTGCCGGCGACGAAGCTCAGCGCCAGCACCTCGGCGGGGGGGAAGACGCTCGGGTCATTGGCGACCTCGGGCGGGAGCAGCGCGCGGGAGGCCGGCACGGCGTTGGGATAGCGCACCTGTCGCGTGATGCCGGCCATGACATCGGGCTGCAGGATGAAGTTGATGAAGGCATGCGCGGCGTCGGGGTTCGGCGCATCGGCGGGGATCGCCAGCATGTCGAACCAGAGCTGCGCGCCCTCGCGCGGCATCACATAGGTCACCTCATGCGCGCGCCGGGCCTCGCGCGCGCGGGCCGTGGCCTGGATCACGTCGCCCGAATAGCTGAAGGCGAGGCAGATCTCGCCCGCGGCCAGCGCGTCGATGATGGCGGGCGGCGAGGGGATGGAGCGCAGGAAGGGGCGGATCGCGAGCAGCGCGCGCTGGGCCGCATCCAGATCGGCCTGGGCCACGCTGTCGGGGTGGCGGCCCAGATGCCGCAGCACGGAGGGCAGCACATCCACGGCGCTATCCATCACGGCGATGCCGCAGCGCGCGATGCGGCGCGCATGCTCGGGATTCAGCAGAAGGTCGAGGCTGTCGAGCGGCGCATCGGGGGCGAGCTCGCGAATGCGCGCCGCGTTCATTCCGAGACCGACCGTGCCCCAGAGATAGATCACGCCATGCCGGTTCTCAGGGTCCACCGCGGCGATCCGCGCCATCAGCGCCGGGTCGAGATTGGCCGTGTTGGCCAGCCGAGCGCGGTCGAGCGGGCGCAGAGCCCCGGCGCGCACCAGGCGATTGAAGGCGGGCTCGCTGGTAGGAACCACGATGTCATAGCCCGAGCGGCCCGCCGATAACTTTCCTTCGAGCGTCTCCAGGGTGTCATAGACGTCGTAGCGGACGCGGATCCCCGTCTCGCGCTGGAAGCGCTCGATCGCGTAGGGGTCCATGTAGTCCGCCCAATTGTAGATGTTGAGCGTCGGTTGCTGGGCCTGGGCGTTCAGGCCGGTGAGCAGCAGGGCCAGGGTCAGCAGCAATCGGCGCATGGGGCGGGCTCCGCGTCAGTGTGCTCCGTCTCATGGCGCAGCCGGGGCGGTTGCACAATATCCGCTTTTTCCCTTGACGTTCATCTTTTGTTCTCGTAAGTAAAGCGGGCCAAGGGGTGAATTGCGTCCAGTGCCGCGCCCCGGGCCGCACCCCCTTCCCTCCCCATTCCGCCGCTCCCGCGCGCCCGCGCGCCCGCGCGGCTTGTCGCCCCACCCGCGCGCAAGCGCGGCTTGTCGCCCTCATGGCTTAGGAGACGCACGCCCATGCCCTTCATCGCAAGCGACCTCGTGCCGCTGATCCAAACCGCGCGATTCAATCTCTGGCACTACCGCAGCACGGACCTGCAGGCCGTCATCACCACGGCCGGCTATTTCAACCCCGCCGCCGCCACGCTCCGCGCCGGTGACCTCATGATCGTGCAGTCGGCCGATGCCATGGCCATGCTGCCGGTGCGCAGCAATGCCATCACGGGCCCCGGCGTCGTGCTCGATGGGGCTGTGGCGCCCATCGCGCTCACCCGCTCCATCGCGCAGACGCTGCGCATGGTGCAGGCGGCGGGCGCCGTGGTCTCCACCATCATCCTCGCGCCCTTGATGGCCGGCATCATCGTCGGCACCTCGATCCCGGTGCAGGCGCAGGTGACCGGGCCGATCCAGCAGGTCGTGATCACCGTCCGCAACGCGCAGAACCAGATCATCCCCCCCGCGGTGCTGGCCAATGTGGACCAGGGCTACGTCACCGCCACGCTGCCCACGCCGCCCGTCGGCACCGGCTATCGCATCCGCATCGAGGATGCGCTCGACACCGGCGTCGTCGCCACCTCGCGCAGCTTCAACATCCTGCCCGACCTCCGGCTCATCCTGATCGAGGACGGCACGAAGCTGCTGCAGGAGGACGGCTCCGCCATCTCGCAGGGCTGAGCCTCCGCACCGCCCCCTCGTTTTCCTCCAGACCGGACGGAGCCCCATGCCCGACCTCAAGATCAGTGAATTGCCCGCGGCGAGCGCCGTCGCGGATGGCGACCTCACGCCCTTCGTCCAGACCTCGCCCACGCCCGGGACGCGGCGCGCCACCCTCTCCCAGATGCGGCGCGCCGTGCTGGCCGACCGGGGCGTGGATGTGCGGGACTTCGGCGCCGTCGGCAACGGCAGCACCAATGATGCACCCGCGATCCAGGCGGCCATCAACGCGCTCGGCACCGCGGGCGGCGTCGTGCAGTTCGGCCCGCGCACCTACCGCATCGCCTCGGCCATCGTGATCAACAGCAATTCCGTCCGGCTCCAGGGCGCGGGGTTCACCGAGGGCGGCAGCCCCGGCCAGGGCACCTGGATGACCGTGGACCTGACGGGCTTCACGCCCTTCACCTTCTCCGGCGTCTCGGCCCGCGGCTCCGCCGTGCGCGACATCGCCTTCCGGCAGAACCACACGGCGGCGCTCAACGCCTCCTGGGCGCCCACCAACTACGACTACCTGTTCCGCGTGACCGATTGCCTGGGCGGCATCGATTTCGACAATGTGATGCTCTCGGGCATCAACCGCGGGATCTTCGTCCGCAACTCCGGCCGCACCGATTTCCGCCGCATCCGCGGCCAGGTCTTCACCACCGCGATCGAGATCGACGAGGGCTTCGACACCTCGCGCATCCTGAACATGCACCTCTGGCCCTTCTGGTCGGCGGACAACAACGTGGTGCGCTGGCAGCAGGCCAATGGCGACGCGTTGGTCTTCCGCCGCTGCGACGGCGTCTTCGTGGACCAGGCCTTCGCGCTCGGCTACCGCTCGATGTTCCGCTTCACCTCCTCGGCCGCCGGCTTCACGCAGAAATTCAGCATCGGCCAGGCCTATGCGGATTTCGTGCGGCACGGGATCTGGATCGACGCCGCGGGCACCGACGGCCAGGTGGATGCCATGACGGTGCAGTGCGAGATCTTCAACGCGGGCGGCGCGCCGCTGCCCGGCTCCATCGGCATCTACGTCAACACCACCGCCAGCCGCGTGC
>JAESGX010000513.1_pt1 | contig 13259 bp, 13 predicted proteins | sample 9269801 | NCBI WGS metagenome assembly JAESGX01 (sample SAMN16773122, study PRJNA677054) | algae metagenome | isolation source: Pleurocapsa minor GSE-CHR-MK-17-07R and co-occurring heterotrophs from wet... | place: USA: Lower Calf Creek Falls, Grand Staircase Escalante National Monument, UT ... | reverse complement strand
ATCCCGGATCCGGGCTTCATCGATCTGAATCACCTGACCCATCGGCTTCTCATCAATCATCGGTTGCTCCTTCAGTTTATGAAGAAGCCGTCGGTCCTGAAAGTGCGAAAGATTCTGTACGTTATCACCGCTTATTGACCGCGCCCGTAACAAGTCACATGGATTCCAAAGCGATGCTTCATCCACTTGTTAATGGGTCGGCAACTTCTAGCTTCAGATTAGAACCATGTGTTCAATTGTCTGCCGTTCGAAGCACGTGGTTCCCGAGCGTCGCGCTAAGGCGCGCGTACGCGGAGTGCTGCTAAAGAATGATCTGACAAACCCTGAACTGCAGCCTGCTGCAGCTCTAAGGACAACGAAGGCGGCCCGGACGATTGAATAGCAGCAGCCGTGGTCTGCTCGGTTGATCAAGCAACGCAGATAGCGCACGGAGATCGAGCTTTCTAGTCCTCTTCGATCGTCTGCTCGAGCTTACATTGATCGCACCAATAGCCAGAAACCGCCGGCAAGGTACCCTCTGCTGGGAGGCGCGCTGCGAGCCTCATTGGTTTGCGGCAATGCGGGCATGACGGTGATGAAGCTGTCATATTCGCGGCTCACCGGTCCATATCCATGCCTTTGTGGGGGTCGTCTGCGTCCATCTTCATGCCACCACCCTGCATCATCGCCATGCCACGGCAGCAGGGGCACATCATGCCGGTTTGTTGTTGCGGTTTGCTCTGTTTCAGGCCGAAAGGGTCTTCCGCTTGGGCCGATTGGGCGGGCCGGCCGCAAGACATACTGCCCTGACTGGACGCCTGTGCATGCGGCCCGTCCACGCCGCCGCACATCGCAGATGCAGGTGCGAAACTGAGTAACAGCGCCAGTGCGCTGAGCGGAATCGATCTGCGCATACGTAGTCCTTTCTGTCGCATTCGGAACACGAGACTACAGGTTCCAGGGCGATCGTGCCAGCGCGCACCGCGTGTGTGTGCGGGGGCGAGCTGAAAAAGCCGCCCGCTACGACGCGATTGCGCCCGGTCTTGTGTTTCTGAATTTGCTGAAAGTTGACACCCAGAGCGTCCGCCGCGGCCGACTTGGGCTGCCCGCTTTCAAACCGTGGGTTCTTCAGCCGCAAAGAAATAGGCTGATCCACGTCCGCCGAACATAGCCTGTCGAGCATAGGAACACGCCCTCAGTCAAGATACGCACGGGCGTTCGGAACATCTCATTGCCGGCCTCGTCACGCACGACGATCAGTTGGGCCCCATTATCGACTGGAGCTGTAGCGGCGGATCGATCGCGTGCAAAATGGTTTCCTGCCTCGCCGCCTTCGTGCGGGAGATCGATGCCGATCGAATCGATGTTTCCCGTCCGCGCTCAAAATCAAAGAAGACCAGCGGCACAATCCAAATCTAGTTTTCCACGGCCTTCCTTATGTCATAATGCTTGCAAACGCCAGTCAATTAACCGTCAAAGGTTCCGACTCGCATTCTTCGCGTTAGACATTCCTGCATTGCACGATATTTATTGGATGCCGGTCGGATCCGCATCGGTTTCGTAAGTGTGGCGGATCATCCCGATAGGTGCAAAATGACCGATAAGCGTGATCGTATTACGCATCTAACGAAACTGAGGGCTTTCCTTCGAGCTTCATCAGCGAAGCTGGATGAGGAAGCTAAAGAAGGTTTGGTAGGTGCGGCAGCACTTGAACAAGCACGCTTCGCTGCCGAATGCAGGAACCTCGATCGCGAGATAGCGGAGCTTGTGACCTGGATACCGATACGCAAAAACCTGCCTCGTAGAACATGAGGATTCTTAACGCCGGACTGGCGGACTTGTCGCTTGCTCCGCGTACGACTGACGATTTCGCCTTTGATCTGCTGATCAGGCAGCCAGTGAATTATCCTCTTGACCGGAAATCGAAATCCATTCTATCCGGTCGCGGCCATTGTTCTTTGCGAGATAGAGTGCTCTATCCGCCAGGCTGATCAAGTCCCGCGCGCTACCGCTACAAGTGGCGAAAGCCGCAACGCCAATGCTCACCGTCGGCGCAACCGGCTCCCTGGCCAGCTCTTTCTGAGAGGCTCTTAGCTGATGAATCTCTTCTCTGAGGCGATTAGCGACATGTAATGCTCCCGAAAGCGATTGCTGTGGCAGAAGCGTTACAAATTCTTCGCCGCCGTAGCGAGCATTCACATCGTGTGGTCTGCGCGCCGAGCGCAAAATGCACCGTGCAATCTGCTGTAATGCAGCGTCGCCTGCGAGATGACCGAAAGTGTCATTGAAGGATTTGAAATCGTCAGCGTCGATGACCAGGAGAGCCAGAGGTTCACCCGTGCGGAGAGCTCGTTGCCACTCGCGATCAAGCTCTTCATCGAATTTCCGGCGGTTGCCTAGACCAGTCAATGGGTCTGTTTCGGCGAGATTGGCAAGAATCTTTTCGGCCGCCATTCTTCGCCTGAGTTCGCGCGTTAGAAAGCCCAATAGAGCGAGATTAATCACGCATAACAAAACGACGATCAGACCTAAAATGAGCGTTTGCCGCCACCAATCCTTGTATACCTCCTGTAAGGGAATGCCATAAGTCAGGACCAGCGGTAAATTCCCGACGCGATGGAAAGCGTATAGGCGGCTTTCTCCATCAAGGCTTGCGATGGCATCGAACGCGCCTAAAAAATTGGCCGCAAGTATCTGACGGAACAGGGGTGAGTTGCTGACGTCACGACCGACAAATTCAGCCTGGAATGGCAGACGCATGATTAGCGTCCCATCGGCATGTGCGATCGCAAGCGAATCACCCGCATTCACCGCAAGCTTGCCCAAGACATGTTGGAAGTAACTCAGGTGCAGAGCGCCGACGGCAACCCCAAGAAACTCGCCATTCGGGCCGCTGATTCTTCGGCTGATTGCGATGGCATAGCCGCCTGACGCCGACATCCAGGGGTGGCTGACATAAAGTCCCGGTCCAAGATCCTGTTGATGGACCAGGAAGTAATCGCGGCCCCAGTGATTGGATTCTCCCACGGTACCGGGCCGAGCTTCCAGGACCACCGTGCCCGCCGCGTCGAGGACGAATATTGGCCCGAGTTCGCGTTCGATTGCCGAGCGGTCAAAGAGCACGAGATGACGAAGATCGTTTGGCAGTGCGGAGATTCTGGCGTTGGGGACGCCTTCGACAACGGCAGTCAAAGAGAGATCGTAGCTCTCTATCGTGCGCCCAATATCCATAGCTGCCGGGCCCACCAGATTGCCGGCCGCTTGTCGCGCACGCGAATAGTCGCTGGCGGCCATTCGCCAGGCCACCACCGAGAACAGCGTGAGAATGGCGACGCTGGTCAGCGCGCCAACCAGTAGCAGTTGCGCTATCGCCCGGCTTTGTGATGGTAAATGAAGACTTAACATGATCCTGAAAGGCTGTTCCTGAACGCGAACGAACAACACCACAACACAAAAGCTGAAAGAATCGAATAACTGGAACGGTCGCGCTGGAGTTTGACGCCAGTTTCATCGGCCACTCTGACACAACCACCCGCCTCCTAGTGCAGCGAACGCGGACCATAGGGCGGGCCGCTGCGCGCGTAGCAAACAATGCGTGTTCAGTCTCCTGATAAGTTTAGTTGTCGGCAGGGCGTAAAGAGAAATTGGTTTGTTCGGCGGCTCCATCGTCCAGGCGAGCCATCGCATTGATGTGCCGTCGCTCGGCCTCATCGAGATAGTCACGAACCGATTTCAGCTGATGCTCTTCAGACATCTTGCTGACTTCAGCCTTGATCCTTTCGAGTGCATCGCGGCAAACCCTGTCCTCAGTCTTACGTTCTTCGACATTAATGAGAGAACTGATGATCTGCAGCTGGTTGCGGATACGATTATAAATCTCTCTGATCAAGACGTCCTTTTGCTTCGTGCGTTCGGCGACCAGACGTTGCAATGTTTTCCGCTGCTGCGCCGGGGAGGGCGGATCTCTGATTTGCGGGAGGATAAATATGAACGCGATCGCTCTGGCGACCGAAGACGGCCAGAGGTTCGTCCTGGCTTGCAGGTGCGCCGCGGACTTCATCGGTTCGCCGCAGGGTAATACGGCGGCAGCAACGCTGATATCGTGCCGCCACTATTGTTTGGGCCGCATGTCCATGCCCATCGTTCTGACGCCGCTCTGCATTATCGCCATGTCGGCGACAGCCGGGACACATCGTGCCGGTAGCGCGTTACGGCTTTTGTGGCTGAAGTTTTATGTCAAACGGATGCTCGGCGAGTTTGCGCGGGCCGGCTGCATGCCAAACCCGCCCTGGTCAAACGTTTGGGCATGCTGGTCGCCGCATGTGGCGAATGCGGGAGCAAAAATTAGGGCCAGCGCGATCGCGCTGGAAGGAAGCAAGGGGAAGAAGCGCATGGCACTTTCCTGCCCAGATCCGAATTCAAGTGGGCATGGTTATGCCGCCCCGCGCCACGCAAGTGCAGCGAAGCCTTCGGCTAGTTCAAGGATCGCGCGTGAGGCCGGTGCCGCCTGCCTAGTAATCAATATCGCCACGCCTCGACAAAAACCGCGACCGCAAGAACCAACGCCCCCAGAATGGGACCAACGATCACGGCAAGGCGCAGGATAATCCACCCGGCGCGTTTTGAATGGATAAATCGTTCAAAAATGCTTTCCTGCATGGGAGACAATCGTCTCCTTGAGTCGATCATTCCTCAATTCACGATTTGATGAGCGGTGCACGAATCATTGCCTAAAGTCCGCCAATCGGGTTGCCAAGGTTTGTGGTCGTGCCGGAAAATGAGAGTTGGATTGCATTGCTGGTCGACCCGCGCCGGCCACCTTGGCAAATTGGGTCTGCTGATTCTTCGGACGGAAGGTGACGTTGCCCCCAATCTTTATTCGGTTCTGAGTTAGTTCCCGGCTTGGGTTTAGACGTGGGCGAGTGAAGCGGCGGGGCGCCAGCACGGAGCCGTTGGCTTACGCAGCGCGAGCGACTGGTGCGGGTGGAAAGTGCTGGCAACTTGTCCGGTGTCTGCCAGGCGATCTGGAAGTGAGGTCGGGCGCTACTTTAGTTGGCACGCCACCGGGTGATCGCCACGCGCGGTTAAGGACCCTGGCCTCGATGAAGTTCGCGATGCGAGGGGCTGATCAAACGAACGCGCTATGAGCGCATTGAGTCACGCGGCCTTTCTCGCCTCGGGATTTCGTCCCATGGAATCATCGTCTGCTTTGTGCACCTCGCCTCCGCCGGCTATCGCGCCGGTCAGCTCGTTCAAGTCGTCTCTTTCGGCTCAACTTCTTGCTGTGCTATTCGCCGCTTCAAGACTCCGGTATGTCCCGCCTTTGGTCAGAATTGCCCAGATGATCCGCGCCATCTTGTTGGCCAACGCGACGGCAACGACCTTGAAAGGCCGGCGCGCCAAAAGCGAACTTAGCCACTTCGGCGCTTCGACGTTACTCCGAGCGTGTCGCAAAACAGAAGTCGCACCGAGCACCAGCAACGAGCGAAGTTCCGGATTTCCCATCTTCGATATTCCTCCCAGCCGCTCTTTGCCTCCGCTCGAATGGGGCTTCGGCGTCACCCCCAGCCAAGCGGCGAAGTGACGGGCGGATTTGAACCCGCCGGAATCTGGAACAAGCGCCTTGATCGAAGCCGCGGTTATCGCTCCGAAACCTTGTATCGTAGCCATCCGCCGCATGTCCTCGTCACATTTTGACTCGCGAACAATCGCCCGCTCGATAGCATCTATCTGTCGCCTCGACGCTTCGATCTGATTGGCGATCGCCGCCAGAGCGAAGCGTGCAGCATTCGGTAAGCGAGTATCGGTCTCATCCCACACTAGCTCAATCAGCCCAGCAATTTTCGCCGAGCTGACGCCGGCGATGATGCCCATTTCCGATAGATGAGCGCGCAGACCATTGATCGCCTGGGTCCGCTGACGAACCAGAAGGCCGCGGGTTTTAAGCACCATTGCCGCCGCCTGCTGCTCGGCCGATTTGATGAGGTACAAAGCGCATAGTGTCTTGCGGATCACGGCTTCGCTGATTGTCTCGGCGTCGGCGGCGTCCGCCTTACCTCGCTTGACGAACGGCTTGACATAAGCCGGCGGGATCAACGCACGTCGTGGCCGCGTGCCGCAATCTCGTCCGCCCAGTAATGCGAACCGCCGCAGGCCTCGAGGCCGACCAGACATGGAGGCTGCTTCTCGAAAAACCGCAGCACCTCGGCGCGGCGGAGCTTTCGATTGATGATAGGAGAACCCTCGGCATCAGCGCCGTGGCTGAAAAACCTGCTTGGCCAAATCCAGCCCGATGGTGGTAACATGTTTCACGGAACGGCTCCTACCTTGTGGCGTTGAAATGACGACCACGTTTTAGCACACTGATGCTGCGGTAGCGGGCCGTTCCACGTCATCAAACCAAACGGCCTCCGACGAATCCGGGGTTCAGTCGAGTGTGGGTCCAACGCTTGTTGGATCGCGAGACGGCTTCAAAACCGAGCAAGGATTGAAGGCTTTTTCGGTGGCCTTAGTCTGTAACTCGGGTCCGTCTAGTCGCGAAATTGAGGTTGATTCGTTGGCGAGCGGGTGATTAGCTTCGATGAATATTGCTGTGTTCAGGAGCTCTTTATGCTGTCGCGTCTTTCTCTTTCTCTGACTTTCCTGATTTCACTGTCGATCGCACCTGCGCGCACGCAGGAGATCACTCTTGCCTTCAGTCACTTCCTTGGACCAAAGAGCTTCTTCCAGGTCGACGTAGCAGAGCCGTTCGCCGCCGAGCTTGCCGCCAAGACCAATGGCAAGGTTAAGGTTCAGATTTTTAGCGGCGCCGATCCGCAGGGCAAGGTGACGGAACAGGCGACTAACGTGAAGAACTGGATTGTCGACATTGCGCTTGGGCTTCGTGGCGCCGAGGGCGACAAGTTTCCGGGCTCGTCGGTGATCGAATTGCCGTTTCTGGTTCCGGACGCGCTGGGGGGCTCGCGCGCGCTGTGGTCGCTGTATGCCGACGGCACATTGGCCGACGAATACAAGGACTATAAAGTTCTTGCACTGTTCGTTCACAATCCCGGCCTGATCCACACTACCGGCAAGCGCGTTGTTTCTCTATCGGACCTCAAGGGTCTGCGGCTGCGTTCCCCTAACAAGACGGTGTCGGCTGCGCTGGAGCATGTTGGCGCGGTGCCAGTGCTGCTACAGGTCAATGATGTCATGGCTGCTGTCAAAGACAGCAAGATCGATGGTATCGTCACCAATTGGGGTAATCCCCTGCAGGGCTTCAACGACCATATGAAGACCCACACCGATACGCAGTTCTACACTTCCGCATTTTTCATTCTGATGAACCGCGCCAAGTTTGACGCGCTGCCGGCCGACGTGAAGGCCGCGATCGATTCGATGTCAGGTGATGTATGGGCTGCGCAATTCGGGCCGCTTTGGGACAAGTGGGACAAGCCGGTGCGTGAGGGGGCGTCTGGTCCTGGCCATGAGGTGATCGTTCCGGATGTCGGCACCATGGCGCAATGGCGTGAGGGGTTGCGCCCCGTAACCGACAACTACCTCGCCGAATTGTCGAAGACATTTCCGAACGCCAAGCAAGCGTATGAGAAGCTGAGCGCTATGTTGCGTCGGTGATAGGTCATCCAAGGAGAAGTGTCATGTTCAGAACTGTGGTCGCAACCGCGATTGTGGCCGGCAGCGCTGTCGCTTCTACTGCGGTATTTGCGCAGGGGCGCTGGCCAGCCGGCGACGAGATCGGCATGGCGAACCATCTTGGCGCCACCACCTGGGCGCGCTGCGCGCCGCTGCTCGCGAATCCGAAGGCGAAATCATACGAGGTTTCGCACATCCGCTCCAACACAATGCCGCAGTCACCGTTCGGAACGCCCCTGGTCGACAAGTTTAAGCCGACGGTCGGCATTCCCGGCACACTTCACGCTTTCAACGGCGAGGAGACGGTGAGTGGCGAGCCCGGCGCGCAGGGAACGCAGATGGATGCGCTTGGGCATTTCGCGGTGCTGCCGGAGCCATGGGATGGCAAGAGCCCGTTTCCTTCCGATCGCGCCAAATATTTCGGCGGCTACACGCAGCAGCAGGTGAAGCCTTCGCCGGACTCGCCGCTGCAAAAGCTAGGTATCGAAAAGGTGCCGCCAATCGTCACCACCGCGGTGCTGCTCGATGCCAAGGCGCATCTCGGCAAGGGGAACGCGATGCAAGCCGGTGCGGTGGTGAAGGCGGCCGACATTGACGCGATGCTGAATGCGCAGGGTCTCGGGGCACGCGGTCTGCTGCCGGGAGACGTGCTTTACATCTACACCGGCTGGGGCGATGGGTGGGTCGATCCAGATACCGGCAAGACCTACTACAGCAAGGGCCCGGGTCTTGCTTACGACGCCGCCAAATACATCGAGGACAAGCAGGTCGTGCTGGTCGCACTCGACAATCCGTTCACAGATCCGGTGCCGGACGGCATGCTGATGGGGAAGGCGGCGCCAGCCGAAGGAACGCCCCCCGGGCTTCCGTTTGCAATCCATCACCACAATCTGGCCGTAGCGGGTATTCATCAGATTCAGAACGCCAACCTCGGCGAACTGGCGAAGGACAAGGTCTGGCTGTCCTGCACCCTGATCCTGCCGCTGCGTTCGAAGGGCGGTTCGGGTTCGCCGGTGCGGCCAGTAGCAATCGGCGTACCGGGACAATAGGCGGCGGATCGGACCCGCCCGTTGAAGACCGCGATGATGCGACCATTCACAGGGTGCCAGAGCGCGGTACTGGCCTGTTTTGATCCCTAGTGGCCTGATTTGATTTAGGCCGTGGCCTAGTTTGCCGCAGCACGTAATTTTGAGTTGTCGGAACCCGTGTTCTCGGCTTCGATGGTGCTTTCTCTCTCCAAGGACGCCTTGATGGTTCTTCGGATCACGGCGGTCATTTTTGCCCTCACAGCCTTCGGCTCAACTATCGCCGCAGCCTGCTGCCCCTAAGTAAAGAGGCCGTCTCATTGGAGGCCCCTTTCATTTCAGCAAGTCCTCGGCATCGTCGTCCGAGGTGGTCTATTTTGCTTTTGCGGGTGGCGGGCAACAGTACCAGATGGATTTGACCCCAGGCTGGCGACTGGTCCTCGGATGCGCGGCCTTTGCGGCACCCGTTGTCGCCATCCTGATCTACGTGCTCGCCATGTTCCTCACGGGCTCACTCCGTTTTTGACTGGCCTGATTTGAAATCGCGAGTGGCCTATTTCGGCCAGTACCCAGAGGGCCATATTTGCACCGCCGCACGCGCGTTCTTTGCTGGCGCGCCGGACGCGTATGCGAGCAAGTTGAACCTATATTCTGATATTTTCCGCCCTGATGATTGGCGACGATTTTTGGACTTTCATCGCAATGAAGCTTTCCATGTCGTGCGGCGTTCTGCCGGCAGGCTGGATCCTGAGGTCCTCGAACAAGGTCTTCGCCTTGTCCGACTTCAGGTAGTGGTTTGCCGCCGCATTCAGCCTAGCGATGACATCGGCAGACGTAACAAACGGTGCCACCAGCGCGTACCATACGTTGGCCTCGAATCCCGTAAGCCCCGACTCGGATGCGGTCATGACATCTCGCAGCTTGGGCCAACGCTGCGCACCGGCGACCGCGAGCGCCTTGATCTACCCGCTCTTAACGGTCGGGATATAGGCCGCGATCGAGTCCATCGCGATGTCGTTATTCTTGCCGATCAAGTCGGTGATAATGGCTGGACTTCCCTTGTACTGCAGATAATTGAATTTGATGCCCGGTTGCGTTCTGCAGACGGATGCCGATGATGTGGCAGAGTGCGCCGTTGCCCGGAACAATGTTCGCGTCTCAAGTGATGCTCGCTATCGTCAACGGTGCCGTCTTTCGCGGAGCGTGGCCGCGACAATTTGCTCGACGAGGTTGCGGAAGCGGTTCGGGGTTAGTTCGCCGAGTTCCTCTCCCGTGCGGCTCATCCGTGCACGCCAGCCGATTTCAAGCCGCAATGCGTTCTGACGCGCGAGTGATAGGTTAGTGAGGCGTGGGTCAGCGACAATCGGGGCCGCAGGCGGCAGAGGCCCGCGGACGGCCTCGATAGCCTGCAGGAGACCGACTAGAAGTTCATCTGATCCGGAGGGGCCCAGGAGCTCAAGCCCGACCGGCATCCCACGGTGGTCCATACCGACCGCGAGCGCTGCGGCGGGTAGCCCGCTCGCCGCGGCGACGAAGCAGGTCAGGTGATCGCTGACGTCTTCCCGCGCGCCGCCACGTGCGTCAACGGGGAGGAGAAGCGCGTCGAGGCGGCTCCTGACCATCGTCTCCTCAAGGACAGCGGCGTTGCGGGCGATCTGGCGAACTGCTTCGGCCTCGGCCAGAGGATCGGTCGCGACATCAGAAAGACATTGCGCTTCGGTCCACTCGGGGCGTGCGCGGCCGGAAGTGCAGATGTCCTTCCAGTCACGCCGCACCGCCGGATATCCCGCGAGGAGCGCGTCCACTTGTGGCACGGCGCCGTTCAGGAAGCCCGGACCGAGGGCCGGGTCAAAAGATGGCACGTGTATATCTTCGACAATGGTCGCGCCCGCTTTCCGTAAGCTTGCGACGGCGTTTCGGTAAACGTCGTGTGCACCATCCCGCGCGCCTCCCCAAAGGTTCTCGTCGCCTGCCTGCGTCAGGAGGCCGAGGCGCATGTTGGAAAGCCGCGCGTTGCTCGCGGCAGCGACGTTCCACCCAGGCGCTGTGGCGGCGTGGGCTCGCGCCAGCATCTCGCCGCTTTCCGCGATGTACCCCGGCACGCCGTTTATCGCGCCGATCGGGAACATACCCGCGGCGGAAAATCGGCCGTAAGTCCCACGCAATGCAACAGCGCCGTTGTAAACTGCCGGCAGCCTTAGCGAGCCGCAATTGTCGCTGCCTACCGCGAGAGGTACCATTCCGGCGCCAACAGCAGCCCCGGAGCCCGCCGAGGAGCCGCCGGAGGACAGCCGCGTGTCATAGGCGTTGCCAACCCGCCCGCCTGAGCCGGAAAGCCCGGCAACGCCCATGGCAAACTCATCCATGTTGGTCTTGCCGATGACAACGGCGCCAGCTGCCCTCAGTGCGGCGACAAAGTCTGCGTCCCGTCCGGCAACGTTGCCGATGAGTGAGAGCGAGCCGACGGTGGTCGGGAGATCGACAGTTTCCATGTTGTCCTTCACCGCGACCGGCAGGCAGTGGAGCGGCCCCGTGAGGCCGGATGCGGCAGTGAGATCGAGTGCCTCGGCATCTGCAATGGCGGAAGAATTCAGGGCAAGAAAGGCATTGAGCGGCGGACGCTCTGCGGCTGCAAGGTCGCGCGCGGCAATCCCTTGAAGGACGTCCTGGATCCGATCCCGACACGTCCCGGCCGCCACAGCATCGCTGCTCACAAAAAGAGCAAATAGCGCTGCCGCAACCGCGAGCCTGAGCGTCCCTGCCATTTCAACAATCCTCGCCTTACGATACCGAGCTTGTCGCGATTTCTTGATGCCTAGCACGCAGTCTCGCCATACGCGACTGTTTAGCCTTCTGCCCAATGTTGCCAAGAGGAGATACCCCAACCGACGAGCAGTCAGCGGAAAGACCCGTCGCGATGGCGAAAAAATTGCTGGTGCAGTATTTACTACGAATCGTCTGGTGAGGATTTGTGGCGACTTTTATCGACCGGCTGGCGGCGACTGCGCCCCGCCTAATCAAGCTTAAGGCCGTGTTCGTTTGATTGCGCCTGGCGCGCCTGTGCCAATTGGCTTTCGGATTCTCGACTCGACCCGTGGATCCGAACAGGGTCCGAGCGATTTCGGGTCGACGATGTATACGCGACCAACTTACCCGCGGTCGATCTCCCGCTAGACGGCGGAGGCCGGCAAGATCGCATCCGAGATTGTGGCAACGTAGTCGGCCATCCAGGCGCAATTGCGGAGACTGTGCGCGCGACTGAAGCGGTACGGCAAATGGGGGCGGCGCCCCGCATCTGAGCTCCCTTTCTCCGCGCTAGCCGCCTACGACGTCGTGAGCGGCACTGTTGCCAGCCTCTCGTAGCGCATGGAAAACGTCGGACGCGTTTCGCGGGATAATGCGCTCGAGGGCGAGACGTCGGAGCGTTTACTCAAACGTCTCGCGTTCGTCCCTGTAGAGCGAATGCCGTGCCGCGACCTGTTTGCAAAGCAGCTCGGCAAACTGACGCAATACCAAAACCGTGGTCACAGGGTCTTCGTGAAAATAGCGTTCCGCTCTCCATCCGAACTATACCAGCTTCGAGTCATAGCCGCTTAGAAACAACCCGAGGTTTTTTGTGGATTGCATGCTGATCCGATCTACGCGCCAGCATTAGTGCAAATGTTCGAGGGGAGCTGCATGCGACAGCATTGCAGGCGGGTCCGCTGCAATCTAAGTGCTCCCAGCACATGAGCTTTCTTTTGGATAGTCTTCCCGTGATGCAGACAAACTCTTGCTCATGTGCTTCTCCACTGAAGCGTTTATACTGGCAAGAGACTCAATGCAGTCGCCCGGCCGGTTCCTCTGAAAACGATTGGATGCCCTCGGTCTCGATCGTCTTAAAGAACTCGGCGTATGCATCGCGGTCGGTTGCGAATAGGTTGCTCCAGACGGTCGATGCGCCTTTGTGATCGGCAACCTCAAGAGACCAGCCTTCGCTGCGTCCAGCAATTCGGTAAATCTCGACGCGTACCGTCAGGCCGTCACGCGAGAACTCGCCGCATAGGGACGAATGTTCCAGCTCGATTTCGTTGTCGTTGTCCATAGCTTGGCTTCTATCCAGTTGGCCCCTTGAGTAGCCGGCCCTTGCGCGTGATCCGTTCTTCGGCGGGCAGATGCTTCATTTGCTCATTAAGAACGGCCTTGGCCATGTCCTTTGCGCGGGCCGCGCCTCTATGGGGCTTGCCGGATGGCTGCTGAGACAGACCCATTTCGATCATGTCGCGTATGGCATCGGATCGGGACAAGCCTTTGCGAGCAGCCCAGGCGTCAAGGCGGGCGGTCAGGGCCGTCGTCAAACGGAGGGCCACCAATGGCGTTTTGCCAGTTGCCTTCGGCCCCGGCTTCTTCTTTTTGCTCGCTGTTTTCATGATTGTGTTATACAAGGTTAGGACTTGCTGAGCAAGCGGGGCCGACCTCTAGAGCGGGCGACTGTCCCTTACGCTGTGACGATTGCCGACCCTGCGCGCGTGCGCGGAGTCGCTTCGTAAGCGTCCATTTCTAGCACGTAGCTTAGGCTGCGGCGGCTAGTCCGGTCCAGTTCCAGGGAAGCAGGTCATCGAGCCGGCTCATGGGGTGGCCGTG